>Ga0209061_1000234_pt1 | contig 170879 bp, 146 predicted proteins | sample Coa_R1_10_FD_187157 | JGI IMG/M metagenome (GOLD analysis project Ga0209061, IMG submission 187157) | Surface soil microbial communities from Centralia Pennsylvania, which are recovering from an underground coalmine fire - Coalmine... | ecosystem: Environmental > Terrestrial > Soil >...
GCCTCGGTGTGCGCCTCACGCCGCAGCAAAACATCCTTCTGACCGATATTCCCACCGAACTGAAGGAGCCTCTAACGGCTCTGCTCGCCAGCTACAGTATTTCCACGAACCCGGATGAAGTCGGCACGCACCGCTTTGCCATGGCCTGCCCGGCCCTGCCAACCTGCGGCCTCGCTCTTGCCGAGGCCGAGCGCGTGCTGCCAGAACTGGTGGAGCAGATCGAGACAGACCTGCGCGAGCTGGGGCTGGCGGATGAACCAATCAGTATCCGTATGACCGGGTGCCCCAACGGCTGCGCTCGCCCCTACATGGGCGATATCGGCTTTGTTGGTCGCACGAAGGGCGTTTACAATATCTATATCGGCGGCGACCGGCAGAATACGCGCCTGAACACGCTCTATGCCCCCTCGGTGCGCTTCGAGCACCTGGCTGCGACGGTGCGCCCCCTGCTGGCATTGTGGAGAGAAGAGCGCGCCCCACAGGAGGCTTTCGGAGATTTCTGCGCCCGTGTCGGCATGGACTACCTGCATTCCCGCGTTGAGTTGCCCGCCCTGAACGGCAATGCCTCTCATGAGAAGCTCCAGCCGGACGAGGTGTATAGCTAGATGCCCAACTACTTTCCAATCATGCTTGATGTACGCGGCAGGCGGGCGCTTGTGCTCGGCGGAGACGCGGTGGCCGCGCAGAAAGCGGCATCCCTTGCCGCCAGTGGAGCAGACGTGATCGTGCAGAGCCAGCAGTTTTGCCCGCAACTGCTGGCCCTTGCCGGGCAACAGCGCGTCAGCTTGCGCCAGAAAGCGTATGAAGCGGGCGACCTGGCAGGCGCGTTTGTGGTAGTGGCCGCGACCGGTGATGTACAGTTTGCGCGGGCGCTCTGGGAGGAAGCGCGAGCCAATGGACAATTGATAAATATCGTCGATATGCCAACCTATTGTTCATTCATTCTACCCTCAGTCTTGCGGCGCGGCCAGCTTACGATCGCCGTCTCCACTGAGGGGGCCAGTCCCGGCCTTGCCAAACGCATTCGGCAGCAGTTGGAAGACATCTTCCCCTCAGCGTATGACGCCTATCTGTGTCTGGCGACACTGGCGCGCGCTCACCTGCGCAGCGCGGGTGTCCCCTACGATCAGCGCGATGCCTTCTTTGGCGATTTCTTCGCCTCTGAGATACTGAACCAGCTTGCCGGGGAAGAGCATGCACAGGCTGTCGCCAGCACAGTGGAGTTGCTGCGAGCATACGGTGTGGATGTCGCCGCCAGCGTTCTGGCAGCGGAATTTGAGGAGGAGCAGGCGCATGTCAATACTCATCGATAAGCAGAAAAGCTATAACTACGCCGAAAATGGGACTGGCAAAGTGGTGCTGGTGGGAGCGGGACCCGGCGATCCAGAACTGATCACGCTCAAAGGGCTGCGCTCCCTGCGCCGGGCCGATGTCGTCGTCTATGATCGCCTCGTCGCCCCGGAGTTGCTCGATGAGGCACCGGTGCACGCGCTGAAGATCTTTGTAGGAAAAGAGGCCGGGCGCTGCTCCCTGAAACAGGAGGAGATCAACTCCCTGCTCATCAACTATGGGCGGCAGGGGAAGTTCGTGGTTCGTCTCAAGGGGGGCGACCCCTTCGTCTTCGGGCGCGGCGGTGAGGAGGCGCTGGCTTTAGCCGCCGAGGGCATTCCGTGCGAGGTGATACCAGGCATCAGTTCCGCTATCGCCGTGCCTGCCAGCGCGGGCATCCCCGTCACGCAGCGCGGCCTTGCCTCTTCTGTCACCATCGTGACCGGCCACGAGCAGTATGGTGGCGATGGACAGGCGGTAGACTGGGAACAACTGGCGAAACTGGGCGGTACGCTGGTGATCTTGATGGGCGTGGAATCACTGCCCCGTATCTGCCAGCGCCTGCTCGCCGGTGGGCTTGCTCCTGCTACGCCTGCCGCAGTGGTGCAGCAAGGCACGCTGCCAGACCAGCGCGTGGTAACGGCTCCCCTTGCCCGGCTCGTCGACAGTGTACGTGAGGCCGCTATCAAAGCCCCTGCCGTCATCATTATCGGCGCGGTCGCTGCGCTGGCTGATATACTCAATCCGCTTTTAAGTGGCATGACACATTCGAGATAAATCTTCCATCAGCAAGGAGATACATACTATGAAACTGCTGATCAGTTGCATTTCGACGAAGCATTCGCTGCTCAAACAGCACTGGCAGGAGACGGGGCAGCAATCACAACTTCAATGCCCGCTCACCGTTCTGGGCAGCTATCAGAAGCCAGAGGAAGATATGGGCGGTTTGTTGTGCCTGCTTGAGGACATGGGTTGCTCGCGCACGCTGCTGAATGTATCGATGGCAGCCGGTATGGTCGCTTCTGAGAACGGGGTGTTTGTCGCCTCTTTCGCCGGTATCCACGAGATAGACCCCGGTCGCGGCTCTGTGCGGCAGGATGTCGTCAGTTTGCCGCTTTTCAACGCGCTGCATTCTCTGTCTCGCACGCGGCGCGGCTACCTGGTTGCCAGCACCGGCTTAGACTTACTGGTCGAATTCAACCGGCACGGCGAGGTTCTCTGGAACTGGTGGGCGACCGATCATGGCTTTGTCTTGACCCCTACCGGCAAGCCCCGCGCGCTGGATAAAGCTCTCGATCATCGTTTCATTCGCTACGGCACGCTCAGCCAGACCACGCATGTCAACTCCGCTGCCGAACTGGCTGACGGTCAGGTGCTGGCTTCGCTCTTCCATCAGGGCATGGTCATCCAGATTGACCGCGAGAGCGGCGAGTGGCATCCTATCCTGGAAGGCTTAGACCATCCCCACTCCATCAGGGTGCTGGACGAGACGTATTTCACCGTCGCCGATACTGTGCGTGGCAAGGCGCTGCTGGTGAAGATCAAGGATGGCAGAGGACATGTCGAGCAGGAAATAGATGCCGGAACAAGCTGGCTACAGGATTGCAGCTACAACAGCCGCTACAACTGCTGGCTGCTCGTCGATGGCAAAAACTCTCGCGTCACCCTGCGCCAGGGCGATTCCGGCGAGAAACCTCTGGCGCAGTTCTACTTTGACCCGGAGTGGCGTCTCTACGAAGCGCAGGTGCTGTAAGACAGGGCATTACCAGGAAGCGCAGGCGGCAATCAACTGCTCCTCTAACGCGGCGACCTGCGCGATCAGGGTGGCAACGGTTGACCAGCGGCGTTGCACGCCAGGGTACTGCGCCTGTGACGCTAACCCCGACCAGCATGGCAAGCAGCAGGTTGCGGGTGCGCCACGCGATCAGGGTGGTTGCCAGCGCGGCCAGTGCTTCCGCCGGGCCGCCGGTCAGCACAGTGGGTGCGACGAGGGAGACAAGAACGCTGCCGGGACCTTCAGTAATTGAGAGGGATGCCGCTGTGGTGACACCTTCTACGTCTCTGGCAATCACGTCCGTGAAGCGTTCTATTTCCCATCCCTGTTGCTGGCATGAGGAGCAGAAACCGTCTCCATGTTCCCGACAATGGAATAAGTCATGTTTCTCTTGCCAATGTGCCTGGGGATATGTTAATCTCACTTTGTACAAATGTACGATAACTATTTCACCTCGCAAGCTTAAAGAGGGACTTTGTATGGCGCAAGAGGACGTTAGCGGTAGCAATGCATCCGGTGCAGCGGCTCAGCCACAGCGCGGGACGTTGCTGCGGCGCGCGCACGAGTTGTTGGAGACGCTGGGGCGACCGGTGGCAGAGGAGGCGCTGGTGCAGCACCTCTTCGGCGCGAGTGGCGCTCTGGGCAAGCCCGGCGTGTGGACGGCGCTGCTGCGGCAGGCGTTGAGCAGTTCGGCCCTGTTCGAGCAGGTGGGCGAGCGGGAGTGGGCGCTTTGTGAGTGGCGCAGCACACAGCAGGGGCTGGATGAGGTCGAGTTCGTCGTGCTGGACACGGAGGCCACCGGCCTGCGTCCGGGAGCGAACCGCGTGATCGAGATTGCCGCTATTCGCCTGCGCGCAGGTGAGGTGCTGGATTCGTTTCAGAGCCTCATCAATCCCGGTCGCCGCCTGCCGCCGTTTATTGTGCAGTTCACGGGCATCACGCAGGAGATGGTGGATGGCGCGCCGCCTGCCGAAGAAGTGATGCCGGACTTCCTCAGCTTCATCGAGGGGGCTATCCTCGTCGGGCATAACATCGGCTTCGATATCGGCTTTTTGACCTACGAGGCGCAGTTGCTCGGTCAGCCTTTTCCCCTCGATGGCATCGATACCATCCTTTTTGCGCGCCGCTACCTGTCCGGTTTGCGCCGCTTCAAGCTGGACGCGGTGGCCGAACATCTCAAGATTCCTGTGACGAGGCGGCACCGCGCCATGGGCGATACAAAGGTTACAGCGGCCATCTTTCTCAAGCTGGTGGAACTGGCTCAGCAGCAGGGCTTGCAGACGCTCGGCCAGTTGCGCCGCCGCTTGCAACTGCCCGTCGCCTGGAACGGTAGCATCTCCGATCTGAGCATGACGCGGCAGGTGGAGCAATGGCGGGCCGACGGCAAACTCTCCTCGCAGGGCGCGCCCTCTCGCCCCAACGGCAGCCTTTTCCTCAATCCGGCCTGGAAACAGCATTTTCCCTCCAAACCGGGCGTCTACCTGATGAAGGACGCCAACGGGCAGGTAATCTATGTGGGCAAGGCGAAGTGCCTGAAAGACCGCCTCTCCTCGTACTACAGCCAGCCGCTGGGCTACACGCGCAAGATGGATGGCCTCTTGCAGAACGTGCATGAGATCGAGACGCGCGTGCTTGGCTCCGAACTGGAGGCTCTGCTGGTCGAATCGCAGCTTATCAAGCAGTTGCAACCCGCCTACAATGTGCAGTTGCGCAACTATGAGCACTATCCCTTCATCAAGATCGATGTGCAACACCCGTTTCCCCGCGTCTACGCTACACGCGAGGTGGCAGCCGATGGAGCGCGCTACTTCGGCCCGTTCCGCAGCCGCCATATTGTCAACCTGACCATCGATGTGGTGCAGAAAATCTTTCCCGTGCGCACCTGCACTCGTTCGCTGCCGCCGCAGGCTAAACCGTCCGATCCCTGTCTGCGCCTGCACCTTGATCGCTGCCCGGCCCCCTGTCGCGGCGGCATTGACCCGGAGCCGTATCGCAAGACCATCGAGGAGGTCTGCGCCTTCCTGGGCGGCGAGCGCGAAGACCTGCTGGACCGCCTGCGCCGCCAGATGTTTGAAGCTTCGCAACAACTCAACTTCGAGCGGGCCGCGTGGCTGCGTGACACCATTCGCAGCGTCGACGAGGTGCTGATCGGCCAGCGACTCATCACCGGCGCGGTCGAAGCCAACAATCTCTTCATCGTCTACCCCTCGGCGAGGGAGGATCACAACGAACTCTTCCTCATCCGGCATGGACGCCTTGTGGAGCAGCGTTCCGTCCCCCACGAGCCGGAAGTCATGAAACAGACCGTGCGCGAACTGCTCAAAATGGCTGCAGAACTGGGGGAGCCGCCGAAAATCGTGGGCCGGGCCGAGGTCGATCAGATCAACATCATCAGTCGCTGGATACACCGTCACAGCGATGACCGCGCCTTCTTCCCCTTCCAGCACGCCCTTGCCGACGAAGACGAAGCGCGCCTGCTCGCCCAGCGCATCTGGGTCGACATCGATACTGTGCGCGCGCTGCCTATTATGCTCACCGATAACCAGGATGACGAGGATGACATGGTGTGATAGAATATGCACACTTATTTCACCCTGTCATCCTGGAGGATTCGATGCTATTATCCGACAAACGTATTCTGGAAGAGTTGCAGCGTGGCAACATTGTAATTGAGCCGTTTGACGAGCGCCAGCTTGGCACCAATTCCTACGACTGCCGTCTCGGTGAGTGGTATTTCCAGGGCGATGCCAACGTGGAGGTGATTCACCTCGACAACCCCGACGATATTCGCCGCTACTGGGGCGAGCCGCGCAAGGCAAAGGATGGCAAAATTTCTATCCGGCCCGGCACGACCATTCTGGCGCACACCCAGGAGGTCATCGGCGGCCACAACGGCTACCTGGCGAAGATGTATTCGCGCAGCACTGTGGCGCGCTCCGGCCTCTCCGTCTGCCGCTGCGCTGGCGTTGGCGACGTGGGCTACATCAGCCGCTGGACAATGGAAATTTCCAATCATACGCAGACGACTATCTGGATACCCGTCGGCTTCCGCATCTGCCAGCTCACCTTCGAGTACGTCGGCGAAACGCTCAAAGAGTATCACGGCAAATACGGCAAAGATACCTGGGAATGGACGCCCGAAGACATGCTGCCCAAACCTTACTTCGACTGGGACTACGACCTCTACCGCACCGATAAAGGGAGCCGTTCGTGAGCACGAATAGAGAGCAACATACGCGCAGAGGACGCCTGATCTCCTTTGAGGGCCTGGATGGCGCGGGCAAGACGACGCAGCTGGAACTGCTCGAAAAGTGGCTGGCCGCGCGTAACGTGCCATACGTGCGCACGCGCGAGCCGGGCGGTACGCCCCTCGGCGTCGAGATACGCGAACTGTTGCTCAACCATCCCGAATACAGCATGACGCCGCTGGCGGAAGCCTTTCTCTTTCAGGCCGACCGTGCCCAGCACTTCGCCACGCTTCTCCTGCCCGCGCTGGAGGCTGGCAAGCTCGTTATCACCGACCGCTGCTTCGACGCCAGTATCGCCTACCAGGGCTACGGACGTGGCCTTGACCCCGCGCTGATCGAGCGGCTCTCCCTGCTCGCCACACAGGGCCTCGTTCCCGACCTCACCATTCTGCTCGACCTCAACCCCGAACTGGTTCACAGCCGCACCGACCTCATCAACGACCAGAGCGGCCAGCGCGCAGCCCAGACCCGTTTCGATCTCGAAGCCGAGCAATTCCACCGCCGCGTCCGTGAAGGCTTCCTCACTCTCGCCCGTACCTATCCGAACCGCATCAAGGTTATTGACGCCTCACAATCGGCCCGGGCGATTCATCAGGAGATTGTTACGCTGGTAGAGGCGCTGCTGGCAAATTGATTTCGTTCGACCGCATCACTTCAATGGGAAGAGAGTACGTCGACACGGGAAAATCGTGCTATGCTCAGCCGGTCATCTTTCTGCCGCCGAGGCTATTCTGGTCGCCTCTTCCTCTGTCATGGGAGGGCCAATCACCGGTTGCCCGGTAGCTTCCGCGATCCGATACAATTCGTCAAAGTCGAGTGGCTGCTCAGGTGGGTGGACGCGGCTCGTGGCGGGGACGCCAGCCTGGCGGATGAAGTTCAGGAAGTCGTCATTGGCGTGGGTCTGCAGCAGGAGGGCTGGCTGGCCGTCGAGTGCGAAGAATCTTCATTCATGGCTTTCTCCTTTGATGTTTTCTGCCGTCCCTTCATACCGGGGACGAGTACCTGAGCTGTGGGGAGTGCAGCATGGCCTGGATGAGCGGCGCCCCCGCCTCGAAACCCTTAAAGGAGGTACGCATGGCCTCCACCAGTTCCTCCTCGTTTCTGGGACTGAAGTCAGCATGTGTAAGATGCTCGATGATCCAGCCCCACAACCCTTTTTCCAGATCGGCTCTGGTCGGGAAGTGCCGGTAGACGGTTCGTTCCTGGACGCCTGCCGCCGCGGCTACATTGCTGTAGGTGAGGTCGGCTCCAGTCTTCATCACCGATATCCGTTCTCGTGTCGCCGCCATTTGAGCTTGCCGCAGCGGCGAATGGTAAGTAGACCTACTTTTCATGTTAGTAAACATAGCATGAATTCATATAATCTGTCGAGATGTCAGGAAGGCTGTTTTTTACCTACGAGATAAACTCCTGGGTCACCTTTCCTCTCTGTTTCTTCGTGTCCAGTACGATGGATGATAGCCTTTGCAAGGTGTAGACAGAACCGTGCGGATGTGATAGCCTATCGAGTGGAAATCAGGGCTTTGTACATGAGGCGTCCGGTCTCTGTAAGAGAAAGGACGTCATCTTTTATGTCTCAAGGAGTGGAAAAGTGTCGAGTACCAGTTCGGAAACATCAATAGAGGGCGGTCGCTTGAAGGTCTCGTTCTGGTTTGTGGTTATTGCCGGGGTTTTTGTCACCTGTCTCATTACGGCTAACATCATTGCCGTCAAATTTATCTTATTGCTTGGTTTCCTGGTGCCTGCCGGTATCATTGTCTTCCCGCTCAGCTATCTTTTCGGCGATGTGATGACCGAGGTGTATGGTTACGCGGCGGCGCGCCGTGTTATCTGGCTCGGCTTCGCGTGCAACCTGCTGGCCGTCATCGCCATCTATATTGGCGGAATCGCGCCTGCCGCGCCTTTCTGGACGCAGCAGGACGCGTACAACGCCATTCTGGGCTTCACGCCGCGCCTCCTGCTCGGCTCGTTCGTTGCCTATCTGGTCGGTGAATTTACCAACTCCTTCGTGCTGGCTCGCCTCAAGATCGCCACGCGCGGGCGCTGGCTCTGGACGCGCACGATAGGCTCGACACTGATTGGCGAGGGCTTTGATACGCTTATCTTTATCACCATTGCCTTCTGGGGCGTTATTCCCCCCGGCGCGATGGCGCAGGCTATCCTGACGCAGTGGGTTTTCAAAGTCCTCTACGAGGTGGTTGCCACCCCCTTTACCTACCTGGTCGTCGGCTTCCTCAAGCGGCGTGAAGGGCTTGATACCTACGATTACCGCACCAACTTCAGCCCCATCCTCTTCCGCTCTGAGCGGGCGAAGAGTGAGAGCGGAGCCTGATCTGAATGGGAACAGGCTCACATCGTCGGCATGTAGCGCCGGTATTCCGGGCGTGGTCCTTTGTAGTCAGGGCGGGCATACTCGGCAAAGATGATTGTCTTGATATTGCCGCGCACGGTGAAATCTCCCACCACGCGCATCCAGCGTGGGGAGAGCAGCGCCACGAGGTCATCGAGAATCTGGTTGGTGGCCGCCTCGTGGCTGATCTGCCTGTTGCGGTACTTATTGATGTACAGTTTCAGGCTTTTCAGCTCTACCACCGACTGATCGGGTACGTAGTCAACCGTAATCGTCGCGAAATCGGGGAAGCCGGAGCGCGGACAGAGACAGGTGAACTCTGGAATCTCAAAATGCGTGACATAGTCGCGTTCGGGGTTCGAGTTGGGCCACGCCTCTAGCTGGCTCGCCTCAATCTCCTCAATGCCATATCTACCGGGGGTTCGTGCTTTCTGGGTCATACTGGTCTCTTATTCTCCTGCTTGCGAGCATACCACAGGCGCTCCCTCGTTCTCCTGTGAACAAAGGAGCGCCTGTACATTTGTATTCATTCGTATTACAATTTTACCATAGATGAACAGAGGGTAAAAATATGCAAGTTGGTATCGACATTGGCGGCTCCAACACGCGCGTCGGAGTATTTCCCTCGCCCGACGCGTCGAATTTTTCCCTGCTGGCGAAATTCCCGACGCAGCAAGACTACGAACAGCAGCTTCGATACATCAGCGATGCGCTGCAAGAGTATGCGGGAGCAGATATAGCTGGCATCGGTATCTCGCTGGCCGGGCGCATCGCCAGGGATGGCCGCTCTGTGGATGTTGCGCCCAATCTCCCCGGCTATGTTGGCATGCCATTCGCGCAGGATATCGCCGGGCGTTTCGGCTGCACCGTCCGGCTCGCGCACGATACCGTCTGTGGCCTCTTAGCGGAGAAGCAATTCGGTTCGCTGCGCCTCATTGATCGCTGCGCCTACCTGACCGTCTCCACCGGAACCGGCGCGGCCTTCCAACTGCGCAAGGACGCAGCTTCACCGCCGCTGACCGTTTCCATCGAGATCGGCCACCAGTTGCTCGACGGCAATAGCCGCAGGTGCCTGTGCGGGCAGACGGGCTGCCTGGAAACGTATACCGGCGGTCGGCAACTCGAATTGCGCTATGAACGCCCACTGGAACAGATCAGCGATGAAGCGTTCTGGGAGCAGTTCAGCGACAAACTGGCCCTCGGCCTGCTCAACCTCGCCATGCTGACGCGAGTCGAGGCCGTTGCCGTCAGCGGTGCCATCGCCCTCAATCGGCCCACGCTGCTGGAGCAGGTGCAGCGGCAGATCAACACACGCATAAGAGGCGCGACTCTTACCCTCTATACGGCGGCTCTGCGCGAGAACGCCCCGCTCGTCGGCGCTGCTGTCCTGCTCTCCGTTCCCGAAGAGACGATTTTTCATTAGCGTGCTAACTGAAAAGGCCGCGATATGTCATTGTGAGTGCAGCGAAGAATGACATATCGCGGCCTTTTCAGTGTATATACCAGATCTTCTGCTCTATTCCTCCCCTCGTATCCTTTCCCCTTATCTAAGCTCCCCGCTTGCCCGATATCTCCTTTTAGGAAAGAGAAAAACGAAGAGAAGAGGCTGATGTTCTCTCTAATTGAAAAGGGGTGTAGATGCAATGAGCCGACAAAACCGACAAAATCAACGCTATTCCTATACTGAAGAGATGCGGCAAGCATTGGCGGGTGCTCGTGAGGAGGCGAAGCGGCTGCGACACAGGACGATCAATACGGAGCACCTGTTACTGGGCCTGCTCAAACTGTGCGATCCATTCATTGAGGCCCTCTTCTCCTCCTTACATGTCAGTACGCAGCGCATTGTGCAGGCGCTGGACTTTGTGCTGGGTCGCGGTAACAAGGCTTCTCTCTCTGATCCCACGCTGACAGCCGCTGCGCGAGCGGCGCTGCTGCGTGCTGAAGAAGAGGCGCTGCTTGACCAGTCCGCAGCCGTAGATCTGGAGCACCTGCTGCTGAGCCTGCTAAGTGAGCCTGATAGTGTAGCGATTGGCGTGCTGGAGAGCTTTGGCGTCGACAAAGATAGCGTAGCGCAGCAGTTGCTGGCCCTGCGCAATACCAGTAAAGAGGCCCTGCTGCTCACCAACCGGTATCAGGCTCGCTATGACAGCACGCCCATGCTCAATATGGTCAGTCGCGACCTGACGCTCGCCGCGCTGAGAGGGATGCTTGACCCATTGATCGGGCGAGAGATGCTGCTGGAACGCACAATGCAGATTCTCTCGCGCCGCTCTAAGAACAATCCTGTGCTCATCGGTCACGCAGGCGTCGGCAAGACAGCCATCGCGGAGGGGCTTGCGCTGCGTATTGTACAGAGCCGCGCCCCGGAGAACCTGCTGCACTGCCGCGTGGTCGCGCTCGATACGGGGATGCTCACCGTAGGCACGCGCTTCCGGGGCGACTTCGAGGAGCGACTCAAGCGTATCATGCAGGAGATTATGGCTAACAGGGGCATCATTCTCGTCATCGACGAACTGCATGCCCTTGTCGGTGCGGGTGTGGCCGAAGGTTCCATTGACGCAGGCAACCTCTTCAAGCCCCTGCTGGCGCGTGGTGAATTCCAGTGCATCGGCGCGACTACCCTGAGCGATTATCGCAAGACCATCGAGGCCGACCCCGCTCTTGAGCGTCGTTTCCAGCCCGTGCAGGTGCCGGAGACGACGCCGCAGGAGACCTTAGAGATTCTTCATGGCCTGCGCTCCCGCTACGCCGATTTTCACCATGTCATCATCAGCGATGAAGCATTGCGGGCTGCCGTGCAGATGTCCTCTCGCTATATCGCCAGCCGCTATCAGCCGGACAAGGCCATTGATCTCATCGACGAAGCATCGGCGCGCGTATGCGTCAGTAGCGTTGTTGTCCCCGAACGAGCGCGTATGCTGCGGGGGGAGATTCTGCTGACCGAGAAGGCAAAAGATACGGCCATCATGCAGCGGAACTTCGCGGAGGCGGGGAAGCACCGCCATAGAGAGCTACAATTGCACCGCGAACTGCGTCTCGTCGAGCAGGAGTGGATGGCGTCCCGGCGACAAGAGCGGCCCGTTGTCGGTAAGCAGCAAATTGCTGAAGTAGTTTCTCTGTGGACAGGCATTCCTGTCACACAGATCGCAGCTCAGGAGGCTGGGCGCCTGCTGCGGCTGGAAGACGAACTGCACCGGCGCGTCATCGGCCAGGACGAAGCCGTGCGCGCCGTCGCCCAGGCCGTGCGCCGCTCGCGCGCGAACATCCGTGATAGTCGGCGACCGATTGGCTCCTTCATCTTTGTCGGCCCCACAGGCGTAGGCAAAACCGAACTGGCGCGGGCGCTGGCGCAAACTCTCTTTGGAGACGAAAACGTACTCATCAAGCTCGACATGTCCGAATTCATGGAAAGCCACCAGGCAGCGCGGCTGATCGGCGCCCCTCCGGGCTACGTCGGCTACGATCAGGCCGGTCAGCTTACCGAGGCTGTGCGCCGCCGCCCGTACAGCATCATCCTCTTTGATGAAATCGAGAAGGCGCACCCGAAGGTCTTCGACCTGCTCTTGCAATTGCTCGACGATGGCTGCCTCACCGACTCCCACGGCCAGACCGTCGATTTCCGACACACCATTGTCATCATCACCTCCAACGCCGGTACCGCCGCGCTCGCCCACAGCGCCATCGGCTTCGGCCAGTCGCGTCTCGGCGAGCCGGAACGGCGGTCGAAAGAGCATGAGCGCGTCAAGGCAACTATCCTGCCTGCCTTAAAAGACCTTTTCAAACCCGAACTGCTCAACCGCATCGACGAAATCGTCGTCTTCCACCCCTTGCAGCAGCAGCACCTGCGCCAGATAGTCGACCTGATGATCGCGCAGACGCAGCGCCGCCTCGCCGAACAATCTATCACTCTCCAGGTCAGTGAAGCCGCGCGCCACCTGCTCGTCCGGCGCGGCTACACCCCCCTCTACGGTGCTCGCCCCCTGCGCCGCGCCGTTCAGACCCTCCTGGAAGACCCACTCGCCGAAGCTATCCTGCAAGGCACCATCACCTCCGGCGGCACTATCCTCGTCGATGCAGCCAACGACGAACTGGCGATACATCCTGCCGAACTCGCGCACTGTAATGTGGCAAAGACTAAGAAAAAGCTGAAAGGGAGGTAGAGGTGATATAAATGACGCTGAACAGGCGATATCGGTAAAGAGAGGGGATTCAGTATTGTTACTACCATATTTCTCTTTGTCTAGAAATTCGGCCTCTATAGTACCTATAGACCATAGCATATTGGCTTCTGGTTAAGAATTCTTAACCCCAAATGGTACTTTCGTGTGAGTCATGGCTGTTTAGCCTTAGAAAAGACAGCATCTCTGGTACCATGTCTGTATGCAGATTCTGTACGCCAGAGTATTTCCCTCTGCGCTTCACCATTCATTCCCTGGAAAGAGATAGGATCACTTCCCTTGAGTACAACTTTTCCTTGTAACCCTGGAAAGGAACGGCTTATGCATAAGAAGGTGCGCCTCGCGCTCCTGATCGGGGCGGCGCTTTTGTTCTTCATCGTGAACCAGAATATTTGCCTGGCTGCGGATTCGCACACACTGGCTGCTCTGGCCCAGACCGGCGTCTCTCAGAAAAGCTCTACCGCGCAAGCTCAGGCGGCAGCTACAAACGTGCAATGTGGTCAAGGCGGTACAACTGGAAAGGGTCATCCGGCAGCAGGCTTGCGCTATTTTGCGGCGGGGATGCCTGTGGGCGTTATGCAGGCAAAAGCCAGCGCGCTGCCGAAGCAGCAGGTGAAGGCGTTGCTGGAAAAGGAGATCGATAACGTCTGGTGCATAGTACAGAGCGCGTTGGGATTCAGTACGAAGCAGAAAGCCTATGCCTTCTTCCTGGGTATGGCTTCGCGGGAGTCAACGCTCGATGCCGGGTTGGAGACGGGCAGCGGCGCCGGTCATTCCTACGGCCCCATCCAGACTGCTGAGACGGCTTACGCGGACGCCAATCCCAGTTACATGCCTGAGCATAATGTGCCTGAGATGATCCAGTATGCTTTTACACCGCAGAATTTTTATGATCCGGGCATCGCTGTTTTCATGGGTATTCGCCACCTGATCCATTTCTCCAGGCTGGCAAAGGCGGAAGGTTATCGCGGTACAGAGCTGCTCAGGCATGCGCTGGTAGGCTACAACACCGGCTATGTCGATACGACGGACCAGAACGAACTGAGACAATACTCCGATGAAATTGGTGCGATGGCAGGCTGGTATCTGTCCAGCGGGCATCTCTACGACGCGCTTTTTGCATGGACCGGAGAGCCGGGCCTGAACCGTAGTCAGCCCTGGGCATGGTATTGAGCGCGTAAAGCTCTTCTCTACTCACGGGGACCCATAAAACGGTCCCCATTATAAAAGACAACAAACTTGCTGGCGGCATCCCCTAAATAAAGTACACTTGCTCCAGGTGCGTAGCGTGGGCCAAATTGTTCAATAACGGCAACCTGTAGCTCGTTGTGTTTGCCGGGAGTAAGATAGATCTGCTTGCCATCGGCTAATTTCAATGGCAAAGCTATAGCGTGACGGCTTCGCTGGTAGTGTTCTCATAAAGCGCCATGTTGTTCCAGGAAGGATGTAACGGCTTTTTCCCATCTCTTGCTGCCGTATTGAGCTAGAACGCTCAGGGCTTCTGTTGTAATTGCATAGCTGGTATTCGGGCTGTTAGTGGGACGAGAAGGCTTATCGGGGTTGCGATCTATCAGGCGAGATTGGAAGCTGAAGGTCATTTTCTTCATCACCCAGAATCAAATCTTTTCTCAGCACATCCATGATGATGCGTTCGGTTGCCTCAACGTCGTGTTCCAGGCGTTGACCGACCACCTGCTTTCCAATGGCGACCAGTTGTTGCCAGTCTGGCAGGGCGAGCTTGCGCAGTTCTGTGGCGTTAATCTGCGTGTTGCCGTTGGCAATGCGAACGTAGCGATCAACCAGCGAGCTATTGAGGAAAGCGGCCAGCCCAACCGCCTCTTCAGAAGAGAGGACGCCATTGGGCCGGTAGAGATAATTCAGATGGTTTTCCAGACCGATAGATTCGCTGCCAAACGCGCCTTCCGGCAAGACCGCCGCCGTAATGCGACGTGCTTCCTCTTTAGCAGAGAATCTTCTAATCACAATCTGCGTTACGTTCTTTACCAGAAGCCTGTGACCTGCCTGCCGGAGTATCCCCTGTGGCTTATCGAAATTTTGTAGCGGCCATTGAACATCCATTCGGTGAACGTGTTGCAAGAGCAGCGGGACGGCTTCGCCTTGTTGAGCCTTTTCAGCGGAGGTGAGCATATCTGTGCTGCGGAATGGCACGACCGGGCCGGTAGAAATTTCTAAGCCATAGCTGGCTAAGGTATTTTTCCAGCTTCTAAAGGTTTGTAAGAGGTGTGTATCGAGATCGCTTGTTGGCAAATGCAGGATCGGATCCTTTTGTTTCTGGTCGATAATCAGGTTGCGCTGCTACTTGTCTGTATGTCAGCTTTTTTACAATCACTTTGTAGATTCTTGAGGGTTTCTTGAAACTGTGCTTCTAGAATCTGAATGGATTGGAGAAAAATGGGGAAATTTGAATATGGAAAAAGGGAAATCTCGCATTCTCTTTTCAATACGTATCGCTGCTGTTGTTGCCATTGCCACTTTTTTGTTTGTTTATGTGGATGGCATCCAGATAATCTCTGCTCACAAAAAGGCGCAAACTGAACTGGCAGGCAGAACCGGGGTTGGAGAGAACAGGGAAACTGTGACGTTCTCCACACCGATGCCTGCTCCTCTATCGTTGCCCGCTTTCACTTTCACTCCCACTGCCGCCCCGACGCCATTCCCTGCTGCTCCAACAGGGCCGGATGCTTTTGTCACCCGCGTGTTTACCAACAGCCAGGGACTCTCTCTGACGTATTATCTCTATGTCCCGTACAACTACAGCCCTATGCAGCGTTATCCGCTGGTCCTCCTTTTGCATGGCGGTGGTGAGCGCTATGATCCTGCCTGGTCGGCGGCGGAGCGCAAGGCTGTGCTCTTTAACCAGCTCTACACCCAGGTCTGGGCACCCGGCTACTCACAACCGTACAGTCCGCGCATTCAGCAGAACTGGCCGTGTTTTGTCGTTATTCCGCAACTGGCATATGGAGAATACTGGGTGAATACGCCTGTTGGCTACGGCTCTTACACACAGCCTGCTCAGCCAACGCCCTGGCTGCTGATGGCGAAGCAGATCGTGGATTCACTTCAGCAGGAGTATCGGGAGATCGATCCGGGACGGCTCTATATTACCGGTCTGTCGTTGGGGGCCTATGGCGTCTGGGATGCCATTGAGCGCTGGCCAGACTACTTCGCCGCTGCTATCCCCATTGCTGGTGCTGGCGATCCATCGAAAGCTGCCGTTCTCAAGAATCTTCCCATCTGGGCTTTTCAAGGGACCGCCGATACCGTTGTGCCGCCAGCGAGTTCAAGCGACATGATTGCGGCCATCGAAGCGGCGGGCGGTCATCCACGCTATACAGAGTATCCAGGAATGGGTCATGACGAGTGGAACTATGTTTATGGAACGACTGGGACGCCCCAGAATACGCCTGGCGTCCTCAACTGGCTCTTCTCACAAAAGAAGGTGGAAGCGGTATATATCCCCCCACACTACGCTCCATAGGTTCATGCATGTGTTTCGTTCGCGCGCCAGACCCTGCCCTCTTCCTCTCTGGAGGCTGCTTTTTCCGGTCGCAGCTCGTTTTGTTCATTGTCAGCCATATAAATATTCTATGAAAATTCTTGAAATTGAAGAGCCTGAGGTGGTAGCATGTACGTGACCGGCGTTGACGTTACGCGGGCGAACTGATATTATGCGAGTGTAAAATGTGCAGACAGTGCAGCTTTGTTGTTAGAGCAGGAAATGGCGGATAGAGGGCAATTCGAGAACTGGCGCGCGCTCTTGAAAAGCGCGCTTGGCAGAACCCAGGAGAAACAGCGTGTGGCCGATATCCTGGGTGTAAGTTCCGTTACCCTCACACGCTGGCTCAATGGCGATGTGAAGCCGCGCCCGCAGAACTTACTTCCTCTGCTCAATGCTCTGCCAGAACACCGTGTCGCGCTTCTTCCTTTATTGAGGGCGGAGTATGGTGAAGCGCTTGATGAAATGGGCTTTATTGATGACACCCCGGAAGAGATTCCCTCGAACTTTTACCAGCGCGTCTTCCAGGCCTATGGAGAACTGCAACCACCCATGCGTAGCTGGTCAATAGGCGACCTGATCCTGCTGCAGGCTCTGCGTCAGCTTGATCCGGGACGTGTTGGTATGGAGATCACCGTAGTACGCTGCATGTATAACGCGCAGAAGCACGTAGTGCGCAGCCTGCGCGAGATGATGGGACGAGGCACGCCGCCGTGGAGCAGCGAACTGCAACGCCCGCCTATGCTGCTCGGCGTGGAATCGCTTGTTGGCTACATTGTCACCTCCGGCCATTCTGTCGCTATTCAAAATGCGGAAGAGGGGCAAAGTCCCTATCCTGTGCGCTGGCTGGAGGGCGAACGCAGTGCCGCGGGCTACCCCATCACGCGTGGGACAGGTATTGCTGGCTGCCTGCATGTGTCCTGCGCTCAGCCCAACTATTTCACGTCAGCCCGTCAGACTCTCATTCGCAGTTACGCCGAACTCATGGCCCTCGCCTTCGAGCCGGACGAGTTCTATCGACACGAGGATATTCAACTCTACGTCATGCCTTCCTTTGATAGGCAAAAGAAAGCCTTTGCTACCTTTCGCCAGCGTGTCTCGCAAGTACTCATCCAGGCGGCGCGGGACCATATTCGGATGGATGTTGTGCAGGCCGAGCAACTGATCTGGCAGCAGATAGAAGACGAATTATTAGTATCAGAGTCTTTTTGACGTGTTGTTTAGCAAACACGATACATGAAAGGGGTTTTTATGCAGGATACACCTCAGGAAGAAAATACCTATGTGTTTGATGCTGAAAGCGCCGCGGAAATGGCCCGCTTGATAGCCCAGGACCTGCTGGTGACAAAGTATATGGGTGGTTTATTGCCGGAGAATCCCGCTTTTATCGGCATCAAACGAGTGCTGGATGTTGCTTGCGGCCCTGGTGGTTGGACTATCGAAGTCGCTTTTGCCCATCCTGATGTCGAGGTGGTTGGCATTGACATCAGCCACACCATGATCGAGTACGCCCGCACGCAGGCGAAAGTCCAGGGCCTGAGCAACGCCCGTTTCCTGGTAATGGATGCCACCAGGCCGCTCGATTTCCCCGATGACTATTTCGATCTCGTCAACCTGCGCGGCGCTGTCGGTTTCATGTCTCCGACTGCATGGCCCAATTTCGTCAGGGAGGCCGTGCGCATCAGTCACTCTGGCGGCATGATTCGCCTCACCGAATGCGATGACATGGGAACTACCAGCAGCCCGGCCTTTGAAAAACTCTCGGCCATGGGAAGTGCGGCTTTTCTGCGTGCCGGGCGCAGCTTCTCGCCCGAGGGCCGAAACTGGGGTCTCACCCCTATGCTGGCCCGCTTTTTGCGAGAGGCAGGCTGTAAGAATATTCAACAGAGAGCGCATGTAATCGACTACTCGGCGGGCACCGAGGCCCATGATGGTATGTTCCACAACTGGATGATTTCTCTCAAGTTTACCCAGCCGTTCCTGGTCAGAATGGGAAGCGCCACACAGGAGGAGCTGGACAATCTCTACCAGCAGGCACTGGCAGAGATGATGGCCGATGATTTCTCCGCCCTCTGGTATTTTCTCACGGTCACTGGCGAGAAACCATAACTTCCACGAAGAGGGGTGGAAAAGGCAATGGTAAAAAAGTTTTTTGAAGCCCGCTGGCGGCCCTTTGTGCTCGTTGGCATTACCGTGTTAGGTTTTGCCCTGCGTCTTTATGGTTTGAACTGGGATGATGGCGATAGCTTCCATCCCGATGAACGGCAGATTATGTTCCATGTCGTTGCCCTCGGCTGGCCGAAAAGCTTTGCGCAATTCCTGGACGCGGCCAATTCGCCGCTCAACCCGCACTTTTTTGCCTATGGCTCCTTTCCGCTCTATCTGCTGGCCCTGCTCGGCCACATTCTCGCCCACTTTTTCCCCGCCATCGGCGAATTCGCCAATCTTACGCTGGTGGGCCGCGTTCTCTCCGCTCTTTTTGACAGCGGCACCGTCCTGCTCACCGGCGGCCTCGCCCTGTTCCTGGCGGATGACTACACGTCGGCGCGGCGCTATGCCTGGGCTTTTGCCTTCCTCTCGGCTGCCCTCGTCGCCTTTACCCCGTTCCAGTTACAACTTTCCCACTTCTTCGCCGTTGATAGTGTGCTGCTCTTCTTTGTTGTGCTGACGCTGCTCGCCTGCGTTGCCCTTGTCAACACAGATAAGCCAGTACGCTGGGCGCTGCTGGCCGGTCTGGGCTATGGGCTGGCAATGGCAACCAAGTTCAGCGCCGCTCCTCTCGTTGTCCCGCTTGTCGTTGCCGCCTTATTGCGCTGGTATCGCACCGACCTGCTCAGCGCCCTCAGCTCCTTCTTGCTCTCTATTGCCGTCACCGGTCTCGTTTTCATTCTCGCCATGCCCTATGCGCTGCTCGATTTCAGCAATTTTGTGCAGCAGGTGGAGGAACAGGGCAGCCTGGCGCGAGGCACAATCATCTTCCCTTATACCGAGCAATTCGCCGGAACGACGCCCTACGTGTATGAAATACAAAACATGGTGCTCTGGGGACTGGGCCTGACGCTCGGCCTTGCCGCTATCGCCGGATTATGCTGGCTGCTCTGGCGCGTGTGGAAGCGTGAGGCCAGCCCCTGGCTGGTCGTCCTCTCCTGGGTCATCGTCTTTTTCGCCATCACTGGTAGCTTCTACGTCAAATACATGCGCTACTTGCTGCCGATCTATCCTTTCCTGACCCTGCTGGCAGCGGCTCTCCTGCTTGCCCTTACCCGCTATGTTGGAATAAAGATGCAGGGTGGGAACGGCAACAGAAATTTCACCAGACGAATTCTGGGCTTTTTGCCCTATGCTGCCATCGCTGTCGTGCTGGGGGGAACGATGTTTCAGGGGCTGGCGCTGCTCAATATTTACAGCCAGCCCAACACGCGCATTCAAGCTTCCCTCTGGATATACCACCATATCAAACCCGGCAGCGTGCTCACTTACGAGCAATGGGACGATCCGCTGCCCTTCCCGGTGGATGGCTATAGCCCCGATATCTACCAGCAGGCCACCTATCTCGATGCTAACAAACAGCCTGAGACCGGACTGGACCTGTACGACCCTGATACTGTGGCGAAGGCGCAGACACTGGCAAATCTGCTGCCGACTGTGGATGTCCTCACGATGGCGACCGACCGTCTGGATAAATCCATTCCGCGCCTGCCCGCCGAGTATCCGCTGACGATTCATTATTACCAGTTGCTGTTCAGTGGCAAGCTTGGCTTCCATCTCGCCGCCCAGTTCGAGAACCACCCGAATCTGTTCGGTATCACGCTCGATGACAGCAATGCCGACGAGAGTTACTCCGTCTTCGACCATCCGCATGTGCGTATCTTCGTGCGTGACAACCCCTATCCCTACACGTCGAGCCAGCTCTTGCAATTGTTATTGCAGGGGGTAAAGCTGCCTCAGTCCACGGCTGGACTTTCCGGCGCGCAGCACTCTCTCCTGCTTTCGCCCCAGCAGATTGCCGACGATCAGCAATCACCGCCTTTCGGGGTGCAGTTCCCGCAGGACAGCTTCTCGAATGAGGCTCCGGTCTTCGTCTGGTGGCTTGCCCTGGCGTTGCTCGGCTGGATCGCATTTCCTCTGGTCTTTTCCGCCTTCCGTCCCCTGCGTGACAGGGGATATATTTTTGCTAAAACCATCGGTATACTTCTATTAGCCTATATAGCCTGGGTCCTTGCCAGCGTGCGCCTGCTGGCCTTCAGCCGTCTCTCGCTGCTCATCGTCCTGTGTGTCCTCCTGCTCTGCGCGCTGGCAGGTGGTATCTTGCAGCGGCGCCCGCTGCGGCAATTTCTCCGCGCGCACTGGCGTTTGCTGCTGCTGGAGGAGGGCCTCTTCACGCTGGCTTTCCTGCTCTTCGTCGGCATACGTGCGCTCAACCCCGATCTCTGGAATCCCTATCTGGGCGGTGAGAAGCCGATGGAACTGGCCTTTCTCAACGCCATATTGCGCAGCCCCTACATGCCCCCTTATGACCCCTGGTTCGCCGGGGGTTATATAAATTACTACTACTACGGCTACGTGATCTTCGGCGCGCTCATCAAACTGACCAGTATCGTTCCCACCACGGCTTTCAATCTGGCAATTCCCACCCTGTTCGCTTTGACCTTCAGCGGCGTTGTCTCCCTTGTCTACGGCCTGACGCAGCGTTTCTCGCTGGCCCTCCTCGGCGGCTACTTCGCCGCCCTCCTCGGCAACTTCAACGGCCTGGAACAGCTCAAATCCCAGATCGCGGCCCTGCTCGCCCACCTGCCTGTGCCCGCTTTCGATTACTGGCAAAGCAGCCGCGTCATCCCCTTCACCATCAACGAATTTCCCTTCTGGAGCTTCCTCTTTGCCGACCTGCACCCCCACGTCATCGATCTTCCTGTAGCCACGCTCATGCTCGGCCTCGCAGCCACCTTCTGTATGCCAGCGCTTTTAAACAATCATCCGAGCATGACATCCGGTAGACAAGATGACAGAGACCAATCATCCAGACAGGCAGAAACCTGGGAGCGGTTGGTGTTATATGCACTGGCGGCATTCGTTTTTGGCACCATTGCCTGCGTCAACCCCTGGGATATGCCAGCTTACGGGTTGATATCTGGCGCGGCCTTGCTCTTACGCGCTCTTATGGAGCGGCGGGGCGAGCGTGGTGTAACAAAGCTGGTTTCGCTGGGCTTTGCGCTTGTGACATGGCTCGTATTGTGCGGCCTGGGCTATCTGCTCTACTGGCCCTTCTATGCCTGGTATCAGCAGCTCTACGTGAACGGCCTCGGTCTCGTGAAGCAGGGGACAGCGCTGGGGGATTTCCTCACCGTCTTCGGCTTCTGGCTCTTTCTCGCGCTCAGTTTCTTCCTCTTTGAACTCTATCCTCTCTGGAAAAACTTTGTAAAGCGAGCGTTTGCCAGCCACGTCGATAGCGAAATATGGAGCAAGCTTGCCTATCTGTTGGTCTGTAGTCTCGTGCTTGTTGTGGCCGCCTTGTCAGGGCTGAAGGTGTTGCTTGCCGTCACAATTCTCTGTGGGGCCTTGCTTGCTGTGCTATCTCTTAGAAAAGTGGGGCGAACGGATGAAGAGAAAAATGGGCCTTTCGCCCTCGCACATTTGTCTGTGGAATGGTTTACCTATCTGCTTTTGCTGATGGGACTGTGTATCTGTCTGGGGCAGGAGATTGTGTACGTGCGCGATTTTCTGGATGGTGGCGATTATGAGCGCATGAATACGGTCTTCAAGTTTTCGATGCAGGCCTGGCTCTGCTTTGCTGTTGCTAGTGCGCTGGCCCTGAGCAGGCTCCTCTGCCGGTTCCCTGGCAGCGTATTCAGGCGTGCATGGACAGGAGCGCTGATTGCGCTGGTCGTGGGCTGCTCGGTCTTTCTTGTCGAGGGGACACCTGCTCGTATCGGCGATCACCAGGCGTGGATAGCGGTGCAGAGACCGGCGCAGGACGCCGATTACACGCCCACGCTGGATGGCTTCGCCTTCGCACGGGCGTGGTATCCTTCAGATGCCGACGCGATTACCTGGCTTAATGAGAACATCGCCGGGTCGCCCGTCATTCTGGAAGCGGCCGCTCCCTTCTCGTACCAGTGGTACGGGCGCGTTTCCGTCTATACCGGACTGCCGGACGTGCTGGGCTGGGTCGATCATGAGGGGGAACAGCGCTACAACGACGATCTGCTTGAGCGTGAGGCTGATATCAACATTATCTACACCACTACCAGCACGGCCCAGGCGCTGGAATTGCTGCGTTATTACAATGTGAGCTATATCTACGTTGGCCCCCTGGAGCGCCAGCTTTACGGACGGCAATCGATGACCGGTCTGGACAAATTTCAGCGTATGGTGGGTGATTCCCTGAAAATTGTCTACCAGTACAATGGTGTAACAATCTACAAAGTGCTATAATTGGCTGGTTCTATAGACCAGAAGGGTATGTTGTGGAACCAGCAAGGGGTCTTGTTCGTCAAGAGGTATAATGAAATCGATAGCTGCCCTTCGGAACGTAAAATCGGTGCGCAAGAGGCGAGTTATTTTAGAATGTAATGCTTACAAGAGAGAATAGATGATCCAGCTGTTAGAGATGTGGGCGCTGGTCGAGGCCCTGGGCTTGATTTGTCTGCCGCTCACCTTCACCGTCTTTCATAACCTGCCTGATCGTGGCTGGGCCTTCAGCAAGGCAATTGGTGTGTCTGTGCTGGCCTTTGGCGTCTGGCTACCCCTGATGTGCTTCCAGTTTCTGCCGTACAGTCGTCTCTTCATTATCGGCGTCTTGCTCATCATTGTCGCGCTGAACATCATCGGCTTCCTGCGCGTGCGGCATGATATCATCAAGCAACTGCGGGTCAACGTCGGCTACATTGTTGCCAGCGAGGTTGTCTTTCTGGGCATGGTCTTCCTGCTGGGCTGGATTCGCTCGTATGGGCCGGATATTCGCTCGTTCGAGATGTTTATGGACGAGGGCTTCATCGCGGCCATCATGCGCAGCCCGCATATGCCGCCCAATGATATGTGGTACTCCGGCTACCCGATCAATTACTACTACTATGCTCACTTCACGGCAGCCACACTGGGGAAGTTGCTCGATCAACCGCCTTCGATTGTCTTCAATACCGGTATCTGTATGTTTTATGGCCTGACTGCTGTCAGTCTATTTGGCGTTACCTGCAATATCGTCGCCTGGGCGCGCTACCAGCGCAAGAAAGTTCGTCGTGGTGAATCCGCCGACGAGTCATCCTCCACCGTCTATTCATCCTTGCTGCCCGCCGCGCCATACGGTTTTCTGACGATGTTGATGGGGCTTGTGCTGGGCAATCTGGCCGCGACGCAACAATGGTTCCAACTACATGGTGACCTCTCGCTGTACGACTGGTTCGCGCCTTCGCGTGTCATTGATAAGACGATCAACGAGTTCCCCGCCTTCAGCTTTCTGCTCTCCTGCTTCCACGCTCACGTGCTCACGCTGGCTTTCACCATCGTGAGCATCGCCCTCGCCTTCAACCTGTTCCTTGAACGCGATGGTAGGGGCTTGCACGCCTTCGGGCGCGGCTGGCGCTTGCCGCTCACACTTGGCATGACTGCTCTGCTTATCGGTGGACTCTTTGTGATGAACGGCTGGGACTATCCAACGTACATGGGCCTGACGCTGGCCTGTCTCGCGCTCCAGCAGTGGCTGGCCTACAAATCAACCTTCCGGCTCGAACTGGTGCTTGATATTTTCATCGCCGGAGCTGCCCTGGTCGCGCTCTCTTTTATACTCTTCGCGCCATTCTATCTCACGTTCATCTCGCCCTCGCAGGGCATTGGCTTTGTTGGCCCCAACGATCGCACCCCCATCAACGATGAACTGCTCATCTACGGTCTCTTTGCTTTCATGTTCATTAGCTTGCTTGCCGTCACCGTGCTGAAAGGGCCGTTTTCTGGCTCTGCGTCTTCTGAGGATGACGATGTTGTGGTGCAGTCCGCGCGGCGGGGGCCGAGTCCTGCTGTGCTTGGGGTCTGGGGCATTGGACTGGCTGGCTTGCTGGCCCTGCTCATCCTGCGCAACAGTACCACGTTCGTCGCGGCTGGCGTGATTTGCGGGCTGGGCGTCGTGCTGATGTTAAACCGCCTGCAAGACCGCTCGCTGGCCTTTACTCTGTTTCTTGGCTCGCTGGCTTTCGCCCTCATCGCAGGCTGTGAAGTCCTCTTCCTGAAAGATGTCTTCGCTGACTCCTACCCGCGTATGAACACCGTTTTCAAGTTTTACTTCCAGTGCTGGGCGCTGCTCTCCATCACCTCCGGCACGGGGCTGTACTTCATTTTGGAGGGTTTCCGCCCCGATGCGCTGGCAGCGCTTGAGCAGCGGCGAGTACAGCGCGGCCTTGAAGTGCTCTGGTCTCTCTGCCTGCTGGCCTTCTTGCTGGCCGGTGCCGTCTATCCTATCGCGGGCAGCTATGCGCGTACCGGTGGCTTTGCGCAGCGTACCAACAGTCTGGACGGCCTGGCTTACATGAAGACCTACAGCCCCGGCGATTATGGCGCGATTACCTGGCTGAACACCCACGTGAGTGGAGATCCGGTAATCATCGAGGCGGTAGGGCCGGATTACAGCGACTATGCGCGCATCTCCGCCTTTACCGGCCTGCCGACGCCGATGGGCTGGGTGGGACACGAGTACCAGTGGCGCGTCAACTGGCTCAATGAGGGCAATAACGCCATCGATTTCAACCGCCGCAGCAGCGATATCGATACGATTTACACCAGCACCAACCCGCAGGTTGTGCTCTCCCTGATGAACTATTATCACGCTCAGTACCTGATCGTTGGCGCTCTGGAGAAGGCAAAGTATCCAAAGGCCAATTTGCAGCGTTTTAGTGCGTACATGCAGGTGGTCTATTCCGCTTATGGCGATACAATATATAAGGTCAAATCATAGGTGTCTGCATAGAGAAGAAGCCATGCGGGCATCTCTAGAACGATAGCCTACAGCATGGTTTCGAGGAGGGTGCTTCTTGAAGAGCTATGAAACAGAACAGGGCAATAAAGTGAATTCTGCCGCACATGCGGAGGTGGGTGCCCAGGATATACGGGATGGGCGGGAGACCGGAGAGGTCGAAGAAACCGGCGAGGAGGTAGGTGTCATCGATCTTCCTGATAATGAGGCTGGCGAGGGGAAGCCATCGCCACTGCTAGTACACGGTGGTCGGGACGAGGATGAGGACGAGGAGCCGCTGGCGTCTGAAGCGCGCAGGCCACGCTTCAGACGCCCCACGCGCGCGCAGGTGATGGAATGGCTTCCTTTCATTGCGATCGTTTTGCTTGGAGCCATTCTGCGCTACTGGGATCTTGGAGCCAAGCCGCTGCACCACGACGAGAGCCTGCACGCCTACTTCTCCATGCAACTGTTGCATGATCTGGAGAACTGGATTGGCTGTTACGCGCCAGGAGCCTCGTGCTACACGTATAATCCTCTGCTGCACGGCCCGTTCCAGTTCCACCTCATTGCTTTTGTCTATAGAGTCAGCCAGTTGCTGGGCGCGCCCGATAACGGTATCAACACGACTACTGTGCGCATTGGGGCGGCCACGCTGGGCAGCGCCATTGTTGCGCTGCCCTACTTCCTGCGTGATTTCCTGGGCAAAGTTGGGGCATGGCTGGCCTGCTTCCTGCTGGCGATTTCTCCGAGCCTGGTCTACTACTCGCGCTTTGCCCGTGAAGATATCTATATGGCCTTCTTCACGCTGCTGCTAGTTGTCGCTACCGCCCGCTACATCCGCACGCGCAAGATGCGCTGGATCATCATTGGCGCCGCTGCCTTCTCGCTCTCCTACGCGACAGCCGAAGCAACGTTTCTGACCATTGCCGTCTTCGGCAGCTTTCTCGTTGGCCTGCTCATCTGGGAAATCGGCCTCAGAGTACCGCTGAAGTCCGCCAGTGCCGATGAGACGCAAGAGGGGAAGCGTTCCCGCTATCAACCACGAACCGCCGCGCCGTTTCTGCTGCTCGGCTATATCCTCGTGGCCGGTGTCGCGGCAAAGATTCTCTTCGGCTGGTTGAATGCGCTTTCTGTCTACATTACCGACCCGCAGCACACCACCGCCTCTAACCTGTTCGTCCAGAATCTGAAGAATATCACGGTCGATATCATTCCCTGGCTCGGTATCCTGCTTGGCATCTACGTCCTGAGCATCCTCTGGCGCGAGATGAATGGGAAGATGCCGGAGGGCAGACGCGGACTGGCGGCGAAACTCGACCCGCGCATCCAGCGCACGCTTGATACTATTCTGACGATGCCCTGGACACACTGGTTCTTTGCCGTGCTGGTGGCCTGGGCCATTTTCCTGGACCTCTTCACCGTCGAATTCACCAATATTCGCGGTGGCATCGGCGACGGCATCTGGGCCGGTATCTATTACTGGCTGCAACAGCAAGAGGTAGCGCGTGGCGGTCAGCCCTGGTACTACTACCTGATGCTGATCCCCCTCTACGAGCAGATCGGCCTCGTCTTCGGTATCGTGGGCGCGATTCGCACCATTATGCGCCCCACGCGCTTCCGCATCTTCATCCTCTACTGGACTGTCGGCAACCTCGTCATCTACTCCTGGGCCGCAGAGAAGATGCCCTGGTTAGTGATCTTCATTACCATGCCTCTGATGCTCCTGGCCGCCATCGGCATGGAACCCATTGTCGTCACAGCTATCAATTTCGTCAAGCAGCGCTTTGCCAGCGCAACAGCGCAGTCGGCAGAGCAACCAGTTGAGCGCAACAACGGCATCGCTCCCGTCTTGCCCACTCGAAGTCGCCCTCGCAAGCGCGTGGGTGCGCTCGCCGGAACGGGCGCCATTCTCGGTGTGCTGGTCGCCGTCGTACTCCTGATCCCAACGCTGCACAACATGTACGAAGTGACCTACGTCGAACCGGCTGATGCCCCGCACGAGATGTTAATTTATGTGCAGACGACGACCGATATCAACATCGTCATGGCGAAAGTGAACGCGCTGGATCAGAAGCTCTACGGTGGCAAGCATCTCTTATCCATCGGTCTGACCAACGACGCCACGTGGCCCTACGCCTGGTACCTGCGCGACTACCCCAATGTCTGCTTCAACTATCCGGATGGCTGTCCCTCCATCGCCAAAGACATCCCGGTCATCATTACCGGTGGCGACGATATCGGGGGCTACATCGCGGACTACAGTAAGGGCTATGCCTACCAGCAGTATCGCATGCGTACCTGGTGGGACGAGGGCTACAAGCCGCCTCCCTGCGTTCCAACTACCGCCAACAACAACTGCGCAGGTCAGCAGGAATACGGTGGCGTCGGTCTCTGGCTCTGGCTCAGCTACGGTGACAACCCGCCCCCCAACGCGAAATTCAACCTCGGCCTCGCTATCCAGCATGTCTGGGAGTGGGAGACGCAGCGCCGCGCCATTGGTTCCACCGACGGCTCCTACGACATGCTCCTCTTCATCCGCAAAGACCTGCTGAACACTGGCGTGACACCGTAGCATTTTGTTGAAGAGGAGTGAGAAGAATGCGGCGAGCATCCCGCTGCATTCTTCTCAAACAGGATGCCCGGAAATCTGTCCAGACAATATCTGCCTGTTGAATAAACTTTGGAACTGGGGTATATAGGTGTGCTGCTGCTCTTCACTCAAGCAACGAAACTGCTGATGACATTTCCCTGGCTGTTCGTGCTGTCACAAAAGCAGTATCTTCTTAATTGTGACCACCAGACCGATAAAACGCATGTCACGCCAATCAATACCAGCAGTCGTCAAGGGGGCATTTGCCATTGCATCCTGTTTCTCGACAGATACGAGAGGGTTGGCCTCTTCTTATCTGTGATGTCACGGGAGAAGTTGATGGGGCTTGCGAAGAACCCGCGTGTGGAAAAGCGCACTTTGCCTCAAACTTCGCCGTTAGTCCTGACTCTTGTTGCGGAGATGGAGGAGGAGAAGATGAAGCGTGTTGTCTGGGAGAAGCCCGGCGTAGCGGGAGAGGACGAGTATGAAAGAAACAGATGAGCAGGAAGGAGATGAAGGCGAACGACTTTGTGCGTTGACCAGGCCAGGCCCCTGAGCAGGTAAAAGAAAGGTCAGAGCGTGAGCCAGAATCCCCTATGCTTGCTGCTGTGAAGATGAGAGCGACTCCCCACAAAAATGGTTGATTATAGGGAAGTTCATGAAAACACATCAGTGGTAGCCAGATAGCAAAGGCGAACAACGTCAACCCAGGAGTCTTGCTAGCATATCTCACGCAAAAACTCGACCAGCACACGCGCTAGATCCTTATTACTGCCCTCGACAATTCGCGTTTGGCGACCGGTTGTGCCGCCTGTGAGGATTTCGCCGATGCGCTCGAAGGCGCTGTGGTGGCTGTTGGGGGTGGGAATATGACGCGGGAGCGGGCGTGGAACGTGCATTTCCAGGAGCGTCGTTTCGTTGACTTCCTCCATAGAGGCGCTGTCAAACCAGAGAGTAGGGTCATAGACGGGGATGTCGGCTTTGAGCGCGGCCACGTGGGCGGGAAGCGATGGATAGCGCGGCTCGTTCAGGTCGGCGGTGACGGCCAGTAGGAGCGGTGTGTGCGCCTCCAGCAATTCGCGGTAGCCGCGTTCGAGCTTGCGCGCGGCCTGCAAGACTGTCGCGCTCTCTGCTCCCGGCTTTTCCCGCTTAAGAGAGAGTTGCGTGACACTCGTGATTTGTGGCAGGTCGAGCAATTCCGCCAGTGCTGGCCCGACGATGCCTGATGACCAGTCGCTGGCGCTATCGCCGCAGAGTACGAGGTCGGGCGCGGGAAATATCTGCTGAATGCTGGCCGCGAGCGCGGCGGCTACAGTAAATGGCCCCCAATCGGCAGCAACCGGATTCCACAGTCGGATAGCCTCATTGGCTCCGATGGCGAGTGCAGCCCTTAAAGCGCCCTCGGCGTCCTGCGGGCCAAGTGTCAGCGCGAGCACCGTTCCGTCCAGTTGCTCTTTGAGTCGCACCGCTGCCTCAACGGCGCAGGCATCGGCGGCGTTGAGTACCTGCACGAAACGTTCAACATCCACCTCGCCGCTGATGGGATCAACATAGACCGAACTGCTGTCCGGCGTTTGCTTGACACATACACATATACGCACGATTGCTCTCCTGCCCAAATCTTCTACGATGCGCGGAAGCTGACGCCCCAGCCGCCGCGTGGATAGTCCCACTCAATTGCTTTGCGCTCGCAGGCGACGTAACAGGTGCCGCATTCGAGACAGTGTTCGTAGGAAAAGTGCATCTCATCACCAAGCAGCTCGAACAGCCCCGCCGGGCAGACAAAAACGCATGGCGTCGTGTCGCACTCCCTGCATTCCTCCGTCTTTACATGAATGTGCGGCGTTTTATCTACCTTGAAGCGTACCAGTTCCAGGCGCTCCTCAATCGGTTGCATATGACGCTCCTGTGCCATCCGCCTCTGATATCATCAGAAAAATAGTGCCCGTCCTGCTTGCCAGCCGTCGCGTATCAAGGCGCGCAGGGGGACTTTGCCGCGCAGGGTGTCGAGGGCGACGCGACCAGGCTTGCGGCGGGACCTGCCGTTGGAGCGAAAGGCGTTTTCCGCTATCTCACAGAGCAGGTCGGGATAGAGATTCTGGACGCGTTCGTTCATGGCAAAGGCGGGCGCGTGGCGGAAGCGTTTCAAATCTTGCATGACAAAACTCTTGTCAAGCAGCCCGCGATAGCGCGCCATGCTACGCGCCGAAAAATCTCTTGCGGCGTGTGCCTCCTGTGCGGCCTGCGCTGCCGTCAGCCCGGAGGCGATGGCGAAATTTATGCCTTCCAGGAAGAGACCGGCGGCAAAGACGAAGGCTGCCGCGTCACCCACTACCATCATTCCGGCGCGAGAGAGTTTTGGCACCATTGACCAGCCACTTTCGGGAATCATATGCGCTGAATATTCCAGCGTGACGCTGTCGCGCAGCAGAGGCGCGACAGCCGGGTGCTGTTTGAAGCGGTCGAGCAGGTCGTAAGCTCGCACGCGCTTCTCAGCCAGCGAGGCAATTTGCGTCACTACGCCGATGGAAAGGGTGTCGCGGTTGGTGTAGAGAAACGCGCCGCCCTTGACAGCGCCGGAAGCATAGCCGACGTATTCGTTGGTCATGCCCTCGTCCCCGCTCAGGTTGAACCGTTCCTCGATCTTGCGGGCGTCGAGTCGCAGTACCTCTTTCACGCCCAGCGTCATCTCGTGGGCGGAAAATTCTTTTTGCAGCCCCGCCTTCTTCGCCAGAAACGAGTTCGCGCCATCGGCGGCGATGACGATGGGGGCGTAGAGGTCCCCGTTCTCGCGCCGACAGCGCACGCCCACGACCTGCTCGCCTTTGTAGAGAAGATCATCGACCACCGTAGAGGGGATAAGCAAAGCCCCGGCTTCCTCCGCTTTGCTGGCGAGCCAGCGATCAAATCTGGGACGCAGGATGGTGAAGCCGTTGTAGGCCGGTTCGGCAAAATGGTTCGTGCGAAAATCGAAGGCGAAGGCGGAGTCCTGCGACAGAAAGGTGATGACGCGCCGCGTCAGGTAGCGTTCCAGCGGAGCCTCCTCCAGGTAGTTTGGCAGCAGGTCGGCCAGCAGTTGCGGGGCGTAGAGCGCCGCGCCCGAAACGTTCTTGGCCCCCGCATACTCTCCCCGCTCGATGAGCGCCACATTCAACCCGGCGCGAGCCATCGCCAGCGCGGCGCTGCTCCCAGCCGGGCCAGCGCCCACCACGATAGCATCGAATTGCTGCTTCCCCTCCATTATGGGTGTCTACTCCTGTTCAACAGCCTGATATAGCCTTCTCTTGTCCTGTGAACAGCATTATAACACTCATACTTATGAGTGTTCCAGTACGATCTTCCCTATCGGCTCCCCTGATTGCAGGATGCGGTGCGCCTCTGCCGCCTGCTCTACGGGCATGGTACGGTCGATGACGGGGTTGATGCGGTGGTCGGCGATCTTTTGCATGATTTGCTGTTCTCTATCTACCGTTGTATGCATCAGGCCTCCGCCGAGGACATCGACCCGTTTGAGCCGCCATGTTTGCGTGTCGACGGTGGATTCGCGCCCACCGAGGTTGCCCACCAGCACGACGCGCCCATCGGGTAAGCAGGCTGTAATGCTCTCTTGAAGCGTTGTGCCAACCAGTTCCAGCACGAGGTTGACGCCGCCCGCCTTCTGCACCGCTTCACCGACGTTCTCCTGGCGATAGAATATTACCAGGTCGGCTCCCAACTGGCGCAATTCCTGCGCCTTCTGCTCGTTGCTCGCCGTTGTCGCGACCCAGCAGCCCTGGTCTTTCGCCAGTTGAATCGCCATCGACCCTACGCCGCTGGCGCCGGCCCAGATCAGCACGCGCTCTCCTGGCTGCAAGTGTCCAATGTCAAATAGCCCTGACCACGCGGTTGACGAGGTGAGGCCTGCCGCCACGGCCTGCTGGAAGCTGACTCCATCGGGAATATGCACGAGGTCCTGGGCAGGTACGGCAATTATCTCTGCGTAGCCGCCACCGCCTTTCGCAGCCAGGGCGCGAGTCGTCATGACGCGCTCTCCCTTGTGGAAGCCGTTGGAATCCTCAAGCACGATGCCTGCCGCCTCCAGCCCCGGCGTGAAGGGCAGTTTTTCCACCGGCCTGCTGCCATTGCGCTGGAACATATCCAGCCGGTTGACTGTTGTCGCCTTTACCTGTACCAGCACATCACCGGGGCCAGGATCTGGCTCAGGCACTTCTCTGGATTGCAAAACATCAGGTTCACCATAATGATCGAATTGTACTGCTTTCATCCGCTGTTTCCCTCCATCGTAAACTTGCTCTTTATGGATTTGGATAGTTCTTACTCAATTGTATGCATGATCGGGCCACAAATGCAAAGCGCATACACGGAAAAGACGATGCCAGGGCGACCGCAAGGGATCACCCTACTATACTACGGTACGACTATTGCGCCTTCTACGTATATAGTAGGGGCGATCCCTTGCGGTCGCCCTGGATGGTTCATTTTTGCCAGGATGAGCCTGTTATGCGAAGAGGTGGATGACCGCTTTCAGTTTACCCTGGATTTCCCACTCGTTATCCCACTCATTGGCTTGGACGAAGATGGGATTCATCGTGGTATTTTCCGGTTTGAGCCTGATCTGCTCCTTTTCCAGGTAGAAGCGTTTCACCGTCGCCTCGCCCGTTATCCGGTGCGTCGCCACCACAATGTCGCCGTTCTCGATACGCTTACCACGTTCGACGAGGATGTAATCGCCGCTGTAGATGCCGACGTCAATCATCGAATTGCCCTGCACTCTCAATGCGAAGGTATCACAGGCATGGGTGGGCGAAATCAAATCGACGGTATATTGTGGTTCCTGGGAAATGGTGAGCGGCAGGCCTGCCGCGACGTCACCGTGTATGGGCAGGCCGAACTGGTGCTGTCGCTGTCCCTGATAGGGTAGTCCCTCGCAGTCCTTCAGCACCTGAATGCTGCGATTTTTCCCCTTTTCGTGCCGGATGTACCCCTCTTCCTCAAGCTTTTGCAGGTGGTACGCGATATGTCCAGAAGAGCCAGAAGTAATCACCGCCTCGCCAATCTCCCGATTAGTAGGTGATCTCCCCCCATTTTCCTCTATAGAGTCAATAATCATTTGTAAGATTTTCCGCCGCGCCGCGCTCAACTTCATCGCCATGCTTCCCTCACTTTCTTTTAGAAACTCTGTTCTATAGTCTAATAATACGTTATGTTTAGTAAGAAGTCAATAGCGGTTTGCGAGGAGGAAACATCACAACGTGATATACTGATTTCATAACACATGAAAGACGAGGAAAGGAAACTGTTTTGGATACGTTACCATTGCTCATTGGCCACAATGATACACTCTTAAGCCTGGCCCTGTCTAAACATGGAGAGCCGCGCAGCTTTTTTGAACGCAGCAAACAGGGGGATATTGACCTGCCGCGCGCCCGCGAAGCTGGACTGGCAGGCGGCTTCTTCGCCGTCTTTGTGCCGCAGGAGGTGCAGGAGCGGCGTTCAAGGCCGCCACAACCTGAGCCGCGCAGGTCGGGGGAACTGCGCCAGCCGCCGAGCATTGAGCACGACTACGCTCTGCGCGTCACGATGGCGATGGTGGCCGATCTTTATCGGTTGGAGGCCGCGTCAGCCGGACAGGTGAAAGTTGTGCGCACGATGGGCGAACTGGTGGCCTGCCTGCAAAACGGCGTGCTGGCTGCCATCCTGCATTTTGAAGGGGCCGAGGCCATCGACCCCGGGCTGAACGCGCTCGAAGTCTTCTACCAGGCCGGGCTGCGCTCGCTCGGCCCTGTCTGGAGCCGGGCCAACGCTTTCGCGCACGGTGTCCCATTTGGCTTCCAGCACTCACCTGATACGGGGCCGGGTCTGACTGAAGCTGGACGCGAGCTGGTGCGCGCCTGCAATCGCCTCGGTATCATGCTTGACCTCTCGCATCTCAACGAGCAGGGGTTCTGGGACGTGGCAAATCTGTCCGATGCTCCTCTTGTTGCGACGCACTCCAATGCCTTCGCCATCAGTCCCTCGACGCGCAACCTGACCGATAAGCAACTCGCCGCCATCCGTGCCTCGGAGGGTCTGGTGGGCATCAACTTCGGCGTGCATGACCTGCGCGAGGATGGGCTGGCGGAGCGGGATACGCCCCTCGCCATCATTGTGCGCCACATCGATTATCTCGTGGATCACCTCGGCATTGATGGCGTTGCTTTTGGCACCGACTTCGATGGCACCCTGATCCCCAGTTCCATCGGCGACGTGACGGGCATGCTCAAACTTATTGCCGCCCTCGTCGAGCACGGCTATGACGAGGCTTCCCTGCGCAAACTTGCTTACGAAAACTGGCTGCGCGTCCTCGATAAGACGTGGAAACACGCCGGGCTTTTTTCACCTTAAATCTGCCAGGAAACCTGCAGAATCTGGTACGAACGCGATGTCAATTTCTTGAGTAGCCCGACCTTTACCCCGTATGGCGTGCAGGCCGATTGCGCGGACGGCTACGGCAACATCTTTTCCCTGCTGGAACCAACGCCCAGGTTCTGGCTCTGTTCGAGCGTCCTCCTGCATGATCTTACTGGCCGTTGCCGCTGTACGGCTTCACATCGAAGGTCGCCAGCTTCTGTATCTGTAGATAGATTTGTGAGTAGCCTTCCTCCAACTTGCCGGTAGACGGGTTGTTGTAACCATTGAAGGCGTTGGTCGCCTGCGCAACCAGGTCATTGATGATTGTGAGTGTCGATTGCTGAGCAAGCTGGCTGTTATTCATATGAGCCAGTTGCGCTGCATCTTTGCGCATTTGCCCTAACCAGGTCTGCTCATTTTCGATACCGCTATTAATCTGGGTTGCTAGCTGGCGCTGGTACTGCGTCGAGCCGGGAGCGTTCAGCACGCCATTCAAATGAAAGATGATGTGATTTAGATAGCCCGGCGGGTTCTGTATCTGATTGAACTGCAGCAGACCAATCTGGGCAATTTTCGGGTTTGCCAGAATTGGTGTCCCATGCGGCACATCTTGCGCTACCTCTGAACTTCCATCCAGGTAATCCAGGATATCTATGGCTTTGTTATATACCGACGTGTAATTATGCTGCTCCCAATCGTTGCTGGCATCGCTTGACCAGGCGAGCACCTGCTGGATATTCCTGTAGGCCCAGATATTCAGGCCGCCTTGCAAGCCTCGCGGCTTCAGGTCAGGGTCATCCGTCAGCAGGTGACGCAGGTGATCTAGCAGGCTGTATGGCGGGTTGCCCGGTCCCGGCGTCTGAGGAATAGCTGCATAGTAGCGCCAGTCGCTCAGATTGGGCGAAGGCGCGGTTGGCATCACGTTGGAGGCTTCCTCGGTAATCAGGAATTGGCTGGTGATGCCCAGCAGGTTTGTATGCTGGCTATCACCGGGGTAAAAGAAGCTTATAGTGCCATTATTGACCGGCACTCTTCCGAGCAGGATATCAACTCCCTCCGGGTTATTCTTATCAGCCAGCAGCCACGCATAATAGCTCTTGCCTGCCTGCGGCGCGGGAATATTCTTCAAATTGATCTGAAATTCATCGTTGCTGCCCGCGTTCGATGTCAGATTGGTTTGCCCGCTGCTCACGAAGAAAGCCTGGCCGACGGTGGCAGTTGAGGCGGTACTATGACTGTAGGCGAGAAATGCGCCCAGCCCGCCGCCCAGCAGCACGAGCACTACCAGCGCTATCAAGGCGATGCGCAACCTCCCGTTTCCGCTGCTTCGTGCCGCCGGGGCTGGCGGCGCTGCTGGCGTGGGTGGGAGTGGAGATGCCGGTGGAGGGAATGTCGGTCCCTGGCGCGAGCGCGTATCTCCCGTCGCAGGATAAAACGCTGGAGTCGCGGGTACCCACGGCATCGCGCTTATGGTCGGTTCCGCCGCCACTGTCCCATACTCAGATAGATTTCCCGGAGCGGCCTGCTCGGGAGCGCCTTTGCCTGCCGGTTGAAAAGTCGCGGGCCGCTGTCCTATCCGATCATCTGAGGGAGTTGCTCCGGCCCGTTGTGTTGAGAATGCATCGGAATCCGCTAGATTGACCGGCCCGCTCTCTCCGGGAGGTGGTATGGTATCAGGAGCTTGAGGGTGGCTGTAGACGGTAGCTGCTTCCGCAATGTCAGTTGCCTGCCTGTTTGCCTGTGGACTCCCGGAAGCCATATCACCCGCATGAGAGAGTTGCGTCTCATATGCCGATACGTCTGTGCCACCGCTCGCGGCAAGGTGTGGTTTCAATTCTTCGGGTACTGGCAGGCCGAACGCTCCGGCTACTGCCGCAGTCATGGCTGCCGCGCTCGGATAGCGATCCTGTGGATTTTTCGCCATGCTTTTCCTGAGCACAGGTATCAATGCCGGGGGAAGCTGGGGATTCGTCTGGCGCGGATCGGGTGGTGGTTCCAGAAGATGCTGCATCATGATGCCACTTAAGGTATCGCCCTGGAATGGTGGTCTGCCGCTGAATATCTCATAGAGCACAACACCCAGCGAGTAGAGGTCGGTGCGGTTGCTGACGGGCCGGTTCTGTACCTGTTCGGGAGAGATGTAGAGCGGAGTACCAAAGACGGTGCCGGTGGCAGTCTGCGCCGCTCCACCTAGCAGCTTGGCAAGGCCGAAGTCGGAGAGGATGGGTTCGCCCATCGGGTTGCGAGCCGTATTGCGCTCATCGAGCAGGATATTCGCCGGTTTGATATCGCGGTGAATCGTCCCCTGCCGGTGCGCGTAATCAAGTGCGAGACTGATGGGGGTGAAGAGCCGCACAACCCCGGCACCGGAGGGGAATCTGCCTTTGTGCGAGGTTTCATTGATATAGTGTGCCAGTGTGCGTCCCTGGATATACTCCATTACCATGTAGGCGATAGTGTCTGATTCTTCTCGCGCATCTTTTGTCTCTTCCCCCGCTGTCGCTCTCTGCTCATATTGTGCTGAAATATAGAAATCATAAATCTGCACGATGTTCGGATGGCGTAAGGCAGCAACCATCTGCGCCTCGTGGGTGAAGCGGGAGACAAAGTCGTCTTTTGCCTGGAAATCCGCGTGGAGGAACTTGATTGCCACATAGCGGCGCAGTTGCGTATCAAATGCCTTCCACACCTCGGCCATTCCGCCGCGTCCCAGGCGTTCCTGTAATTCATATTTACCAAGCTGTCGCCCTGTACTCATAAGTCACCTGATTCCGATCTATTATTACTGCCCACAGTATAATGCAGCCTGTTGATGAACGGAAGATCATGTACTGGTCTTTTACTAGTCTTCTTTTTTGTGCCTGGGAATTGTTCCTGCCCTGTGCTTATAAATAGTTCCATATCTGCCTGTCAGCAACCCAACTCTGCCAGTATACTAGCATATGCAAGAGCAGGTCAAGAGAAAGAGAGCAAAAAGAACGAGACAGGAGGCAGTGCGGCTGCCTCCTGTCTCGTTCTTTTTGCTCTCTTTCTCGCGGTCATGCCAGTTCCGCTTACAGCAACCCTTTGCTTTGCAGGAAGGACGTGGCGACTTCCTTAACCGCCTGGGCAGTGGATTCGCCGGCCGTCTTTTTTGTCGCTACTTGCTGCTGCAAGTCGATGCTCACCTGCGTCGTCAGGTAAGGTGCGAGTTTATTGAGTGCAGGAGCGATGCCGGGGTCGCTCTGTAGGATGTTGTCACGCACGATGGGCGCGGGATGGAATTCGGGGAACCCGTGCTTGTCGTCCTGCAGGAAGATGAAGTTCTGGGTTGCCACCGTGCCATCAGTCGTGTAGCACTCATTTACCTGGGCCGACCCACTCTTGACGGCGGTGAAACCGATGGCGTAATCAACCTTATCTACCGATTTAAAGCTGCTGGTATCGAAGCCGTAGGTTGTCTTCAAGTCATCGATGAAAGGAATGCCATCGCTCTGGGTCGCCAGTACCAGTTGCGACACTTTGGGAGCCAGTTGCGTAAGAGTGGTGACGCCCAGCTTCTGCGACTCGGCCTGCGAGGTGCAGAGGGCGTAGCCATCGTTCAGCGGGGACATATCGAGCCATGTGATGTGGTACTGCTGCTCGAAATCGGTCTTCACTGTATTATAATCCGTCTGTGGATTGAACGAAGATTTCACTCCCAGGATGTTCAGTCCGGTCGCCGTGAACTCTGGGTAGAGGTCTATTGCCCCGCTCTTAAGGGCGGCGAACACGGTGGGTGTCTGCCCCAGGGCTAACTTGGGAGTAACGGTGTAGCCCGCCTTTTGCAACAGCAGGACATACATCTCGCCCAGCAATTGCGCCTCTGGATCGAGTTTGCTGCCAACGATGATCGGCACCTTTGAAGGCGTGGGCGTGCCGCTCGAACCGGTACTGGTGGAGTTGCCGCATGCTGAGAGTGCCAGCATGGCAACGAGGGCGAAGAGAAATACCAGCTTCGCCCCTATGAAACGCTTGAAAAGGGACATGTTTACCTCCTTGAATATATCGAAACCAGAAAAACATGCAGTATATACGATACCGCACAGGCGATTATCACGCTCTAGCTGCTGCAATCTGTCCCTGCACTTTCAGACCTGCGGGGGTCAGGATATTCTCCAGCCAGCTCATGAGTACTTCTACAAGGATAGCTACAACGGCAACGGAGACCGCGCCCACGATGAGTTCCGTATAGTTGAAGACGTTGATGCCGTCCACAATGTAGTCTCCATAGCCGCCTCCACCGATGAACGCAGCCAGTGTGGCCGTTGCCACGATCTGCACTGCCGATGTCCGCACCCCCGCCGCGACAAGCGGCAGGACAAGCGGTGCCTGGATGCGAGCTGCGATCTGCCGACGCGTCAGTCCCATGCCTCTCGCGGCATCAATCATCGCCGGGTCAATGCCGCGAATGCCTGTGTAGGTGTTGAGCAGGATGGGCGGAATGCCCAGGATGATCAGGGCGATGATGGAGGGCGGAAAACCGAGACCGAGAATGGGAACAAAGATGAGCAGGACGGCAATAATGGGAATCGCCCGCATCAGGCCGCTGATGTTTACAGCAACGAAGGCGAGCAGGGCGTTGCGCGAAACCAGAGCGCCCAGCACGACCCCGATGACGATGGCTGCGGCGATAGAGAGGCCGCAGAGCTTGAGATAGGCGAGCGTTTCCCCGATAAAATCATTCCTGGGGTCCAGAATAAAGTTAATATATGCCATCGCGTGTATCCCTCCTTTCTTTATGCTCTATGCGACAGATACCGCGCTGCGGCCCCGGTTCAGCCAGATCTGCAAAGCCAGCAACAGCAGGTCGGCAGCGATGGCGAGAAGGGCCGTCAGGATGGCACCGGCAGCGATGGCATCGGGATCATAGGAGGCGATATTCTGGAAGATGAGGTCGCCCAGATCGCTCTGCCCCACCAGCGCGGCCAGCGCGGCTATACCCACCGTCGTCACCGTCGCAATGCGAATTCCGGCCACGATAACGGGCAGCGCCATTGGCAGGGTCACGCGGAAAAGTATCTGGTACGGCTTCATGCCTATCGCCCGTCCCACCTCAATTAATAAAGGATCAACAGCATTTACGGCTGCCGCCGTGTTGCGGATCAATACAAGCTGGTTGTAAAGCACCATGGGAATGATGGCAGTTGCCGGTGAAAGGCCGGTAAGCGGAATCAGGAACGCAAAGGCCGCGATGCTGGGGACGGTGTACAGGAGACCAGAAATAGTGACCGTCGGAAAGTAGAGTCTGCGATAGCGGGCCACCAGCAGCCCCAATGGAATGGCGATGACAAGCGAAATCAACATCGTGACCCCAACGATGGAGAGATGTTTCAAGAACAGATTGGGGATGCTCTCCGGGTCCGATAGATTATAGTTGTAGGGTTGGAGAATATAATGCATAAAACTCCCTCTGAAAGCAGAAAAGTGCCTTCGTCTTGCTCTACATCACTGTTTTTTGCGAATAGATTCGTTACTTTTGAGCGGAATTAGTATCCTGCTCTTGCAGGTAAGAGAACCGGGAGCATTGTGTGTATCTGCATACTGGACTGATGGTGTGGGGAAATTGGTTGCGAGGAGATTCAATACAGCTTCAATATCAGAAGAAGTTATTGCAGCGTCTCCCCAATAAGTCGGGGACACGGCTACAAGACGGTAGGTCGCAGCTTTATCACGATCTCCCCAATGCGCAGAAGAGACCGCTTCGGGGCGGTTATCTCTCACCAGCATATGTGCGAACATATGGCAAACTCCTATGTTGTTTCTATCTGTCCAGCTTCTAGTTAACTGTCGTCTGCTTCCTGCTATCCGCATAGATTATAGTCTTGCGGGCAGGATAGTAATCAAGGTTTGACAGGCCGGGCAAGGATTTTTGTGGATAACTCGAAAATTTGGTCTACCCACGCCCTCCTGTTTTTCTACTGCACGACGGTTTCCGTTTTGACGCTCTCTCCTGACCGGCTGATCTCACGATTGATACTGCTCAGGGTGACGTAGCCAGTGATCTCGCCGCTTTGCTCGTCATAGATGCTCAGGGCCGTGACATTTTTCTCGATCAGCATGAACATGGCGCGTAAAAGCGTGGCATTCGATGGGCAGCGCGGAGGCTCGCCGCTGAGCGGGGCGGCATCAGGGTTCAATTCCTGTACCATTGCCGTCGTCACGGGCAGGTATTCCAACTGGCGCAGGATGTTATCCGCGCCGACAAGCCTGGCAACAAAGGGATTGGCCGGGTGCGCGAGCAGTTCAATAGGCGAGCCGACCTGCATCAGCCCGCCTTCGGACATGACCGCGATTTTATCGCCCAGGCGAAAGGCTTCTTCGACATCGTGCGTCACAAAGAGGATGGTTTTGCGCACACCGCGCTGGATGTTGAGCAGTTCTTGCTGCATGCGTTCGCGCGTGATCGCGTCGAGCGCGCCGAAAGGCTCGTCCATCAACAGGATGGCCGGGTCGGTAGCCAGGGCGCGGGCGAGTCCCACGCGCTGCTGCTGGCCGCCGGAAAGCTGGCGTGGATAGCGCGAACGATACTCCACAGGGTCAAGCCCCACCAGTTTGAGCAGTTCATCAACGCGCTCCCTCATGCGTAGCCTCGACCAGCCTCCGGCGATCTCCTCCGGCACGCGGATGTTCTCGGCAATCGTCATATGCGGGAAGAGACCCACCTGCTGGATGACATATCCCATACGGCGGCGCAACTCAATGGGATTCTCCTTGAGAATGTCCTTGCCATCCATCAAAATTTCGCCGGCGGTTGGCTCGATAAGCCGGTTTACCATGCGCAGTAATGTCGTTTTGCCGGAGCCGGACGTTCCCAGCAGCATGCAGGTCTCACCTTCCCCGACATCAAAGGTGACGTCATTTACCGCCGGTTGGCTTGCATTCGGATATTGCTTGCTGACATGACGAAAAGCGATCTCTGCCACGCTGCCGAACCTCCTTTTCTCTTCCTGACCCTTATCTAACATTGAACAATCTTCACAGATTATACGAGACGATGGCGATAAATGCAAAAAATGCAGTCTTTTCAGGCTGAGCACATCTTATTGACAAAACCTCTTCACTGTAATAGAGTTTGTACAGCGCCAATCGTCAGAACGTACAACTGAAGCAGAAGCTGAGACGACGTAACAACAATTCAGCAGGGCAATTATTCCAGATGAAAGATAAAGAGGGAAAGGGAGCTGATGGAGCAGAATCAGCAGCAGGCGGACGAACAGCGTCTATCCATCTATAACATACTGGCGGATGCGCCCATTGATCGGGATAACGACCATTTGAAATTTCAGCCCGTCACGCATGCTCTTGCTACCTTTATTTTAGAGGCGTTTCGGCATGTGGAGCGCGTGGATATTGAAGAGCAGAAACAGGGCTACGGTCTGACTATCGGCATCTATGGGGACTGGGGCAGCGGCAAAACAAGCTTTTTGAAGATGGTTGAAGCGGACCTCGAAGCGAAGGGCATCTCTCCCATCTGGTTCGAGGCCTGGAAATATGATAAGCAGGATAATCTCTGGGCCGCGTTATTGCAGACGATTCTCAATACTGTGAGCAAGCAAAGCACGCCTGGGAAAAGAATGCGGGTTCGCTTCAAGCTCTGGAGGAAGAGCCTCAACTTTCGCCAGGGAACACAGGAAGTGATTAAAAAATTGCTCGCGTTCATGCTCAATCTGATTATTTTCATCCTTATTCTCTTCCTCCTGCTCAGCCTGGCCTCTTTTTTCACGGGCAGCTCTCTCACACAGCTTCTGCGGGGAGGCAGCGCATTACCCGGCTATGTCCCCCCCGTCACAATCATTATCGCCGCCGCCGTCAGCGTGTTTCTGTCAGACCCCTTTAATCTGTACAGCCTGATAAGAGGCGAATTGAACATTGATTTTTCTCGCTTTGAAAATAAAGCAGAATTTGTAGACCACATCGCGTTTGTAGACAAATTTACGGCAGAGTTCATGCAAATTATTAACGACCTCGACCCGGATCCGAACAGGCCGTTAGTTGTTATCGTAGATGATCTCGATAGATGCTTACCCGAAAAAGCCCTGCAGGTTCTTGAAGCGACGAAAGCGTTTCTAGATTACAAAAAATGCGTTTTTTTGCTGGCGCTGGACAGGATAATGGTGGAGAGATACGTGCTCTTCAAATACCAGGGAATGATTGGCCTGGATGTTGAAAAATTCGACATGCCGAAAGATTTTCTTTTCCATAAGGATTACATGGACAAGATCATCAAGATGTCCGTCGCCGTGCCGCGCCTGTTGCAGGACAATGTCCGGGCATTTGTTGAAAATCTGCTGCCTCCGTCCCGGCACAGGACACCACAGGCACCCGATGCCGCGCAGGATATTAAGAGCTGCCTCACTATTTTCAGCCTCCTGCCGCCTAATCCGCGCAAGATTAAGCGCACGCTGAGGGCATTTCTCTTTGTGCGCGACCTCCTGCTCTCTCAGCATACCTTGCTGGACGAGTTGATAGCGGAATCGGCTACCCTGCCCATGCTCGAAACCCTGGTGCAGGCAGAGGTCATCAGGAGGGGAGCAGCGAACGGGCAGGAGCAGGTGAAGAAAGAGGTAATAACTCGCAGTTTCCTGCTCATTTTAGCAAAGCTTATCGTCATCCAGTACCGCTATCCTTACCTCTATGAAATGCTCATTGAAGAGCCTGAGTGCCTGGAGAAGCTGGAAAAATATTATACAGGTCAGTCCGAAGCCTTTGATCTGAACGTCCTGCTCCTGGCCGAGGTGAGAAAAGGCCCCGACCTCGCGCAAATCTTTCAGATGGAGCTGGATAAGGGCGCAACATTCACCAATCCTTCCGTCATAAAACTCATCACGCTTGTAGGAAGCGTCGCGCTGGTGGTACCGACGACTACTGCTGCGCAGAACGTAGTGGAAAGCATCTTACCGACTCCCACCCCCATCTGGCAGGTCTCCAACCATCGTAACCCGCTTTTTACCGGGCGCGAGCAGCTCTTGCGTCAGTTGTACGAGAATTTCACAAATAGGAAGATATGCATGCAGGCCATTAGCGGGCTGGGAGGCGTAGGAAAAACGCAGCTGGCCTTAGAGTACGCCTATCGCCATCGTGATGAGTATACCGCTGTTTTCTGGTTTAATGTTGCCGGGGACAGCGATCTGAGCGCCAGCTTCGGGCATATGGCAAGCTGGTTAGATATACCACAGCAGCAGAAACAGAGCCAGGAACTCATTATTGCAAGTGTAAAGCAGTGGCTCAAAGAACACAGCAACTGGTTGCTCGTCCTTGATAATGTCGAGGACCTCAATAAAGTGAGCCAGAATTTATTATCAACGGGAGATAGAGGACATATCTTGCTCACCACGAGTGCGCAGGCCGTGGGCGGAGCCATTCTCGGCATCGAAGTCGTGGAAATGAACAAAGAAGAGGGTACAGTCCTGCTCCTGCAGCGCGCCGGGTTGCTCAAACCCGGTACCCCACTGCATCAATTGCCGGAGGAAACCAGAACCGAGGCGGAAAAAATCGTCGAAATGCTCGGCGGTCTTCCGCTTGCTCTCGATCAGGCAGGCGCTTTCATCGATGAGACGAAATGCACCCTCTCTGACTACATTCAACGCTACCAAACGAACAGCATGGAGCTTCTGAAGCGGCGCGGCGATTTCCCTGTCGGGCACCGCGATCCTGTCGCCACCACCTGGAAACTTTCTTTCGAGAACGTGGAAAAGGATCAGGCCGCTGCCGACCTGCTGCGCTTCTGTGCCTTCCTCTACCCTGATGATATCCCTGAAGCACTCATTACGATAGGAACCTGCTTCCCCGATTCAAAGCTTCAACCTTTTACCACCGATCTGCTGAAACTGGACGAAGCGATAGGGAAGCTGCGCAGTTACTCCCTGCTGCGACGTGATCCCGATAATAAGACGATCAGTATTCACCGGCTGGTGCAGGAGGTTATTCGCAGTGAGATGGATGAGCGGACGCAAAAACTGTGGGCAGAGCAGGTCGTGAAGGCGGTCAACTGCGTTTTTCCCGCAGAGGTCAATCAGGCGACGTGGGAGACCTGCGCGAGCTATCTTCCCCAGGCCCAGGTTTGTGCCGCTCTCATCGAACAATATAATCTCATCTTCCCCCAGGCTGCTGACTTACTCCATCGCACAGGAGGCTACCTCTTCAGACCTCCGCAGCTTGCAGAAAGTAAAGCCTGCTTCCAGGCCACGCTGCTCATTCGGGGCAAGCTGTTGATAAAAAAGCTGCTCGCGATCGCCAGCGCCAGGGAGATAGAGTTTCTCTCTCCTGGTTGGCGCAATACCCTTCATGAGGCAGAACAGAAGCTCTTGAACCTGAAGCTCTCTGCTTTGTCTCACTCTTATACGAGCGAAATAGAGCAATTACTCCATGACCTGCTTGATACAACGCTCACTCTCAGCGATAAGGCACAGACAATGCTCTGGGAGGAGGCTAAGGATGAGTTACTTGATCTGGCTGTCAGCCTCGTTGACCTGGCAGGCATCTATCAGGAACAGGGGCAGTATGAGCAGGCTCATTCCCTCTACGACCAGGCTCTTAACATTCGCTTGAGCATTCTCGGCCATAAGGATAGCGATCTTGACACGGCCAGTATTTATAACAATATGGCCAGTATCTATCGCAAAGACAACGACTACGCCCTGGCTGAACACTACTACGAGGCAGCTTTAAAGATTTTTAAGCAGGTGTTGGGCACCGGGCATGTCACCGTCGCAAATACGCAGAACAACCTTGCCCGGCTCTACCAGGATGAAGGCAAATACAGGAAAGCAGAACAGGCCTATAAACAGGCTCTGACTATAGCCGAAAAAGTGCCGGAACAGGAATACAGTACAAAAGCTATTATCCTCAACAATCTAGCTGATCTCTACAAAGTTCAGAAGAAGTATGCCGATGCAGAAGCCGCTTACAAAGAAGCCCAACGTCTCTATGAGAACTACAGGAACGCTTCTCGCCTGGAGCACCCCGATATGCCCGTTCTTCTGAACAATCTGGCAGGTCTTTATAGAGATTGGGGGAAAGATGAGGAGGCCGAGAACTATTATCAAAAAGCTCTTGAGAGTAGTAAGCGGGTCTGGGGAAAAGATCACCCGGCTCAAATAGAAATTCTGAAAAGCTATGCGGCCCTGAAGCGTAAAATGGGACAGGCGGCAGAGGCCAGCCAGCTAGACCAACAGGTCGCCTCGTTAAAGCAGCAGGAAGAAAATTAGACATCTCAACGGCACCAGGTAAATCGTCCGACATCTACCCGTTGTAGTTGGACGATTTACCCTCTGCCGTTTCAAAGTTCATCATGACCTGGTGGTATTTCCCCTGGCTGTAGCTTTCAACCGTTCCCCAGGTTTGCAGGTTGGAAGCCGTTGCTCCCGGAGTCGATCGCACCTCGCTCAGCAGTTCTTGCGCTGTGTCGATAATCTTCCGGTCGTCATCGACGCCCGCTTTTTTGAGTGCCTTTCTCAGCGCGACTCGCAGCAGCACAGGATCGCTCTCATACGCACTGAGAATATCCAGCTCGGCTGCACCTTTCATCTTTTCCTGCACGAGATCATTCAGGCTCATGTAGATGGCCTGTATGTGCCCGTCTTGATGAAGCGCGCCGGTTCCCAGAGCATCAAGCACGGTAGTTAGTGGATCTAACATAGAACCTCCTGTTGCCTCATCACCGGTTTATTCATTGCCCTCTTATTATAAGAGACGTATTGACATAAGAGTTTTCTCTCACCTGTATGAAGTGTACCATGCCTTAGACTCTTCTGCAAGGAGCTTTTCACACAAACATCTCACAAACTCTCCAGAAAGTCCAGCACGACCTGATTGAACTGTTCTGGCTGCTCCATATTGAGATGGTGCGCGGTATTGGGAATGACCACCTTTTTCGCGCCCGCAATCTCCGCGTCCGGCCTGTCCGCTACCAGCAAGATGGTGCGCACGTCCTCGTCACCGACGATGATGAACGTCGGCGTCTGGATGGCATCCAGCCTTGTCGCTGCTGGCGGCTCCAGCTCCTGCGGCTCAACACCCTCGTCATCCCCGCGCTCAAAATTATGCATCGTCATCTCGCGCACGCGCTGGCGCACTGTAGGGTCCACCTGTCCCGATGAGCGCAGCGGGCCATCCGTCCACATTTTCAGCGTGACCTCAACCGCCGCCGCCAACTGTTTGTGAGGGAAAAGCAAAAGCAATCGCTGGCTTAACCCTCTTCTCCCGGCTCTACGCGGATAATACCCTCAATCTTAGTTTTACCACATTATCAAGGAGGAAATCTTATGAGTTGTGCGAAAGTATACAGCTAGAAAATCTGAAAAGAGGTAACGTTTCTGAGCGTTCTACCCAAATATCCCCGCACTTATTTGGGCAATCTGTCCATATCAGAAGGCTTTCAGCGCGAATATACTATCACTATGGACAAAGCTGTTGAGCAAAGGGCAGCAATGAGCGCTGCTAAACCGCGTTTCATAGTGTATGCCGGTATCTGGTTCGCCGTCTTTAACTGGGGCGCGTCGTTTGTCGCCGCCCGCTTTCTGCTGCACCCGGCCTCTTCGGCGCTGGTCGCGCTCAGCCCGACACTGCTGGCGGCGGTGCGTTTCAGCATCGCCTCGCTCTTTTTTCTCGTCCCCCTGGTTCAGGCTGTTGTGCGCCGCCAGCTCTCGCTGCGCGATATCCTGCTGATGCTGCTGCTTGGTCAACTAGCCTTCTCAATCTATTTCTGGATGCAGTACACCGGCGTCCAACTGACAAACGCCAGTATTGCATCGATTCTGGTGATTGGCCTCATCCCCACCTTTACCGCCCTGCTGGAACCCGCCTTCGGCAAAACCCGGCTGGCTTTCTCGCTCTTCGCGGCGCTGCTGCTCGGTTTTATCGGCGTCGTATTGATCGTCTTCCAGCAACCGGTGGCGGTAACACTGCAATCGGGCTTTCTCGTCGGCGCGCTCTGCCTGCTGGGCAACGCCTTTTGCTTCGCCCTCTATTCTCATCTGAGCAAACGGTACATGCGCGTCATGTCGCCGGTAGTGGTGACGGGAGGCACGATGTTCGCCGGGGCATGCGGGTTGATCCTGCTCGCGCTGCTCAACCCGGCGCAGAATCGCTGGCAAGACCTCACGCTGCTCAACCCTGTGCAATGGCTTGCCCTGCTCTTTCTCGCTCTGGGCTGCTCCGTCCTCTCCTACTTTGCCTACAACATGGCCCTGAGCAAGCTGGACGCCTCGCGTGTAGCCGTCTACAACTACTTTGAACCGGTCGTAACCGTCATGCTCAGTATCGTTCTACTTGGTGAGCAACTGGGCTGGCAGATCATTCTCGGCACTCTCTCTATCGCCTGTTCAGTTCTTCTGGTCACCTGGCTGCAGCGCAGAGCATCAGGTTAGAAATGGCGTAACTTGAACAGCGAGAGCGTTTCCCCCCTCAACGCACATTCTGCCGTACCAAATGAGGTGCTATGAAAAAGTCTTCACTCGCATGCCATTCTTCGCTTCGCTCAGAGTGACATGTTCGAGGCAGTCTTTTATGGCATATAATTTGAACAACAGTCACATCTAGATGACTATCTTATACTCTTATCGAGTATAAGCGGGAAAAGCGGCTTGAATGCGAGGAGGGACGATGCAAGAAATGCAGGAATTTCGCTACACAGGTTTTGCGCAGGAGATTCTTTTTGGGGCCGGGAAGCTGGCGCAACTGGGAGAGGCGCTTGAGCGCTTTCACTGGCAGCGCGTGATGCTGTGTTCGACGCAATCGCAGCGGCGCAACGGGCACATCGCGGCTATCGAGCGCCTGCTGGAGGGGCGGCTGGTGGCTAATTTTGAGCATGTGCAACCGCACGTGCAGGATTTCCAGGTGGCGGAGGGGCTGGCACTGGCGCGGGAATACGAGGTTGACGCCATTATCGGTCTGGGCGGCGGCAGCCCGATTGGCATGGCGAAGGTGGTGAGTTTCGCGCTGGAGGGCCAGGAACGAGAGCAACAGGCTAATTCACCCATTGAGCAGCCGCTGGTGCCGGTCATTGCCATCCCTACAACCTATGCCGGTTCAGAGTTGACGCCGGTTTATGGCGTTACCAACCACGTCGATGGGCAGGCGCGCAAGGTGACGGTCAGCGATGTCAGAATCGCGCCCAGATTGATTATCTATGATCCCCTGCTCACGCTCGATCTACCGCCGGAGTTGACCGCCTCTACCGGCATCAACGCGCTGGCGCACTGTATCGAGGCGCTCTACTCGATTACGCGCAACCCACCTTCTACAGCCGTGGCGCTGAGCGGCATACGCGCCATCACCTCATCTCTGCTGCGCTGCTACGAGGCAGGAGACGACCTTGAGGCACGCGCGGAGATGCTGAACGGGGCTTTTCTGGCTGGAATGGCGCTCGCCCATGTCTCAATGGCGCTGCATCACGGCCTGTGTCACGTGCTCGGCGGCAGTGCTGGTGTGCCGCACGGGGTCGCCAACGGTATTATCCTGCCCCATGCCATGCGCTTCAATCTGGATGCAACCGCTTCACAACTCGCCCCAGCCGCCGAAGCAATGGGTATTGCTACGGCTGGACGCGACGCGGAGTCCGCCGTTGAAGAAGCCATCCAGGCCATCTACGCCCTGATCGGTCGCATGCGCCTGCCGCAGCGCCTGCGTGACGTTGGCGTGCAGGAAAGCGACCTGCCCCATCTCGCCCGGCTCGCGCTTTCCAACCGTAGCGTGCAAAACAATCCCAAATCGGTTACCGACGCCGTGCAGGTCGAAGCGATTTTCAGAGCAGCCTGGTAAAAAGTGCCTTTCGCTAAAATATAGTATATAATAGAGGACAGAGCGGAATAGCGCAGCATAGGCCATTCCCCTGGAGGGGTGGCTGCATGGAATTGCATAGTATACCATCAAAGAGGAGGCAGTAATGTCTGTAATTCAGACGCAAGGTGTGCATCATATCACCTTCGTCGGCTCCAATCGGGAGGCGACTATCGACTTCTACGAGGGAGTGCTGGGCATGCCGCTGGTGTTCGAGCAACCCAACCTGGATGTACCCAATGAAACCCACCTGTACTTTGATCCAGGTGATGGTCGGCTCATCACCTTCTTCGTGCGACCGGAGCGTACCCCTGATCCAACGCCCAATCCCGAAGGCATCGGAAACCTTCATCATCTTGCCCTCACCGTTTCACGTGCCACCTACACACAGGTCGCCGAGCGGCTGAAGGAGCGCGGCATCTGGAATACGGGCAACATTGATCGCGGCTTCATGGACTCGATCTACTTCCGCGATCCCAACGGGCAATTGCTCGAAATGGCCTGCTTCAAATTCGTGCCGCCGGAGGGCTACACCGTCTCCGATGTCCTTGCCACAGCGCATCGGCTGCGTGTCGCTGCTGGCGACTACGCCATTGCGGACAAACACCTGGCCGACGCCATCGCCGAACTGACACAGCGCAAAGCCCAGGCCTTAAGAGCAGAAGGAACGTCGGGAGCCGCAACTCCATCAACGAAGGTTTCCGCGGTATGATATTGCCTTCCGACCTCGAAGCGCAGCATGTCGGCACCTTCTGGTTGCTCGATCTGACGGATGCTTTGCCGCCAGGGGTCGTGGCCCGCGTGCCGGTCACCTTTCAGCGCGCAGATATACCTGAGCTGGCGCGGGCGATGGGCCTGAGCGATCAGGCGGAAATCTTGCGCCGCTTCGCCGCTGGCAAGCAGTGCTACACCGGTAAAGTCGACGGCAAGCTTGCCACCTATGGCTGGGTCACGTTTGATAAAGAGGATATCGGCGAACTTGGTGTGAGCCTGCACTTGCAACCGGGTGAGGCGTACATCTGGGACTGCGCCACACTTCCGGCCTATCGCGGGCAGCTCCTCTACCCGGCCCTGCTCTCCTACATACTCGCTGAGTTGCGCGCCAGCGGACTGCGCCGCATCTGGATTGGAGCGGATGCTGATAACATCCCCTCGCAGCGCGGCATGGTTCGCGCCGGTTTCCATCCCGTCGCCGACGTGCTGCTTGCTGTCCCCTCTGGCCCGCACCGTCTCTGGTTACGGGGCTGTCCGGGCGCGACTGAGCAAGAGATACAGGATATTCATGCCGCGATTTTTGGAGAAGTGAGAGAAATATGACTGATGGTTCCTCATCTATTAACGGGCCTCACAGGGGACAGCCCGTTCTCTCGGCAGGCGCGCCGCTTGAGCAGGCACGAGCCGCCATGATTATGCTGCACGGGCGTGGAGCAACGGCGGAAAGCATTCTTGAACTGACGGATCTGTTGAAACAGCCTGATTTCGCCTATCTCGCACCCCAGGCCGCGCACAATGCCTGGTATCCGAACAGTTTTCTCGCTCCCATCGCCAGCAATGAACCTTATCTTTCATCCGCGCTGGCCTTCATTGCCGCGCTACTCGAACACGCCCAGCAGGTGGGAATACCGCTTGAACGAACGATGCTGCTGGGTTTCTCGCAAGGCGCGTGCCTGGGGCTGGAGTTCGCCGCTCGCCATGCACGCCGCTATGGTGGTCTCGTCGGTCTCAGTGGAGGGCTGATCGGTCCAGAAGGCATACCCCGCGACTATCCCGGCTCGTTGTCCGGCACACCCGTCTTCCTCGGCTGCAGCGATGTCGATCCCCATATTCCGAAAGAGCGTGTCGAGCTTTCGGCAGAGGTGTTGCAGCGGCTTGGTGGCAACGTTACCATGCGTCTCTACCCACACATGGGCCACACTGTCAACGCCGACGAAATCCGTGTCGTGCGCGAGATGATGGTGGCAACATCCCAAATTTGAGGTATTTCTTAGGAAAATTCCGCGATCTGGTCGACTACTGCTACCTCGCCTTTGTCTGTATCCACTCGCTGCCGCTGGAGAAGCTAGAGCAATTGTCCCTGTTTCTGGCGTATGAGGGGAGTGTGCGCGGTCAGGCGATCTCGCGCACAACCTCGACGCCGTTGAGCGCCATGTGGTAGAGGAAGAGCAGGTGCGTCACGTCGGCATCGTGTGGCAGCGCGCCGAGGGAGTTGGCCGTCTCTACCGGCATATCGTAGGTCTGCACCGCGTTCTCCGGCACGATGACGCGCATAGGAAGATTATATGCGTTGGCATAGAGCTTCAGGTGCATCGCCATCTGGTAAATGCACAGATCGGTGCAGTCTCCTACCACGATTGCATCGCTCAGGTCGCGGTGCGCGCCCAGCCACTCGCCCAGCGACGTGCCGTAAAAGGAGTTAATCGAATTCTTCGGAACCACAGTGAACAGATTGGCGAAAGGCAGGTTTGCCAGTTCGGGGATGGTATTGGCCTCGCTCGTCCCAACCTGACAGTGCGGCGGGAAACTGGAAAACTCTACAGCGTTGGGTGTGTGGCAGTCCTGCGTCAGGATGAAGTCGCGCACGCCTATATTGTATGCCCCCTCAAAAGCCGCGACTACCGCCGGGATAATGCCCTCTACGCGAGGGCTGGAGAGTGCGCCCTCGTGACAGAAGCCGTTGATCATATCGACGCTGAACAATGCCACCTTCCCCTGCTGTGCATCCGGGCGCAAATCGTTCCATGAAATGGTGGGCAGGGTGCGCTCCCACTCCACCAGCGCGTGCAGGAACGGCTGCGACCGCTCGATAAAATTGGCCGGAATCGTTGAAGTTGCCATAGTCAGGAACTCCTCTTTGTTTCAAACAGACGAAACCTATAGTTTGCCTTCCGCCGCCGGGTTGAAGCGGTACAGGCGAGCGGGACGATGCGTTCCTTCCATCTTTTTCGCCCCTGTGTCCTCCAAAATGCCCGTCGACAGAACCTTCTTACGGAAATTGCGCTTATCCAGCTTCCTGTGCAGAATAATCTCGTAGACACGCTGCAACTCGCGCAGGGTAAACTGATCGGGCAACAGGCTAAAGGCAATCGTCGTGTAGTCGAGCTTGCCCCGCAGGCGCGTCAGCACGTACTGGATGATCTTCTCGTGATCGAACGCCAGCGGTGGCAAGCCGTAGACCGAGAACCAGTGTACGTCGACGGCGTCATCCGCCGCACGCACGCCCTTGAGACGCTCGTAATCGATCAGCGCAAAGTAGACTACCGTAATCACGCGGGTACGCGGGTCGCGGCCAGGGTCGCCAAAGGTATATAACTGCTCAAGGTAGACATCCTGCAGGCCTGTCTCTTCCTGAAGCTCGCGCTTGGCGGCATCCTCCAGCGATTCATCGATATTCACAAAGCCGCCAGGGATCGCCCACATACCCTCGTAGGGCCACGAGCGCCGCTTAATCAACAGCACCTGCAAGTCACGCTGGCGCAGCGTCATCATCACCACATCCACCGTCACCGATGGCCGCTCATACTTGCTTGCATCGTAACGATGCGCCTTCGCCTCCGATGTCTGCACCAGACCCTGCCCATCGCGGGACAATTCGCCCTGTTCTTCCGTTCGTTCCATAAAAAACCAGTAATCTCTTTCAACAAATAACTCAGCCAATCATCCACCCCAACGATTCCGGCACTTCGATCCCGCGCCTATTATATACCCACTGACCAGTTTCAAGGAAGTGGCGCATGACCCATTCACCGGAATCAATTTAGTGTATGATATACACTAATATAAACGGAAGAGAGCTTTCCTGTCAAGCCATTGCCGCCCGCGCCTTCCTATGTTATACTTTCCATGCAACACAAACATTCGTTCGTATCACACAGGGAGCGGGGGAAAGACGCAGCAATGGCACATGTTGAGCTTGAGCAGATCGGAGACTATAGCATCACCCGCCTGCTCAGCACAGATTCCAGTCGCAGTATCTATCTCGGCAGGCAGCCGCGGCGCAAAAAAGAAGTCCTTATCCAGCTCCTGCACGCGCCGCTTGCGACGGCGGAGGCCAGAGAAGCCTTTATAACATACGCGCAACAACTGCGCCGACTCAAGCATCGCACTATCATCGAAATGCAGAAAGTCGACATTTTCCAGGATGCCGGGGGGCGCGATTGCGGCTACCTCGTCATGGAATATATCAACGGAGAGACGCTGCGCCAGTACATTCCCCCGGGCTCGCGCCTGGCCCCCGACGAGGTGAAACGCATCATCACGCCCATCGCCGACGCGCTCCAGTACGCGCACACGCTCGGCATCGTGCATGGCAACCTGCACCCCGGCAACATCATCAAAAGCGCACGCGGCGAATTCTTCCTCGCCAACTTCGCTCTCCCTCTTCCCACGATTAACCCCGATGAGGATACCAGCGCGCTGCCCTACACAGCACCCGAAGTCCTGCGAGGCGCGCAGCCCACTGCCGCTAGTGACCAGTACGCCCTCGCCGCCATTGCCTACGAATGGCTCTGCGGGCAACCACCTTACGTGGCTACAGACCGCGAAACCCTCCTGCGCCAGCAAGAGCAAGCTGCCATCGCTGCCCCACGCAGCCTCAACGAGGCCATCTCAGAAGGCGTCGAGCGGGTTCTGCTCCAGGCCCTCGCCCGCAACCTGGAAGAACGCTTCCCAGGCGTCTTCAACTTTTCCAATGCGTATTTACGCACGTTGATGGGGTTGCCAGTAGAAGAGGCTCAACATCCGGGCACGTCGCAACGCCCCAGACCAGTATTTTCCTTGTCCACATCGCCCCAAAACAATCATTATGAAAACAGAGAGGCACAGGCCGTTTCACCTCTTGACGAGAGTAACAGTAAAGAGGCAACCTTACAGCTAACAACGCCCGATTCTGGCCCCAAAAAAACCGGCAAGGTGTCTAAAATCATCCCATTTCCGGTAAAATCTCAATCCCAGCGCTATTCCAGCTTGCATGAAATCGTCACCGCCGACCTGGAACAGGGCGGTGAGCTTTCAAAAAACCTGCCCGGCTACGAGGAAAGACCTGCGCAGATAGAGATGGCAACGCTGGTAGCACTATCTCTCACAGATGACATTCCGGCCCTTTGCGAGGCCGGGACGGGGACCGGGAAGTCGCTTGCCTACTTGCTTCCTATCGTCCGCTCCGGCAAGGTCGCCATCATCAGCACGGCGAATAAAGCGCTGCAGGAGCAGCTTTTTTATAAGGATATTCCTTTTGTGCAGCAGCATATCCAGCCGTTTGAGGCGGCACTGGTGAAGGGGATGGGCAATTATGTCTGCCTGGACAGGTTGGAAGAAGAGCGCCATGGCATGCAGTTCTATGCCAAAAATCCCGATTTCATGCGCCTGGTTAACCTCACCGAGGACCCCGACGCGCACTTTAACGGCGATTTTGAGACGCTGGGCTTCCCCTTACCGGGCGATATTCGCAGCCGCGTCTTCGCCGATGGCGATCAGTGCGCGTGGAGCAAATGCGGCTACTTTGCCGATTGTTACGTGAATAAGATGCGCACGAAGGCCAAACAGGCCCAGGTCATCGTCGTCAACCATACTCTCTTGCTGCTCGACGCGGCACTGGAGGGCTTTTTGCTGCCGGAGCGCGATGTCATCGTCATCGACGAGGCGCATCACCTGGAAGAAGAGGCCTGCCGCGCCTTTACCGTCACCATCAGTCCCGCGCAGGTCAACAGCCTGCTCTCACAACGCCTGCTCAAAGAGCACAGTGAGCAAAATCTGCAATATGAAGTCAACAAGGCGATGAATGAGACCTGGGAGCGGCTGCGCTTTATACCCGATCTCCATTTCAAAGGGCGAGTCAACCTGCTGGAGCCAATGGAAGAGGGCCTGCACCTCGCCTCGGCCATCGCCAAATTGGGAGATTCGCTGCGCAGGGAGCGGCCAAAGGATATGCCGGAAAAAGAGAGTACGCTCTACGATAAGCTGCTCAAACGCGCGCAGAACCTTGCCGATAATGTGCGCCTCGTCTTCTCGGTCGAGCGCACGGACAAGTTTGTCTACTACGTCGAGCGCGAGAACTCGTCAGGGTCGCGCAACAACTACCAGTTCCAGGTTTCAGCCGCGCCACTCGATGTCACTGAGTGGCTGCGCGAACGGCTCTTTGATAAGTGCAACATTATCTGCACCTCCGCCACGCTTGCCACTATCGGCGCGAGCAGAAGCAGCAGTGATAGTGGAGGCAGCAGCACAGAGGGCAAAGGGCCAAATTTCTCCTATTTCCGCCGTCGCGTTGGCCTCGATCACGCGCACTATCCCCAAGTGCTGGAACGCATCCTGCCGCTCGCCTTCGACTATGAAAGCAACGCCCTGCTCTACATCCCGCGCCATCTGCCAGAACCGGCTTATGGTGAGAACCGGGCGGCCGATGAGTATACGACAGCCATAGCGCGCGAGATGTATAAGCTGGTCAAATGCTCGCGTGGGCGCGCCTTCCTGCTCTTTTCCAGCAAACGCATGCTCGACAGGGCTTTCGACCTCATGGCTCCTCACCTTGACTATCCTCTGCTGCGCCAGGGTGATATGACGCGCATTGAGTTGACACGCCGTTTCCGCGAGGAAGAGGGGGCCGTCCTCTTCGGCCTCAAAAGTTTCTGGGAAGGCGTCGACATCGCCGGAGATGCCCTCTCGCTCGTCGTCATTGACAAACTGCCCTTCGAGCCGCCGGATGACCCTGTTCACGAGGCCCGTGTCGCTCAAATGAAGGCGGCAGGCGAAAACTGGTTCGGCTCCTACGTGCTCCCCCAGGCCGTCCTGCGCCTCAAGCAGGGCCTCGGTCGCCTGCTGCGCACCCGCGACGATCGCGGCGTCATGGCCATCCTCGACACACGCCTGCACACCAAAGGCTACGGCAAGCAAGTCCTCAACGCGCTCCCACCTGCTCGTAGAACTTCCAGCATTCGGGACGTGGAGCAGTTTTTCGCTTGATCTGTGTTATGCTCATCCCCCATCTTTCCGGGAGTAGCACATCTGGAAACACGGCAATAGAGAGCTTCTCTTTCGTCAGATAAGCATGAAACACGACTAAACAAAAAAGCCTCGTCTCGGTATTATGGGGGGTAGACAAAGTGAACACAAGGGACTAAAATAGGAGTGCATACCGACGCAACAGTTTTTTAGTGGTACGGGGAGATTCACGCATGAGCAAAATAAAAATGCGTTGCAACACCTGTGGCAAGTGGTTCCAGTCGGCTAATGCTAAAGAAGTCACTTGCCCCGATTGTCTGCAAAAGGCCAGAAGAGAGAAGCAGGCGGCTAAAAATGCGCCGTCCGCGAACACGGCAGGTGCTGGCTCACCTGTTATGAGCACTCCCAATCAGGCACGACCTGTTCCTCCGCCGAAACCGAAACCGGCGACTGGCGGAGGCAATCCCAATCGCTGGTTCGATACCATCAACGATATCAAGGTCGGCCAACCCGACCAGCCAGTACGTCCGAAGATACCATCATACCCCGCACCACGACCTGATCGCGGCGGGCCAGAACGAGAAGGGGAACTGTACGAACGTGAATCAAATGGTTCCGGCAATTATCGTGACCGCGAGGGGCAAACGGGGCGCGGGCCGGGCGGCTATCGCGAACGAGGTTCTAACACCTATCGAGAGAACGAGCGAGGCGAACGCGGAGAACGGGATTATCGCAGCCCGGCTGCCTATCGTGTAGGTGGCCTGTCCGGATCACTTGGGCAGCGCCCTCGCCCGTCGGCAGAGGGCGGTTATCCTCGCGCCCCCAGACCGGGCTTTGGCCCCAGACCGGGCGGGCCGGGCAGGCCGGGCAGGCCGGGAGGACCAGGAGGGACAGCTACTGGCGAAAAACCTTTTAAGCCGAAGAGGCAAAAAGTGGCAAAGCCCCAAACGGCGCCGCTGCCAAGACCCAAAAAGGAGAAGCAGCCACCACCAGCTCCATTCGTACCCACGCCCGAACAGATCGCTCAGGTTGAGGCGCGCTACCTCGAACTGGCCGTTCCCAGCGAGTATGATGGCATTCGCACGCAGATCTCCAAAGAACTGGGCATTCCCAAGAAGGCTGTCAAAAAGATCATCAAAGACCTGCGCGAGCGCGAGGAGATTCCAAGCTGGTGGGATCTGCAGACCTACAAGGGACCGAGCGAGGAGCTGGAGAAGATCAAGGAGCTTTACGTCCCATTGCTTCCACTGCCTGATGTCGGCGTGCATCGCCAGATCGCTGAGAAACTTGAACTCAAGCCCGTCACCGTCTACCAGGCGATCAAAGTGATCCGTCAGGAGATGGGTCTACCACAGTACAACGACCCTGCCCTGCACGGCATCGAGTTGAAACCGCGTGGCAAAAAGGCTCAAACAGAGGCCCCGGCAACAGAAGCGCAGGAAAGCGAAACAGACGCAACTGCGGAAGTGCCCGCTTCGGAAGCAATGGAAGCAGCGGGAACACTTGCAGCAGAGGCTGCGAATCCGCCAGTTGAGCAGCAAGACTCTTCCTCCTCAGTAGAGGAGACGGCTCCCACTGCCACAGTCGAGCCAGGAATGGAACCTGTCGCGGCAGTGACCGAAGCCAGCACCGGGCCAGCGGCGGAAACTGAAACTGTTGAAGCCGTTCCCGCCTCCGTCGATGGCAACAGCGATCACGAACGGGGATAAGCATAATCTCTGCAGGCGCGCGAGACATCGCGCGCCTGCAGAGATTTCATGTTTTGTTATCAAACTCTGTATTTTGTCAGGAAAGATGTTTATGGAAAATTGCCTGTTCTGCAGAATTGCAGAAGGTCAGATACCTGCAAAGATCGTCTACCAGGATGAGAACGTGGTAGCGTTCGAGGATATCAACCCGCAAGCGCCCCACCATATCCTGTTCATCCCCAGGCGACACATCGGCTCGATGGCCGAATTGACGACCGGAGATGGCCCCGTGCTGACCGACCTCTTTACCTCGGCTGCTAAGGTGGCGCAGTATCTGGGACTGGGTGAGCGCGGTTATCGTGTCGTGACCAACATTGGCCCCGATGCTGGTCAGTCTGTGCAACACCTGCACTTCCACCTGCTTGGCGGACGCAAATTGAGCTGGCCGCCCGGATAGGAGTTGATGGGTCTTCCATGCGTATCGCCATTGATTATACAGCCGCCATCCGGCAGGGAGCAGGCATCGGCCAGTATGTGCGCAATCTGGTGAATGCTTTGCTTGCCGAGGATAGCGCCAACCAGTATACCTTGCTCACCAGCGGACGCCCCACAAAGGAGCGTCCGTTTCCTACCGCGCCGAACGTGCGCGGGCGGAGCATCTTCATCCCCGATCGCTACCTGAACATCCTCTGGTATCGCTGGCGCTTGCCGCTCAATGCCACGCTCTTTTCCGGACAGGTCGATATCTACCACGGCCCGGACTTCGCGCTGCCGCCGCTGAGCAAGAGATTGCGCAAAGTTGTCACCGTCCACGATCTTGCCTTCCTGGAGCACCCAGAGTATGCTGTCCCCGAACTGGTCGCGTACCTCAAAAAAATCGTACCGGAAGCGATCGAAGCCGCCGACGTCGTCGCCGCCGTCTCAGAGGCCACGCGGCAGGGGCTGATCAGCCATTTCAATACGCCGCCTGAAAGGATCACCGTTGTTCCCATCGGCGTGGCTTCCCACTTCCGGCGCATCACCGACCCCGTCCTGCTGGGCGCGACGCAGCATAAGTACGGGCTGAAACATCCGCTCGTGCTCGGCGTCGGCACGCTGGAGCCGCGCAAGAATCACCTCAACCTCATCAAAGCCTTCGCCAAAGCCACGCGCCAGAAAAACGGCCCCGCTATGCTCGCCATCGCCGGTGGCAAAGGATGGCTCTATGAAGAGACGCGGCGCGTGGTGGCCGACCTGAAGCTGGAAAACAAGGTGCGCTTCCTGGGCCGCGTCAGTGACCTTGAGTTGGTCACACTCTACAGCATGGCCGATATCTTCGCCTTTCCCTCCATCTTCGAGGGCTTCGGCATCCCACCGTTAGAGGCGATGGCCTGTGGCGCCCCCGTCATCACTTCCGATACTTCATCCCTGCCAGAAGTCGTGGGCGATGCAGCCATTCTGGTCAATCCCCACGATGTAGATGCCCTTTCACAGGCGCTCACTCGTTTAATAGATAATGAGGGCCTGCGCGAAGAATTGCGCCAGAAAGGCTTCCAGCGCGTTCAGCACTTTGGCTGGCCCCAGACCGCCCGCAGGATGCTGGCCGTCTATCAACTACTCTATGAGGGAGCAACAGATTTTTCTACTTGGGGTAATCTATGAAAATTGGTATCAATGCTCTGTTCTATCAATATCCGGCCAGTGGGAGCGGTCAGTATCTCTCTCACCTGTTGCACGCTCTCTCAGAAGTCGACTCGCGCAATGAATATATCCTCTTCGGTCCGCGCCTCTTGCCACAAAACAGTAGTTTACCGCAAACAACGTTCCCCTATCAGGTACAATCCGTTCCCAGCTTCGCGGCGCGCAACGAAAATATCGCGAAGGTGGTCTGGGAGCAGTGGACAGGCCCGGCTGCGGCTCGTAAAACGGGTGTCGATATCTTTCATGTGCCCCACTTCGCCCCGCCACTTGTGCCGCGCACGCCCACCGTCGTCACCATCCACGACGTGATTCCCCTGCGCCTGCCGCTCTACCGCGCCGGAACTCGCGTGGCGGCATACATCCGCCTCGTCGCCCGCGCCGCGCACTGCGCCACGCTCATCATTACTGTCTCGCAGCACGCCAAACAGGACATGATCGATGCTCTCAAGCTGCCAGCCGAGCGCATTCGCGTGATCTACGAGGCAGCAGGCGAAGAATACAGGCCCATCACCAATCCAGCGGTGCTGAAGGCGGCGCGCAAACGCTACGGCGTGGGCGAGCGCTACATCTTTTACCTCGGCGGACTCGACCAGCGCAAGAACGTGCAGCAGTTGGTGCGCGCCTTCGCTCGCGTCTATTCTCAGTTGGACGACCCCAACCTGCAACTGCTTATCGCGGGCAATCCCGACAAGCAGCGCGGGCCGCTCTTCCCTGACCCGCGCCCGGTCGCCGCCGACCTCGGCATGTCGGGCCAGATCGTCTATCGCTTCATTGAAGAGGAGGACAAAGCTGCTATGTATAGCGGAGCCAGTCTCTTTGTCTTCCCCTCGCTCTACGAAGGCTTCGGCCTCGACCCGCTCGAAGCAATGAGCTGCGGCGCGCCCGTCGTCTGTTCTAACCGCACCTCGCTCCCGGAGGTCGTGGGGGATGCCGCCATCACCATCGACCCCGAAAACCTGCCCGCCCTCGTCGATGCCATGCGCCGCGTACTGAGCGACGATACACTGCGAGCTGACCTGCGCGTGCGTTCGCTGAAACAGGCGGCAAAGTTTAGCTGGCGCAAAACGGCGGAGCAGACGTTGATAGCCTATGAAGAGGTATATGCAAGGAGCAAGAAATAGATGCGTGTTCTGATGATCTCAAAAGCCCTGGTCGCTGGCACCTCGCAGCGCAAACTGGAAGAACTGGCAAAATGCCCCGGCGTCGAACTCACACTGGTGACGCCTCCCTACTGGCAGAGCGACGATGGCAGCAAACAGATGCTGGAACGCCTCTACACGACTGGTTACCAGATGATCGTCACGCCCATGAAGCTGAACGGCAACTTCCACCTGCACTACTATCCCGAACTGGGCAAGATTATGCGCGAGGCGCAACCAGAGGTCGTCCACATCGACGAGGAACCCTATAACTTCGCCACTTTCCAGGCCATGCGCCTTGCCGTTGGCCTGAAAGCAAAGGCGTTATTCTTCACCTGGCAAAATCTCTACCGCGACTACCCGCTGCCGTTTCGTCAGATGGAGCTGTACAACTATCGTCACGCCGCCGCCGCTCTCGCGGGCAACCGCGACGCTGAAGAAGTGCTGCGACGCAAGGGCTATCGCGGCCCCATCCATATCATTCCACAGTTCGGCTTCGACACCGATATCTACAAACGCACGGAGCCGTGCAAGCCTCGCGCCGGGGGCGACCCCTTCACCATTGGCTACATTGGTCGCCTCGTCGAAAGCAAGGGCCTGCCACAGGTCATCGACGCCCTGGCAACCCTGCCCGACTATTGCCGCGTCGTCTTCATCGGTCACGGCCCCATGAAAAGTGAGCTTGAGGAGCAGGCGGCGCGTCTGGGCGTCTCCGACCGCGTCACCTTCAGAGGCAGCGTTCGCACCTACGAGATTCCCAACGAACTGCAAAAGCTGGATGTACTCGTGCTGCCCTCGCTGACACGCCCCAACTGGAAAGAGCAATTTGGCCGCGTCCTCTGCGAGGCGATGGCCTGCGAAACGCCCGTCATCGGCTCCGACTCCGGTGAAATTCCCTACGTCATCGGCGACGGCGGCCTCGTCTTCCCCGAAGGCAACGCCTCCGAACTGGCGGCCCGCGTCCGCCAACTGCTTGATGACCCCAACCTCTACGCCCGGCTCGCTCGCAACGGTCGCCAGCGCGTCCTCGACACCTATACCCAGCAACATATCGCGAGACAGACCTACGAAGTCTATTGTGAAATGCTGGGAGAGCGCGTAACTTCAGGGGCAGCAAGTAGATAGGCTGTGAAATCTCGACCTTAGTTATTTTTGAGACTGTTAGAACCCGGCAAAGAATAGCCAGGTGATATAATAGAGCAGCGAAGACACACGAAGACGTATGGTGTGTTAGATATCTACAATGAAGTACTATAAGGAGATACCATCCCATGCAAATGACAGCCAGTAGCGTTGTGGAACGCGGACAGACCCCTTTTAAGAATGAGCCGCTGACCGATTTTACGAATGAGGCGAAGCGCGAGGCGCAGAGAAAGGCTCTGGAACAGGTAAAGAGCGAACTGGGACGCACCTACCCGCTGATCATCGGCGGCAAGCATATTACGAACGAATCGACCTTCAAGTCGGTAAATCCGTCGAATCCTGATGAGGTGATTGGCTATTTTTCGCGTGCCACCACCGGGCAGGCCAACGAGGCGGTGCAGGTTGCCGCGCAAGAGTTTGAACGCTGGAAGAAGGTTTCGGCGCAGGAGCGAGCCGGCTACGTCTTCGCCGCCGCCGATCTTTTGAAGCAGCGCCGTTTTGAATTTAATGCCTGGATGATCTACGAAGTGGGCAAGAGCTGGGTCGAGGCCGACGCGGACACAGCCGAGGCCATCGATTTCCTTGAATTCTATGCCCGCGAAGCGCTGCGTCTGGCGGGGGAGCAGCCGCTGGTGCGCATCGAGGGCGAAGATAACGAGCTTGTCTACATCCCGCTGGGCGTGGGTGCGGTCATCCCGCCCTGGAACTTTCCCGGCGCGATCATGGTTGGCATGACCAGCGCGGCCTTCGTCACAGGCAACACCGTCGTGCTCAAGCCCGCCAGCACATCACCCGCTATCGCCTACCAGTTCGTGCGCATTCTGGAAGATATCGGCCTGCCCGCCGGTGTCGTCAACTACCTGACCGGCCCTGGCTCAACTATCGGCGATGCGCTGATCGAGAATCCTCTGGTGCGCTTCATCGCCTTCACCGGTTCGCGTGACGTGGGCCTGCGTATCAACGAACTGGCGGCGCGCCCTCAGAAGGGGCAAAAGTGGATCAAGCGCACCATCCTCGAAATGGGCGGTAAAGACGCGGTTGTGGTCGACGAGACCGCCGACCTCGAAGCGGCAGCCAACGGCATCGTCGCCTCCGCCTTTGGCTTCCAGGGCCAGAAGTGCTCAGCAGGCTCCCGCGCCATCGTCGTCGAGTCCGTCTATGACGATGTGCTGAACCGCGTCATTGAGAAGACGAAGCAGTTGACGATGGGCGATGTCACGCAGCCAACCACCTACATGGGGCCGGTCATCGATGCCAACGCCTTCAAGAAGATCAATGACTACATCGAGATCGGCAAAAAAGAGGGTCGTCTCGTGGCGGGTGGAGGTCACCACGGCCCTGGCTACTTTATCGAGCCAACCATCATCGCCGATGTCAATCCCCATGCCCGTGTCGCCCAGGAAGAGATCTTCGGCCCCGTGCTGACCTTCATCAAAGCCAGGGACTTCCAGGACGCCATGAATATCGCCAACGACACCGAGTACGGCCTGACCGGCTCGCTCTACTCCAACAATCCTGAGCGCATCGAGCAGGCCAAAGAGGACTTCTTCGTCGGCAATCTCTACTTCAACCGGAAGAGCACCGGCGCGCTCGTCGGCGTCCACCCCTTCGGCGGCTTCAACATGTCCGGCACCGACTCCAAAGCCGGTGGCCGCGACTACCTCCTGCTCTTCACGCAGGCCAAAGCCATCTCCGCGAAGAAATAATCATGTTGCGAACAATACGCCAGCGCCTCTGCGCTGGCGTATTGTTCGCAACATACCATAATCAAAAAGTTATACAATGCATCCAGAACACTAATCCAATTTCCTGGATATTTCGGGCCATTCCCTGTTATACTTCAAGTGTGAAGAACAAGAAACGCTCAATCGCTGCTTTGAGAGAGCGTGCGTAGCTACCGCCAACATTGCTGCTTAATGAAGCCGGTAGCTACTTTCTTGTTTTTGGTATAAGCAAATCGTTATCTTTCTTCATGCCCTGCTGACCTCTCTCTTGAGATGTTAGAGAGATAAGAAGCGCCTTTTCTTGTCGCAATTGTGAGGAATGAGAAGAAACAATGTGATAGAATGCGAGAAAAGGCTTTATCTACACACTCAAGAGGTATCTTCTCATGTCGACCGTTACGAAATTGAGTCCGGGAGCGTGGCTGATTTCGCTGCCGTTTCAGGGCGAGCACGAAATTGTTGGTTCCTACCTGTTAGCGGGCAATAACGAGCTGGCGCTGATCGATCCAGGCCCGTGCAGCACGTTGGAGCCGTTGCTGGCTTCCATACGCGAGGCGGGCTTCGAGCCGCGAGATGTCACCCACATCCTCGCCACGCACATCCACCTCGACCACGCGGGCGCGGCAGGCTCGCTCATGCGCCACATGCCGAAGGCGCAGGTCTACGCCCACACGCTGGGCGCGCCGCACCTGCTGGACACTAGCAAAGTCGTCGCCAGCGCCACGCGCATCTACGGCGAGCGCATGCAACTCCTCTGGGGCGACATCGAGCCGGTTCCCTACGAGCGCCTGCGCGTCATCGACGATGGCGACACCCTCAACGTCGCGGGCCGTTCCCTCAACGTCCACTACGCCCCGGGCCACGCCATCCACCACATCATCTTCTTCGACGCCCAATCCGGCGAACTCTGGGCCGGAGACGTGGCGGGTGTGCGCCTCCCCGGCATCGACTACGTGCGCCCGCCCACCCCACCTCCCGACCTCGACCTCGAAGCCTGGTCCGGCAGCCTCGACCTCATCAACCGCCTGCAGCCCACCACCGTCTACATGGGCCACTTCGGCCCGACCACCGACGTGCCCCGGCACCTGGAACGCCTGCGCGAAAAGCTCTACACCTGGGGCGAATTCGTCCTCAACGCCATGCGCTCCGGCCAGACCGAAGCCCAAATCCTCCTCCTCCTCATCGCCCAGACCGAACCCGAACTCCGCCAGGTCACGGGCAACGACGCTTACGCCCTGAAGCGTTACGAAATAGCAACGAATTACGCTATGACGGTGCAGGGGTATATGCGATACTGGCGAAAGAGGCACCCGGAACGATTGTCAGGCAGTATTCATAAATTGAAAAAGGCTGAAAACGAGCGTATAGAGTGAAAAAGGGCGTCGGCTTGTCTGCTCCCTGGCTCATTCGCGCCTTTCTATTTGCAATCTCGCACTTCGCCTGCTTAAAATATACATAACGTTATCCTGAAACGTTCTATCCTCAGAAGGGAGTTTGTTTTATCAAGATTCCTGGAATATCTAACAGAAGAGGGACATCAAGACCATGTTTCGTGCTCATCAGGCACACGCGAGATCACACGCTACAGTTGGTGCGCGCCAGTATCTTCTCTACCTCCCACAGGACTATGATCCCCGGTCGGCACAACGCTGGCCGCTCGTGCTCTTTTTGCATGGGTCGGGCGAGAGAGGCGACAATTTGCATATGGTTGCGTATCACGGACCATCTAAACACGTTGAAGAGGGACAGCACTTCCCCTTTATCCTCGTCTCTCCACAATGTCCGTCACACGGCTGGTGGAGCAGGGAAGCGGATGTTCACGCCCTGGCAGAGCTGCTGGACGAAATCGAGCACGGCTACGCTGTCGACCCCGACCGTGTGTATCTCACGGGCTTGAGTATGGGTGGCTATGGCGTCTGGGCGCTGGCAACCGCGTATCCCCGGCGTTTCGCGGCCATTGCCCCCATCTGTGGCGGCGGCAATCCCTGGACAGTCTCCGCCATCCGCCACGTTCCCGTCTGGGCGTTTCATGGTGATCAGGATCACGCAGTACCAATAGAGGATGGCAAGGCAATGATCGACGCGCACCGGGCCTCTGGGGGCAACAGCCGCCTGACCATCTATCCCGGCGTCGGACACGACTCATGGACGCAGACCTACGCCAACCCCGAATTCTACAACTGGCTGCTCTCCCAGCGTCGCGACAGTGGTGAAGATTTGCTGGAGAAAAGCGCCTGAATCGACAATGACAGCGACCTTGTAGGACGGGACGGGCAAAGCGCGCGCTTTGCCCGTCCCGTCCTACAAGGTCGCTGTGTGATCTAGAAAAAGAGACAGCGAACCGCCCCTAACTCTCCTGCGCTGGCTCCTGCATGGCAGGCTCTTGTTTGACTGACTCTTGCTCGATGGGTTCTTGTTTTGCCGATTCTGGCTTCTCGTCAGCGGTCAGCATCTGGAAAGCCTGGACGGGGCTGCTGGGGACACGCGGCACGGCACGGGTGACTTCGGAGATCTCCTCCACCGGCAGTTCAGCCAGCATCTTATCTTTGAACTCATTGACCTGTTTCATCATCTTGCCTGTGCTGCGCGACATTTCCTGGAGCTTTTTGGGACCAAAAATCAGCAGGCCGATCACTAAAATCACAACCAGGTCCATGAAATGAAATCCCATAGACGCTCCTTTCTCAAGGATATCTGCTTCCCACTGCCATCGCCGTGATCATTTCCCGTATTATTTCTCTTCCTATCATACCACACCAGAAGAGAATGCTCAATTTGGTCGGGAAAAATCAGCCAAAAAAAGGTGGCTGTACGTTTACTTTGTCAGAGAGTCTACAAGAAGCCATGAAACGGCAGGTTGACTTGATACCGTGTGATCTCGTATCGCACCGGGGCGACCCTTGCGGTCGTCTTACGGGCGCTCTCAAGGGTCGCTCCAATATTGAGAATATCTGACGTTTGTGGTGGGCGGTATTCTAAGGCCCAGGACTTCCCCCACACACCCCTTAAAATCTGGGTACACCGGTCGCGTTTCCCCCCAGAACGGCGACCGGTCTCTTTTTCCCCTGTAAAAGCCATGAGCAACGCAAGGGTCACATATTCTCGTCCTGTCTTCGTTACGGTGCTCGTGGCGCTTTCGTGGCGTTTCCTTCTCGTACTGGAAGCAGGGCGGAACGAAGCCCTCCCCGGCTGGCGCTATTTTGAGCGCTCCGGTTCTTGCCCGAAAGCGCTGTTGAGCATAACAGAGGAGACGGAGGCGAGCCAGAGTCTATGACGCGGCTCATAATGCTTTCATTACGCTTCCCCCTTTATAGTAGTACCCGAGAGCGTGAGGCGAGTTACTGGAGGAGTGGCCCGAACTGCTGTCGACCAGACCTTTGCGTGATGAACTGCCATCATTGAAATATATGCGCCTCTCTATCTTCTACGAGAACGATCGTGACGGTAAGTCGTGCAAGTGGGTTGCTCCCGAAGTAACCTGGCTTGCTGCATTTGTGAACAACTGGAGCTTGAAAGACGCTCCGGTTTCTTATTTATGCGCTGAACCGGGCTATAAGTAAGAGACCTTTTGCGTCATCTTCATGCTCGCATTGTGGACGCCGGTCTCACAAAGACGCAGGCGTTTGAGCCAGGAACTGGTTGGGCTGATGCTCAACCGGATAGTAGTTGCATTGCTCGTAGTTCGCTGCTCCGCTTCCACCGGAGCAATAGATCAGGAGGAAAAAATTATGAAAACGAGCGTAGCGGTCATAGGCGGAGGGTGCGCGGGTTGGTTTGCTGCAGATGAACTTACGCGTCGTGGGATTTGCTGTGTTGTTCTTGATACAGACCCACCCGCCGCTTTCGCATCGACTCGCAACCAGGGATGGCTGCAAAGTGGAGCCTTCTATGCTGCCATGGAAGACGATATACCAACGGCCAGATTTTGCTACAAGGGATTCCATTTGATACGATCGCGCTACCCGAATGCCATCCGCACTGGTATTTCCAGTTACTTTCTCCTGCCCCATGAGGAAGAGCTTCACATGGTCGTTAAAAACTGCCGGAATCATGCCATCCCTGTGCGCCCCGTTTCCATCGAGGATGTAAAAAGGCGAGAACCTATCCTGGGGAGTAGCCGCCTTGCCTGCGCCGTTGAGGTTCCTGATATTCCCTTCGATAGTTCCAGGTTATTGCAGGAGATCACCGCTCAGACGTGCGCTAGAGGGGCTCTCTTCCGCGCGGTGTCCAGCATGGAGGCCGTAATGCCTCTTTGGGACGGCGAGAACTGGCACATCTTTCTTGATAGTGGTGATGAGATCGAGTGTAGAGCAATCATTCTGGCCTGCGGCGCCTATATACCGGATATGCTAGAACGCACCATTCCAGGACAGACATGCGCTTTCAAACGTACCAAAAATCTCGTTCTGGTACTGCAAGGAGAAATAGCGAAATCGATCCTGATCCCGCTGGGAGAACTACAGGGTCCGCATCTGGTCCCATTCAATGGCATAAAGGGCAATGGTGCGTCAGTCTGCCTCTACCATATAGAAGAGGATATTGCCGATTATCGAGATTACAGTTTGCCCCTGCATTACCAGGAAAGATTTGCCGAAAGCCTGATGAACTTCTACCCCGGACTGCTGACAATGCTTTCCCAGGGAGTGTCCGTTCAGGCGCATTTTTATGTGTGCCAGAAGCTCTACCTGACTGATGACTTCAAGAAAAACCCGTCTGGTAGAAGACCTGTCTGCCTGTCATACTCTCCTCAAGCAGGAGGGCTACAAACTCTCTTTGCGTTTTATCCGGGTAAGTTCACCTCCGCACCGGTTGCCGCTCAAGAATGCATAGACGAGTTAGAAAGATGTACGGAGAATCTGCGCACGCTCAGTGCAACCGCAGAAGGTGACAAGATGTCTGTACCAGCTATAGCCAGGCAAAGATATTACGATACCCCCAGGTATACACTGGCGGTAAAAAATGGAGAGCTGGTCTTTGATCCCTATCGGGTAGAAGACTCTCACAAAATTTTTGTGGGCGCGTCCTCCGCTAAGGAGTAGCATACTTTCTCAGACGACTCAGGGCTGCTGAGGAAACAAAGACGGCACAGAAGGTGGAACTGGCGCACCAATTGTGCCGACCTCACGGCCCCTTATTTTTAAGGTTCCTGTTTTTCAGGTACTGGACACTGTACGAGCGGCCAGACATTCTTGCCATTAGCACATCAATCAAGTGATAGAGTATCCCTTTTCCCATAGGAATTCAGCATTTATCCTGCCTTACCCCTCTTGCCAACGCCTTGTATTTCTCATATACTGCATACAGACGCATGGATGTGCCCTGATCCCGGTAGAAAAAGGGCCTACATATGGCTGGCATACAGAATAATTTGCTAAAGTTTATAATACAGGATTTATCTTTTCTTATGGAAGAGGTGAGGATGCTATACTCCTTCTTTGTCTGGTAGAAAGGGCAAGAAAACATTCATGGCTCTTGAAAATGTGGAGCGCGGGCAGGGAGAGCAGCAAGAGAGATGGCAAGCAATGCTCTTGCAGACTGCTAATGACGCTTTTATCGTTCATGACCGCAATGGTCGCGTACTGTTCTGGAATCAGGGGGCAAGCAGGCTCTATGGGTGGAGTGAGCAGGAGGTGCTGGGTCAAAATCTCCACGAACTACTGCATACCAGTGGCCCGGTTTTGCCGTGGGAGCTTGACCGCACACTGCGTGAGGGAGATATGTGGGAGGGCGAACTGGAACATATCCGGCGCGATGGCAGTCCGCTTATCGTCAATAGTCGCTGGATTGCGTTGAAGCAGCCGGAGAGCGATTCTCTGGCATTTCTGGAAGTCAATCGTGATGTTACCGAACTCAGGCGCACGCTGCAGCATCTACGTTTCCTGACGGAAGCGGGCAAGCTGCTGGTTTCTTCACTTGATTACCGCGAGGTGCTGGTGCAGATAGCTCAACGCGCCGTGCCCATGATAGCGGATTGGTGCCGCGTTGATCTGCTGCGTGAGGATGGTACGCTCTATCCACTGGTCATCACGCATATCGACCCGGAAAAAGTGGCCTGGGCCTACGCGCTGAATGAGAAGACGTCATACGACCCGGATGCTCCCACAGGAACCGCCGCCGTGCTGCGCAACAAGAAAGCGGAATTTCTCCCGGATATTCCCGATGAGATGCTGGTTGCTGTGGCTAAAGACGAGGAAGAACTGGCGCTGATACGTTCCATCGGCTTCTCTTCGGTTATCACCGTTCCCATTGTGGTACAGGGCAAAGGTGTAGGCGCTATTACGCTTGTGACAACGGAGACGAAGCGCCACTACACGCCAACAGACCTGGCTATGGCGGAGGAACTGGCCAGCCGTGTCTCCCTGGCTATGGAGAATGCCCGCATCTATCACCAGCTTCAGGAGTTCAATGCCAATCTAGAAACTATGGTAGCCGAGCGTACAGCCGCCCTGAGCGAGTCGACTGAGGCGCTGCAGCAGCTCAACACCGAATTGCAGCGCAGCAATCAGGAGCTACAGGATTTCGCCTACGTCGCCTCGCATGATTTGCAGGAGCCACTGCGCAAAATCCAGGCTTTCGGCAATCTGCTCGAAGAGGAATACGGCTCCAGGCTTGGCGAGGGCAAAACCTACCTTGATCGCATGCGTAACGCTGCCTCGCGTATGCAGGTCCTCATCAACGACCTGCTCACATTTTCTCGCGTCACTACGAAGGCACTACCTTTTTCTGTGGTGGATTTGAACGTGATTGCGCGCGAAGTCCTCATCGACCTGGAGACGCTAATACACACAACGCAGGGAACGGTCACGCTCGACGAGCTTCCCATCATCGAGGCCGACCCCTTGCAGATGCGCCAGATGCTGCAAAACCTGCTCGGCAATGCGTTGAAATTTCACCGGCGCGATGTCCCTCCGGTCGTGTCCGTCTCAGGTAAGGTGCAGGCTGATGAGCAAACAGGCGAAGAACAGTGCCTGATAGCGGTCAGGGATAACGGCATTGGCTTTGACGAGAAATATCTTGACCGCATTTTTACCGTTTTTCAACGGCTGCATGGAAGAGGAGAATACGAGGGAACCGGTATTGGCCTCGCCGTCGTGCGCAAGATTGTCGCACGGCATGGCGGCACAATCACCGCGAGAAGCAGCGTTGGAGAAGGCTCGACATTTCTGGTGACGCTGCCGCTTCGCCAGAAGACAACAGGAACGACAGAGTGATAGAATAATAGAATAATAGAAAGACTGAGAACATGACGGCAAAGGATTCGATTGTGATTTTGATGGCAGATGATGATGAGGATGATATTCTGCTCACGCAGAAAGCGCTCAGACAGGGAAAACTACTCAATGAACTTTACTGTGTGCGCGATGGTGAGGAATTGCTTGATTATCTGCTACATCGTGGAGACTATAGCGATGCGTCGAAAGCGCCGCGTCCGGGCGTCATCCTCCTTGATCTGAATATGCCGCGCAAAGACGGGCGCGAGGCGTTGAGGGAAATCAAGGCCAATCCCGATTTGAATGATATCCCCATCGTTGTCTTTACTACCTCGAAAGCGGAGGAGGATATTTATCGCACCTATAAGCTGGGTGTCAATTCGTTTATTACGAAGCCAGTAACATTTGAGCGTCTCATCGAAGTTATGCAGATGATCGGCAAATACTGGTTTGAGATCGTTACCCTACCACCCGAGGAGAGCAAAGGTGCCTACTAAGACACAGCACACGATTGTTTTGCTCATTGAAGACGACGAAGAAGACTATATCCTGCTGCAAAAGGTTCTGTCGAAAGTTCCTCACCAGCGTTACAAAGTGTTGTGGGAACAACGACCTGAGCGCGGACTCGCGCATATGTTGATGGAAGATCACGATATCTGCCTGGTCGATTTTCGACTTGGAGCCGCCAGTGGCATCGATCTACTGAAAGAGGCTCGCTCACACGGATATAACCACCCCATCATCATGCTGACGGGAGCAGGGGAAGACAACATCGATATCCAGGCCTTGCAGGCCGGCGCGGACGACTATATTACCAAAGACCTGCTGCAAGGAGAGCTGCTGCACCGCCTGATTCGCTATGCCATCGAGCGTAAGAAAGCCGAACAGGAGCGCGATCGGCTGCAGCGCGAGCAGATCATCAGGGATGAACGGGAAGCCAGGAGAAACGAGTTTATCAGTATGGTCGTCCACGAACTCAAAACGCCGATCACCAGCCTGAAGGGCTATTCCCAGCTCCTGGGCAAACGCTGTGAGCGCATGGGCGATGCGCAGGGTATGAATCTCGCTGCCAGGATGGACCAGCAGGTCAACCGCCTGACCAGCCTGATCGATGATTTACTGGACATCAACCGTATGGAGGGCGACAAGCTCCGGCTGCGCGAAAGCGATTTTGATTTTGATGAACTGGTGGAAGAGATCATGGCGGATATCCAGCTCACGACGGAGCAACACTCCCTGGTCAGGGAGGGCGAGACCCATGCCACCCTCCGGGGAGACCGGGAACGCATCGGTCAGGTGTTGACGAACCTGCTCACCAATGCCATCAAGTACGCCCCGGAATCCGAGACCATCGTAGTGAAACTGGCACGCGATGAGCAGTCAGTCACCGCCAGTGTGCAGGATTTCGGCCCCGGCATTCCAAAAGAGCAGCAGGCATACGTGTTTGAACCGTTCTATCGTGTCGAGGGGGTAGAGACATCTGTCTCCGGCCTCGGCCTCGGCTTAGCAATAGCAGCCAGTCTGGTCGAGCGCCACCGGGGAAAAATCTGGGTAGAAAGCGAGGAGGGTGAGGGAACTACCTTTAGCTTCTCGCTGCCACTGGCGGCCCAGCAAGTAGACCAGCCTATGCTGGAAGTAGGGAGGTAGAGAGCAGATATCTCACCGCTTGAAAATAGGAGGGGGATTGTCAATATGTCGGTAGAGTAGGGAAAGGAGCGGGCTTATCTCTTTACGTTCGATTCTGCAAGAATTAAAGTTAAATTTCTTATGGTTTTGCCTGAATATGCAGTACGCGGCGCTACTGCCTGTCGTCATCCCGACACAGATTTTGCTCTTCGTGCATGGTGGAACGGTAGGCAATGTGCGGCAGGCAACATTTCTGGGCTGGCTCACGGCAGCAGCATCAGTAGTCTCGCTTCTCATGCCACCGCTCGTTGGTCGGCTCTCGGACCGTACAACCAGTCGGTTTGGACGGCGGCGGCCCTATATTGTTGCTGGAGGCTCGCTCCTGCTCGTGAGCACTCCCCTGCTGGCGAGCGCGGGCAATGTCGGCATCTTCCTGCTTGGTCTCTCTATCTTGCACATTGGTAACAACGTTGTGACCTCTTCCTATCAAAGCTTTGTGCCGGACCTTGTGCCGAAGTCGCGGCGCGGTGAGGCGTCGGGCTTTGTGGGGGCTATGACGATTCTCGGCAATGTCGCCAGCCTGGGGTTGGCAGCTCTTCTTCTGGGCAGTGTCAGCCAGCAATCCTCCAGTCAGAGTCTTATCCGTTCTCATGCCAGCCTTTACTATATTCTGACGGCCTTCATCTTAGTCGTCGGCATTATCATTACCCTGGGTATTCGGGAAGTGCCTTTTAAACCTGGTTCTCGTGTAGAGCGGCAGGAACGAGCAAGTATCAGACACCGCTTTACCCGCTGGTTCATTCAGAACTGGGTTGCGCCCTGGCGCGCCTACAACTTCACCGTCGTCTTCCTCACACGCTTCTGCATCATGCTGGGGCTGGCGCTCTTTATGACCTACATTGAATACTACTTTGCCCGCGTGCAGCATGTCACCAATTTTGTGCAGGTTACAGCAATTGTCGCCATCCTGGCCCTTGCCGGGGGAGTGGTGAGCGGTGTCTTATCCGGTATCTTTTCGGATCGGCTGCGGCGGCGCGCTCCCCTTGTCAGTGTTGCGACCATCTCTATGAGCACGGCTGCCGCCGGTTTCGTCATCTTTCCCAGCAGCGTGGCCATCTGGCTCTGGCCACTCGGCATCATCTTCGGGCTGGGCTATGGCGTCTATATGAGCGTGGACTGGGCTTTGTCCATTGACGCCCTGCCTTCACTGGAGAACGCTGGCAAGGACCTGGGCCTCTGGGACTCTTCCGGGACGCTTCCAGCGATCATCGCTCCTTTGATCGGCAACCTCATTCTCAACGTCGCAGACTTTTTCGGGCAGATCGATCTGGGCTACCGGCTGGTTTTCTCCGCAGCCGCCGCCTTCCTGATCGTGGCAGCCATCTTCATCCTCCAGGTGCGCGAGCAACGCTGATCGCCTTCTTCAGACCCCCGTCTCCTCTTCCTTCTGTCTGAGCTTACGCAGCGCGACCTCGTAGAGCGGAGTTGCCAGGGCGCGTGCCTCCGGCAGTTTGATGCGCTCGTACATCCAGTCAAACTTGGCGCGCACCTGAGCGAGCGTCCAGCCACCGGGTGCGCCAGCTTTGCGCAGGAAGAAATCGATATTGACCTCCAGGAAGCTGAGGCTGTCGGCAGCCTGCACCTCGTCTGCTTCGAGCCAGCCTCCAAATTCGTGTACCTGTATCAACGCGGCCACCTCTGTCACCAGCGACTCTGGCGCGTGCTGTTCGCGCAGAAACGCGCTTACAATACGTGCCGAGCGTTCCTGGTGCGCCTGGTTATACACCGGGTCGTCCGGGCCACGCTCAGGGAACTGGCGAGGGCTGTCCGGCCCCGGAAAGGCCCGTTCCATATCATGCGTCAATGCCGCCAGCAGCATAGCCTCTGATGCCGCCGGGTCGATGCGCCTCAACCACTCCTCCGTTTTGAGCAAATGCTCGGCACTTCCTCTGTAGTGTTCCCTGACCCATGAGCGCGCAATTTCTATAAGATCGTTCATGTTCCTTTTCTTTCCTGATAGTGCTTTTTTCAAGGTTATCTCTTTTTTCGTAGACCAGTATATCTCAGTGATTTCCATTTCGCCATAGCGGTGTTGGTAACGTTATTGAAGGCTCTGGCAGGATGGAGAGAGAAGCCGTTGGAGTCTTGCATCGTGGTGGTAAGGTAGGTAAGAGAGACTACCAGTAGCATGTTATGTGGACCCGCCTCTTCTTGCTGGCTGGATAAAGGAGGAACAAACAGAATGCCTCGTCGTACTACCCTACTTGCGCGTATGCTCTTCGCCCTTCTGCTTGGAGCAGCATTTCTTGTGGGCTGTAACTCGAAACCCTCACCTTCTTCAAGCATTGCTCCCACTACACCTGCTACGAGACATCACGCGATACAAACTGTTTTTCTGATTGTGATGGAGAATCAGAACTGGTCACAGATCAAGGGCAATCCCTCGGCTCCTTACATCAACCACACTCTGCTTCCAATGGCTTCCTACGCGCAGCAGTATTATAATCCTCCCAATAATCATCCAAGCCTGCCAAACTATCTCTGGCTGGAGGCCGGGACTAACTTTGGCATCTCCAATGACAATGGGCCTTATCTGAACTATCAGAACACGACGCGGCACCTTGTCACGCTGCTCAACAATGCGCATATTTCCTGGAAGGCATATGAAGAGGGTATTGATGGGCTGACATGCCCGCTCATCGATATAGGAGAGTATACTGCCAGGCATAACCCGATGATTTACTTCAACGACGTGACGAATGACAACAACACTCATTCTTCCTACTGCATCGCGCACGAGCGTCCCTTCAGCCAGCTCTCATCTGATCTGGCGCACAATAGCGAGGCGCGCTACAACTTCATCACTCCCAGCCTGTGCGATGATATGCATACTGCCTGCTCCCCGTATTTTGATACTGTCAGGCAGGGTGATACCTGGCTCTCGCGGCAGATACCGATGATAATGAACTCGACGGCGTATAAAGACGGCGGCGCGATCTTCATTACCTGGGACGAGGCTTCATCCGGTGATGGTCCTATCGGTATGATCGTGCTCTCGCCCGATGCAAAAGGTCATGGCTACTCCAACAGCATCTATTACACCCACAGTTCGACGCTGCGCACGGTCGAGGAGATATTCGGTGTGACACCACTGCTGGGCGCCGCCGCTCATGCCACGGATTTGAGCGATCTGTTCCGCACCTTTCCCTGAACTGGTTCCGTGTAGCTTCCTGGTTGTGTTCGACATCCCTCGGTCACATAGATTACCATAAATATGGCTATCCTATCTAGCCGGTGAGGACATAAAAATCCACAATCGGGCTTCCTTTGGCAAACTTTTCAGCGGGCGCACCTTCGCTAGCCTGCGCGAGCGCTACAACTATCGACTCTATTTTTCTGGTCAGTTTCTCTCACAGATACGAATCCCGTCACAAAACTGAACAAGCCTGAGCGCATGGTTGTATATAAAGTAGCTACAATTCATACGCTTCCTCTCTTCTAGAATCCGGTTTTTTTCCGGCCAGAAGGGGCCATTTTTGGCTATTAGACGGTTTATTCAAGCAGGAGAGAGAATAAACATGGTATGCTTTGGAGGAAGAAAAGATGTATGAGGATGCTAGAAAATACCAGTATCTAAGCAACCTGAGAAAAGAGCGATTCTTGAGAATGCAGACATTAACGAGACCAAATTACAGTCCTACCAATAGCAATCCTACCGATGCGCAGGCATTGAGGGTCGCCGTACTGGCCGTGATTCTCTTCGCCCTCTCCGGTCTCATTACCGGCTTTGCCTTCGGGGCTTTCGTGCATTTCTCTCCTGCCAGAAAGGCCAGCACAACTACCAACATCACGACTGTCCAACAAAAGACGGGCAACAAGACACCTGTCGCGACGCAGACAGTCCAGGTTCAAGCGTTGGGATGGCCTATTATGACACTATCTTCCTATATCGAGAAGGCAGATAATAACACTCCTTATAGTGTTTCTATTCAGGTGACGGATAAGAAAAAAGGAAATACATGGGGCAATCCATTACCTGCTTCTGGTATTACCTGTAAACTGTGGCTTGTCCAGCGTATTCCATCTAAAAAAACATTAGATATCCCTTTTTCGATCCTGCAAAATACTCAATCACTGCAAAGCCCTATCACCGGGCAGGTTGGTGGCCAGCCCTATCCAGAAATTTCCGGCTTAAGTTTCAACCCCGGCATGCCGCAGGTACAACTCAGCAAACCCGGCGGGCAGGTTACCTGGAAATATCAGGTATCGCAATCGATTAAGGCAGGAAATTACGATCTTGTGGCTCTGACCGACTGGGATGGAAAAGCATTTAACTGGAGCTGGGTTAATATCGAGATCACTGACGCGGATTAGCGATACCAGCGACAATACCACGCACGAGGGCCACGAACAGGGGCTGTGTGGCCTTTGCTGTTTCTAGCACACCCGCGTGATTGACCTCTTCGCTCTCCTCGCCAGTGGCCGTGTTGGTGATCAGGCTAAGACCGAGGACGCGCATGCCCATGTGGCGGGCGACAATGACCTCCGGCACGGTTGACATACCGACAGCATCGGTGCCCAGGGTGCGTAAGGCGCGCAGTTCCGCTCCTGTCTCGAAGCTCGGCCCGGCCACCATGGTGTAGATGCCCTCGTGCAGCTTCATGTTCGGCCATTTGTCGGCCACGGAACGGGCAAGGGCGCGCAGTTGTGGATCGTAGGCATGGGCCAGCGCGGGGAAACGCGGCCCCAATTGCTCCTCGTTTGGCCCCATCAGGGGATTGACGCCCGCGAGGCCGGGGATGTTGATGTGATCGCGAATGAGCATGAAATCGCCGGGGTGGTAGGTCGGGTTGACGCCGCCAGCCGCGTTGGTAACGATGAGGATCTGCGCGCCGAGCATGTGCATGACGCGCACGGGAAAGGTGATGACTTGCGGCGAGTAGCCCTCGTAAAAATGGAAACGGCCCTGCATGACCACCACCGGCACGTCCTCCAGCGTGCCGATGAGCAACCGACCGGCATGCCCTGGTACGGTCGAGCGGGCAAAATAGGGAATTTCATCGTAAGGGATACCCGTCGCGTCGCGCACCTCCTCCGCCAGGTTGCCTAAGCCTGAGCCGAGGATAAGCGCGACAGACGGTTTGAGGGCAGTACGCGCCTGAATGGAGGCAACAGCCTCCATTATCTGATCAGAGAGCGGCATGCTGGTTTCTCCTGATTTCAATCTCAATTTCAACCTCAATTTCAATCTCAAACGAGAGGTCGGTAAAGGGACCGGTTCTTGCCGCTTGCCGGTGGGAACTATACCATCAAACCGGCAAAAGTCAAGTGCAAAGGCACTAAACGCCAGAAGTGGTTTTCATTCTGGCAAGCTGACTGTAGACCTGGGTTGTCGAAATATGGGCATGGCCCAGGCGCTCCTGCACGGAACGCAGTTCCATGCCGTCATTGAGCATGTGGATGGCGAACGAGTGTCGCAGCATGTGCGGGGTGATAGAGGTGATGCCAGCCTGCCGCGCATAGCCTTTGATAATCAGCCAGAAACCCTGGCGTGTCAGCCGCTCGCCGTGATGATTCAGAAACAGCGCCTGCTCATCGGGATGGTGAACGATCAGCAAGGGTCGACTACTGCTAAGGTACTGCTGCATCGCGATGACGGCTATTTCTGGCAACGGCAGGACGCGCTCCCGTCTGCCGTGCCCACTGCGTCCGGTGCAGGTGACTGTGGACTTCGCCGCGTCAAAATCATCCAGATTTAACGAGACCAGTTCAGAGACACGCATACCGGTGGCGTAGAGCATGTGCAGCATGGCGAGATCGCGCCGCCCGGCAGGAGTATCCACTTCTACCTGATTGAACAGGCGGTGAATCTGCTCGGCGCTGAGGACGCTGGGTGGGTCCTTCTGCACGCGAGGAGTCTCCAGTCCTTCCGCCGGGTCAACCTCCATGATACCTTGTTCGTGCAGCGAACGAAAGAACGATTTCAGTGCCGCCAGCTTGCGTGCTATCGTGGTCGGACGATAGCCGAGATTTTCGCGCATATTGTGTATGTAAGCCTCGATACGCTCCTGAGTCACCTGCGGCCACGCCTCGACGCCCTGTTTCTCCAGATAGCCCCGCAACTGATTGAGGTCGTTCCGGTAGGCCAGCACTGTGTTCTGATTATTGCCACCGCGTCCCTGCTCTCGTATAGAGAGTGAAGCAATAAATTCATCAATGGCATCTTGCAACATAAAATACTTCCGCCTCTACCTCATAAATGTTCGGCACAACCAATTGTGTTGATAGTGATAACGAGGGCATTATAATCCATTCAGTAAAGAAGGGGCAAGCAAATGGGAAGAAGATTACCTGAAAAAGTGCTATAATAAACTACACTACTGCCTTGCACGCATTACCAATCAAATGCACATCATCGTCTATCAGAAACATTGACGGGCTGAGCAGGTGATGTGATGAGATGATAAAGGAGACATCAAAAGAAATGAGTAAGTTGTTAGATATGTTCAGGCAGGCGCAGCGCGCGCAGGCTGGCGGTGGCATGGGCTTCCTGGGCAAAACAAAATCCGAAATCAAACCGCGAGCCGCTGCCATCATTGTCGCCCTGTCCACGCTCGATAAGAGCAGCGCGGAAGCGGCGATCAGGGCCGGGGCCGACAGCGTAATCTTTAGCTGGGATGGCGAGGATGCGACCCTGTTTGAGGCCCTGCATGAAGCTGTAGAGGCTGCCAAAGCCGCCGGGGAAAACGTCATCTGTGGGCTGCAAATCACCGGTGGCTGGGAGCAGTTAGATCATGATAAAATTGAACACCTCAAAGATCAGGGGATCAGTTATATCATCCTGTCGCTCGATGCACCAGCGCGCCTGCTCGCTGTACCCTCGAAGGATGTTGACCTCGTTGTCGCCGTTCCCATGCGCGAGGGAGAACTCTACCCCTCCTTCATTCGCAACCTGACGGCCTTCGACAACATCACGGCGGCTCTCCTCGATTTTGAACTGCCCGACGCTATCGAGTCGATCAGCATCGACGACCTGCTGCATTACCGGGCGGTACGCGAGGCCGTGCGCTTCCCCAGCATGCTGAATGTCAGCGGCAACCTTGACGAGAAAGACGTCTTCACCCTTGCCGCCCTCGATATCCAGGCGGTCATCCTGCCCGCCAGCGGCACCAGAACAAGTGTACAGCAGCGCATCGAAACCGTGCGCATCCTGCTCGAAGAGGTCTACAGCAAGGTAAAGGAGGCCACCAGCACGAATAAAGCTTAATCTGACGTGACGCATGATGCGAGCAAGCGAACGAGCGATTGTGGCGCCACAATCGCTCGTTCGCTTGCTCGCATAGCACTGGCTATTCTCATCGCCAGTATAATTGACGGCGCGGAACGTGGCGGAGCAATGTGCGTGTTCGCTGCCAGACGCGACCGGGGTCGGCATTATTGCGCCAGTAGTAGTAGCAGCCGATGTCGTCGGGTTCGGCGTGTAGGGCCTGCGTGAAGGCGTTTCCCAGTTGCTCCTCGTTCTCTTCATCCAGGTCGAAATTTTGTAGCCAGAGCTGGCTACGTTTTCCGCTGTGGCGCGTCGCCTCAACGACGCTGTGGCTCCATTCGCTCACCATTGAGACATCTTTCTTAAACACTTTCCAGAAGAGATGGCAGGCGACCGTGTCGAGGTCTGACAGCGTGACCAGTGCGTCCAGTTGATCCAGGTTTTCGGGTACGATGGCTACCGTGGTTTTCGCGTGGGCATCTGCCTGCTTGACACGGCTGCAGAGTGCGCCCAGAAAATCGATCATCGAACGGCGGCGGAAGCCTGGCAGGTCAACGACATCGGGGCAGAGAGCGCGGCAGACGGAGCAGAAACAGGTGATATCGGTTCCCCGCGGCTCATCGACAAAGATACCATTGATGGGGAAGGCGCGTAGATAATGCTCGATCTCCTTGAAAAGCCAGGAGCGAAACGGTTCGTGGTTATAGCAGGAGATGTCGTGGTAGCGCCCATTGCTGTCCATAACGCGAGAGCGGGGATTGTGGAAGGTGTACCAGCTTGGCATGGGAATCGGCCCGGAAAAGACGTTTCCATAGCGGCCCAGGCTCAGGTACACCTTCAGACCGGCATCCTGCGCCTGCTGCAAACCTCGTTCCAGGTCTCGCGGCCAGCGATGCGCCTCCTGCTCGTGGATGGCATACACAATGCTGCTGGCGCCGACGGCACGTATCTGGTCAAAATCGCGCTTCACACTTTCCGGGTGATGCAGTGGGTGGAAATAGGCAACGATAATATCCATAGTATCCTTTTGTTCTAGAAAATTCGCTTAGCCACCAGTATAGCATAACTCATCTTTCCTGCCTGCTTCACGGGTATTTTAGGCTAATCTGGTACCATTCTCATCCCACTTTGGTCATACCAGAGACCTTCAAACTTGACAAGTATATAGCATCAGGGCACAATGCGAGCATGAGTCACGTACAGCGAAGTATCATCCCTGAGAAAAGCAGAGGCTGCTTTATCCGGGCGCATGCCAAGATCAACCTGACGCTCGATGTGTTAGGGCGCAGAGCAGACGGCTATCACGAACTGGCGACAGTGATGCAGGAGATCGATCTCTACGATACGCTCTGCCTCACGGCCAGCGATGAGAGTCGGGTGCAACTGGTCTGTTCTGTACCGGAACTAAGCGGCCCGGCGAACCTGGCTGCGCGCGCCGCCGAAATGGTACGCGGGCGGCTGGGATTGGAACAAGGGGTGAACATCGAACTCCTCAAACGTATCCCCCTGACGGCGGGGCTGGGCGGTGGCAGCAGCGATGCCGCCGCTGTTCTGCTGGCGCTGCAACGCTGGTGGCAACTGCCGGTAGGTGACCACGAGGCGGCGAGCGAGCACAGGGCATCGCCCATACAGGAGATAGCGGAGGCGCTGGGGTCGGATGTGCCGTTCTTCCTCACGGGCGGGCTGGCCCTCTGTGAGGGACGCGGCGAGCGAGTGCGGCCATTGGAGGCCCATCTCCCGGCCACCCTGCGCTGGCTGCTCCTGCTAAAACCCGCTATCGGCATCTCCACGGCACCCATTTTCCGCAACCTCTCGGTCAGCGACTATAGCGACGGCTCGCACAGCCGGGCTGTTGTCGCGGCCCTGCTGGAGGGGCGCTGCCCGCGTGCTGAAGACCTGCACAACGGGCTGGAACGCGGCGTTCTGGAACACTATCCAGAGGTCGCGCGGGCCAGAGAGGCCATGTTACAGGCAGGCGCGCCACTGGTACGCCTCTCCGGCAGCGGGCCAACGCTTTTCGCGCCATTCGCGCACATGACCGAGGCTCTGACGGTGCAGCAGCGTTTGCAGGCTCAGGGATACGAGGTTTATCTTTCGCGTGCGGTTTCCCCAAACCCAGGGAATATGTATCTCTTTTAGCGTACTTAGTACATGTAAGGAGGCAACAACAGTGGCTGATCTGTATTACTGCGTCAAGTGCAAGCAAAAGACTGAAATGAAGAACCCCCAGCGCGTTACCATGAAGAATGGGAAGCCCGCCCTCAAGGGGACGTGCTCCGTCTGCGGCACCACGCAGAACGCCATTCTCGGCTCCGAGAAAAAGGCATAGAAAGCGTTCCGACAAACAGGGCTGAGAGATGGCCACGGCCATCTCTCAGCCCTGTTTGTCGGAACCATGCGAGTTATCCCAGTGTGACCTGTAGCGCTGGCCTGCCTTCTATGTCCCAGTCAGGTTGGTAGGATGAAGTGAAATACTTGCCTGCGTGGCGGAGCGCGCTGGTGGAGTAAAAGACCAGGCGCAAGGGCTGGCCCGAAGCATAAGCATTTGCCACAGCCGCGCTCACGTCCCAACTGTATGTATCACCCGGCAAAGGTGCCTTGACATAGAGATTGACTGTAGCCAGACTGATGACCTCACCCACCAGAGGGGCATTATTCCAGTCGATAGTGGATGCATCCCAGGCTTGATTGACCCTCGCCACCTCGATATTCGAGGGATTAGGCCCGGGCTGCCCATTTTGCCCCATGTTCCCCGTTTCATACAGGGTGATCTTTGCCGAAATTATCCCTTTTCCCGACGGAAGTGAGCTTAAGGGGATGGTAATATAATATTTCGTAAAGCATTCCCAGTCGGAGACATCGGACTGATTGGCAATATCTACCCTGTGCGACTGCCACCAGTTTTTCGTTGCCCAGTTTGTCCAGCGAAAGCTGCCCTGGTTCAGGCCGTAGCAACCGAGGCCACCTCCAACCATCGCATCGGCCACAACCTGGTTGTTGACGCCATTGCGAATAGTGTAGGTGGTAGAATTTGTGGCGTGCGGCGGCCGATAGGTCGGCAGGCCATAGACCAGTTGCCCCCAGCTTGATGGGGTCGTATTTTGCGCTGCCTGCGGCCACCAGGTGACGGTGAGCGGTTGAGCGGAGGCATTATCCTGATTCTGTACCGCTATAGCAAGCTTCCAGACGTCTTCCTGGGCCGGAGCGGTTGAATTGCCCAGCGAAGTAAAGGGAATTTCATAGGTCATATTCCAGCCTGCGTCGTCCCCGCCGTTGATCTTCGTGCCGCGCCACCAGCTACAGGTCGTAAACGGCGCGGAAGACGCAGCCCATGCTGTCCCATTTCCCTGAAACGCTCGCTGATAGCTGGCTCGCGGCTGACCGTTATCGACCTGAGCGAGAAATTTAAAGGAGGTTTTCTGAGGCGCATTACTGTCATTCTGGGTCGTGTCGAGATAGATCGTTGCCGTATCTCCTATGCTCAAATTCGGGCTGCTTGCATGAGGATCATACCAGACATAACGGTCAATAATGTTCAGATTAATGTACAGGTAGCTGTTGCTGTAAACCATGCGCGCATCGACGTAATCGGTGCTAGAACTCACCTTGCCGAACCAGAAAATAGCGGTCTGGTTAAACGGGGCGGCGAAATTCGTGCATGGAACATTCAAACTACCGCTATAATACGGAACGTTGATCTGACCGGCAGCCGGAGATGCTGCCTGCGACGCAACATTAAACTGGCTACTGGAAGCTGATGCCGCTTGTGCGGGAGAGGAAGAGCTATGCCCCGCTTCATTGCCCAGGAGCGGCCTCACAAACGAGAGCACCAGGCCTAGCAACAGGAGGGCCGGGAGATTGAAGAGCAGGAAACGCCTGAGGCGGCGAGGAGGCAGGTGAGATGACGAGGACTGCTGAGAATCTTCCATCTTATTTCCCCAATCTGTAGCATAGCGCTACATTGCTGTACTGTCTGCTTGATTGTTTTCTCCCCCCACATTGGTATAACACAATATTACGAAAATAGGAAATAAAATAGCCTATGATTCCTATCCAGCGGTAATGAAATCTCTTCTCGATAGAGAAGCTGGCCTTTTCTTAGCCCTTGTTGAAGGTCAAACTAGGTGTATCAGGAGTCTCACTTTCGACAGGAGGAGCGCCGGAGGAGACACGGACGACAAGATGGGCAGGCAGGGCAAGGTGGATGACTTCTCCTGTACCGGCGGTGTGTTGCATATCGCCATTTGCCTGAGCAGTTGAGAAATTGCCCCCTTCTCTAAAAGAAGGGCGAGGAGTCTCGATCATGGAGAGCAGTAGTTCGAAGCCGCGCCGCCCCATTTCGGCAAAGTCCTGCCGCACCGTTGTCAAAGGCGGGTGAATGTACGGAGAAAGGGAAAGATCATCAAAGCCTACCAGCGCCATGTCGCCGGGAATCTGGATGTTGTACTCTTCGGCGGCGGCGAGCACTCCGTAGGCAGTGAGGTCGCTGCTGGCGAAAATCGCGGTGGGGCGTTTTCCTGGCGGCAAGGCAAAGAGCTTTGCCGCCGCGGCGCGCCCACCGATCATCTGAAAATCCCCTTCCAGCACCAGATCGGGGTTGATCTCCAACCCGGTCTCCTGCAAGGCCTGGCTGTATCCCTGATGACGTTCGCGCGAGACCAGATAGCTCATTGGCCCCTGAATGTGCGCGATGCGTCGGTGGCCGAGCTGGATCAGGTGCCGCACGGCGGCATACGCTCCACCAACGTTATCCGAGCGTATCCAGGGCATGTCCGTTGGAACTGCCTGGTCGTCTATCATGACGAGCGGGAAACGCTGCTTGTAGAGCCGGGTCAGTTGCTGAGCGACCGGGCCGGGGAAGATGGCAAGCAAGCCGGATGTGAGCTTGGAGGCCAGGATATGCTCGATGAGCCTGCTGCGGTCCATGTCGCGCATAGAGTCGTTGATGGTGTAGAGCACCAGCTCAAAGGGCGTCTCAGTGACAGCTTCGGCGACTCCACGCATGACATCGGGCAACATCGGCCACGTAAAGGGAGGAGCCAGTACGCCCACGAGCCTGCTCCGCCCACCTGCCAGATCGGAGGCGACGATGCTGGGCACAAAGCCCTGCTCTTCCACAATGCGTAGCACACGCTCGCGCGTCTCTACATCCACATCCGGTTTATGATTCAGGACGCGAGAAACCGTGGCCTTTGAAACATTCGCCAGGCGAGCTATATCATTGATGGTAACGCCGCGTTTGCCTGCCATACTTCCTTCTTCCCACTCAAACCTTTCCCTCGCCCGTTCCATTGCCGGAATTGTCGCCCTCCTTTGCCGCCGTCGCTGTCATATTAGTCGCCCGGATGGCAGCGGCGTCCACTACCGGCGTCCCGCTCAGGTTCGTACCTCCGTCACCATAGAGATAACAGTTGGTCCAGTGTCCGTTGCCCAGATCGGTCGTCTTCGGAAAACGCTGTTTGCACACCTCCATCGCGTAGGGACAGCGCGGGTGGAAGCGGCATCCACTCGGCGGGTGAATGAGGCTGGGAATCTCCCCCCGCCGCTCCGGCAGCTTCCTCAAGCCCCCGCCTTCCTCCAGCCGATCCGGGTCGGGGGCCGCCGAGAGCAGCAACTGGGTATAGGGATGTTTCGGGTTCTGCGTGATCTCCTCGCCTGGCCCTCCTTCGACCATCTGGCCCGCGTACATCACGAGCGTCTCATCAGCAAAGTAGCGCGCGCTGGCAATATCGTGCGTGATGTACAACAGCGCCAGGTGCTCTTCCTCCTTGAGGCGCAGCAGCAGATTGAGAATCTGCAGGCGAATGGAGACATCGAGCATGGAAACCGGCTCGTCGGCCAGCAGCACCTCCGGCTGTGCCGCCAGCGCGCGGGCGATAGAGACGCGCTGGCGCTGGCCGCCACTGAGCTGGTGCGGATACTTCTGAATGAACTGGTCGACAGGCACCAGGCTCACGCGCTGCAGCAGAGCCATCACACGGTCGCTCACTTCGGCACCGCTGCGAGCGTGTCCAAAGACGCGCAGCGGGCGACTCAAGATGTAGCGGATGGTATGCACCGGGTTGAGCGAGCCAAAGGGGTCCTGGAAGACGAGCTGCACCTGGCGCCGGAACTCGTGCCGCTCTCTGCCCCCCTTCAAATTGACCGGCTTGCCGTGCAGGCGAATCGTGCCCGATGTGGGTGGGTAGACGCCGGCCAGCATACGGGCGATGGTCGTCTTGCCCGATCCGCTCTCTCCCACCAGCGCCGTCACGCGCCCGGCGTAGAGCGTAAAGGAGGCATCTTCTACGGCGTGGACGCCCAGTCTGGCGGCAAAGGGATTGAACTGGTTGACGGGAAAGACCTTGCGCAGGTGCTCGGCCTCCAGCACCGCCTCCCCCTCACGCGGCGCCTCGCTTTGTCTGGCATGTTGAGCAGTCACACTCATCGCAACTGGCTCCTTTCTAAGAGCGCACGATAGCCTTCGCCAAGCTCTTCCTGCGTCGGCGGGCCTTCGGGTCGGTACGTGGGGTTAGAGAGATGACAGGCCACCAGTTGCTGCGGCGTTGCCGCCGTCGAAGGAGCCAGTTCGGGCCGCACTTCTGAGCAGGGACTGAAGACCAGGGGGCAGCGAGGATGGAACGGGCAACCTGATGGGATAGCACGCAAATCCGGCGGCGAGCCGGGAATGCCTCCGGCCTTCGTGCGCGGCCCATGCAGCGAGGGAAAGGAGTGCAGCAGGCCGTAGCTGTAGGGATGGCGCGGGTGCCGGTACAGGTCGCGGTTGGCCGCCTTCTCCACGATGCGCCCGGCATACATAATCGCCACCTTGTCGGCCAGTTCGAGCAGCAGCGAGAGGTCGTGGGTGATAAAGATCACCGAGAAGCCGAACTCCTCGCGCAGGCGGATGATCTCGGTGAGAATCTCGCGCTGCACCACCACATCCAGCGCAGTGGTTGGCTCGTCCATAATGATCAGTTCCGGGTTGAGCGCCAGGGCGATGGCGATGATGGCGCGCTGGCGCATGCCGCCGGAGAGTTGATGCGGGTAGCTGGTGATGCGATCAGGGGCGATGCCTACCAGGCGCAGCAGTTCGAGGGCGCGCTGCTTGCGCTCGTCGGGTCCCATCTGCGGGCGATGCGCCCGCAGCACATCGGTGATCTGTCGGCCAATGTTCATGACCGGGTTGAGCGCGTTCATAGCGCTCTGAAAGACAATGGACAGTTCGCTCCAGCGGAAGGAACGCAGTTCCTCCGCGCCCATTTGCAACACGTCCACCGGCTCCAGCGCCTCATCATCGGCAATTGGTCTCCTTGCGCCATTGCCGCCGTGCTGCTTGCTCCTGGCGAGCGAGAGCGAGGAGGCCAGGCGGCTTCCCTTCTCATCGAGGCGAGAGCGCGGATAGTAGAGTACCTGGCCGCCCGTGATATAGGCCGGGGGACGCAGCATGCGCGCCACCGCGTAGGCCAGCGTCGATTTGCCGCAGCCGCTCTCGCCCGCCAGCCCCAGAATCTCGCCGCGCTTTAAGGTGAAGCTGACATCGTTGACGGCGTGGACGACGCCGCTCCCGGCAAGGTAATCCACCGAGACATTGTTGACCGAGAGCAGCAGGTCGGTCTGCGCACGGTCTGGATTGTTGGCAACAGGACTCTGTATCATAGGGCCACCGCCTTCCGTTCTTGAGGAGCCTTCCCGGCCTCCTTGAGCGCCTTGGGCTTGCGTTCGGTGCGCAGCTTGGGATTGGCAATCTCGTCGATGCCGTTGTTAATGAGGGCCAGGGCTGCCCCCAGCAGGGCGATGCAGACACCGGGCGGCACAAACCACCACCAGGCACCGAGCAGCAGCGCATCGTTGTTGAGCGACCAGTAGAACATCGTGCCCCAGCTCACGGTAGTGACATTGCCCAGGCCGATGAATTCCAGGCCCGCCTCGGCCAGGATGACGTAGGTCACGGTGCCGACGAAGCCAGCGGCCACCAGGGCGATCTCGTTGGGCAAGATCTCGAAGAAGATGATGCGGAAAGCGTTCTCCCCGTTAGAGCGGGCGGCCTCCACAAAATCGCGCTGGCGCATGGTCAGCGTCTGGGCGCGCAGGACGCGCGCGCCCCAGGCCCAACTGGTAATCAACAGCACCAGCGCCACCGTCTGCGGGCCTCTGACGGGAATGAAGGAGGCCAGCACAATCGCCAGTGGCAGGCCGGGCAGCACGAGGAAAACGTTGGTCAGCAGCGAGAGCACCTCATCGACCACGCCGCCGAAGTAGCCCGCCGTCAGGCCGACGATGACCGAGAGAACGGTGACCAGCACGCCGGTGAGAAAGCCCCAGAAGACGGAGGCGCGTGTGCCATAGATGACCTGGCTGAAGACATCCTGGCCCGTCTGCGTCGTTCCGAGCCAGTGCGCCGCCGAAGGAGGCTGCAAGGTGTCGGAGGACAGGGCGTTAGGATCGTGATGCAGCGCGATGGGACCAAAGATCGCCACCAGCACAAAGAGGGCGACGATGAGCAGACCGATGGCTGCCTTGCGATTGCGCGTCAGGGTGTTCCACAGATCGGCCAGCCGGCCACCCACTGTGGCAAAGGCGAAGCTTGAAGCGCCGGGCATAGGAGCAGCTAAAGCCCCACCGCTGGCCTCCGGCGCGTCGACATCGGCCAGGGCTTTTTCGCCTGACGGCATGACCACCTGCGGCGCAATATCGTCCACTTCGACCCTGCTCTGGCCGGGCCGATCGGGATTCTGCTCATCCCGCGACCAGAGGGGCTGAGGCGAAGGAGATTGGGTACTCATGGTTTCTCATTCCTTCCTGTTCTAAGGTCTAACGGGTACGAGGGTCGAGAGCAGTATTGACCAGATCGGCCAGGAAGTTGGCGGCCAGCACGGCGATGGCGATGATCAGGAAAATGCCCTGTACCAGCGGATAATCGGAGTTCTGCACCGCCTGCAAGAGGGCATAGCCAATGCCGGGATAGGAAAAGACCATCTCGGTGAAGAGCGCGCCGCCGACGACAAAACCGAGGGCGAGGGCAAAGCCGGTGATATTGGGCAGGATAGCGTTGCGTGCCGCGTAGGCGTACATCACCTCGCGCTCGGGCAAGCCCTTGGCCTGGGCCATCAACACATAGTCCTCGGTCAGGGTGGTAATCATGGTATTGCGCATGCCCAGCATCCAACCGGCAATCGAACTGATGACGATAGTCAGGGCGGGCAGTATGGCATGGCCGATGGCGCTGGCGAGAAAGTCGCCATTCAAACCGGGACTGACATTGGTATTGTAGCCGCCACTGAGCGGAAACAGGTTGAGTTTGAAGCCGAGCACATAGAGTAAAATTAACGCCAGCCAGAAGTAAGGCACGGCGGAGAACAGGATCATGAAGGGCGGCAACACGGAATCGGCAAGCGAGCCGCGTCGCCAGGCAATGAGCATGCCGATGAGGGTGCCCAGCACAAAGCTAATCACCACCGAGACGCCCACCAGCACCAGTGTCCAGGGCAGGTCCTGGGCAATCACCGAGGCGACGGAAGTGGGGAAGTAGGTGATGGAGAGTCCCAGATTGCCGTGCAGCAGGTTGCCGATATAGTCCCAGTACTGTGTCCACAGGCTCTCGTTGGTAATGCCAAACTGAATTTCCAGCGCATGCAGCGCATCGGGATTGAGTTTGCCCTGGAAGCGGGCCATCAACGCCTGCGCCGGGTTGCCCGGTGCCAGGCGGGGAATGATGAAGTTGATGGTGACCGAGGCCCACAGAGCGACAATGTAAAAGACAATACGGCGTAGCAATTGGCGCATCTCATTACTCCTTCTGTCAAGCTAACGCCATGTCAGAGAGTTCCAACTAGGTTTCCTCTCTGGCGTTGTGTGCCTTCTCTCTCAGACTGACTGGTTGGGCTGGCAGGGAGAGATGCCCTTCAGTGCCATCTCTCCCTGCTTTGCCAGAGAACAGCCTGCTGTGGTGGGGTTCAGATCCCTTACCCACGTATCTCCGTATCCACAACCCATGCTCTGACGAGCTACACCGCTTTCAAGTTCAACACCACAATCTCAGAGTCGGGGTAATTGAACGGTGCTGGAGAGGCGTAAGGGTTGCTGGGAGATGGCCAGCCCGTGAATTTGGCCGTGCTGTACTCATTCCAGGTTGCACCGTAAACCAGCGGAATGGCCGGTAACTGCTCAACCATGATCTTCTCCAGGCCATACATAGCCTGCAACTGCGTGTTGGAATCGGTTGAACTGGCGTATTGATTCAGCAGGTTGTCCGTTGTCTTATCATTCCAGCGCTCCCAGTTGGTGGGTGCTGCCTGACCAATCGGGGCGCTATACTTGCTGGCCAATAATGCGTCAAACATGAAGAAGGGACTCGGACCAGAACTCGTCCAGGAGATGGCTGTATCAAAGTTGCCCAACTGCAACGCGCTGTAGTATGCATTGTAGGAGATGGCGTTCACCGTGGCATTCATGCCAATAGACTTGAGACTGCTGGCGATGATCTGGCAATCGGTGACCCAGTCGGTCCAACCTGTTACTACGTTGATGTTGAAGTTCAGCGGCCTGCCACTCTTGTCAACATAGATTCCACTGGAGTTCTTCGTGAAACCCGCGCTCTGTAGCAACTGATTGGCTTTGTTGACATCGACGCTGAAGCTCGTGTTGGCATAGTCTGGCGACAGGTATTTCTGCTGGTTCGGCAAGACCAGGCCGGTCGGGCTGGCAGGTGGCTCATAGCCGCTCTCTGCTGTATTATCGAGCTGCTGCCGGTTGATGACCAGGCTGATGGCCTGTCGTACCGCTACATTGTTGAAAGGAGACTTGCTCAGGTTCATGTAGAACATCACAACGCTGCCGGGTGGGAACCAGTAATGGTTGGTGGATGGGTTGCGGCTGACATACGTCTGCTGGATGTTGGGCGTAAACAGGCCGGTCCAGTCAAGGTTGCCCTGGTCGAGCTGCAACTCGGCGGTCGTATTCGTGTTGTATGCCGGGAAACGCAGTTCCGTCACCTGTGGTTTGCCGGGCTGCCAGTAGTTCGGATTTTTCACCAGATCGATCAACTGCGAACTGAAGGATTTGAGCGTGTAGGGACCTGTCCCAACCGGGTTGTCATTCGTGAACCTGGTCGGGTCGCCAGCAGTTGACCAGATGTGCTGCGGAACAATCCAGGTCTGCCCACCCAGAAACCAGAGAATGGGCGTATACGGCTGCTTGAGATTGACCAGCACGGTGCTGGAATCGGGGGCGCTCACACGACTGATGTAGTCCCAGAGTCCGTTCGAGTCCAGGGCCGGGTACTGCTTCAACATATTAAGCGTGAAGACGACATCGGCGCTGCTAAAAGGTTTTCCGTCTGACCATTTCACATTTGGCCGAAGATGGAACGTGATGCTCTTCGCGTCGCTGGAGAACTGGTAGCTCGAAGCCAGCATAGGGCTGATGGATCCATTCATCGAGTCGAAGAACAGCAACGTTTCGTAGATATAGCCGCGCGCGCCAGGATCGACACTGGCGACATTAAACGGATTGAAGTTCTCCGTATAGGCGCCAGTCGGGCCGGTCGAGATGGTGAGAACGGTATTCGTCGGTGTGTTACTTGAACTTGAAGAGGACCCACTGCCACAGGCAGCGAGCGCAAGCGCCAGAATCACCAGCAGCGAGAGCAGCGCGCCCCCCCTTCCGGGTCCCGGCTTAAAGACCGAGGATAAGGAGCCAAAAGTCATAGTAATCCTCCTGGATAAACAGATCTACCTTTGACCTGAAAAAAATTACCTGGGGACACAGCCCCTACAGGCAAACAAAATACAGAAACGACCATCATGAGGATAGGCGATTACTGACGAGAACGATGGAGCAATTGTCCTACAAAGTCGGCGGCAGTGAATGGAGGAAGTGAAATACTCAGGAGAGGGCCTGTCGGCATCAAGCCTGTTGCCAGACCCCGCCCCGCGCCATACTGGCAATTGCTCTGCCATTGAGTCTGATTGAAAACGCTTCCGTAAACGGTTTCGATCATTGACAAAATTAAATGCAGTCTGAACGCGCCGACAAAGGCCGTTCTCAGATTTTCACACCTGAGAAACTTGCCCGCCATGGTCAATTCTCTCTTCCTCTGCTCTTCATACTTCTAATAAAAGAAGGCAAATGTATTGCTCAACGATCAGAAATAGAAGATTTTCCACTGCTATTCTACAATTTACCACTTTACTCAACAGCCTGTATGCTTATCAGACTAGTTAAATAAGTAGCATGTCAGTTTGTATTTGTCAAGGTTAAAATAATTTAATTGTTGTGTCTAATCATTTTTCTAAGTTACTTCTAATATCCTCTTTTGTAGAGATTTGCTCGTATAAGAAGAGTTTTTATATAAACTCAGGACGTTTGCCTCTATTTATAGCAGAGGCTCTTCCATAGCGGTCTTATGGCATTGAGGGGAGAGCCAGGCATGGCATACTTATGAAAAACCGGCCCGGACATATCGTGGTGAACGCGGTGAAGAGTCTCAGGTCGCATTAAGCAGAGAGGGCGAACAGCCGATACTTCAGCGCGTCCCTTATGACACATACGAAGGGCCGGTTTCTCATTATGACGTGTGGAGAGGAAAGCCTCAGAAGCTGTTGGCGCGGGCGATATCGCCCAGGAAGCGGGCGCTGGGCTTGACGGTGCGCTGCTGCGTCTGACGGTCGACGGCGATGAGGCCGAATCTGGGACGATAGCCTGACTGCCACTCGAAATTATCAAGGGCGGACCAGCAGGTGTAGCCGCGCACGTTGATGCCCTCACGCAGGCAGGTGGCGACACCACGCAGCGCCCGCTCAATGTAGGCAATACGCCGCGTGTCGTCCTCCGTGGAGAGGCCGTTTTCGGTCACAATCACGGGCAGGCCCGTCGCCTTGCTGGCGTAGCGGATCGTCGCTTCGAGCGCCTCGGGCCAGAACTCGTAGCTCATCTGCGTCAGTTCTACTCCTTCTTCCGGTCCCAGCGGGCCATTGGGGCCGAAGCGCTGGCGCGAGTAGGTCTGCACGCCGATGAAATCGTCGCCTCGCGTCTCTTGCAGGTATGCATCTAAGAGTTCGTGGCGCATACGTGCCGCCATCTCCTCGCCGCCGGGTCCGGCCTGGATGTCTTGCATGGCCAGCGTCAGCCCGACCTGGCAGTTGCCCGATCCTGCCTTGATTGCCTCCACCGCTCGCCTGTGCGCCGCCAGAATCGTCTCACGCCCACGCTGAACATCAACGTAGAGGAATGGGACGAAGTGCTCTGCATCGCTGCCGACACGCCGCGCCGCCTCCTCGTACCAGGGCTGCACACGATCCGCGCTCATGCCCTCACCTCTCATGGCACCGATGAGCGGCCCGATGTTGACCTCGTTGAGCGTGCAAGCCAGCGGCATCAGGTCACCGAGATGGGTCATGGCTCGCGCGCAGAAGCGAGCGAACTTCTCCGGTGTCTGCTGCCCCTCCCAGCCGCCTTGAGCCGCCAGCCAGCGTGGCGAGGTGAAGTGGTGGAAGGTGACCATGGGCGTAATGCCGTGCTCGTGACACGCCGCCAGCATGCGCCGGTAATGTTCGAGCTGCGCCAGCGAGAATTCGCCCTCCTCCGGCTCGATGCGCGACCACTCCAGCGAGAAACGGTAGAGGTTGAAGCCCAGTTCGGCCAGAGTGGCGATATCCGCGCGGTAGAGGTGATAGTGGTCGCAGGCGTCGCCCGACGGCTCGACATAGGGAGTGCCGGGTACGTGTTCCATCACCCAGTTGTCGTTGTAGACATTGCCGCCTTCCACCTGGTGGGCGGCAGTCGCCGTTCCCCAGAGAAATCCGGCGGGAAAAGTATATTCCATGATCTGCTCCTTAGTCAAAGGGGAGGAGCGGCGCAGTCTCCTTTTTGTCATAGTAGCGATAGCCAATGAAGATGCCCTCGCCATAGTAGACTCTGCCGTTCTCAGGGATGAAGTTAAAGTTCGCGCACTTCGGAACTGACAGTAAAGCGCTCGGCCTCCTCATCGTTACAGACATAATGCCAGACCGAGGCGTCCTCGCTTTGCAGGCCGGTGAGAGGGAATACCCGACCGCTCCACAGGAACCGTAAACCGGCCATTGGTTCCGGCCAGCAGCGCAACTTTCTCCCGCAAGGTCATCTTACCCGGCAGGTCTTCTACACGAGTACTCATGCTACTCCTTTCATCACATTCCGCGCATAAAAACTACAACCTTCATTCATGTGTAAGAGGGCTGTTTTGTATTTTGCGCATATTTTGAGGAGGCCTGCAATGAGTAACCTCATTCCCCCATCTCTGGCGGCCTGGGAGTATTCTTTGAGAATAGTCAGCTAATTCCGAGGGGCGGGAGCATAGATGGGGACTTCGCGCTGGAAGGTCCTGTCATAGGCCAGGAGACCGCGCTCAATGAGTGAGTTCAGGAGCGGTGAGAGTCGCTCGACTGCACTGTTCATAACCTCCGCCAGTTCGCGGGCGGTAACATGTCCCCAGCGCGTGACATAGACTACGGCGAGTTCCTCTGGTGGCTGTTGCACCCTCTGGCGCAGGCCGGGTGTCAGGTGCTCTACTGCCTCGCACAATAGCTCATAGGGCCGGTAGCCGACCAGTATCAGACCGTGACCGTTGGTGCTATGGAGCAGCAGAGTGGGGAAGCGCCCGATATTGTAGTACCCGGCGTCACGCAGATCCTGGCGAAAGGCATCCAGAGTTTCGGGCGCGCTGAGGTCCTTGCGGAAGCGGTCGAGATCAAGATTGCTGTCCTCGGCTGTCTCCCCCGCGATTGCCAGCAGGACATCCTGGCGAGCAATATTGCGGCGCTCCATCATCACCGCCTCACGCAAGCGGCGCAGATACATCTCCGCCTCGGCCTGCCCCTGGCGCTGTGCAGCCTTCACGGCTATACAGGCCGGATATGACGAGGAGGGCGGATCCTCCTGCCAGATGTGGGTGTCCAGCGGCATCCCCGTTAGCTCCCTTATCTGGAACCATTGTGACCCCATTTGTCCCGGAAAGCGGATATCGTTGAGTGGATCTTCATAACTGCGCCAGTCGGCGATCAGTCCGCCCATGCGGTAACGCCAGTCAAGCCGCTGCCCGCACTCGTAGCGTAAGCGCCGCCACTGTGCCTCGAAGGCCCAGCTCCACGAACACAGGGGGTCCGTGTAATACTCTACGAACACGGCAATTTCATCAACTGCCTTATCTGTTACTTCCATTTGCCTGTCTGAGAACATTGCTTCCTGCTCGATTAGTGTCGTGGGAACGAAACCCCATATCATTGTGAGCGCGAGCGAAGAAGCTCAGCAGCCAGCCGAGGGATTAAGCTCGCGGGAACTTCTTCGCCGCGCTCACAATGACAGGTCCGAGAGCGTTTTTTATGGCTTACCGGAAAAACTCCACGGATTCTGGTTATTCTTGATCGCCTGGTCTACTTCCTGGCTTCTCTGCTTGCTAAACTGCCTGTTGGTCTGTATCACCTCTTGATTGGTGATATTCGCGCCCTGCACCGGCAATTGCGTGTTCCCCTGTGTCTGCATCACCTCTTGCACCGGGTCGGCGATATAGTGCCAGCTCTGCCCGGGTCCCCACGGACCCTGCCCCTGGTTCCACGGGCCGCGTGCGCTGCTGCCATTGGACATGTTGAAGTAGAGATGGGTATAGTGTGGATCGGCTAGCTCGACTCCGGGCGGGAAGTTGGGCTGAATGGTGGAAAGGGCAGCGGTGAACATCTGCATGTGCGCGACTTCACGGGCCATAAGGAAATTGAGACTATCCTTGACAGATTGATCATCGGTGAACTGCAAGAGGTACTGATATACGATCTTTGCGCGTGACTCGGCGGCAATATCGGAGCGCAGATCGACCGTCAGATCACCATTCGCATCGACATATGCGCCAGACCAGGGAACCCCCACACTATTGGTTACCGCCGGGCCACCAGCCGTCAGGATGAGAAACTGGGGAGTAGTAGCTGCCTCCTCAATCAGTTGCTCGCGCTCGCCCTTGCCCTTGAGCAAGCGCATCAGATCACTCTGCTCTGCCGCGTCTTTCAACTCGCCGTTCACGCCACTCAGCAGCATGGTGATGGTAGCGCCCACGATTTCCAGATGGCTGAACTCTTCAGTAGCGATATCCATCAAGAGATCGTACTTATCAGGGTGAGGTTGGCGAGCAGAGAACGCCTGGGTAAAGTACTGCATCGCTGCCTTCAACTCGCCATTAGCTCCCCCAAACTGCTCAAGCAGCAGGGTGGCAAAACGGGGATCAGGGCCGGATACCCGGGCGTTGAACTGCAGCTCCTTGACGTGATGGAACATTCTGTACTCCTTTCTCAGGTTTGAGACACACTGTGAAGTAGCTCAAAAGCACGAAACTCCCCCGGCTTTAGAGGCCGCTTGAACAGCCCTTCCAGGCGTGATCTGAGATACTTCTTGTTACGGGGGTATTACGACGCATAGAGAAAATTCGTAGACTCAGCAAAGAGGCACGTTCCATTCTTCCCTTTTGCTCGACTTACCAGGGATGTCTCTGGTATAATGAGAAACGGTTAGCAAGAAGCAACATGACGTGGGGACACCATCAGATTACGGGAGGAGCAGTATGAATCTCTGGGATTCGATCCATCGCGGCCTGGATAAAGCATCGCAGGAGGCTGCGCGCATGGCAAGAGCGCAGCGGCTGCGTACTATTATTGATGGGTTGACGCGACACATCAATACACAGCACACTCTACTCATCGGCAAGACAATGGAGTTGTATACGAGCGGGCAATTGACGCAGAGCGAGCTGCTTCCCGTTTGCCAGACAATAGCGGAACTGCAACAGCAAATGCAGCAGGCGCAGAACGAATTGAAACTGCTTCAGGGCAATACTCCACTTCCTCCACCGCCACCACAGTTACAGGGCCAGGGAACTGCGCCACAAGCAGGCGCGACTATGCTCTATCCAACGCCGGGAGAGACGATCGCTACCGGTACCGCTACGCCGCCGTCTGATTTCCAGACCGATGCCGGTCCCCTCACTGCGCCTCCACCACCGCCGACAGCGGAATCCTTTGCGGGCATGGAAACGCTGATGGCTCCGCCGCCACCTCCAGCGGGCATGTCCTCGCTGCTGCCGACACCAACACCAACACCAACACCGGCAGGCACGGATGCGCCACGCTATTGCCCGGTTTGCCAGTCCGAACTCAATCCCGGTTATGCCTTCTGTCATAACTGTGGCACACCGGTGCAGCACAGTCTCGCGCAAATGCCTACTATGCGGGCAAGCGAAAGTGTGCTGCCTTCCTCCACGCCGCCAGCAGAAGAGAACGAAGGGGTGTAGAAACTGCGCCAGCAACTCATTACCACGCTCTGCCTGTTCCTGCGCATACCGTTTGCGCTGCTCAATCACATCCGGTCTCTTTTTCCGCGACGAGCCAGCCCGCGCTCCATCGTCGTCATCAAGCCCTGCTGCCTGGGCGATCTGGTGATGACCACGCCGCTGCTGGAAGTGCTGCGCCGTGCGTATCCACAGGCGCGCATTATCTACGTGGCAGGGTCATGGTCAAAGGTCATTCCTGAGCATCATCCAGCCGTTGACGCCGTGATAGATTGTGGCAATGTTGGCATCGCGGGCCGCTATGACCTGCGCGACTATCTAAAACTGGCGACGCGACTGCGTAGAGAACACTTTGACCTGGCTTTCGTGCTCGACCGCTCGCCCATGCTCACCCTGTTGCCCTGGCTGGCTGGGGTGCCACGCCGCGTCGGCCTCGACAGCCTGGGGCGTGGCTTCTCCCTGACCGACCGTGTGCCGACCTCAAGCAGCCCGGATGCGCTCCAGCACCAGGCCGAGATCTATCTTGACCTTGCTCGTGCTATCGGCCTTCCCGTCGGCGCTCCCCACATGCGCTTTGTGCCGACTGCCACAGAACGAGAGGTGGTGCGGCAACAGGCGCGGCCCTATGGTGAGCGCAGGCTGGTGGCGCTCTTTCCAGGCGGTGGGCGCAATCCGGGCATGGAACTGACGGCGAAACGCTGGCCGCTCGGACGCTATCGCGAGCTGGCGCGCAGACTGGTGGATGAACTCGACGCGCAGGTGCTGCTGATCGGCGGGGGGGGCGACAGGGTGCTCAATGAGCAACTGCTGGCGGAACTCATTGTGCCGCAGGGACGAGTCGTCAATCTGGCGGGACAGACCGGCATCGGGGAACTGGTGGCCTGGCTCGAACGCTGCGATCTCTTCATTGGCAACGATAGCAGCCCGATGCACCTTGCTGCCGCTGTGGACATTCCGGTCATCGCCATCTTTGGCCCGACCAGCCCACAGGAATACGGCCCCTATCCGCTCGATGATCCCGCGCACGTCGCGCTGTGGCGACATCCCGCAGGGCGCCCCTGTTTCTTTCTGGGCAAAATGCAGCACTGTACAGACTGCACCTGCATGCAGGCAGTGACAGTCGATGACGTGTGGCAGGCAGTCCAGCAACTCATGCCCAGTCCACAGAGCAAAGGGGTCACACCTTGAAACGCCTTCTCCGCATAGTGATATTACTGCTGGTGCGTATAGCTGGCGCTCCGGGGGCTTTTCTCGCGGCCCGTCGCGCACAGGGGCCGGTCGCAAAGTCGCCGCGCATCCTTCTGATGCGCCCGGATCACCTGGGAGATATGCTGCTCGTCACGCCGGTACTGGATGCTCTGAAGGCGCGGGTGCCGGACGCGCAGATTACGATGATGGTTGGCCCATGGTCAGGTGAAATCGTGGAGCGCCATCCAGCCGTTAACCGGGTCATAACCTGCCCATTTCCTGGCTTCCAGCGCGCTCCACAAAAAGCGCTGGCTCCCTATATTTTGCTGTTGCAGGTCGCCCAACAACTGCGGTACGACCACTACGATCTCGCCATCAACCTGCGACCCGATTTCTGGTGGGGCGCGGCCCTGCTCTACCTGGCCCGCGTGCCGCGCCGTGTCGGCTATACCCTTTCACCCGGCAGGCCATTTCTTACACACGCGCTCCCCTTCCGGCAACCAGAACACGCGACTGTCTCCAATCTGCGCCTTGTCAGCGCCGCACTGGAACTGCTGGGCTACCAACCACTAGCGCGGCCCTACGCCGCGACCGCTTATCCCTTGCGCTTCGAGCCAGAGCCGGAAGAACGCGCCTGGGTAGCGGAACGCCTGCGCAAAGAGGGCATAAACGCGCAGACGCCTGTTGTGGTTATCCACCCCGGCAGCGGCGCTCCTGTCAAGCTCTGGCGCGCCGAGGCATGGTCGCATCTGGCGGATGTGCTCAAAGGAACATTGACAACAGCCGCGCCTGTGCGTATCATCCTCACTGGCAGCAAGGGTGAACTGCCTCTGCTGGCGGAGATTGCGCAGGGTATGCGGACGCCGCCGCTGCTGATTACCGACGCGACGGTGGGCCAGTTGGCGGCACTGCTGGCGCGTGCCATGCTTGTGCTGGGCGTTGATAGCGGGCCGCTGCACCTGGCGGTAGCGCAGGAGACGCCAACGGTTGCGATTTTCGGGCCAACCGATGTGCGCATTTTCGGCCCCTGGGGTGAGGCACGGCGGCATCTTGTGGTCGCCTCAAGGCTGCGTTGCCCCGGTTGCCCGTTCATTCCCTGCGGTCGCCTGGATTTCTCACCGGCTGAACTGGCAGTCCATCCCTGCGTGCGCCTCGTGCCGGAACAAACCGTACTGGCCGCGATTGACGCTCTGGGTGTGAGAAAGCAGGATGACGTAGAAGCGCAATTATAACTCATAGCAGATACAAGAACAGTGATGGCTGCAACAAAGACACCTACATCGGTACAATCGAATATAAACGGGCTGGATGATTACGGCTACCCGCTGCCGTCGGGCAGGAAAGCGAAGCTGCGCAGGTCTGGCATACGCGCCAGCAAGGGCGTGCTGGCTGCCTGTATCTCCCTGCTCATGAATATTATCGGCGTTCTGCTCTGGCTGAGCAGGCGTGGGCAGTGTTTGCCGCCGTTGACGCCGCAGACCTTTCAGCCACAGCGCATCCTGGTCATTCGCCTCGATCTTATCGGCGACCTCGTGCTCTCGCTGACCGTTGTACGCGCTCTGAAACGCACCTATCCCGATGCCGAAATCGATCTGCTGGCCGTACCTGCCAGTGGCAGCATCGCCTCGCACGACCCTGATCTGCACGAGATTATTGGCTACGACCCCAACATCTGGCGTCGTCCCAGGGCGCTTCTGCGATGGAAGAACTGGCGCGAGGCTCGTGTACTGCTCAAACGCCTGCGTGGGCGCCACTACGACCTTGCCATCAGTGTCTTTGGTCCCTGGGCCGCGCTGCTCGCCGTGCTGAGTGGCGCGCCGCGCCGTGTCGGCTTCGGGCGCGAGGGCTACTTCGGCTTCATGACCGATAGCGTGCCGGGACGTCATTGGAAGCCCGGTGACAGGAAGCACGAGGTTGATTACTGCCTGCAACTGGCTCAGAAGGCGGGCGCGACCATCACCCCTGAAGATCGCATCCCGCGCCTGTACGTCGCAGCAGGGGCCCAGCAGGCGGTGGCGCGACTTCTGCGCGAGGCCGGAGCGCGGGAGGGTGATGGACCCTTGATTGCCTGCCATGTCAGTTCCAACAACGGGCAATCCAAGCGCTGGCCTCTTCCCTACTGGGCCACGCTGCTCGACAGGCTCATCCGCGAGCGCCACGCTCACGTCGTCCTGACCGGCGCGCCAGCGGACCTCCCATTGATCGCAGAGATCACGAGCCGCATGCGCGAGCAGCCGATTAATCTGGCGGGCAAAACCAGCTTGCCGCAACTGGCTGCGCTTTTGCAGCGAGCCGACCTGATGATTACCGGTGATAGCGGCCCCATGCATATCGCCGCCGCCGTCGGCACGCCGCTCATCGCCATCCACGGCCCGACCGACCCGGCGCAAAGCGGCCCTGTCAGCCCCCAGGCGACGATGCTGCGCAGCACTATCTGGTGCAGCCCGTGCTACCGGGCGAAGGACACAGCAGATTGTCGTTTCTATACTACGCAGTGCATGAAAAATATTACACCTTCACAGGTCTTTGCAGTGGTGCGAAAGAAGCTGGAAGCATGAGTATGATGGATATAGAACAGACAACACAGGCGCAGGTGACATTGCCAGCCGGGGCGCGCATACTGGTCGTTAAGATGGCCGGTATCGGCGACCTGTTGCTGGCTACTCCGGCCCTGCGTGCCTTGCGTGAGACGTATCCACAGGCCCGGATTGACCTGCTGGTGACACCCGCTTCCGCCGGTATCCTTGATAACTGGGATGTCATTAATCGTACCATCGTGCTGGATAAGTACCTGTTTGACTATCCGCAGCAGATACTCAAAAATCCACGTAACCTGCTGCGGCTCACCCCGCTCTGGCACGACCTGCACGACAGTCACTACGACGCCGTACTGCTTCTGCACCACCTGACGCTGCCTTTTGGCCGCTTGAAGCACCAGTTGCTCGTGCGGGCAACGGGCGCAAGATGGCGCGCCGGACTGGATAACGGACATGGCCGTTTCCTCAACGTGCGCGTTCCCGACAGAGGATTTGGGGCCATGCACGAGGCTGAGTACAACCTTGCCATCGCCAGGGCAGTTGGCGCGACAACAGGCGACACGAGTTTGACCGTGCCTGTGAGCGAGGAGGAACGCAGGCAAGCCCGGCAACTGGTTTACGGCGCTCAGGAACTACGGGAAACTGCGCGCCCCATCATCGCCATGCATCCCGGTAGTGGCGGCTACAGTACGGCGCGCAGGTGGGCGCCGGAGCGTTTTGCACAGGTGGCCGACACGCTCTGGCGCGAAACAGGTGGGCAACTACTACTGCTGGGCGGCCCGGAGGAGGCCGCGCTGCACGAGCAGATTCTGGGTATGCTGCAATCGGGTATGCCGGCGCGCAGCCTGGCAGGCAGAGGCGGCATCAAGGTGGCAGCCGCCGTGCTAGAACTGGCCGACCTCTTCATCGGCAACGATTCCGCGCTCATGCACCTGGCGGTCGCGGGCGGCACACCAACCGTTGCCATCTTTGGCCTGACCAACCACAAAGCCTGGGGGCCATTTACCGGCAGTGACCCCCGGCGCAGAGCCATCGTCGTGCGCCTGGATCTGCCCTGCATGCCCTGCTTCTATCGCGGCCACAGCCTCGGCACCCCCGAAGGCTGCGCCACCCGCGCTTGCCTCGCCAAACTGGACGTTGATCCGGTAGCGGTGGCAGCACGAAGACTCTTACGAGAAACGCACAAATTTGAACAGGCAAAGGAGACAAGGAGGTTAACATGAGTACACAGCCATATTTGCCCCCGGTGAGCCTGTTGCTCACGTATGGTGCCTATGATGTGGCAGACACGCTGCTGTGGCCGGATTATCTGGCACTCGGCTTCACAGCAGAGCATATTCCCGAACTGATTCGTATGGCAACAGACAGGACATTGCAGCGTGGGACTGATTTCGATGATCCCCGCTTCTTCGCATCTCTCCATGCCATGCGCACGCTGGGGCAGCTTAGAGCAGAGGAAGCCATAGAACCGCTTCTGGCAGTGCTTGAAATGGATTACGAAGAGTGTCTGCTCATGGGTGATCTCCCACATGTCTATGGCATGATCGGCCCCGCTGCTATTTCAACTCTCACGGCGTTTCTGCGTGATACATCGCTTGATATTTATGATCGGGCCTATATGGCTGATGGGCTGGTAGAAATTGCTCGACAGCATCCAGAAGCACGGGCCGAAGTGGTCTCTATCCTGATGGAGCAACTGACGCGCTTCGAGCAGGAAGATGCCACCTTTAACTCCTTCATCGTTGCGCATCTGGCAGAACTCAAGGAAATCGCTGCCTTTTCCCTTATTTTGCGAGCCTTCGAAGCAGACAAGGTGAATACGGATAATGCGGATTTAGACTACGTTCTGTATTACCTGGGCCTGAAGCAACCCGAAGTACCTTTGATTGAACTGGACCCGAACGCGGCTGAAACACCCTGGCTAAACGGATACCATGACGGTCCTTTTACCGAAAGCAGCAACTAAACGGGACCATGCTTACCCGAAAAGATGTGGGAGTGTCCGCGTACACCCCCAGACGTGGCTCTCTTCACAGGTCGCGAGAAGTTGCCGATCTCAACTTCCGGCACTTCTCGCCGCAGGGTCTCGATGAGCGTGGGCATGCCGAGCGCCTTGCCCATTGAGTCGAGCGCGGGCATGCGCGGGAGCAGGACTTCGGGGTCGATGTTCAGGTTGCGCAGTTGGATGAGTCGCAGCCCGGTCTCCCTGACGAACGAGAGCAGGGCCTCTACTTCGCGCTCGCGATCAATCAGGCCGGGGAAGCAGAGCAGATTGATCGAGCTATAGACGCCCGCCTCTCGCGCCCGCCTGAGCGATTCCTTTACATCTTCGAAGCTGTAGCCCAGGGGCCGATAGTAGGCGGTGTAGGTCTCCTCATGGCCGGAGATGGTGCTGGCGCGCAGGGTATCGAGACCGGCATCGTAGAGCCGCTGTAACCAGCGCGGATTGCTGGCATTGGTGTTGATGTTGATAACGCCCTTATCTGTGCGCTCGCGAATCGCTTTGATGGCCCGTGCGATACGATGGTACTGCAACAGCGGCTCGCCCTCGCAGCCCTGCCCGAAGCTGACGATGGCTTCTTCGGCCTGTTCCAGGTGCGGCACGGCCACCTCTACAATCTCCTCGATGGTCGGGATGAAGGTCAGGCGGTCCTGCGGGGAGATCAGATTCTCTTCCTCCTGCTTCGAGATGCAGCCGACGCAGCGTGCATTGCAGCCGGGCGAGACGGCAATCGCCATCTCCCAGCGCCCGAAGAAGAGATTGCTGGCTGTGGGGCAGGAGTAATCGAGCGCGCAGTGAGCGTGCTGCGCCACCACACGGTTGTCGGGAAAAGCCTGCTGTTTCTCCCTGACCAGCCGCGTCAAAGCCCTGCGATTGTAGGCGCGGGGATGCCACTTCCGAGGGTCATCCGTCTTGATGGCCGCGACATACAGGCGACCATTCATCCCGGCGATGGCCGTGTAGCCAAAAAAGGGCAACGGTTCCGTTCCCGGCACCTGCTCATACGCTGGCAACAGCGTGCGCGTGTAGCCAATTGGCAACAAAGCAGCCGCTGCCCATCCTCGTGCCTGCCCGATCACCTGCATCTCACCATCTCGCCCGCGCCCGACTGCCAGCCGATCAGGCATCATCGAAAGCGTCACCCCATCAGGCAGCGGAATCAGGTCAGAAGCTTCCAATGGTCGGTTCCCAAAAGCGAGCGCCTGCAAACATCGCTCCTCGCGTATCTCCCCGTCAGGGGTGCAATAGATGAGATATGGTACCTGGGTATTTTTGCGGTTTTCTGACATAGATTATAGCAATACTTCCTAATGCATTAGCGGCGGTTGGACCGAGGGAAGGTGCGCGCTGGGATGATCTTCGAGAAAATCATCGTCGTCGAAAAAGCGGGGGAGAGGAGTGGTTTGCGCCTGTGCTGAGACACGCCTTTCCAGTTCGCGCGACTCTTCAAACACGAAGCTGAGAATGATGTGGTCTCCTCGCATTGTCTGGCTCATGTACCGGATACGAGGTCGCTCCGCTTCCATCCAGGCGTTGATCATGGCCTCCAACGCCGATGTGCTATCTCCACACTCAGCGCTATCAAAGCATTTAAACCTGTACACGCGCACTGCCTCCCGTGTATCACAACTCTTCTTGCCTGTAGTACTCACCTCGTCTTAAATGTGTTTCCTTGCACTTCCCTATAATCGAAGGATATTGTACCATTACAAGAAACAATTTACCAGAGATTGTCAGGATATGTAAGCACAGCAAATCATAAAGAACTAGAATGTTGCACAAGGAGACGCCACCGTCGAAGCCTGTCCCCTTTTGTGGGCACATCCTCACCACATCTATGTAACACATTACTAACATATGCTTGCTACAAGTGTTAGTAATGTGTTCTCTTTTCTGCTCACCTTGTATACCCCGTGGTACTTCCAAAGATATTACACTGTTATTACACTTTAATACAAAAATATGAGTTAGTAATATTATCTATTCTAATTATGCTTTCTTATATTCTTGACTAACAGTGTATTTCCTGCTATACTGGGGAATATCCGAAGAAAAAGGGGGCATGTTTATTGTGCGTCAGCAAGGAATTGTCGTTGTAGGTGCGGGCATTGTTGGCCTCTCAACGGCCTATGCGTTACTTTTGCAGGGTAACAGGCAGGTAACTGTGCTGGAGCAGGAAACCGTGGATCATCGCCGCTCAACATCGCATGGCATTTCGCGGCTCCTGCGTTTTGAATATGGGGATGATAGTTTCTACTCTGAACTGGTCCGCTTGAGCTTAAGGCGCTGGAAGATGCTGGAACAGAAGGGGAAGCGGCGCATCTACAGCCGCAGCGGCGTGCTTATGCTGGGAAGAGAAGATGATGGGTACACACACCAGGCGTACTCCATCGAACGCGAAATGGGCTTGCCCATCGAGCGACTCAGCCCCTGGCAATGCCAGCAGTTTTTTCCCCAGTTCGCGAGTGAAGACTACGATATGGTGACTTACAATCGCGAAGGAGGGATATTACACGCTTCAAACTGTTTGCAAACTCTCAAAGGGTTGGTAGTCGAACTTGGGGGAACGCTATATGAAGGATGTCGCGTCAACCGTATCGTACATGACGATTACACGCGGCCTGTGCGTCTGCTCAGCCGGAACGGCACCGAAATTGCCGCCGAGCGGGTGGTGCTGGCGACGGGACCCTGGGTACACAGGCTACTGCGAGAGTTGCAACTGCCGGTGCGCCTGACACGACAGTATCTGCTCTATTTCTCAGGCTTGCCTTACTCGTTATTTGGTGTTGGAACCTTCCCTGCCTTCATCTGCAACGACCTGTATGGATTTCCCATCATGAGCAGTGGGCCATTATGGCTCAAAGCGGCCTCGCATAGCTTTGGTACGCCGGTTGACCCGGATGAAGTTGCTCCGCCGGAGGAGCGAGTCATTGCCAGGGTTGTCCACAAACTGCGCGCCCTGCTCCCCGCGCTCCAGCAGGCGGAACTGGTGCAGGTCGATAGCTGTATGTACGATGTCACGCCGGACGAAGATTTCATCCTGGATTGCCTGCCCGACGATCCGCGCATCGTCTTCGCAACAGGCCTGTCGGGCCACGGCTTCAAGTTCGGCCTCCTGCTGGGCGAACTGCTCAGCAGCCTGGTCTGTGAAACGCCGCCGGTTATCTCAATGGAGCGTTTCCGACTGAAGCGTTTCGCCACCTGTGAGCATCTGGAACAACATGCAATGGTTGAAGCAGGCTCATTGGCATAGTGTGCTATGAGAAACCTGACCCGACATATCGTTGTAAGGGAGAGCGAAGAACGACATGTCGGGCCGGGTTTCAGTATCATGCCATCAGGCGTAGAGTTTCTCGACGCCGTTGTTGTACTGTTCTTGCTGGGGAATGCGATAATCGCGGTCGAGGCCCAGTTCGGTATCGGCAGTCACATGAGGGTCTACCCCGACATCGGGAGCCTCTGCCGTATTGCGATTGAGCATTTCCTGGCGCTTCATCGTGCGTAGTCCTCGTCTGGCATACTACCAGTGAACTTTCCCAGGGGGGGAGCTGCTACTCACATAGCGGGAGCACTGTCACAAACTCAGGATGGGCGGTGTCTTATACATACCATAAATATTGCTCAAACAAAACGAAAGGAAGCGGTTAAAAACGTATGACTGATATCCCTGACGCAACTCTGACAACCGGGAGCGCGCCGCGAGCATCCATTGCGCCGACTCGTTCAGACGAAGTGGTGCTGCGCACGCGCAACCTGACAAAACACTATGGACAGCGACTGGCCGTTGATCATCTGAATCTGGAGGTGCATCAAGGAGACATCTTTGGTTTTCTCGGCCCCAACGGCGCGGGCAAAACCACCACCATTCGTATGGCGCTTGGGCTGATTACCCCTTCAGGCGGCAGTGTCGAGATTCTCGGACAGGACATTGCCACACATGGGGCGCGCATTTTGCCGCGTGTGGGCGCGTTGATCGAAACGCCCGCGTTGTACCTCTACATGTCGGGACGCGACAACCTGCGAGCCGTGGCCTCCGTGCTCGGTGGCGTGCCAGAGCAACGCATCGATACCGTCCTGGAACTGGTCGGGCTGCGTGGCCGACAGAAGGACCGCGTGGGTACCTACTCGCTCGGCATGAAGCAGCGCCTGGGCGTCGCCATTGCCCTGCTGCAAGACCCCGACGTACTCATCCTGGATGAACCGGCCAATGGCCTCGATCCCGCCGGTATCGTCGAGATGCGCGACCTGATGCACCGCCTGACCCTGGAGGGCAAAACCGTCTTTATCTCCAGCCACCTGTTGAGCGAGGTTCAGCAAATCTGCACCCGGGTCGCCATCATCAACCTCGGCAAACTGGTGACAGAGTCCTCGATTGAAGAACTGACAAACTCGCGCGGGGAGTTTACCGTCGCCGTCGAGCAGGCGGGCGAGGCGCTCAAGCTGATACAGGCGCAACCCTGGGGCGGAGCCGCGCATCTTGACGCGAAAGGGATGCTCATTGCGCCCGCACCATCGGGTCGTGGACGCGACCTCAATCTCTTTCTCACCCGTGCGGGCTTCGTTCCCGATACCATCGCGCAATCGACCGAGGACCTGGAGCAGGTTTTCCTGCGCCTCACGAATAATGGATCAGGAGATATCAAATGAGTACAATGGTTGCGGCTACATCGGCCAGACAGGCACAACTTCACAGCGCGACGCCCAGCTTTCCTGGTATCTTGCGCGGCGAAATCTTCAAAGTCTCGCGGCAATGGACTACCTGGATCATGCTCGTCTTCCTGACCGGCATCCTCATCTTGCCTTACCTGATCATGCTCATCGCGCCGAACGCGAAAGCTTCGCTGGCAGCCGCCCCCCTGCCGTTTCTCACCGACCAGGTGGAGACAAATCTGGCTGTGCTGCGCGTCTTTAGCGGCTTCTTCCTGCTGATCCTGACGGCCCGCGTCATCGGCCTGGAATATCAGCTCGGCACCATTCGCATCCTGCTGGCGCGAGGCGTGGGAAGGCTTCAGTTGTTCAGCGCGAAACTGCTCGCCATTGTCACCTTCGCCCTGCTCATCCTGATTGGCGGCCTGCTGCTGGATGCGCTGCTGACTGTCGTCATGGTCGCTATCCTGGCGGGCAACCTGAACGCCCTGAATGCGCTCAATACTACCTTCTGGTCCAACACCTGGCTCTATATCGTGACCATCATGATCAGCATGGGGGCCACCATCCTGCTGGGAGCAGCTATGAACGCCATTGGCCGCTCGCAGGTGTTTGGCCTGAGCGCGTCGCTGGTCTGGTTTCCGGCAGACAACATTGGCACCGTCATCATGACGCTTGCCTACCGGGTGACCCACAACACCTTCTGGCAGAACGTCACCGGCTACTTCCTGGGGCCAATCCTCAACAACATGCCCAACTACCTCCTGCCCAAAGGCGGTCTCACCATCGGTGCTTTCCCTCTCGTCACCATCAGCAATACGCAGGGGCTGCTCGTCACCGCCGCCTATTGTGTCATCTTTGCGGCGGTCGCGGTTATCCTGACATGGAAACGGGACGTACAGGAGTGATGAGATGACCAGACAGCCCGCAGGCGCGTTTGGTCGCGGCCTGCGGGCTGTCCGAAGGGCGGGTCGAGGCCTGCAAACTAGACCCACAGTTTGGTATGCAGGATCGTATTCAGCGTCACGGCATAGGTCAGGTACATCAGCCAGATGCCGGTGAGCACCTGCCAGAGTCCAACCAGACGCGCGCCGGAGAAGACTCCAAAGCGCGTCGGCACCTCCGTCAGGTAGATCAGAGCGAGGCCGATAAAGACAATGGCCACGGGGATATCACCAGCGCCAAAGAAGACGATGATGCCAAGCACGGAGATCAGGAAGAAAGCAATCGCCATCCAGGCATCCGGCAGCGCGCTCGATCCAATAAAGCGGCGGTGTGCCATGGCGAACCAGTGAATGCCGTAGGCGGTGAAGGCGAGCGCTGCCATGTAGAGTGGGGGCGCGTAGCCAAAGACATTAAACCATGTCAGACCGATCCAGAGAATGATGCCGGTCAGGAACTGCATGAAGCCCGGCATCCATAAACCCCACATACCCATCGTCTTATCGACTTCAGGTGAGGACTTGGGGAGACCAAACAGGGACTGACCGCCCCAGATGAAGTAGCCAGTACCCAGGCCGAAGAAACCGACTACAATGGGAAGGAATGCTGAGTTCGGAAATGTCACGTTCAAACCTCCTTGAAATAATGGTACAATTTTTAACCAACAACGAAGGTCTGCCGAATGGGCCAAACATACCTGTATCCCCGCCCTTTGGTATGATCAACCTACCAATATTATACTGTTTTTTACCGATTATTGCACGTTTTTCCTGCTATAAAGACGTGCATCCAGAAAAATAAGGAGAAGCTTTATTGGATGCCTTTGATCGTTAGAGGCTATGCAACCGAAAGCCAGTCATGGGCGCTTTCACGGGCGCGCAGCCGGGCGCGCACTTCGGCTGATGGCTCCAGCAGGGAGAAGGTGTTGCCGTAGAGGTCTTCAAAGATGGCCTCCACGCCGTAGGATTGCTCGGTGGGCGGGCAGAGAAATTTGACGCCGCGAGCGAGTAGTGTTCTGTACGTTTCACGGCAGTCTTCGGTATCAAATACCCAGGTGGTGCCGCGACCGATACGTTCCATGAGGACGTGAATGTGTTCTTCACCATGCAGGGACGCATCGGGCTTTGCCAGGGCAATTTCTGGGGTTTTCTGGCCCTTCGGAGCAACGGTGAGCCAGCGCATGCCCGGACCAAAGGTGGTATCGGCCCGTTTTTCCAATCCCAGTTTCTCGGTATAAAAACGCAGGGCTTCATCCTGGTCTCGTACAAAAATAGATACTACGGATAAACGATTCATCAAGCCTTTCTTTTCGATGAACACCGTGTTTGCCTGCCTCTCTATTCCTCGCGTTCCGGCCTTACTTTTTTCATCACAATTGCTCACTCCATTATATAGTACAATTGTTCTAAATACAAGCGAAAAACGCGCCTTTTCTCGACATAATCCTTCTTGATGAAGTATTCTTTCCGGCATTATAATGTTGGCAACCATGATCTGGAAGTATGATGAGGTGAAACATGCGCGAAGTCTGGGCAGTACTTGAATACCGAGAGGGAAAGCTTCAGGAAAATAGTATGGAATTGCTGGCTGAACTCGCGGCGATCGCGCAACGCCAGCGAGCAACGCTCTGTGCTGTTCTGCTTACCGCACCTGAGGCAGTGCCGCCAGATACCACTCCCCTGACCAGGTTGGGCGCGCAACAACTCTACCTGCTGGCACATCCGCTTTTAGAGAGCTATACGAGTCAGACTTATGTCAATACATTGCTGTGGCTGTTGCGTGATCATTCTCCCTTGCTGATCGCAACTGGTGCCACGGCAAACGGGCGCGATTGGATGCCGCGACTCGCGGCCCGCCTGCGCCTGCCCTTCGCTCCCGGCTGCCTCGGCCTTGACCTGCGTGATGACAGCCTGTTCGCCTTGCGTTCGCTTTACGAAGGCCGTGCCTATGCGCAGACTCGCACCGCGCTGCATGGACGCACGGGCCTGGCAACGCTCGTTCCAGGCGTGCGCGGCATCCCCCAGACGTCAGAAGGAAATCCTGATACTCAACTCACCATTACGCGCCTGACACCCGAAATCGAGGGAGATGCACAGACAGAAAACTCTCCATCCTCAAGGACGCAGGCCCAGGCTGGATACGGAGAACGCATCCGTCACCTCGGCGTGCGAGCACCATCGCCTGAAGAGGTCGAACTTGAGGAGGCGGAGCGCATCGTCGCTGGAGGGCGCGGCATCGGGCGCGAGGGCTTTGCGCACGTGGCGGCATTCGCCCGGCTGCTGGGCGCTGCGGTCGGAGCGACGCGGGTGGCAACTGATCGCGGCTGGGTCGAGCACGAGCGACAGATCGGGGCCACGGGCAAAAGCGTTCACCCCAGCCTGTATATCGCCTGCGGCATCTCCGGTGCCGCCCAGCACACCAGCGGCATGCGCGAAGCTCAGACCGTCGTCGCCATCAATCCTGACCGCAGCGCGCCCATCTTCGCCCTTGCCGATCTGGGACTGCTCGGCGACGCCAATGCCATCCTGCCTCTTGCTGCACAGTTGCTGGAAGAGAGCGATTCCTAACCTGTTGCGGTCCCTCTGCCTGCCAGTACGTCAGCCATGGCGTGGGGAGTATGGCCCCGCAGGTATTCGCGAATGGCAATGGCGGCAGCCGCTCCTTCCCCGGCGGCGCTGACCAGTTGCTTGGTGCTGCCCGCGCGCGCATCGCCAGCCGCGAAGATGCCGGGCGCGCTGGTCTGGGAATCGATGCCGGTGACGATAAAGCCCTGGCTATTGACCGCGACAATGTCGCGGAATGGTTCGCTGTTGGGGCTGAGGCCGATGAAGACAAAAACGCCAGGCACACGCAGCGCGCTGACCTCCCCGCTCTCTCTATTGCGGGTAACTACCATATTCAGGTGATTGTTCGCGCCTTTGAACTCCACCACCTCGGTGTTGAAACGCACTTCGATCTGCGGCGACTCAACGGCTTTGTCTATCGCGACCTTGCTGGCATGCAACTCAGGGCTACGTGCCAGGATGGTCACCTTTGGGGAGAAGCGGGTTAAAAATGCTGCCTCCTCCACCGCGCTGTTGCCGCCGCCGATAACGGCAACCTCCTGTCCGCGATAGAACGGACCATCACAGGTGGCACAGAAATGGATGCCCGCTCCGATATAGTCATCTTCGCCCGGCACGCCGAGCCGTTTGTAGGTCGAACCTGTAGCGATCAGCACAGCGTGGGCGCGGTATGCATGCCCGGCATCGGTTTTGACCAGGTAGTCTTCCATGTCCCTGCTGATGCTCACCACCTCCTGCGCTGAAAGGAGTTCCACCCCAAAACGTTTCGCCTGCTCAACGATGCGGTCGGCGAACTCGGCCCCCGTCACGCCCTCGGGGAAGCCGGGATAGTTGTCCAGCCGTTCGGTGAGGCCCGCCTGCCCGCCGAGGCCGCTGCGCTCTATCACCAGCACATCAAAGCCGTCACGAGCGCCATAGATGGCTGTGGTGAGAGCCGTTGGCCCGCCGCCAACGGTGATCAGGTCGTAGTAATCGCATTGCGCCTTCGTCTCCAAACCCAGCTTTGCCGCCAGTTGAGCGTTTGACGGCTCGACAAGGAAGCTGCCATCCTCGAAGACAATCGTTGGAATGCTCATGCCGCCATTTTGTAGCTTGCGTACAAATGCCTGGCCTTCGGCATTCTCCTCGATGTTAATAAAATCATAAGGAACGCGCTGCTCGCCCAGAAATTTCTTGCTTCGCTTGCAATCGCTGCACCAGTACGTGCCGTAAAGCTTGATGTTTGTATGTGACATGCTCTGCTCTTCCTTTCGCCGCTCACAAATACTGTAACTGTGCATATGGTACAGGGTCGTGACATTTTGTTACAGTATAGTATGGATGGGCAGCGAAAAGAAAGCCTCTGCAGAAGAGTTTCCAGCATTGCGGGCGGTCAGGAGTGGGGATCACGCACGGCCCAGAGCATTTTTCACGGTCGAGAGTAAAGCGCGGGTATCCATTGACAGGTTGAGACCGACAAGATTGCGTTTTTCGAGTTCGTGCTGGCAGCCATCGAGCTTCTTCCCCAGAATGATGGCGGGCACCCCGGTCATATTGCTTCTCCGGCAGAGCAGGTCATAGAGGAAGAGGCCCCCGCCTCCGGCGAGGTCAGCATCAATCAGCAGCAAAGCAGGCTCAACCATTCTGGTGAAGTGCAAGGCGGCAACCATGTTGGGCAGGCGTATAATATGATAATCCGGGAATTTCCTGCTGATTGCATCTACAAACAGATTTCCTACGGTATCGTCCTGTTCAACCAGCAGAATCATGTTTTCTGCGGTTTTCAGGGCGTACATTGCATCCTGTTTCCGATGATATTGCATCCGTTACGTTACCTCCGACTGAGTAAAGGACACTTTCCACGTATCGTATCCTGGCATATATGTAACGGCTTCCCTATGAAAAAAGTGGACAAATCAGGAAGGAATCCCGGCCTGTTCGCTCTTATCCTACCTGCACGGTCAGATGATAATATCCGGTTGAGGCATGGGGAACGGCTCCTCGCAACTGGCCGGTCTGCGCCGCTCCTGTGCCGTCGGTGGCGCGAGAGAGGAGCGTGTACGTGCCGGGAAGCATGGGCGTCCACTGCCATGACCAGAAGACCCAGGCATCCGGCGAAAGTGGTGGTTGGAGGATGCTGGTGTGCCAGGTGAGGCCCTTATCGGTACTCACCTCGACCTTCTGGATGCCGCGTGGCCCGGCAAAGGCGATACCGCCGACATTAACAGGCTGCCCCAACGGCACGTGTCCGGTAGGGCGGTCGATACGCGACATGGTATAGATTTCGCCGTTGTACCACCCCTGGTCCGCGTAAATGCCACCAACGAAGGAATCGGTCAGCTCGATGCGTGTGAGCCACTTGGGATTTTCTTCGCCGTAGCGGCCAGGGATGAGCACGCGAGCGGGGAAGCCATGCCGCATTGGAAGCTCCACGCCGTTCATACGCCAGGCTACCAGCGGGTCAACCGCCAGCACTTCATCGAGGGGCAGGCTGGTGGAGTAGCCATCGACAGCGTAAAAGGCGATGTAGCGCGCTCCCGGTTGCGCTCCGCCATGCCGGTCGAGCAGCGTTTTCAGCGGCACCCCTTGCCAGACAGCAGTACTCATAAGCCGTGAGGCGACACTGATGTTGTTTGAGATGCATTCCAGGGTAATGGCTCGTGATGTGGAGGGGAGGCTGGTCAGTTCATTGTAGGTATAGGCGCCGCTCTGGCCTACCAGTCCGGTGATTTCCAATCGCCAGAGGTCCAGAGCGACCGCCGGATCGATGGCGTTCTGTGTCACCACATAATGCTCGCTGTTAGGTGTGATGGGAGCGGTGAAGCCGTTATGCGGGAATGTTTCCATGCCATCGTAGCTCGAATAGCTATTGAGGAAAGCCTTGACCGCACCGAGCGAGCCAGCCGCTCCACCAATACCCAGAACAGCGACGCTTGCGCGAGCCAGCAACTGTCGTCTGCCAGTAGGGGCCATCCCTTGTAACCGCCCACTGCTGCCGTTCTTAGCAGAAGCAGGCAGTTTCGGCAGCAGTGCCCGGTAGGAGAGGCAGAGCGCGAGCGCGTAGAGGCTAAAATCGCCCAGCAAGGCCAGAATAGTGACGGCCCGCGCCCATTCAATCGGCAGGCCCAGGAAATTTTGTCCCAGCTCATTCCAGAAGAGAATCCCGCCCGTTAGCACCATCAGCGCGTCTAGCAGAGCCGCCGTAAGCCACTCACGCCGCGTTGGGCGATTGTCGGCTACAGGAGGTTGAATGCGCGTTGCCAGCGCGTAGACCAGACCCAGCACGGTACCGGCCCCAATCATACCGAGCAGCGCGAGGCCGAGCGGTGCCGTCTTGGAATTGGGCGCGAACACGATCAGCAGGTGGACAAACTGGCCCGCGCTCATGTGTTTGAGAGCGAAATCGCCGAAAAGCTCTACCGGCGATGGAATACCGAACACCAGCCGCAAAATGCCCATGAGCGCCACAGCTACCATACAGGCTACCAGACCGGCCAGCAGCCCCGACAGAGCGGCAATCAGCAGTCGAACGCCACGCGGGCGCGTTGACGTTCCGCTTATTGATGACGATGAAGATGGTGTGGAAGTTGATTTATCCGTCTTTTGCATGTTTACCCCGCTTTAAATACGCTTTTTTGCCTGGTCATCCATAATAGACCGGAGATCGCCGCGACTACCAGGCCGACAAGGACAACATCATACGCGAACGCATAGTAGGGACGCCAATCAGGAGAACTATCAAAGAAGTAACCGAGCAGTGAGACGCAAGCAAAGTACCAGGCCATCGCCACCGCCAGATATTTGCCGCTCAGCCGCTTCCCTGTCCACAGTGGCCCGATGAGCACGGCGATCCAGGGCAGCAGCGTTGTGGTGTACCAGGGGAAGACGTGCGAAGAAATCGCCAGGGCTGCGCTGTAGACAATCAACGTAGCGGCGACCATGCTGAGGCGCTGCCGCCAGCGCAGCAGCAGCACGACCAGCGAGACGATGCAGACCACTACAAAATCGACCGCGTGCTCCCACGCCAACGCCGTTTTCAGGCTGAAATGTTTCACCTGTGCCACCCACTGCATGGCTAGCTGCACCATACCCGCATCCGTTCCCTGCTGGCTGGCATATTTGGAGAGAAAGCCCAGAATCTGCCCATGCCCCAGAATGTAGTAGGGAACGTAGGCGAGCGTGATGGTGGCAAAACAGGCTGCCAGCAGTGCCAGATCGCGCCAGCGCGGGCGCAGCACAACGACCAGCAGGAGAATAGGATAGAATTTCGTCAGTGTCGCCATGCCTACCAGAAAGCCCACCAGCACGCGCCAGCCAGTGCCTTCGCGGGTCGCGCACAGCACGGCCAGCACGGTGAAGGTCACGGTCAGCACATCAACGTGGCCCTGGATAGCGAACTCGACAATGGGCAACGGACACCAGGCATAGATGATGGCGCGGCGCGGGTCAAGCCCCAGGCGATACAGGTAATACGCCAGCGTTCCACATGTCAGCATATCGAAGCCGATAAAGATGCCCTTGAGGACGTAGAGATTGCTCGGAGCGATCAGATAGCTGAGCAGATAGATGGCCTGCGCTCCCGGCGGGTAGATGGTCGGCACATCGCGAAAACGGCTGTTGGCGTAAATGAAGTCGCGCAGGTGAACAAAAAGCTGGTCGCCCGGCCCATAGACATACGGGCTGTAGCCGAGTAGCGTAACCCGCGCATCCCACAGGTAGCGCCAGGAGTCGTGCGAGAGGTTGGGCGGCAGCGACAGCAGCATAACGCGCATGACCAGCGCGCCCAGCAAAGTAATAGCCAGTTCCAGCCGGAGCCAGCGTCCCGCTTCTGGCCTCGTCAAGAGAACATAGGCACAGGCAGCGAAATAGGGGACGAAGCTAAGTATCCAGACCAGCATAAACGCCGGTGCTCTCTCCACATCTGGCGGCGCGACAGCTCGCATCCACACATAAAGCGCAATCGAGAGCGCAAGCAGCCCACAGAGCAGCAAGAAACGTCCCCTGGGCCATTGCACCGGTTGGGAAATAGCAGTCACCGTTGCGCGGTGCGAAGTTTGCGAGATAGACATATGATACTTTCTAGCCTTTCCACCATCATAGTCTTTTACACGAAAGGAAATGTCTTCTTTTGCAAGTCTCTCCGCGCTGCAATATACTTACTGTCCGTAAGTACATTACATTTTCGTAAGTGGTGTCCTAAAGTAAGGATAGCAACAACACAAAAGCAACCGTCGCTCTTCGCAGTTGCGGGCGGTTGGAGGACGGAGTAATATCAAGTCCGGTTGAGGAGAGACCAAAGGTGGGTGCAGGGGTCCCCCAAAAACTCCTACTCAAACGGATTTGATATAACTATTAAGAGGAAGGAAGATCTATGAGTAACTTTTCTCCGGCAGAGATTGCCTATCTTGAAAACCAGCGTCTGGGCAGGCTGGCAACCGTTAACGCGGCGGGGCAGCCGCACGTGGTGCCCATGGGTTTTCGTTATAACCCCGAACTGGGCACGATCGATATCGGTGGCAGAAACCTTCCACCGACGAAGAAGGTGCGTGATATCGCCAGCAACCCCAACGTCGCTTTTGTCGTCGATGATGTCCAGCCACCCTGGCAGCCGCGCGGCATCGAAATCCGTGGCCGGGCGCAGTTTCTCTCTACGGGTGGACAGACGATCAACCCGAATTTTGGCCCGCAAATGATCCGTATCACCCCCACCCGCATCATCTCCTGGGGTATCGATACTGATGCCTATCAAAAAGCCTCGAGCAGGGAGGTGGAGCAATCTTGATCTTTTAGCGGGTTGAGAGAAGGGAGGGCGCTGAAGTGCGCGCGGCGCGCACTTCAGCGCCCTCCCTTCTCTCAACCCGCCTTTTATATCATGTTGAGCATCACATTCCTCGGAAGTGGGGGAAGGTGCGGTGCTGGCATTGAGACACTATGATTGGTGTAGCCTGTGCTGGTGCCAACCATACGTAACGCCCATGTATAGCGGCGGCTCCATTCGGGGCTGTTGATACCGTCGCCGCTATCGACCCCCCAGCGCAAGGCGGCAAGGTCTAAGAGGATGAAGCCAAGTAGCAGGATGAAGAATTCCATTCTGCCCTCCTTTCTTCTGGTTTGAACCAGAAAATTTCCAATGAAAGGGCAATAAGAAAAACAACTGCAACGATAGACGGGATTAGAATGTGCTCTAAAACTTCTCGCGACGGGCAATCATCAAATCGGCGACGGGAGAGTCCTGCTTTGTGAGCGCGGCGATGACGCGCTCGCGGTCCACTTTGGGGCGATTCTGGCTCAGCTTGAATTTCCCTTCGAGGCGCGTAATCTGTATGGCGAAGCCGACGATGCTTTTCATCTTTTGCGCGTACTCCTCTGCTTCGTGCAGCTTCCATGGCTGCTCAAAGGGAGCCTCAAAGGTCTCGACGCTGCTGTGCAGCAGGTCGTAGAGTTCCTGCATGTCTTCGATCAGCCGTGGCTGGCCGTAAGCGTGGACGACGGCATAGTTCCAGGTCGGCACGTTGCCCGGCGCATCGTGAAGGTACCAGGAGGGTGAGACATAGTTATGCGGCCCCTGGAAGATCACCAGCACCTCCTGCGTTTCGCACAAAGAACGCCACTGTGAGTTAGCGCGGGCCATGTGCGCGAACAGCGTTCCCTGCGGGCCGCGCTGTGCATCCAGCAAGAATGGGTAATGGTTGGCAACGGGCAGGCCATCTTGCACCGTTACCATTGCTCCAAAGCTATGTTCGCGTATAAATGTTTGTAACAGTTCAAGATCGTCTTCGTGAAACGCTTCCGGCATATACATAGGCTCACCTCTCAGATTGCATAGGGCCAACATACAATTTATACGTTCGCAATCCTACATTTATCACCTTAAGCATAACTTGTAAGCAGTTATTCTACCAGAGCCAAATAAACCATTTTGTTAAAAATGGCTGCAACCAGTTTCGCACACACCATTTTTTAATGGATGCGATGGGCTGAGGTTCTTCGCTCTCGCTCGCGACGACATGCGAGAGTCCTCTTCAGGGCATATCAGCACTGTTCTTTCGTACAGCGTCGATTCTGGCCTATTGTACGAGGCAAGGTGTGTAGCGTTGCGATAGAGTAAAGATAAGCAACGGCCATAAACTGATTGCTCGCTGTATAAGGGTTTGACACGGTGGTTTGCTATCCTGTTGTGGCTTGCGACTACAATGGGGGATAGCAAATTCCACCGCAGAAACCTGATTATAGATGAGGGGAAGGATAGACAATGACGACACAGGAGACTCGTACAATTCTGATTACCGGCGCTTCTCGCGGTCTGGGGCTGGCGCTGGCGCGCGCACTGGCGAAGCAGGGATGGACATTGATTATCGATGCTCGCGGCGCTGAGGCGTTGGAAGCGGCCCGCGCCGAACTGGCCGGGCTGACACGGGTGATTGCCGTACCCGGCGATGTGACCACTACCGCCCATCGGCACGCGCTCGCTGAGGCGGCAAAGCAGATTGGTGGCTTAGACGCTGTTGTCAATAACGCTAGCATCCTGGGACCCAGCCCGCAGCCGAACCTGCTTGACTATCCACTCGACGTGCTGGAGCAGGTCTATCGCACCAATGTCGTCGCGCCGCTTGGGTTGTTGCAGGAAGTGCGCAACGAACTGAAAGAGAACGCACGTATTATTAATATCACCAGCGACGCGGGGGTCGAGGCGTATGAGGGCTGGGGCGGCTATGGCTCCAGCAAGGCCGCGCTTGAACAGATCTCCAACATCCTGGCCGCGGAAAATCCCTCCTGGCGCATCTACCGGGTCGATCCTGGTGACATGCGCACGCAAATGCACCAGGAAGCCTTTCCGGGCGAGGATATCAGCGACCGTCCATTGCCAGAAGTGAGCGTACCGGGGCTGTTCGAACTGCTGACCGGCGACCTGCCCAGTGGACGCTACTCCGCCCGTTCGCTTCCGACTCAAGAATAGAGTACCACTATGACAACGAAACAACTTTTGCCAGATTATCAGAAATATATCACCACGATGATGACTTCCGGTTCGTTTGATTTTGAGCTGCCACCGGAGCTGGAGGCCAGCGAGCCGCCGGAGGCTCGCGGACTGGCTCGCGACGAGGTGCGCCTGCTGGTCTCGTATCGCTCGAATAACCACGTCGTTCACACGCGCTTTCACGAGCTTGGCAACTTCCTCGCGCCGGGCGACTTACTGGTCATCAATACCAGCGGTACTATGAATGCCGCGCTGAACGCGACCCGCGCCGATGGCACGCCTGTGCGGCTGCACCTCTCGACGCATCTGCCCGCCGACCTCTGGATTGTTGAGGTGCGCGGCATAAACGGGACGGGTACGCAGCCCTTCTTTGAGGCGCGGGCGGGCGAAACACTCTCCCTGCCTGCGGGTGCCAGCGTGAAGCTGCTTACTCCCTACGCCACCGACCGCAGCATTGCGGCCAGTGCCCCGACACGCTTGTGGATTGCTATACTGCACCTGCCGGAACCGTTACTACCCTACCTGGCGCGCCACGGCTTCCCGATTCGCTATGGCTATGTCAGTAAGGACTGGCCTTCCAGCTACTACCAGACGGTTTATGTCACCGAGGTCGGCAGCGCGGAGATGCCCTCGGCTGGTCGCGCCTTCACCCCTGAACTGATCACGCGGCTGGTCGCGCAGGGCGTGCGGATCGCGCCATTGCTCCTGCATACCGGCGTTTCCAGCCTCGAATCGCACGAGCCGCCCTACGAGGAGTATTATCGCGTGCCAGCGCAGACGGCGCGCCTCGTGAATGAGACGCGAGCGGCGGGCAAACGCATCATAGCAGTCGGCACCACCGTCGTGCGCTCGCTGGAAACCGTCACCGACGAGGAGGGAATCACGCATCCGGGCGAAGGCTGGACGCGGCTGGTCGTCACAGCCGGGCGTGGCATTCGCTCCGTCAACGCCATGCTGACCGGCCTGCACGAACCCCGCGCCTCCCACCTCGCCATGCTCGAAGCCCTGGCAAGGCACGCGCCTTCCAACGTGAACGTGCCACTGTCGGAGTCACTGCTCGCCTGCGTCGGACAGGAGCATCTCAAAATTGCCTACAGCGAGGCTCTGCGCGAACGCTACCTCTGGCACGAATTCGGGGATCTACATCTGATCTTGCCATAAGAGGTCATTGAACACATATGGGAACTGTCATGGTGAGCGCAGCGAAGAATCTTTCATGGGCAGGGTCGAGCAGATGCACCGTGAGATTCTTCGCTGCGCTCACCATGACATACGAGAGACTCTTTTTCCTCATTCATAGTTTAAGCGTGTAAATCTGTAACCTGGCCAGTCCAGCTAGCTCCCTGAGTCCCATAGTGAGTGAAGCTGTAGCCCTGCTGATCGCAGGTATACTGGAAGGTGGGAGAGCTGATCTTGCCACTGAAGGTGTTGTTGCCAACGTAGGTTCCCGTCAATTGCAAGTCAACCGTATTCTGTACCACGCAGTTGATGGTGAGTCCATTATCCTGCCAGACAGCCTTCACACTGGTACTGGTTTCGGTAAAGTTGATTTGACCTGCTTTATATGTTCCACTGCATGTGGCTGTAAGCGTCTTAGTAAATGGTGTTCCATCAGTAGTCGTTTCGTTGAAAGTAAAGGACTGACCATTATCATCGGGTGCGCAGACGGTGCCACCTTGAGGATCGGGATGCCCGGTAATGATGAGCGCAGTATTCTGGCTGAACGGATCTGCTATATTATCAGCATTGCTGACTTTGATCCTGAAACTGGCATCGTCAGGCGGCGCGCCGTTCGGACCGGGTGTATTGGCCTGACCCGGTTGCACAACGGTCACGCTGACACCACTTTTCGGGCTGTCGTTGCTGGTGTCCCTGGCTGTCAGGGTGTGGGTACCGGCGCTCCAGGCGCTGGTGATTGCTACATTTGCGCTAAAGTCGCCATTCGAGTCACTGTGCGTAACTGGATTGCCAGGGACGGCATGACCATCCAGCAGGAAGGTAATCACCGAATTGCTGGAGAAATTCTGCCCGCTGATATGCAGGACCGTCCCATTTGCTCCCGCCGGAGTAGTGCCCACTTTATAATTGCTGCTGATGCTGATAATCGGCTGGGGATGTGCAAGGAAATGGGCTGCTGCTCCAATGCCACCTGCTGCCACCACTACCACGGCTGTCACCACCAGCAGGACGGTCTTGACGGACGAGCCACCTGCCACTTTGCCCACCCGGTGCAACTCGTGTTGCGCCTTATGGTCATGATGCCGGTGTTGCTCAGGTTCTTCGGGATGGGAGTGAGGCCCATGAGGTTTGTGGGAACCCGGCTCTTCTGGCGGCTGCGGTCTGGGCAATGGTTGCTGTACGGGATGACTAACAGGTACATTGCCTGCTCCCTGCGCGGGATGGCTAACAGGCATACTGCTTGACCCCTGCATAGGTTGACCAATAGCTGTATTTCCAGCAGTCGGCACCGGAGGGCTGGCTGGCGCATTTCCTGCCCCGAGCATGGGATGGCCTGCTGACGGGTTCATATAGGGGGTGGGAGAGCCTGCGACACTGGGAACGCTGCCGATCTGCGGCGTTCCCTGCACTGGCGGAGCACCAGGAGTAAATGCTTGCCCGCTGCCCATCAATGCACCCCCTCCCAGAGCCACGTCATACGGAGGAGACGTTTCCGGCGCCTGAACGTATGGAGGCCAGTCTGGCCCGCTGCTCTGTATGGGATCATTGCTGTACAGACCTGCCGGTAGTGTACCGCTTTCTGTTTCCCAGGACTGCGGCGGCGGGGTATTCCTGGTAGCCCCCTCTGTTGCGAGAGCATCCTGTACGCTTCCGCACTGACCGCAGAAGCGGCTGTTTTCAGCAAGGTCGGCTCCGCAATTGCTACATTTCTGCATAGCTTATAATCCTTGACTATCCAAACGCTTTCTCATAGACCGGGACTGATGCCTCCAGCTTATGCCGCGCAATGATCGAGTATGTTGGAAGCTCATCATTCGCTAGACTGACCCTATTATAACATAAAAATTCAAATTTGTGCAATTTGTATGTGTTATATATAACTTCACTTTAAATAAATATATAGACTGATTTTCGTTCCTTAAAAATGCGGCTTGCGATGAAGAAAACGGGTCTCTGGAATGTCATTGTGAGCGGGAGCGAAGAATCTCGGCTCGCCAGTGTCCTCTATTGGTCACCGAGATTCTTCGCTCCCGCTCACAATGACATGGGCGTGAACTTTCTTTCTGGCAGATATTCACGTGTGTGCGTTTTTCAGTTGCTCACTGCTGGCAGGTCGGAGGCGTCTTCAATAGCGCGTCCGCGTGTCTCTGTTCCCAGCAGGGCAATGGCGACGAGGCCGCCGATGGCGAGAATGGCGACGAAGATGTAGGAGCCGGTGATGCCGCTATAGGTCAGGATGAACGACATGATGAACGGGGCGAGCGCGCCGCCGAAGAAACGCCCAACGCCCTCGAAGAAGCCCACGCCAGTTTCGCGCATGCGCGTCGGATACTGCTCAGCTCCGTAAATCTTAATGGCGGGGTCGATGCCGATGCCGAAGAAGGAGAGGAGCACGCCGAAAAGCAGCGCCAGCATGGGGTCGCGTACCAGGCCGAAGATGACGGCGCTGGCTGCTGCGATGGCCGCGAAGCAGATCAACGTGAATTTGCGCCCGAAACGCTCAAGGGCGTATGCCACCGCGTATTTGCCCGGAATCGACGCGACCACGATGATCGAAGTGAGCAGGAAGGATGTTCCCAGCGAGTTGCCCTCTTTGAGCAGGACGGTAGGGGTGTAGGTCTGGATGGCATAAAACAGAAACAGGATGCACGAGAACGAGATCCACATCATGATCGTGCGTTTCAGGTAGCCGCCGCGAAACACGTCGCGCAGCCGCGATGCTGCCGATGGTGTTTGGGTAGTCCGGGCTGCCGGGGCGAACTGAGGCAGTTGAGGCTCCGGCAGTGGTTTGCCCATCCTCTGCTCGACGCGCTCTTCGATGCTGCGCACGATGGTATCGGCCTCCTGCTCGTGTCCTCTGGCCTGCAACCAGCGCGGCGATTCGGGCAGCCAGCGCATCAAGATGGGGACGTAGAGCAGGGGCAGGCCGCCGATGAAGAACAGGGAGCGCCACCCAAGATTGAGCGGCAACTGCGGGACGAGCGCGAAGGCGATCAGCGGCGCGAGGAAGTAGCCAACCGAGAGAAACGAATCGAGAATGCCCGTCATCGCTCCCCTGAAGTGGCGCGGCATAAATTCAGCCGCCATCGCGTAAGGGATGGGGAAGATGGCTCCCATGCCCAGCCCGGCGATGAAGCGCAGCGCGATCAGGATAGCGGGTGTGGGAGCAAGCCCGCAGGCAAAGGAAAAGACAGCGTACCATGCGGTTCCGACAACGAGCACCTTCTTGCGCCCGATGCGGTCGGCCATCAACCCGGCGGGAATAATAGCCGCGACGATGCCCAGCGTCGAGGCAATAGCCAGCACGCCGACGGCAAAGGCATTCAACTGGAACTGCTTCGTCAGCGACGGCAGGACATTGCCCATAATACCGATATCATAGGACTCCACCAGCCAGGCGACGCCCGCCAGCAGCATAATGCGCCATAGCTCGCGGCTGACCGGCAAGCGATCAAGACGTTCCGCGATAGCACGATTAAACGCAATGGGAGTGGTTGTCCCTCTGTAAATTGTTGTATCCATAGAGCTTCTCCTGAATGATAAGCTTATCTGCTTTTGAAAGAGTTATTGCAGATAATCTTTATTTGCGTCTCCATTGTCGCAGACCGTGCTGAAAAATAGGTTTATCGTGGCTGAAAACATGCTGAATCACCCCGGAAAAAGTGATAAGATAAGAGAGGTCAACATATATCAGGGAAAGGGGCGCGGGCAAGGCATGACGCTGAGAGAAAAGGCTGATGTCGTGATTATCGGGGCAGGCATTATGGGCGCGTCCTGCGCGTTTCGCCTGAGCGAGCAGGGTTTGAAGGTGACGGTGCTGGAGGCGCAGGGGGCACCGGCGATGGGTTCAACCGGGCGCAGCGCCGCCGGAGTGCGTGTCCAGTATACCGAGGAGGTGAATATCCGTATCTCCTGGGAAAGCATTCAGGAATACCAGCATTTTCAGGAGTTGTACGGCGAGGATATTGGCTATCGTCCCATCGGCTACCTCTTCCTCGTGCCGCCCGAACGCTGGGATGAGCACCTGGAGAGCGTCAGCTTGCAGCGGCGTCTCGGCGCTCCGGTCAACGTGCTCTCCGTTGAGGAGGCGCAGCACATCATCACCTTCGACCCCGTCGGCATCGCTGGCACCACGCACGGCCCGGCAGACGGCATCGTCGACCCGCACAGTGTGACCTTCGTCTACCTGAGACTGGCGCAGGAACGAGGCGCTGCGCTCTATACCAACACGCCCCTCATCGGCGCCCGGCGCGTCGGCAATAGCTGGCAGGTGGAGACGCCAAAGGGCAACTTCGAGGCCGCATATCTCATCAACGCGGCAGGAGCATGGGCGGGTGAGGTTGCGCAGCGCGCCGGGCTGGAAGGGGTGGTGCCGGTGCAGCCGGTGCGCCGCATCGTCTACATGACCGCACCCACCCCCTGGCAGCATACCTACCCGTTGACCATCGACCTGGCGAGCGGCTTCTACCTGCGCAGCGAGGGCCAGCGCGTCCTTTTTGGCCGCTCGAATCCCGACGAGCCGCCCGGCTTCACCGAGGGCGTCGACTGGGACTGGTTCGAGCCGACCATCGGCCCCGGCATGCAGCGTTTCCCCTGGCTGGCGGAGACGCGGCTGGACAGTCAGGCCTGCTGGTGGGGCTACTACGAGGTCACGCCCGACCACAACCCCATCCTCGGTCGTCTCCCCGGCGTCGAAAACTGGCTCAACGTCACCGGCTTCTCCGGCCACGGCGTCCAACAAGCCCCAATGATCGGACGCCTCATCGCCGAAGAAGTCACGCTGGGCAGGGCGCAATCAATCGATATTGATCCATTGCGCATCACGCGCTTCTCCAACAAGCAGGAACGCAGGGAGCGCAATATTGTTTGAAGTTTGCATCATCATCTGTTTTGTGACAGAAGAGGAATAAAAGCTCTTGCCCTGTTCTTTATTTTATGATCTTAACGGCAGTTCCAATCACGGCTGCTACTGCACGCTCGCCGACGGGAGGAGTGATTTTCAGATCAATAACTGTGTGCGCCCCCATACGGTAGAGGTGAATAGAAAGACACCTCTACCTCTTCGGGTTATCCGCACGGTATTTAATAGCGCAGAACCCACCGCCCGTGCTGTTTTGCGCGCCGCGCTGACTGAGCTTGCTCACTTCGACAGCAATGATCTGTTGCAGGAAACGCTAGAGCAGCAGGCGCTCCTTCCAGCCGCGCTGCCGGGAACGCCTGCCTTCGCCCAGGAGAAGCCAGCGCCGTTTGTCACGCGCATACTGGCAAATCTGTAGACCGCTACCCTACCACCAGAACATCGTCGGTGAGCCAGTCAGGGAGGCCCACCGGACGCTGCAATTCGGGTGGAAGGGGCGAGACGTAGGGGTGTTTGCTGACGCGGCGCTCAAAGTCGGCGCGGGCGGCCTGCCGTAACGCGGGGTCGGTCAGGATGTCGAGGCCGGTGGCGGCGAGCACTCTGGCGGCGTTGATGGCCCCTTTCAGCCCGATGGTGGTGCCGTGACTGGCGGTCGCGGCCCAGGTGTGTACCGCGACGCCGAGCGGCATCGTTGGCATGCCGCAGCCCATCGTTGGCACGTTCCAGCTTACATCGCCCACATCGGTTGACGCGCCCATCATGAAGTTTTCGTCACCCAGCGGCTCCGTTTTTGTGGTCATGCCCAGCGGCTCCACGCCGAAGCTCTGCTGGAGTTCTTGCGCGAAGGTCTGTTCCTCTTTTGTATATGTGGGGATGCCCACTCGCTCGAGGTGAACCTGCATGGACTCCGAGAGCGGGGTGTTTGGCAGCAGGTCGTAGAGGCCGGTATAGACGAGGGCCTTCGCGGTTGTCTGCGTTGCCAGGGCTGCACCTTCGGCGATCTGCTTGATCCAGGCTGTCGAAGCCTCGACATGCTGTCGGTCGGTGTCACGCACGTACATGCGGATGCGGGCGTAGTCGGGGACGACGTTGGGAGCCATGCCAGCCTGCTCGTAGACGTAGTGGATGCGTGCGGTTGGTTCCACGTGCTCGCGCATCAGGTTGACGCCGTGGGAGAAGAGTTCTGCCGCGTGAACGGCGCTGCGCCCCAGCCAGGGACCGGAGGCGGCGTGCGAGCTTCTACCGAAAAACTCAATCTGCAACTGGTCCACTGCGGTCGAGCGGTAGTTGCTGACTTTCGCCTGCGGGCCGGGATGCCAGTGCAGGGCAGCATCCAGGTCACGGAAGAGGCCCGCACGCGCCATGTAGACTTTCGCGCCTTCGGTCTCTTCGGCGGCGCAGCCATAGACTCGTATCGTTCCTGAAAGTTGCTGTGCAGCCATCACCTCTTTGAGCGCGCGGGCCGCTCCCACGCACCCGGCACCGAGAAGGTTGTGCCCGCAGCCATGCCCGCTTGTGACCTGGTCTTTGCGCGGCTGGCGATATGGCACGGCCTCGTTGCCCAGACCCGGCAGCGCATCATATTCCGCCAGGAAGCCAATAATAGGCCCTCCCGAACCATATTCCGCGATGAAAGCCGTCGGCACACCCGCCGTTCCCCGGCTCGTGATGGTAAAACCATGTTGCTGCAAGATATTTAGCAGCAGTTGCGCCGACTTCACCTCCGCCAGCGAAAGCTCGGCAAGCTGCCACACCTCTCGCGCGATACGTTCCATGTCCGGCGTGACCTGCTCAATCGCTTGCTCAACCTGCTCATACGACTGTGATGCCATGCACTCGTTCCTTTCTAACCACTGATGCAAATACTGAACTGAGCCTGCCTGCTACCTGCTATCCCGTTGTTTCCAGGCTCTCTCAGTAGTATATCTCATGGGAACGGAAGCAAGAAAATTTTGTAGGATGAAGGGTCTGGAAGCAAGCAGTATGATATAATCTGCAAAGGCACAGTCTAACCAGGTTTTTTCTAAATGTTCCCTGAGAATTGGTTGAAAAGAGGTACACGTATGTCTCTCTGTGGATATCGGAAATTACAGGCTGACCGCGCTCGCAGTCGCTGGTTGATTGGTCTCACATATCGGGTGACGCAGTGGGCGGATGATGGGGCGAAGCGGAGTGGAAACGTAGTTGGTGAGGCGCTCTACAGGGTGGCGAAGTACGGGGTTCTGCTCTTTGCCGCTGTGGTCAATGCTTTCTGGCTGCTTGGCACGCAGGTGATGTGGATCGCTTGCAGGATGACGGCGCACGATAAGCCGAAGCCGGAACGTATCAAGCACGTTTTTGTGCTCATGCTGGAAAACAGGTCGTTTGACCATATGCTCGGCTTCTCTCGTCTTCAGGGTATCGATGCCATTACCGGGCAGCCTACTACTATTGAGGGAGCTGATCCGGCCAGGGACTGGAATCTCGATCCGCAGGGGAATAAGGTGCCAGTTTTCACGCCAGCTAAATGGGCGATGGATTATGACCCCGGCCACGAGTTTACCGATGTCAGGATACAACTGACCGGCGTGAATGGCAATTATCCCGCTATCAACAACAGCGGCTTCGTCGCGGACTTTGCCAGGATCGACCCGACCAACGCGGGTGAGATCATGCAGTGCTATACGCCCGAACAACTGCCTGTGCTGACCACGCTGGCGCGGGAATTTGCCGTCTGCGACCACTGGTTCTCCTCGATGCCCGGCCCCACGTGGCCCAATCGCTTCTTTATACACGCTGCTTCGTCGGGCGGCCTCGATCACAGCCCGACAACAGAGAATATTGCTACATCGATCCTCTTCAACGGCTATAAATTTGATAATGGCACCATCTATGACAGGCTCGACGACGAGGGCCTTGACTGGATGGTTTTTCGCGGCGACCTGTTTCCGCAGGCGCTGGCCATCAGTGGTATGACGGTACGCGCCGCCGAAGGCTGTTTCCAGGATTTCGACGACTTCAGCAAGCGTGTCAACGACCCCAACTATAACATTACCTATGCCTTCATCGAGCCGGATTACCATATCTCGTCGGACTTCGTGTGTGGCAATTCGCAGCATCCGAAAGATGATGTGACACGCGGGGAGGCGCTTATCAAGAAGGTGTATGAGACGATTCGCAACTCGCCGCACTGGGAAAGCAGCCTGCTCATCATTACCTATGACGAACACGGCGGCTTTTATGACCATGTACCGCCGCCGCGCACCGTCGCCCCCGGTGATACGCCGACCGACCCGGAAAACAACCTCTTTTCCTTCGATTTTACACAGCTTGGCGTGCGCGTCCCCGCTCTTATAGTCTCGCCGCTTATTCCCAGGGGAACCATTGATCACACCGTCTACGATCACACATCCGCTCTCGCCACGGTCGAAAGCCTCTACGGCCTGCAGCCCCTGACGAACCGCGACAAGGTGGCTAACTCGCTCGCTCACCTGCTCTCGCTCGCCTCTCCTCGGACGGACGCGCCCACCACGCTGCCCGAACCGGCCCAATCGGGGATATCGTGCGCGGGCGAGACCGAGGAAAGTCTCTCTGCGCAGCAGATGGCGACGAACTCGGAAAGGGCTGCCGCGCCTCCCGATCCATCCGTTCAGGCGTTCTTGCACGTGGCCTTTTTACGAGACCTGCACTTATCCCCTCAAGAGGATCGGGAACAACTCATGCAGCGTTACCTGAGCATCCATTCGCGCCGCGAAGCCCGTGACTACCTGATGCAGGTGCGCCAGAAATTTGAGGGTCAACAGGAGCAACAGGGTCAACAGGAGCAACAAAGCACTTAGGAGGTCTGGGGAGGTGGAAGCGCCTGCAGGAGCTTTGCCCCGTCGGGACTTCCCAGACCTGTGCATGCATCCCAGCCTGGCCCGGCTGTATAGCCGCCATTGTTGCCGCTCGTTATATCATGGAATGCCTGGTTCTGGGAGAGTTGCTGGTAGTTCTGGTAGAGATAGGGATTCAGATAGCCGACTGCCTGCCCGCGCTTCTGATTTATCCGCGTGATCAATGCCGCCCAGAGCGGGGCGACGGCGCTGGTACCCCCAAAGGTGACCTGCTGGCTATCGACATAGACCTGATAGCCCGTCTGTGGGTCGGCGTTCCCGGCCACATCCGGTACGCCGCGCCCCACATGCTTGTTATCATTGATCGAAGGAGGGACGTGTGCATTCTCCTGCCATGTGGGAAGGGCGAAAGTATCGCTGACGCCGCCGCCCGTGGCCCCGTCACCATTCGCGGTTTCGTTCCACACTACCTCGTCGGTGAGCTGGTTGTTCGCTGATGTAACACGTGTGCCACCGCAACCCAGGGCGAAGGAACTGGACGCGGGAAAATCCACGTGCGCCTTCTGATCGCTCACTCCGTCACTTGACCCGTTATCGCCAGCGGCACAGCAGACCGAGATACCCAGAGAGGCAGCAGTCTGGAATGCCTGGTCCATCGTCTGCATAGCCTGCGCCGTCCAGGTCGATTCAGGCCCACCCCAGCTAATCGAAATCACTGATGGTTTATTGGTGGTATCGTGGATGGCCTGAGTGATGGCATCGATGAAGCCCTGATCGGTGTTCGGTGCGAAGTACACGGCGACGCGCGCGCCAGGGGCAAGCGAACCTGCTATCTCAATATCAAGGGCCACTTCACCATCCGCGCTGTTGGGGTCGCCTGTCGGACTGTTTTGCCCGCCGTCTACGGATACTGTGACCACCTGTGGCTTTGTAATGCCCAGTTGTTGAAAGTAGGTGGTGAGATCCTGGTCTTTATAGCCACCGCCCAGTTCGATCAGTGCGATGCATTGGCCGCTGCCATCGAGGCCGCTGGGAAAGTCGTAGAGCTGGCCCAGTTGCGGCGGCGTATAGGGAGTTGCCTGCGGTGCTGCGCGGGGCGGCACGGGTACGGGCACTTGAGATCGAAGATGCGCTTCCGCCTGGGGCCGATTGTCAAGTCCAAAGACGCCAGTCACGATACCTTCAATTTCTTTAGGAATATAGAGGTGGCCGGAGCGTCCCCGGTAGGAACGACCTTGATACTCATAGCGTTTCAAGTGCGTTCCAAAGGCCGACATCATCGCGCCCACAGTTCCGGCAAGCACCACTTTGCGACTCACAGGGTCTACAGAGACGACGTTCAAATGGTGCTCACCGGCAAACTGCCCGACTTTCGCTATATCGAGAGGAGACGCACTGTGGCTGGCCGCGTATGCTTCCCTGCTTATCTTTGGCCCCAGGCTCTGAGCATAGTCCTGTGCATTACCAACCAGGGCGCTCTGCGCAGGGTCACGCAGGTAGACGCTGACCTCGATAGGTTCATCAGGGTTTACCGGGCCAACGGGCTGACCATGCCTCGGGGGCTGGCGCTCGCTGCCAACAAGCATACTGTAGCCTTGCGGTGGGTTGTTTGCCATACTGTACTACTCTTTCTATTCAATAGTTTTCGCCAGGCCGATCACCCGGCGCACCAACTCATCCAGGTAGAACACGGGACAAATGATGAGATGGTTTCTCTTTCCCGACTTATCGTAAAAAGGATGAAATGTCTCAGAGGCTGTCATATCAACGATCAGCTCCCTTTGCCTGCTCGATCACCTGTGCCAGGATGCGTATACCCGCTGCGATGTCCCCGGTTGACGCGAAGCTGTAGGCGAGGCGCAGGTGGTGCGCGCCATCAGCAGGATTGACGAAGAAGCCCTCGCCTGCCGAGACCAGGACGCCTGCTTGCAGCGCCACACGCTTGATGTCTTGCGCGACAAGTCCTGCAGGTAGATCGAGCCAGATGAAAAAGCCGCCCGCCGGTTGTGTCCAGCGCACATCTGAGGGCATATAGCGCCGCAAAGCCGACAGGGCGACGTCGCGGCGCGTTTTGTAGAGCGAGCGCAGTCGCGCGATGTGCTCTTCCCAGTGGCCGGAGCGGCAATAGGCGGCAATCATCCGCGCTGTGAAGGGATTCGCGCCGCCGCCCATTTGCAGCACGCCGCAGTTGACGCAACGGACAATGTTCTCCCCAGAGCCAAGCAGCCAGCCCAGGCGCAGGCCGGGAGCCAGTGTCTTCGAGAAACTGCCAATGCTCAACACCTGCTGTCCACCATCCAGCGCGTAGAAGCTGGCAGGGATGGTTCCCTCAAAAGCCAGGTCGCGGTAGACATCATCCTCCACGATCAGGAAGTCGTAGTGATGGGCCAGACTGAGAATCTCACGTTTGCGTGCCTCCGGCAGGGTGCGGCCCGTGGGATTGTGGAAGGTCGGAATGGTATAGAGCAGGCCAGGCGCCTTACCGTGCTCACTGAGTTGCGTCACCTGCCGCTCCAGTTCGGCGGGGATGAGGCCGTCATCGTCCATAGGAATGGCATGCAGTTCGACCCGCTGATCTTGAAAAATATGCAAGGCATCAGCGTAGCTTGGAGCCTCCACCAGCGTCACGCCGCCCGCTCCAGCGAAGAGCCGCGCCACCATATCCACAGCCCCCGTTGAACCCGCTGTCACCAACACGTTCTCCGGCCCGATCGCTATGCCCTGTTCGCGCCTGATCTTCTCAACGAGAAAATCGATCAGGCTCTGCGCTCCCTGCTCGGCCCCGTACTGAAGCGCCAGGTAGGACTGTGGCGAACTGATGAAACCCAACATTGCCTCGCGCAGTTCGGGTGGCATCAGCGTTGCCGGGTCCGGATGCCCAAGCATCAAGGGAATGCTGTCAGCCGTTGTTCCCTGTGGTAAATTATATGCCGTCATCAGTAGCTCGCTTCCAGGCTGATATCGTTCAGGCTCTGTCCGTTGAAACGTTCGAGGCCAAAGGGCTGGATCAGGGGCGGCGTTTGTCCAGTTGTGAGCAGCTCGGCCATCGTTTTGCCGGTAATGGCGCTCAGTTCAAAGCCGCCAGCGCCATGCCCGGTCGCCAGGAAAACATTTTCCCAGCCTGGAGCCTTGCCCAGAATGGGGTAGCCATCTCCCGACCACGGGCGCAGGCCCGTCCAGATATGGGCCAGCGCAGCATCATACAGTTCTGGCAGCAGTTCGATAGCTGTCGAAAGCAGCCAGGCAAGACCTCCCGCCGTGTTGCTTTTATCGAAGCCTACCTGCTCCACCGTCGCTCCGACATAGATGGTATTGTCCACTTTGGGAACAAGATAAAGGCCCCGGCCAAAAATAGTATGTCTGAGCGGCGTCGCGGGCTGTTTGAGCGAGAGAATCTGGCCGCGAGCCGGAAAAACGGGAATATCCAGGCCCAGCCAGCTTCCAACCCGCGCCGACCACGCGCCCGTTGCGATCACGACGCGCTCGCAATCGATAATCTCTTGCTGGCCTCCCTGCGCTGTCTCTATTCCCGTGACTTTGCCACCGCTCTGCCGAAAGCCCGTCACCTCGGTCTGCTCATAGAACTGCGCCCCCAGTTTGCGCGCTGCTTCAGCATACGCTCTCGTCACCAGGCGTGGCCTGATGCTTGCTGCATGTGGAATGGAGAGGGCCGCATCTATCTCAGGATGCAGTAACGGCTCGAACTGGTGAAGCTCGTCGCCCGTTATCCAGTTCACGTTCGCGCCGTGCTCTCTCCATGCCTGCTCATAGCGGCGCAGGCCTGCCTCGCCGTCCAACTCTGTCACCACATGCAAAGAGCCGGTGACCTGGTATTCGACCTGCACACCGCTCACCGCCTCAAGCTCCTTGATCAAAGCAGGCGTCATTGACCAGCTTGCCAGGAAGAGGGCGGCTCCCTCCTTCGGCCCTGTGAGCACTCCCGCCGGAGCCAGCAGCCCGGCGGCGGCGCTCGAGGCCTCCGCCGCGATCTCAGCACGCTCGAACACACTGGCCTGCACACCGGCCTTGCTCAACTGGTACGCAATGGAGCAGCCCTCAACGCCTCCGCCAACAATAGCCACCTCTGTTGCCTGTTTTGTAGCCATAAAGTAACCTCCTCTGCCCCATTATAGCACCTGCGAAGGGTTCACAGTGGCAGGCCTTCCATCGTCTCGCTACAATATTATGAGGTGCGCAGGTGTGGAGCATGGAACTGCTCTATATACTGCTAGAAGCCTTTTTGGTCTATTCGTCTTGAGGTAACAAAGAAAGTGGCTATTTCCGATTTGAGGAAGGTGTATCAAACAGGCACTATACCAGTTCTCTCAGCTCACGATGAACTACTCCTGAAAACTCTGCGCGAGGCAACCAGGCGTGCTGCTCAGCATCCCGTCCTTGCCAGCTTCACCCAATCTTTTGAGCGGTATGATCCCCTGCGCGTTTTCGCGGGAGTCAGAACGGTGGCGGCGGGAGAGTGCTTTTTCTGGGAAAGACCGGCGGCGCAAAACGCGCTCATCGGCGCGGGCGCGGTCGCCACTATCGAGACTCGTGGAGATGGCCGCTTCAGTGATGCCGCGGCAGCCCTGCGTGCCCTGTTCGCCGAAGCTGTTGTCGGCTACGCTCCTGGGACGCCATACACAGCCAGCAGCGGCCCCGTTCTCTGCGGCGGCTTTACCTTTGACCCGCTCACGCCCCACACCCAACTGTGGGCCGGTTTCCCCGATGGCCTGCTCATCTTGCCGGAGATCCTTGTGAGTCAGAACGCCGGTCACAGCACCCTGACCGTCAACAGAATCATTGAGGCAACTGACGATAGCGAGCATTGCGCGCGGGAGATCGCTACCAGAGTGGAACAATTTCAGGCTGCGCTGCGGCAGGCTCCGTCGTTTCAGCAGGAAGAGAGCGAGGGTGAGCTTGCCATGCGCGACGTGCGCCCGGCTGCTGAATGGATGGCGATGGTAGGAAAAGTGGTGAAGAGCATCCGGCAGGGGGCATTTGAGAAGGTCGTGCTGGCGCGTGACATTGCTGTGGAGCGTGATGGAGGGGATTTTGATGTCAGCGCCACGCTGCAACGCCTGCGCGAGAGCTATCCCGCCGCCTATGTCTTTGCCATCCAGCGCGGGCAGCGTTTCTTTGTGGGCGCGACGCCTGAGCAACTCGTCCTGTCCGAGCAGGGGCAGGTGCATACAATGGCCCTTGCTGGCTCAGCGCGGCGCGGCGACTACGAGGAGGAGGATGAGCGCATTGCCATGGAGTTGTTACAGAGCCAGAAGAACAACAGCGAACATGCTATTGTCGTAGCAATGATGGAAGCAGCTCTGAAAGAACACTGCACAAACGTCGTGGTCTCTCCGGCGCCGCAGTTGCTCAAGCTGAAGAATGTGCAGCACCTGAAAACACCCATCAGTGGCGAACTGCTGCCGGAACGCTGCATTCTGGACCTGCTGGCCGACCTGCATCCCACCCCTGCTGTTGGTGGCTTTCCCCGCCAGGCCGCGCTGGCGGCAATTCGTGACACGGAGCAACTGGATCGGGGCTGGTATGCCGCGCCACTTGGCTGGATTAACGCGGACGGGCATGGCGAGTTCGCTGTGGCCTTGCGCTGCGGCCTGATCGATGGCAGTGAGGCCCGGCTGTTTGCGGGCTGCGGCATCGTTGCCGATTCCGACCCTGAGGCTGAGTTTGCCGAGTCCTGTCTAAAATTCCAGGTCATGCTGCGCGCACTGACCGGCTCGCGTTGATATAAAGGTGGAAGCATGACAGAAACAGCGTTTCAGGAACCGGTTAATCCTCTCTACGCCTACACAGGGGCATTTGTCGATGAGCTGGAGCGAGCAGGAGTGCGCAACGTCGTCATCTGTCCCGGCTCCCGCTCAACTCCCCTTGCCATGGCGTTTGCCGCGCAACACGCTATTCAGGTCTGGATGCATGTCGACGAGCGTTCGGCTGCTTACTTTGGCCTCGGCATGGCGAAGCAGTTACGCCTTCCGGTGGCGCTGCTCTGCTCATCGGGAACGGCGGCCGCGAACTTCCTGCCCGCGCTGGTCGAGGCAAAGCTATCGCATGTTCCTTTGCTCGTTTTGACGGCAGACCGCCCGCACGAACTGCGTGACAACGGCGCGCCGCAGAGCATTGACCAGAATCGTCTCTACGGCACGCATGTCAAATGGTTTGTTGAAGTAACTCTGCCCGAAGCGACGGATGCCGCTTTGCGCTACATTCGCACGCTGGCAAGCAGGGCAGTGGCCCTGACACAGGCCATTCCCGCCGGACCGGTTCACCTCAACTTCCCCTTCCGCGAACCGCTCACGCCCGAACCCATACCTGCTCACCCCTTACCTGCTATCGAGCAACGCGATGCCATTGCGTGGCATGGAAGACCCGATCACGCGCCGTATGTTGATGTTCGCAATGCTCAGCGCGGCGCTCCCACTGCTACAACCATTGCCGACCTGCTGGATACAGTACGCGCAAGGCAGCGCGGTCTCATCATTGCCGGGCCGGATGACAGCCCTGCTTTGAGAGGACCACTGGTGCGGCTGGCGCAACACCTGGGCTATCCCATTCTGGCCGACCCGCTCTCCCAGCTACGCTGTAGCATGGACGAGCAAGGCATGGTGCTGTCCAGCTACGACGCCTTCTTGCGCTGCGGCTCCTTTGTCGAGAGTGCGCGGCCCGAACTGGTCTTACGCTTTGGAGCCATGCCCACCTCCAAACCCGTCCTGCTCTACCTCAAACACTACGCTTCCTGCCCGCAGGTCGTCATTGATAGTTACGAGGGATGGGAGGAGCCAACACAGCTTGCCAGCGCGCTCATTCACTCTGATCCCGTTGCACTCTGCGAGGAACTGCTGAACGCGCTTGAACAATCTGATGAAAACAGGAAAATGCCGTCACCAAACACTTCCGTGTGGGCGGCGTTGTGGCAAAGTGCGGACAGGGTGACGCGACAGAGCATGCAGGCGGCCATCCTCGATTTCCCCGCACTCTTCGAGGGCCGTGTCTTTATCGAGCTTACCAGCCTGCTCCCGGATGGGGCAACGCTCTACGTGGGCAACAGCATGCCGGTGCGCGACCTGGATACCTTTTTTGGCTGCACACGACAATCAATACGCATCCTGGGAAACCGTGGCGCGAACGGCATTGATGGTGTCGTCTCTAGCGCGCTGGGAGCGAGCGCGAGCTGGGAAAAACCGGTGGTGCTGGTACTCGGCGATCTTTCATTCTTCCATGATCTCAACGGCCTGCTTGCCGCCCGTCTGCATAGCTTGAACCTCACCATCATCCTGATAAATAATGATGGCGGTGGCATCTTCTCTTTCCTGCCGCAAGCTGCCTATCCAGAGCATTTTGAGCGGCTTTTCGGTACGCCAACCGGGCTGGATTTCCGCTTTGCAGTGCAAATGTACGGCGGCCAGTACCAGAAGGTAGCAGACTGGGGACAGTTCCGCAAAGGTGTGCAACGAGGCATCGCCACCGGCGGCCTGCACGTCGTCGAGGTTCCAACCGGACGAACAAGCAATGTCAGTATGCACCGCCAGCTCTGGCAGGTTGTCGAGCGGGCGCTTAAGGAGCAGGGGATAATTACGAAAGAATGAGCGTGGAGAGTACAGAGAAAATGCTGGTGCAGGTGAACGGAATACAGCTCGGCGTTGAACAACGTGGGGCGGCGAATGGGCAGAGAACGCCGGGTACACTGGTCATGCTGCATGGCTTTACCGGCAGCGCGGCGGGCTGGGGCGAACATCTTGATCGGTTGGCCGCTCGCGGCTTGCGCGTCATCGCTCTTGATTTGCACGGGCATGGCCGCTCTGATGCGCCTGCCAACCCTGCGCGTTATGGCTTTGAATGCTGTCGGCAGGATATCCTGGCGCTGATGCAGCAGCTTGAAGTGCGCCGGGGTGATGCCGTTCTGCTCGGTTATTCGATGGGCGGGCGCATCGCGCTGCACACCGCATTTTCCGGCTACTTTCGCGCCCTCGTCCTGGAAAGCTCCTCGCCTGGGCTGGCAGACCCTGCTGAACGCGAGCGGCGGAGCAGCAGCGACGAGGTGCTGGCCGCGAGCATCGAGCGCGACGGTGTGCGAGCATTCATTGAGCGCTGGGAAAAGCAGCCGTTATTTGCCAGCCAGGAAAGCCTGCCATCCGAGGTGCGAGAGGCGTTGCGCAGGCAGCGGCTACACAATAGGGCTGTCGGGCTGGCGAATAGCCTGCGTGGGGCCGGAACCGGCGTCCAGCCACCCCTGCACGCTCGTCTTCCAACCTTAAACATACCGGTATTCTTGTTGGCCGGTGAGCTTGATACAAAGTTCACCACCATTGCCCGCTCGATGGCGCAGGCACTGCCACAGGCACGGCTGCACATCGTATCCGGCGCGGGTCATACCATACATCTTGAGCGGCCAGAGGAGTTTGACTCCCTCGTCGCTGATTTTTGTGTTTCGATGTTCTCTTCTTGACGCACGTTCACAGAACAGCGGATAGGCGCGAAGCCAGATCCGCGACAACAAGAAAAGGAGGAGTTGTATATGCCGGTAGAATGGCAAAAAGTACGTGATTACGAAGACATTATTTTTGAGAAGGCCGAGGGTATGGGGAAGATTACCATCAATCGACCCGAAGTACGCAATGCTTTCCGGCCAGAGACGCTGACAGAGATGATCGACGCCTTCGCAGCCTGCCGGGAGGATCCGGAAATTGGCGTGGTCATCCTGACGGGCGCAGGTACAAAGGCGTTTTGTTCCGGCGGCGACCAGCGCGTGCGCGGTCACGGAGGCTATGTCGGCAAAGATGGCGTGCCTCGCCTGAACGCGCTCGACCTGCAGAAATCCATCAAGTACCTGCCCAAGCCCGTTATCGCGATGGTGGCAGGCTACGCTATCGGCGGTGGTCACGTGCTGCATCTGCTCTGCGACCTGACGATTGCCGCCGACAACGCCCGCTTCGGGCAGACCGGCCCCCGCGTCGGCAGCTTCGATGCAGGTTGGGGCGCGACCTATCTTGCCCGCGTCGTCGGCCACAAGAAGGCGCGTGAAATCTGGTATCTCTGTCGCCAGTACACGGCGCAGGAGGCGCTGGATATGGGCCTCGTCAACACGGTTGTGCCGCTGGAACGCCTGGAAGAGGAAACTATCCAGTGGGCGAGGGAGATCCTTGAGAAAAGCCCGATTGCCCTGCGCTTCCTCAAAGCTGCCTTCAACGCGGACACCGATGGCCTCGCCGGGCTGCAAGAGCTTGCCGGTGATGCCACCATGCTCTACTACATGACCGAAGAGGGCCAGGAGGGCAAAAATGCCTATCTTGAGAAGCGCAAGCCGGATTTCTCCCGCTTCCCGCGCCTGCCCTGACTTTCTGGCAGCATGAATATTGCTCAAATTCGCTGGTGGAGCTATCGCATCCCATTTCGCCATAGCTTCACCACTGCGCACGGCACGCTGACCGCACGCGAGGGCATCATCGTTCAGGTCGATACCGTACAGGGCGTAAGCGGCTTTGGAGAGATTGCGCCACTTCCGTCCTTCAGCGGAGGCAGCCTCTCCGCTGCCTGCTCCCTTCTGTCAGCACTGGCTGCCCATCTCGCAGGGATAACTCTTGATGAAGCGCTGGCGCTGCTGCTTATATGGGGCGAGGCAGGTATAGAACCAGCGCCTGTACTTTACGGGCTGGAATGTGCGTTGCTCGACGTGGCTGGCAAAGCAAAGGAATGTGCTGTATCTGCGTTGCTCTCTCCGGCAGGCACTGTGCCACGTACTGCTGTAGAGGTCAATGCTGTCATCGGGGCACAGACTACTGAGGAGGCTGTCATAGCGGCAAGAGAAGTCTGTCGTAATGGTTTTCACTCTGTGAAGCTGAAAGTAGGGCTACCAGAAGGGAGTGGCGGTATGCAGGAAGAGGTTGGGCGCGTGGCAGCCGTGCGGGAAGCCCTCGGCCCGGCAATGCACCTGCGACTGGATGCCAATGAGGGCTGGACGCTTGAAGAGGCTATTGCCATTCTTACTCGCTGCATTCCCTATAATATCCAGTACGTTGAGCAGCCATTGCCTGCGCTTGATCTCGCGGGCCTGCGGGCCCTTCGCCAGGCAGTACCCATCCCGGTCGCTGCCGACGAAGCATTGCATGGCCCGCAGAGCGCCCGTCCTGTCCTTGAGAGCGAGGCGGCTGATATCCTTATCATCAAGCCTCAACTTGCGGGAGGGCTGCGTGCCGCTCAGATGATGATGCGGCTAGCGGCGGAGCGAGGCGCGCAGAGCGTCATCACCAGCACTATCGAGACGGGCATCGGGCTGGTCGCGGCGCTGCATCTCGCCGCCGCCTCACCCACCGTCACACTGGCCTGCGGCCTTGCCACACTTCCTCTGCTGGTCGATGATCTTGTCATGAACGACCTGGCTGTCCACGCTGGCCTGCTCGCGCTTCCGGCAGGTTCTGGCTTCGGCGTCATGTTAGATCGGGAAGCAGCAGAGAAATATAGCATACTCTGAAAAAAGGCTCTCTCGCCGTCATTGTGAGCGACAGCGAAGAATGACATGTCGGGCCGGTTTTTTTCAGGAGGAACGTTGAGCTGATCAGAGGAGGGGGCATTGCTCATTACGCTTTTATGACGCTGTCTCCTTACACTGAAATCAGACAGGATGTGGAACAGTAGTGTGAGTAAAGAAAGGTTTTGTTACATGGCGATGAAATTTGGTTTATCTCTTCCCCAGGGTTGGACGATGGATCTGGTGGGGATCAAAGACCCCGTTGAAGCGTATGAGACGATGACTCGCGTCGCTCAAACTGCCGATGAAAGCGGTTTTCATTCTGTCTGGCTCGTCGATCACTTTCACACGGTTCCTCGCCCGACACAGGAAGTGACCTTTGAGTGCTGGTCCTCCACTGCTGCCCTGGCACGCGATACCAGACGAGTGCGCGTGGGTCAGATGGTGACCTGCAACGGGTATCGTAACCCCGCCCTGCTGGCGAAAATGGCCAGCACCGTGGACGTGCTGAGCCACGGGCGCCTCAATTTTGGCATCGGTGCCGGCTGGTATGAGCACGAATATCGCGCCTATGGCTACGACTATCCCGACGCTCCTGAGCGCCTGCGCTATCTGCGCGAGGCTGTCCAGGTCATTCTGGCGCTGTGGACGCAGGAAGAAGCTGTCTTCGAGGGGAAATATTATCATGTCAATGGTGCGATCAATCAACCCAAAGGCGTCCAGAAGCCACATATTCCTTTGTTGATCGGTGGTGGGGGCGAGAAAGTCACTCTCAAACTGGTTGCGCAGTACGGCGATGCCTGCAACGTGAGTGGCAATCTTGAGACGATTAAACACAAGTTCGCTGTGCTCAAACAGCACTGTGATGCGGTGGGACGGTCTTACGAGAGTATTCATCGCACCTCATCGACTTCCTGCTTGATTGCAGAAACAGACGAGCAGGCGTTGGCTCAGCTTCCTGAGGCGTTCAGAAGGCAGTTCAGCGACCGGATGAGTTCAGGGTTGATTGGCAGCCCTGAGACGATTCGCAACCGCCTGGCAGACCTTGAAGCCGCCGGTGTGCAGGAACTGATTCTCAATTTCGTGAAGAAAACCGATCTTGAGCAGATACATCTCTTCGCCAGGGAGTTCATTGCGTGAAAAAACCGTCGCCTTCCATCTTTCTACCCGATTGGTTGGGTCGCTGCGCCGAGAACAATCCAGAGCAGATGGCCGTGCAGTGCGAGCAGGAGCGATGGAGCTTTGCGGAGCTTGATCGGCGGGTGACAGAGCTTGCGCGGCGGCTTGCTACTCTCGGCGTGCAGGAGGGAAAGCGCGTGGCTCTGCTGGCCGCCAACGGCTTGCCTTACGTCGCTCTTGTGCATGCTCTGACACGGCTCGGCGCCGTCCTCGTGCCCCTTAATCGTCGCCTGACCATCGAAGAACTGTGCTGGCAGCTTCATGATGTGCGCGCTTCGCTGCTTGTCTGCGACGACAATGATGCGCTGCTGGCGGCTGAGATCAGGAGCAGCATGCCGAGTCTGCCTGTTGCTACTCTGGGAGAAGAGTCGAAGAGAGGTGAAGTAGTCTTGAGCCAGCTTCCTGCGAAGGACGTCTCCCTGCGCACCCTCATCGACCTGGACGCGGCGCAGGCCATCATGTACACCTCTGGCACGACAGGACAGCCCAAAGGAGCCATCATCACCTACGGCATGCTCTGGTGGAACGCTGTTGGCTCGGCGCTCAACCTCGGCCACCGGCTCGATGATCGCTGGCTGGCCTGCCTGCCCCTCTATCACATCGGTGGCCTCTCCATCCTGATGCGCAGCGTCATTTATGGCATCAGTGTGGTGATACATAAAAAGTTTGACCCGGCCAGTATCAACCGCAGTATCTTCGAGGATGATATCACCATCATCTCGGTTGTGGCTGTCATGCTGCAACGCATGCTTGCCAATCTTGACAGCGATTGGGGTGGGGAGAGCTATCCGGCAAGGCTGCGCTGCGTTCTGCTTGGCGGCGGGCCCGTTCCCTATCCACTGCTGGAAACGTGCATGCGGCGTGCCATTCCCGTTGTGCAGACGTATGGCCTGACCGAATCGGCTTCGCAGGCGGCCACACTCTCACCCGTAGATGCAGTGCGCAAGCCGGGTTCTGCCGGTCGCCCCCTGCCACCCGTCCAGCTTCGCATTATGCACGAGGGTGGGCAGCGACCGGCAGAGCCGGATGAGCCGGGCGAGATTTTCCTCAAAGGCCCGACCATCACTCCCGGCTATATCGGCAGTCCGGAGGCGACGGAGCGCGCCTTTCACGACGGCTGGTTCGCGACAGGCGATATCGGCTACCTCGATAAAGAGGGCTATCTCTTCGTCCTCGACCGCCGTGCGGACCTGATCATCTCCGGTGGAGAGAATATCTACCCCGCCGAGATCGAGTCTATCCTGCAAGCGCATCCCACTGTCAAAGAGGTCGGCGTCTGCGGACTGCCCGACGGTCAATGGGGACAGGTGCCGGTCGCTTTTGTTGTCCCGGAAGCGGGAAGTACGATCAGTGTCGGTGAATTGCTGGATTACGCTGCTCAGAGACTGGCCCGCTATAAACGTCCCCGCGCCATTTATCCTGTCGAGCAACTACCACGCACGTCCTCTGGCAAACTCAGGCGTAGAGAATTGCCGGAGCTGCTCCTATCTGCACATGGCGAGAGCAAACAACGTATCGACAAAGCAGAGTGAGGAGGGTTGAAATATGGCAAAAGTGAGCTATGTCGAACTGTGTGTGAGCGATTTCGAGCGGTCGATCAAGTGGTTTGAGGATGTGCTGGGCTTTCATGTCAACGTGCGTGCGGGTGATGAGTACGCGGAACTGGCGCGTGGGGAGACGACCATCCAATTGGCGGCGGAGGGCGCTCCCTACTGGGAAGCCGCGCAATCCCACCTTTTGCCGCCGGGGCAGCGTGGCAGCGGCGTTGAAATCGTACTCGTCGTAGACGACGTAGAGGCTGTTTACAGACAGGCGCAGCAGGCAGAAGCGGAGATTGCGCGGCCTATCGCGGATTATCCCTGGCATATGCGCCAGTTCTGGGTGCGTCATCCCGATGGCTATCTTATTCGTCCCGCGCAACGAATCCCTCGTTAAGGCTCGCAGTATGAAACAGCTTCATGTCGTTCCGCTGGATGAAAATCTCCGACGTGAAAATCTTGTATCATCGTGACTCATCTGTTATACTTAGTTTGAGGATATCTACACAGGAGTAGAGTGTTGGATGGAGAGTGAGGGAAGATGCTTTGCTTTCTCTCTAAAGAGGGTGCTACATGAGCCAGCAACTTACACGCAAATGCATCCTGATTGTTGAGCAGGATGACGGTATTGCTTCTTTTCTGCGTGCAGCCATTCAAGATGAAATGCTTGACTATACTCTGCTGGCCACAAATAGCGAGCAGGCTCTTGATCTCGTGCGACAGGTGAAGGTAGATCTCTTCCTGCTCGATAATGAAATCTCCCCTATCAGTGGTATTGCCCTGTATGATCATCTACACCAGCTTGTGGGCCTGGAAAGCATCCCTGCCATTATCCTGAGCACCAATCTTCCTCGCTACCAGCGGGAAATCGAGCGCCGCTATCTGACAGGCATCAGCAAGCCCTGCGAACTGGACGATCTGCTTGATACTATCGAATCTCTGCTTGGCTGCTCGTCTGCGAGTGGATCCTCAACCTCATGCTCTCACAACAGGACCCCGATGCCCGCTTAACTCTCTGGCTCACCGGCCAGCGCTTTGCAGAATCTGTCCCCGCAGCCGTTGCACATCGTGTATGGGAGGAATGCCGAAGAGGCTTTTGTATTCGCGATTGAAGTGAGAGGCGTCGCGGTAGCCCACGCGGAAAGCCGCGCTGGCCGCGTCGAGGTCTTCGACCAGCATCAGACGCCGCGCCTCTTGTAGCCGCAGTTGTTTCTGGAATTGCAGGGGACTCAGCGCCGTGACCGCCTTGAAGTGGTGGTGGAACCCTGAAACGCTCATGCCCAGCTCTCGTGCAAGCTGCTCGATGCGCAGTGGCTGGTCGAAGTCTCGACGGAGACGCTCGATTGCCCTGGCGATGGAGGAGGTGTAGCCGCCCAGACTCGCCAGGTGACGAAGCCGACCACCCTGCTCTCCCAGCAGGAGCCGGTAGATAATTTCCCGCGTGACCAGCGGCAGAAGCACCGGAGCTTCGGCAGGAGTATCCAGGAGCCTGACAAGACGCACGAAGGCATCCAGCAGGTTCGCGTCCAGCGGACTGACGGCCATGGCCCTTTCATCAGCAGGCCATCCTGATAAGGCATGAGAGGAGTAACCAGCCTCAAGCAGAATTTCACCGACGAGGGTGGGGGCCAGTTCCAGGCGCAGACTGAGGTAGGGCTTCTCTTTCGAGGCTTCCAGAACCTGGCTGATGCGGGGCAGCTCGACGGTAGCCAGAAGATAGCATGAGGGGTCGTAGCGGTAGCGGCTCTCACCCAGCAGAACCTCTTTGCTGCCCTGCGCAATCACGCACACCGATGGCTCCAGCACACTGTGAATCCGCTCCAGAGGCGAGGAGGAGCGGGCCAGATGCAGCCCTGGGAGTGGACGGGCATTCCCATCTTCGCGTATGGCGTGCCCGATCCGCTCGACCAGTTCCTCGCGGTTGGCTCGCACCCACTGTGCCTCTCGCGCAGCCTCCCGCTCTGGCTGCTGCTGGATTACCACATTCATAGCCATAACAACCTCTTCTCTGGTTTCTCCATCGCTCATCTGGAAGATTTGCAGAATCAGACAATGATTTTCAACAATCATTCTATCATCATGCACGAAGGCGCGTCTATAATTACCATCAGACAGAGAACATGCTCTCTGTCGGTCCCATGAGCTACCAAAAGCGCTTCGGCAGCGTGTCTTCTTAAGGGTCGAAATAGTGCAGCGCTCGTAAAGGCGTTCCGCAAAAGCGACCTGAGCAAATGGTACGCTACCAACGATTCTAAAGCAGAGGCATTGAAAAGATGGAGATCAAAAGAAATTGCGAGCAAACTTCGAACAAAGCAGGGGCAGAGAACTTTACCGGCACGGTTCGTATTGATTCCTTAGTCGATGCACCCGAACCGGCGCGGGTAGTCGCTGCCAGCGTCACCTTCGAACCGGGCGCTCGCACCAACTGGCACAGCCACCCGCTCGGCCAGACACTGATCGTGACGGCTGGTTGCGGGCGCGCACAATGCTGGGGAGGGCCGGTCGAGGAAATCCGACCCGGGGACGTCGTCTGGTTCGCGCCGGGTGAGAAACACTGGCACGGAGCTTCCCCAAACAGGGCTATGACGCACATCGCCATTCAGGAGCGCCAGGATGGCAAGACCGCAGACTGGATGGAAAAGGTCAGCGACGAATACTATCAGGAGAAGCCCCAATGAAAACGAAATATCTGGGACGGACGGGACTGCAGGTCACAGAGGTCTGCCTGGGGACCATGACCTTTGGCAATCAGGCTGATGAGCAAACCTCACGCGCTATTATGGATAAAGCCTTCGACAATGGCGTCTTTTTCTTTGATACCGCCAATGCTTATCCTCTTGGCGCGACCGCGCAGACAATTGGCAGTACCGAGGAATACATTGGACGCTGGCTCAAGGGAAAGCGCGACCAGATTATTCTGGCGACGAAGTTTGGCGTTCCGACGAGCAACAGGCCCAATAGAGGGGGCGGCTCGCGTGAGAACATCATGCGCGCTGTCGAGGCAAGTCTGCGCCGCTTGCAGACCGACTACATCGATCTCTATCAGATACACTTCCCCGATCCACATACTCCGCTTGAGGAAACGCTGCGCGCTCTGGATGACCTCGTCCACAGTGGCAAGGTGCGCTATATCGGCTGCTCCAACTATCCCGCCTGGCTGCTCTGTAAGGCGTTGTGGACGAGTGACCTTCTGAACATCGCGCGCTTCGATTGCGTGCAGCCGCGCTACAACATTCTTTTCCGCCACATCGAGGCCGAACTGCTTCCCCTGGCCGCCGATCAGGGTATTGGCGTGATTGTCTACAATCCGCTCGCGGGCGGCATCCTCACCGGACGCTATCATGTCGGTGAGACTCCACAGGAGAATACGCGCTTCACGGTTCGCAATGCCGGACAGCTCTACCAGGCCCGCTACTGGCACGAGGATCAGTTGAAAGCGGTCGAGCAGCTTAAGCAATTGTGTGATGAGCGCCATCTTCTGCTTGCCCAGGTTGCCATTGCCTGGGTGCTGGAGAATCCCACCGTCACTTCGGCCATCGTCGGGGCCAGCAGACCCGATCAACTCGACCAGACGCTGCCCGCCGTCAATCTCAAGCTCGACGAGCAACTGCGCGAGGCTTGCAATGCCATCTGGTATCAGCTCCCACACGAGCCAAACCCGGGACTGGCATACCGCTAAGCGGTGGATCGAACGAACAGGAGTTCAGAAAATGAGGAGAAACACATGAGAGCAACCGTGTATCATGGACCCAGGGATATGCGTATCGATCAGGTACCTGATCCCGCTATTCAGACGCCTACCGAATGGTACAAAAACGTGCGCCAGAACCCAACTATCAGCCTGACTCAGAGAGGAAAGACACTCACCGCGCGCGCCCATATTATTACCTGCCAGGAGCGACTTGAGCAGATTCTTGACAGATTTCGGGATAAGTACGGCAGGAACGTGAAATCCTACTATCCCAAATACAATGTGGCCGTTGCAGTCCCACTCTCATGAAGCCGCTGCTCAGCGAGAGCTTCAACTCTGATAGCAGGGTACAGTGAGGAAGAAGGTGCTGCCTTCGCCGGGGATGCCGCTGCTCTCGACCCAGATCTGACCGCCCATCGCTTCAGTGAGCTGGCGGCAGAGGTAAAGGCCGAGACCGGAGCCTTGCTGCGTGCTGTCGAGGCGCATAAACTTGGTGAAGAGGCGTGACTGGTCTTCTCTGGAGATGCCCGGCCCCCGGTCGCGAATGGCGATCAAGGCGAACTGGTGAGAGGGAGACATAGTCGACTGGTACTCAAGCGCTGGGGTGGGAGAAATATGGCAGTGCAGGTCAGCCAGGCTCAGACGTGTGGCGCTGATGGCGATCTCTGTTCCGGCTGGAGTATATTTCAGAGCATTGCCGAGCAGATTGAGCATGATTTGCCGCAGGCGCAGCTCGTCGACCCAGACGAGCAGGTCGGCGGAAATATCGATTTTGACGGGGCGCTGCTCGCGATCAATGATCGGTTCGAGGATCTCGACGATCACCTCGACCGTCTGTGCCACATTCACCACGCCAAAGTTGAGCGAGACACGGTTCTGATCGACACGGCTGATATCCATGACATTGCCGAGCAGAAGCACCAGTTCGTCGCAGGCGCGCTGTGTGTTGTTGAGGAAGTGCGAGCGTGTCTCCTCGTCAAGCGAGTCGCCATACTGACTCAGTAGCTCCAGGTAGCCCTGCATGGCTGTGAGTGGCGTGCGCAATTCGTGCGAGGCGATCATGAGGAAGTGGTTTTTGATCTGTTCGGACTCCTGAGCCTGGCGCAGCGCCTCGCGTAGTTCGTTATGCAGCCGCGCCCCCTCGATCACCACAGCAGCCTGGTTCGCGAACAACTCAAACAGGGAAACAATCTCTTCCGATGGACGCAGACCATCCAGTGGACCGTCCGGTGTCAGGAAACCGAGCCATGTGTTATCACCGCCGATCAGAGGCACAATCATCAGGTCTTGCGCGTGCCAGTAAACTTTTTCCATATCGGGGTCAATGGCAGAGGGTGAGAATATCTGCACCGTCTCGTCCACCACGAAGAAACTCTTAATCTCTTCGTCTTGCCAGATGGAAGCTTCAGCCGGAATGTGATACGAACGGCTCACGCGGTACTCCTCACTGGCGAGCCGGGATACAATCGATTCGGGTAGGGGATGCTCACGCAGGTAAGTTTCATCCTCGGCCCGGCCCCCGGCCAGAGCACAATAGCGGTAATAGTCCAGGCCATCGTAGAGATAGAGGGCGGCAATGCGGAATTGCAATGCCTCACAGGCGGCGCCGCAGACACGCTTAAGCAGCGTCTGCGTATCCATTTGCAGGCGCAGGGAGGCTCCAATATCGATGATAGTATCAAGCACTTTGCGCTGCTGCGCCAGTCGTGCCTCGTATTGTTGTATCAGCGCGGTTACATCGCCTGCGATTGTCTCCAGGGATGCCTCTTGCATTGCCGCTCATCCTCTCGGACCATAATCACATCCTTAGTTCATAAAAGGATTATACCATATTAGCCGGAAGGAGTGAATCATTCCCACTGCCAGCCCATCTCATCGAGCAGGCGCTGGAGCGCCTGTGATGCAGTGTGAAAGAGATCGGGACCGCTGAATCCCTGGTACTTTCCAGCTGAGGCGAGATGTGGTTCAAGCGAGAAGAAACCGCCGTAGCCGTCCTGGCGCAGGCGGGTTAAAAGCTCCGGCCAGCGCGAGACGCCTTCACCCGCAGCTACCACGCTGCTATCGGCCCGCGCATCCTTGACGTGGACGTAGCGCAGCCAGGGCTGGAGTTGCTCGTAGGCGTCGGGATACGGTGTTTGCCCGCACTGAATGAAGTTGGCCGGGTCGAAGACCGCCTGCAACCCATCGACATTTTGCAAGAGATCGAGACAGCGGGCGATGGTGTCTCCGTAAATATCCTTCTCGTTTTCGTGCAGCAGGATCACACCGGCTGCCCGCGCTCGCTCCGTCATCTCAATCAGGCGCCGCAGCGCCTCATTGCGCCATCGAGCCGGGTCTGCCCCGTCTGTCGCGCTGGCAGGTGGATAGGGTGGATAGAAGGAAAAGACGCGGATAAACGGCGTTTCAAAGATGCGCGCAAGCTCAATAGCGCGCTCGAAGCGGCGCAGATGTTCATCAAACGGGCTGTTGACAGGCACTTTCCCGATGGGCGAGCCAATTGCGGCCACGCCAATGCCTTGCGTATCGAGCGTCTGCTTGACCTGCCTGACCTGCGCGTCACTGAGATCAAGCACATTGGTGTTCCAGACGCCGCGCAGGTCCAGGAAATGGATATTCTCTCTTTCGAGCACGGCGATCTGCTCGTCAAGGTCAGGAGAGATTTCATCGGCGAAGGCGGAGAGGTGAATCATGAGAGCACCACCTCACGCCGGGTGCGCGCCGATTCATAGATAGCCAGAATGACCTCGACGGTTCTACGCCCGGCGTAGCCATCAACCAGCGGCGTCCCGTTCTCGCGAATAGCGCGTATCATATCGGCAAATTGCATGGCGTGGGAACGAACGTTGAGCGCGGCAGGATTCTGGGCCGCTCCTTCCTTCTTCTCGCCCTGTGAACCTCTGCTGGCCCTGTCAGCTTTCGGACTGATGCCATACGCGCCCACCTCTTCGCTGTCGTCACGAGCGAGATGCAGGTAGGCCAGTTCGTCATTCTCGATGATAGCCGAACCCTTATCACCGAAGATTTCGATGCGTGTGGAGACGCCAGGATAGGCTCCCGTTGTCGCGGCAATGGTGCCGAGCGCGCCATTGTCGAAGCGCAGCACGGCCACAGCCACATCCTCCGTCTCCATGCGATGCGCCAGCGTATCGGTATAGGCGAAGATGCTGCGCACCGGTCCCATCAGCCATTGCAGTACGTCGATGGAGTGGATAGACTGGTTCATCAGTACGCCGCCGCCATCAAGCTGCCAGGTGCCGCGCCACGCCCCGCTGTCGTAGTAGCCCTGCGAGCGCCACCAGGGGATCAGTGTGTTGCCAAGCACGAGCCGCCCAAAGGCTTTTTCCTGAACCAGCGCGTATACCTCCTGCGCGGCGGCATCGAAGCGGTGCTGGCTGACAACTGCCATCTTCACACCTGTCTCCTCCTGCACGCGCAGCATCTCATCCAGCGCCGCCCGGCTAATCTCCATCGGCTTCTCCACGATCACATGCCGTCCAGAGCGCATGATCTGGATGGCGTGCTTCCCGTGCATGCCGCTCGGTGTGCCGATGGTCACGACATCCAGTTGCTCGCGGGCCAGCATCTCCCCGATATCACTGTAGGGTGTGGCTCCATATTTAGCGGCCAGCTTTTGCGCGCTCTCGAAAACGATATCGGCTACGGCCACCAGTTCTGCATCGGGCAGACTTTTGATAGCCTCCGCATGCATCGGGCCAATGACCCCACCGCCGACGATACCGAAGCGAAGTTTCTCTGTCATGATTCTCTATTTCCTGTTTTCCAGCTCTTCCTGCAAAGCTTGCTCCACATCTTCGAAAAAAGTTTCTAAGGTGGGAAGAGAAGTCTCATCAAAAGCGCCATCAAATACCAGCAGGAAGCAACTGCGTCCCTGCTCGATCATGGCCTGCCACGTGCTGACGGCTTGCGCGCAGAGGAAGGTATCACTGTAGCTGCCCAGCAGGCTCGGCTCGTGCTGCCTTGCCAGCAGGCGCAGGCTGACGAAGTTGGCAGGCCCATCCATCTCGCTCTGCTCCGTCGAATGGTACGCGGCAGGTGCGTGGCGCAGCTTCACCGGCACGCCTAGCACGCCATTGCCGATCTGGTGCAGCCGTGTTTCGAGCCTCGACCAGACCTCAGAAGCGGTTTCTCCATTGACGGTGAGATCAAGATAGCCCGGGCGCGCGGCTTCCGGGGCGGTAACTGCCTCTCGCAGCATTCTGGCAAATACATGAGCCGGATTATCCCGTGTCTCAACCGTTGGCGGCGCGTAGAGCGTCAACGGGCCGCTGCTCGTCGTCGCCTGCCAGTCGCGCACCACGTCTAGCGGGTTCTCATGCGTGCGCAGGACGCGGGCGCGCGCCTTATAGTTCTCAACCGCTGGCTGCCCGGCAAAGGTGATATGGTTCAGGTAGCCGTAGAGGGCCATGATTAGTTGCCAGTTCAGAAAGGCGGTGGCGACGCCGACCAGCCTGCTTTGTGGCTCCTGATCTCCCAGCCCGCTCGTAATCTGCACCGGAACGATGCCACGCAAGTTATAGCCGGGAGCTTTGATGGCCAGCGGCTGGCCCGCGAAGACGACGATGCCCTTGCCACCTTTGCCCAGGCTCTCCTCCATCAACTGCTCTATCCATGGAATGAGCATGTGCCAGTCGCCGGGAAAATACAGGAAGAGGCGCACAACACCGCGCACGCTCGAATCAGCAAGCGTCGCGGCCAGTCGCACGGGCGACGAATCCTGTGGCTGCGAGGCGGAGAGGTCGAGATTATATTCTTTCCATGACTGGCTCAACACCTCTCGCAACTGGCCCGACTGCTCTGACAGACGTGTCAGATACAGCGCGGCGGGCAGGAGGAAAACTCGTGTGGTGGGAGCGCTCATGCGCCCGCCTGTTCCGATGCCCCCATCGAGTTGCAGCGGGCGCGTCGGCACCTCGTACCGGTGGGCGAACGTGTCCAGGTACGAACCGGGCAGTGTCATGACCAGCAGGTGCTCGGCTGGTCGCAACTGCGCCTGTTTGAGCAGGTCGGTAAACCATTCCAGGTGCGTAATTGGCTCCTCAGAGGTCATGCCCATCGAGACGCCAACCATCATCACGTCATCAAGCAGCGCGCGCAGGAATGCCGCGTCGACGGAACCTGTCTGCGCGGGCAGAGTGAGATTTTTAGCCGCCGCGATCCTGCGCACGATCTGGTTGAGGGCGGCAGGGTCGGTGCTGTCCAGGGGGTAGATGGTGAAATGCCCTTCCTCGGAGCCATTACAGAAGCCCAGGCTGGTGAGGACGCGCACGGCCATAACGGAGCCGCCCATGCCGGCCCAGATCACCTGCCGGATGCCGCGCTGCCAGAGATCTCGCGCCTCCTCCTCAACAGACGCCAGCATCTCAGGGTTCGCCAGCAGCCGCTTCACCCCCTCTACCCAGTCCAGCTTGATCTCCCCATTCTCGCTGCCCAGCTCCGCCATCAGTCCCGAACGCCTGCGCAACTGCCCCACCGCGTCCTCATCAATCAATTTCTGCATTGACGCAGAACTATTCCTGCTCTCCATTGATGCTATCACTTTCAAATATTCAAACTTTTCGCTCTATACAGCATCTCGCCCGCGTGAGGAACATACAAAATGCCCTCATCCTCACGGCCCTGCCACGCCCGCGGATTGATATCGTGATAATCCATGTAGCCGAGGTTGACGCGGCGGCAGCGTTCCTCTGGGATGCCAGTTGCCAGCGTGACCTGGATGCGCGGCGTTTCGATGCCGGTGGCGGCATTGTAGGTTCCCAGGCCCTTGACGTGCGTGCTGTGGGCAAGAATGCTGCCCGGCACGTCTTTGAAACGCTCCCACTGTTTGAGGAAGTAGTCGCGCACGTGATAGCCGACCTGATCTATGAGCTTGCCGTGCGTGTAGGAGATTTCGCTGATGTGCGGGGCGTAGATGATGACTTCGCCTCCGTCCGCGATGGCAGGCTCGGTCTTGTACATCGCTTTGGCGGCTGTCCACAGGTCGTCATACATGCTCGAAGGCGCGGAAAGTACGCGCTGGAAGGGCTTCTCAACGGTGATGATATTCAGTTGCGCGGAAAGGTCGACTGCCTGACCCCAGGCTTCGTCATGCGACCCGATGTAGAGTCCATGCAGCTTATCGCCCTGAAGCACCATCGTCATGCCGAGCAAGGGCGCCGGCACAAACTGCGCCGCCCGCTCGATGACACGCCGCACGGGCGTATCTTTGACGCCGATGGTGTGCATGCTCGTCACCAGCGCGCCCAGCCAGTGCGTGAAGTTGATGATATCCGGCCCGGCAATGCCCGGAAAGAGGTATTTCGCGCCGCCGGAGAAGCCCGCGACCTCGTGTGGAAAGACCGGCCCGCAGATAACCAGTTGATCGTACTCGAAGATCAGCCGGTTGAGCGTGACAGGCACCTCGTCAACCAGCAGCCCATCCGTGAGCCGCGCCGCCTCCTCGCGGGAGATGGTGCCAACCGCGCGCAGCATGTCCGGTTGCGACCAGTGGTGGTTGAAGATACGCGCATGGGGATAGCGTTCCGCCCGCTCCGCCGCCGCAACGCCCACCAGCCGCTCGATAGCCTCCGCCGACATCGGTGGGTGCGTCCCCAGCGCGATCAGATAATCCAGTGCAGAGACGCGCCTGCCAAGCTGCTCGTAGAGCACGCGAAAAAAGAGCGGGATCGGCGCTGTGCGCGTGCCATCAGGTATAATGACCAGCACGCGCTTCCCATTCACCGGCAGCCGCTCGCAGGCTGAGGCCACCAGATCGCGTACAACCTCATCCGTCAATATCTCAGTTGTCGAACCTTTGCCCTGAACCATATCCATACTCTTTATAATACCGCATGGACGCAATCACAGCTCTGCCTCCCGGTCTCCGGCTTGAACCTTTTTTCGTTGGACTAGAGTTTCAGGTCAGGAAGCTCTACATCAGGCTTCATTAGAAGATTCGCTATTCCTCTCAAGTTGCTCCAGCATAAAATAGACACATTGCCGCGTCTCCGGCAGCGTCGCGGTATGATCGACGTTCTCGTCTCGCCAGGCCTCGCGCCAGACAAGTGCTGACCGGATCAACACCGCCCACGCTGGAAACTCCTTTTCCGCCCATGTAGCAGCCTGCTTCTTTGAAGCAATCTCTCCCTCCTTCAGTGCGTAGCAAGCTCGACACAACGTCAGAAGCGCGTAGGCTTGCGAGGGCCGCGTGTGTACCTCATCGCGTATCCGCTCCCTCCACGCCATCGCATATTCCCGCACGCCCTGTAGATATTCTTCCTTCGCAATCGGGTCAATGATGGATGCAGGTGGCGGGCCAGACAACGTGATGCCTTTCTCTCGCACAACATACCAGTTCATCAACCAGTCCTTTCCTGCCTCTATGAGGTGAAACGGCTCGCCCGGACTCATAATGCCTGAAGGGCTGTTCTCCGTTCTGAACGTCTTCAGCCCCCGTTCAGAAAGATACGCTATCTCAATGCGGCTCTCCCACTCTCGATATTGCTGGATCACCTGCTGATGCAACTTCTCTAAGGCCGCAAACTCCCCCTCATCAATATCAGTCGCCAAAGCTGCCAGCAAATCAATATCGCTGCATAGCGGGTCAAAATCGCCCGTCACAAGCGAGCCGTAGAGGTACAGCCCGATCAGCTTCTCGCCGAGAACCTTCTGCAATCCCGCCAGAAACTGTTCCAGCAACGCATTGACCTCAGCATACGGCGTTGGTTCAGTTCGCATCATAGGAAAACCAGCCTTTCATCGCTCAAATCGGTCACTGCTAAGGCATACCACAATCCCAATACCTACACGCCGCTAAACGCCGAAAACCCGCCATCGACCGGCACCACAATTCCCGTCACAAAAGCTGAGGCCGGGCTGAGCAGCCAGAGCAGCGTGCCCACCAGGTCCTCCGGCTGGCCCAACCGTCCCATCGGCGTGTGGCTGACAATCGCCTGCCCGCGCGGGGTCAACGCGCCAGTGTCAGCCTCCGTGACCAGGAAACGGTTCTGCTCCGTCAAAAAGAAGCCGGGCGCGATGGCATTGACGCGAATCTGCGCGCTATACTCCTGCGCCATATAGACGGCCAGCCACTGTGTAAAGTTGGCGACGGCAGCTTTGGCCGCGCTGTAAGCGGGAATGCGCGTGAGCGGGCGCAAAGCGTTCATAGAAGTGATGTTGACGATGCAGCCCCGGCCCCGCTCGGCCATGCCGCGCCCAAATACCTGACAGGAGAGGAGCGTCCCCATGAAATTCAGATCAAAGACGCCCTCGACCGCCTGCACATCCAGGTCAAAAAAGGAACGCTCAGCCGAAGTCGTCGCCAACGGCCTGTTGCCTCCCGCCGCGTTAACCAGCATATCCACCGCGCCAAACGCGCCTGTCACCTGCTCCAAAGCTCGCTCCAGCGCAGCCCGGTCTTCCACGTCGCAGGCAATACCCATCGCCTCGCCGCCCTCAGCGCGCACCACCTCAGCCGCCCGCTCCGTCGTCTCGCGGCGCAGCCCCACAATCGCCACGCGCACCCCCGCCCGCGCCAACCCCCGCACCATCCCCTTCCCAAGCTCCCCACTCCCACCGGTCACAACGGCTGTCCGGCCCTGTATATCGAAGAGTGTGTGATTATCTGGCATATGGTTCTCCTGGTTGTTGTGATGGATGTAAGCGTTTGTTCTGTTATACCGCACTGGTATGTAGGAGGGCAAGGAGGATTAAAAAACTGGTGGAGGTGGATTGTTGGCCTGCTCTCATTCCTCTCCCTGAAAATCCCCCAAGCGCGGATGTGTCAGCGTTTATCTTGGTAGATTATTGTATCCGTAGTGTGTCTCTTTTGGATGGAGTATTACATGCCACGTAAGTTTGTACACAGACTTATCATTGCTGGCGTTGCGCTGCTCCTGGTAGGGGTGAGCGTCTTAAGCGTTCAGCTCATTGCCCATGCCACGTTGCCACAGCGCGTTGCCCTCAATGGACAGACCGTTCCCCTTGTTAGCCATGCAACGGTGCTTGGCGCTGCTAATAGCCAGCAGCAGTTGAATCTCTCGGTGGGTTTGCAGTTGCGCAATAAGCAGGAGTTGGAGAGCCTGCTGAGCAACCTGTACGATCCGCGTTCGTCGTTGTATCATCATTTCCTGACGCCTCAGCAGTTTGATGCTGAGTTTGGCCCCACTGCCGGGCAGCAGCAGCAGGTGATGAGCTACCTGCGCAGTGAGGGCTTCAACGTCACTCATGTTTCTTCCAATGGCTTGCTGATTGATGCCAGTGCGACAGTGGCGCAGGTCGAAAGCGCCTTCCAGGTCAGCATCAATAACTACAAAGTGGGCGCGCATACATTTTATGCTAATGCCAGCGCTCCGACTATTCCCGGCTCGTTATCCTCTCTTATCCTCTCAATCGGTGGTCTCGACAACAGTACGCACTGGAAGCCTCTTCTTCAGGCCAGTCCGAGCCAGCAAAAGCTGGCGCTTGCCTCTGGCAAGGCGCGCAGAGCGCATGCAACGCCAGGCGGCTATGGTCCGTCCGATCTGCTAGGTGCTTACGATGGCAATGCTTTGCACCAGGCGAATATTCTGGGCGACAACCAGACGGTGGCTGTATTTGAACTGGATGGCTACCAGAGCAGCGACATCACGCAGTATCTCCAGAACTACAACCTCGGCACGCCCAATATCAGCAATGTGCTGGTCGACGGTTACGATGGCTCGGCAGGTCAGGGCGCGATCGAGGTAGAACTGGATATCGAGGTGGTCGCTGCGATGGCTCCCCATGCCAATCAGGTTGTCTACGAGGGGCCGAACACGACACAAGGCGTCAACGATACCTATAACCAGATTGTGACCGACAACCGGGCGCAGGTTATGACCAGCAGTTGGGGTGAATGCGAAGCGCAGTCGGGCGCATCTGAATTGCAGACCCTCGACGGAATCTTCCAGCAGGGAGCGGCGGAAGGTATCTCCATGTTCGCCGCCGCCGGTGACTCCGGCGCGTATGACTGCGGCGATGGCACACTGAGTGTCGATTCGCCGGCCAGCGATCCCTACATCACCGGCGTTGGCGGCACGACACTGCAAATCAACAACGGTGCCTATGGCAGCGAGACGGTATGGGGCAATTCGAGCAATGGAGAGGGCGGCGGCGGTGGTCTCAGCAACACCTTCAAGCAGCCTTCGTGGCAGGTCGGCCCCGGCGTGCAGAATCAGTACAGCAACGGCTACCGTGAGGTGCCCGATGTCTCCGCCGATGCCGACCCGGCTACCGGCTACGCTGTCTACTGTACAGTGAGTGCCGCAGGCTGCTCGTCCAGTGGCTGGATTGAGGTTGGTGGCACGAGTGCGGCCGCGCCGCTCTGGGCTGGTAGTACGGCTATGATTAACCAGTATCTGGAACAGCAGGGCAAATCAAAAGAGGGGTACGCCAATCCTGCCCTCTACGGTTTGGAGAATGCGACGGAGCAGTACACACCGTTCCACGACATCACCACTGGCAACAATCTCTACTATCCTGCCACGGCTGGCTACGACGAGGCCAGCGGCTGGGGTTCGCCCGATATCTACAATATCGCCCGTGACCTGGCGGGAAGTACAGGCCCTGGCCCGACGCCCACGCCGTCTCCAACGGGAACGCCTTCACCCACACCCACACCCCCACCAACAGAGACGCCGACACCCGGCCCATCGCCCACAGCAACCAGCACACCGCCGCCCACTCCACAACCTACCGAGACGGCGACGCCCACTCCACCTTCCGGTTCGCTGATTCAGGACGGTGACTTTGAGGATGGAAACGCAAGCGGCATCTGGCAGGAGTCCTCGGCGGCTGGCTACGAGCTTGTCGATACGACGAATCCGCATAGCGGACAGTACAGCGCCGACCTTTGTGGCTACAGTGACTGCGACGATGCTATCAGCCAGTCTTTCACCGTACCGGGTAACGCTTCCAGCCTCACTCTGAGCTACTGGTGGTATGGCACGACGAATAGCAGGAGCAATTCATGCCGTGATACCTTCACGGTTTCCTTCCAGGATGGCAGTGGCAACGTGATTGGAACAGCGCAAAAGGCTTGCAACACGGATGCCAATCAGCAATGGCAGCAGGTCAACTTCGACGCAAGCAGCATGCTTGCCAGCTATGCAGGCCAGTCTGTTACGCTCGTCTTCGAGGCGACGACCTCCGGTTCGCAGAGCACTTCCGAGTTCTTCGTCGATGATGTGAGCATTGGCTAGCCGCTAATCGGTTATTCTGGTACACAAAGAGAGAACTTACTGAGCTTGATGCCAGTCAGTTCTCTCTTTGTGTATTTTCCCCTGTCCCGCCACTCTTCCAGGCTGACCCTTGCCGTCGGCTTGCAGGGCGAATACAATGGACTATATTTCGTTGTTTATCCGTTGAAGGAGGGGCTATGACAGAATATCTGGTACTTGGCGGGGAACGGGTGCCTGCGTCTGATGGCAGGACGTTTGAAGTCATTGAACCGGGGACGGGCAAGTCATTTGCTGAAGTGGCTGAGGCGGGGATTGAGGATGTGGAGCGGGCGGTGCAGGTGGCCTATCGCGCTTTTGAGGAAGGGCCGTGGCCGCGTATGAGCGCGACGGGGCGCGGGCGCGTGCTGCTGCAGGCGGCGGCGCTGGTGCGACAGCGGCAAGAGGAGCTGGCTACGCTTGAGGCTCGCAACGCCGGAAAGCCGATTCGCGATGCCCGCGATGAGATAGGGCTGGTGGCGAACGTGCTGGAATACTGGGGCGGCGCGGCCAACAAAATCTTTGGCGAGACCATTCCGGTGCAGGATGTCGGTCTGGAAGTGACGCTGCGCGAGCCGGTGGGTGTGTGCGCGCTGATTACTCCCTGGAATTTCCCCCTTGTCATCGCCTCCTGGAAGATTGCACCCGCCCTGGCCTGCGGCAACACGGTGGTGGTGAAACCGGCGCAACTTACCCCGCTTTCGGTGCTTGCCCTGGCCGATATTTTGATGGAGGCGGGATTGCCGTCCGGCGTGATCTCTGTCCTGCCCGGTCCTGGCTCGACCATTGGCAACGCGCTGGTTACGCATTCCCTGGTCTCAAAGGTCTCTTTTACCGGCTCGACCGAGGTTGGCTCACAGATTATGCGCCTGTGCGCCGACAATATTACTCGCGTTTCGCTGGAACTTGGTGGCAAGGCGGCGAATGTCGTTTTTGCCGACGCCGACCTCGACCGGTGTATCGAATCGTCCGTCTTTGCCGTCTTTGGCAACTGCGGGCAGGATTGCTGTGCTCGCGCCCGTATCCTTGTGCAGCGCCCGCTCTACGAGGAGTTTGTGCGGCGTTTCGTCGGCCGTACTGAGGCGCTGCAGGTAGGCCAGCCGCTTGATGAGCGCACTGAGATAGGCCCGCTCATTTCCGCGGGGCAGCGTCAGCGTTCCCTCGATTACCTCGCGCTTGGACGGCAGGAGGGAGCGCAGGTGGTCACCGGCGGGACGGTTCCCCTGGCTTGCGGAGACGGCTATTTCCTCCAGCCAGCTATTCTCACGGAGGTCGATAATCGCATGCGTGTGGCCCAGGAGGAAATTTTTGGGCCGGTTGCCTGCGTGCTGCCGTTCGATACCGAAGAGGAGGCTGTCCGGCTGGCCAATGCTGTTCCCTATGGCCTGGCCGGTTCGCTATGGACACGCGATCTGGGACGCGCCATTCGTGTGGCGAAGGGCATTCGCGCTGGCGTGCTCTCCGTCAATTCAAACCACAGCGTGCATACGGAAGCGCCATTCGGCGGATATAAGAGGAGTGGCATCGGTCGTGAGATGGGCATGCATGCCGCGCAACTCTACACAGAAGTGAAAAGCATCTTTTTCTCGCAGCAGTAGGGGACGAGCTATATAAAGGGAAGCGGAAGCAGGATATTGCTTTGCCTGCTTTCGCTTTCCCTCTGAAAAGAAGTCAGTCTACCGCTTGCTTAGGCGGTAGTCCAGCCGACGATGGAGAGCTGAGAACCGCCAGAGGCGGAAGCAAACGTGCTGGGATTGCCGCCGCTGAGTGTGCCGTATTCAAGGGCGATGCTTCCGTTGGCACTGTACTGTTGCAGCGAGTACATACTGCCGTCGCGTGAGACATTCGACCAGGGATACTGGCTGTACTGGCAAAGAGAGCTGGGGCCAGCCGATACTCCACCACCATTGGAGGTCAGCCGCGTCAGGCCTGAGCCGTTTGTGTTGATCTTCCATAGCCCATTCTGGCTCGTGTCTACCGAGATGCCGGTGTAGTTCTGATTCTCGAACAGGAGCAGGAGCGTGTTGCTGCTGATCGCCCGCACTGTCGTGACCGCGACGCTGGCATTATTGTAGAGCATGGTGGCCGTGCCTCCCGTTGTCGGTTGCATGCTGAGCTTGCTGGGGCCAACTCGTGTGCCTTCTCCCGGCCCCGTGGTGCTCATCGTCAGGGTACACTGAGTTGTATACAGATGCTGGCCGTCATAGCTGCTGTCAAAATCCCAGCATGGATAGGTATTGCTCGCCGCCTGATCTCGAAACACCAGCGTCAGGTTGCTCAACGGTTGATGCGCGCCTTTCGTAGTATCGAGCAGGTACAGGCTATCGGCAGGCGCATCAATCGAAGGAGCACGCAGGTAGGCACGGGTGTTATCCAGCCAGGTAACGACCGGATAGAGCTGGCCTCCTCTTGCCATTGCCAGTTCCGATTGCAGACTGCCGGTTTGCGCATTGAGCAAGAGCACCTGATTATTACCACCACCGGCGCTGCTGTAGGTGTAGTTGTTAAAAATGATCAGTTTCTCATTGGTTGACCACTGCACGTTGCTCAGGGCACTTGCTCCATTCGCCCCGTTTGTCGCGGTGGCAACACAGTAGAGCGTTTGCAGGTACTGTCCGTCCCGGCGTACCATCTGGAGCTTTGCCTGCTGATCTGCGACGGTGACGAAGAGTATCCAGTCGCCATCACTTGAAAGTTCGGCGTCAGAGATGTAGGTGTTGGGGAATGAGGCGGTGACGAGGCTCTTTCCCGATGCCACATCGTAACGCTCCAATGTCCCGGAGGTGGGGTTGCTCGAACCGCCTTTATTGATGATATACACAATGCTGGCCTGGCTGCCAGCAGGCAGCGGCGGCAGCACAGCGGCGCGAGCCGTTCCAGTTGCGGGGCAGGTAGTCGTCACCGGCGTTGTCGGGTTAGCAGGGGATGTGGAGGTATTTTGTGTCTGCGTCGTGACAGTCCCCGTGCCACCCGGAGTGCTGGAACCCTGCCCATTGCCGGTGCCAGTACCCCCATTGCCACCGGAAGTACCGTTTTGCCCGCAGGCTGCCAGCAGAAGCGAGAAGATGATACAACAACCGAAGAGGAGGGAAAAACGATGTCCATCATTGATTTTACCCATAGAATTTCTCCTGTATACCATATCGTATGCATGATTTGTGATCTGACTTATGAACGATACATCGACCCATTTCTGGACGATACACCATGACATACTGGTTATGATTAACATAACAGGAGAATAGCTGAGGTTCTGTGAAGTAAGTAACAATATGCGGGAGAGTTTGATAACATACACATGAAACCAGAGCCGGGCGTGTCATTCTAAGCGCGAGGCAGAATGACACGCCCGGCTCTGGTTTCATGTGTAATGACATATTTCTTCAAACGGCTGGAGATACTCTCTTTCAGCTTCCCACATTTCATCAAACAGCGCACTGATCTCGGCGGGTGAGCAGACGGCTGCCGTGAGTGGGTCGAGCAGGAGGGCGTAGCGAGCGGCCTCTTTGTTGCGGGTGAGCAGGGCCTCGCACACGAGGGTGTGAACCGCCATGTGGCTGCGATTGAGGGCGACGAGCTGCTCTGGCAGCGGGCCGAAGTGGCAGGGCTGCACGCCGTTGCGATCAACCAGGCAGGCCACCTCGACGCAGCCGTCGGGCAGGTTGTCGATCAGGCCGCTGTTGCGCACATTGCCGTAGATGACGGTGGGCCTGTGCATGGTCATTGCTTCGATGATGTAGGAGCCATATTCGTGGCTGCGGCTGAAGGGAATAGCGCGCATGCCATCCAGCATTTCACGGATGGAGACCTCGTTCTGCTCGCGCCAGGTGGGCCAGTTATTGGCGTAGAAGCCGGTCTCACCAAGATAGCCCGCCCGGCAGTATTGCTCGATCAACTCCGGGCGTTTGCGGAAGTAGGGAACATACTCGGAAAAATGGCCGCTGCTCTCGGTGACGAACGCGCCGAAGTAGCGCATGATCTCGAAGCGCACAGGGTCGCGCTCGTAAATTTCAGGGTTTTCAGCCTGTTTGCGCAGGCGCGGATACATATCCTGCCCCTGATAGCGCAGCTCGGTGAACCAGGCATTGTGGTTGATACCGGCGCAGCGCCACTCCAACTTCTCGTAGGGAACGTCCAGATAGCCTGCAAGCTGCTTCGAGCTTCCCTGCACGCTGTGACAAAGGCCGACGGTCCGCATCTCGGTACCGGTGAGGGCCGCCAGGGTGAGGATGGACATGGGGTTCGTGTAGTTGAGCACCCAGGCCTGTGGGCAAAGTTCTTCGGCGTCGTGCAGGATAGCAAGCCAGACCGGACCTGTGCGCAGGGCTTTGAAGATGCCGCCGGGGCCGATGGTATCGCCAATGCACTGGTTGATGCCGTATTTCATGGGAATGTCGAAGTCATGGCGCACATTGGCCAGACCGGCGACCTCGATACTGTTGATGATAAAGTCGCTTCCGCCAAGCAACTGGCGGCGCTCAGTGGAGGCTCGCACCTCCCAGCGTTTCCCGCTCAGAGCGACGAGCCGTTCTGCGATTTGCCGCGCTAGCTCCAGGCGACGGGCGTCAATATCCACCAGAGCGAAACACCCCTCGTCCAATCCCTCGATCTGCAAGATATCGGTTATGAGCTGGCGAGCGAAAACCGTGCTTCCCGCACCCAGGATGGTAATCTGTGGCTTCTTCAATGTAACTCCTTCTATGCAGGGACTGGCCCTGTTGAATTGCGAACAACGAGTTGTGTCGGAAGAACGAGAGGAGATATTTCTTCCTTCTCTTCTATCATGGCAATGAGTTGCTGTACGGCACCACGTCCCATAGCAACACGGTCCTGACGGACAGTGGTCAGTTGCGGGACGGTATACTGGCAGAAATCGATGTCATCAAAACCCGTTAGAGAAACATCTTCTGGAACGCGCAACCCTTGCTCGGTGAGTGCCCGCAGAATACCGATAGCCATAAAATCGCTTCCGGCAACGATAGCAGTAAAGTCATGGCGTTCGGCTAACAGCGCCCTGGCAGACTCGTAAGCCTCATCGACGTTCCAGCCTGACTGGCGCACAAGGCCAGCGTCTGGCGTGATAGCGGCCTCTGCCAGCGCCTGCTGATAGCCGAGCAGGCGTTCCAGGCCGGAGAGGTCGGTAGTTAGTCCGGTCACGAGGGCAATTCGTCTATGCCCCAGTGCAAGTAAATATTGGGTTACCTGCCGTGCGCCCTCGATATTATCTGATTTGACATAGGTGGCACAGCTTCCCTGGCTTATTCTATCGATAAATACCGTGGGAATAGAGGAATGAACGAGGGCCTGAGCGCGAGCCTCTGCAGCATAGAGCGAAATGACCCCGGCAATACGCCGGGTCTGCAAACTCCGTATGTAATTTTCGGGAGATTTGCCGTGTGGTCGCGAGGGTAAAAGCAGGTCATAGCCCAGGGAGACAGCTTCACGCTCAATGTTCTCCAGCACTCCCAGATAGAAATAGTGCGCTGTCTGACCGAGGTTTGAAAGAAATAATTCCTCTTTTTCAGGAAAAAGGGAGACTGCAATGACGCGGGAACGCTGTCGAACCAGGCTCTGGGCAATGACATCAGGTTCATATCCGAGCGCGGCGATTGCCGCACGGACCCGCTCTCGTGCTTCATCGCTCACTCGCGCCGATCCATTAAGCGCGCGCGAAACGGTTGCCCGCGAGACCCCTGCTAATCGGGCAACCTCTTCACTTGTTGCCATACAAAACCTCTACAGAGAAATCTACACGTGTTCACATTAATGAAAATAGTATGTCACGATCTATAACCTTCTGTCAAGTATAAAGGATGCTTTCCGCACATTTCCCGTAAGAAAAAGCGCGGGAACCGCTTCTCGTGTTATGAGCACGTGTTCTTTATTTTTATCGATGCGATCAACTCTCTTCTACTTCGGTCATGCGCTTTTGCTCAGTAAAAAGGCTGAATTTGTCGCTTGACAGAACGGCGAAAGGATGGTAATATGTTCTCGTGGAATGTACACGCGTTCATAACAGGCCGTACAGAAACGACTGATGTGGATCGTGAAGAGGAGATAGCATGGTCATTTAGACTGATCAGTATAGATAGTACCCATCCTCAGGGGGTATGTCACCCAACGTATACCCTCATATGAGGGTTTGCAACAGGAAGCGCTCTGTTGGGTAACATGTACAGTGGATGCATGATGGAGGGAGTTGAAATGCCGAAAAATGCCCGTTATACCCTCGTCTGGTCGGCTTCACGTCAGGCATATGAACTACGCGAGCAGCAGGGGGTCGTGCAAGACATCGTTCCCGAAAACTCTGGCTGGTTGGATCAGGTGAAACAGCTATCTTCATTCTCCTTTCATGGCAGGTATGGCTATTATACAGCGTGCAAAGAATACAAGCGACGCGGTGAGGGGTACTGGTATGCATATGTGCGAGTTGGGGGTAAACTGGTCAAGCGCTATCTGGGGCGAAGCATAAGCCTGACTATTCCCCGTTTGGAACAGATCGCGCTGGAACTATGGTCCGGTGGATCAGATATCCTGCGAAGAGAAGAGGCAGGTGTACCACGACTGTTCGCCGCATCCCTTGCACGGGAGGAAGTGGATTTATCTCCCTCTTTCTTGCCCATTCCTACAAACGGGGTTGATCAAATTGTTGAACAGCAGAACGGGTCCGTACATATCAATCTCATGGGCGATCCTCTACTTGCCACCAAAATCCACTTTCCACGCCCACGGGCGCGTCTCGTGCATCGTCCGCGCTTGACGCGGCGCTTGCAGCAGAGCATGACGCGAGTTTTAACCCTTATTTCAGCACCGGTTGGTTTCGGCAAGTCCACGTTACTCTCTGACTGGCTGGCGGCAGGCCCCATTCCCGTTGCCTGGCTTTCGCTCGACCCGGAGGACAACGAACCGCTTCGCTTCCTCTCTTACCTGCTTGCCGCTGTACAGGCGTACAATCCCCACCTTGTGAGGGGGATGCAGGTGCTGCACGATCGGCTTCAGCCACTCTCGATGGAGTCTGTGCTCACGTTGCTCATCAATGATCTGCTGATGCGTGGCGATGTACAGGAGGACTTCGTTGTCGTGCTGGATAATTACCAGTTCATTACGAACCTGTCTATTCATCATGCGCTTGCCTTTCTGCTGGATCATCTGCCGCCGGGCATACATCTCGTGCTTGCCACCCGCGAGGATCCTCCGCTTCCACTGGCCCATCTGCGCGCACGAGATGACTTGCTGGAATTGCGTGCTACCGATCTCCGCTTCACACAGGAGGAGGCATATGCCTTTCTCACAGAGGCGATGGATCTTGCGCTGACGAGAGAAGAAAGCACGCTTTTGCAGGTGCGTACAGAGGGTTGGATCACCGGCTTGCAGCTTGCCGCGTTTTCCTTGCAGGGGCGCGATGATGTGGGCACCTTCATCAAGGAGTTTAGTGGCGGCAATCACTATGTGGTGGACTACCTGCTCGAAGAGGTTCTGAAGCGTCAGAGTGAGGTGGTGCAGCATTTTTTGTTGCAGACCTGTATCCTGGATCGATTATGTACACCCCTATGTGATGCCGTGCGGGAGCAAGCGGGAAGCGAGATTCTCCTCGACTTTCTGGAGCGAGCCAACCTCTTTCTGCTGCCGCTCGATAGCGAGCGCAAATGGTATCGCTATCACCGCCTGTTTGCCGAGGCTTTGCGCCAGTTCTTACAACAAATCGCACCCACGCTGGTGCCTGTCTTACATCAACGCGCCAGCCGCTGGTATGAACAGCAGGGGCTGTTCGTAGAGGCAATCGCTCACCGGTCGGTCGCCCGTACTCCTCAGCCCGCCTCGCTTCTAGAACTGCTCACCGCGCGCGAACGCGAAGTCTTGCGCTTGCTGCTGGAAGGCGCTTCCAACCAGGAGATTGCCCGGCAGCTTGTCCTCAGTGTCAATACGGTCAAGAAACATGTTTTGAACATCTGTGGAAAATTCAATGCACGCAGCCGTACACAAGTTATTGCGAAAGCACGATCACTTCCTTTTCTCTAGGGGGGAGTAATCTCACCGGCTGTTTTTATCTCTGCCGTTCCTCCTACCTGTTTGTCCCGTAAAAAATCACCCGGCAATACTTCTTTCGGATGCTGTTTTCTTCCTTACTGTCAACTATGCTTGATTCAATGTTCTATTCAAAAATATCTATCTCTCCAAACTCAGCTATATTATTTCATTCGCTACTGTTTTTATCGTTTCAAGCTTCTCATAAGCGTGTTGCAGACGCATTGTACCTCGTCCTGGATTTGTAGCAGGTTTGAGTATCATCTGGGAGGATGAATGATGACAGTCTACCGGATTCGTCTCAAAGAGAAGCTAGATCAGCACTGGTCGGCCTGGCTGGGTGGGCTGACGGTCATACACGAGGCGAATGGAGAGACAGTGCTAATCGGTGAGGTGGTTGATCAGGCTGCACTGCATGGTTTGCTGAACAAAGTGCGCGATCTGCAGTTGACATTGCTCTCTGTCTCCTCGCTAGAGGAGGATTCATCATCAAAGCAAGCAGAGGAGGAAAAGCCCATGAGATAGATAGTCGGCGTTGTTGACCCCCCCTCATGTCTTTAAAGGCTCAGTATTTTTCATAGTGTGTGCCTACTTTCAATGGAGGAGTTGTGGCATATGCAAGAAATCAAACGGGATATCACCGGCACAGGCGGCGCTGGTGCCGTGGTCATCACTCAGCCAGGCAGATTACGAGAAAAGCGGCGGTTTAAACCTCAAACGATTCTCAGTCTCCAGGCATATGCGTTCCTGCTGCCCAGCTTTATTGGCCTGCTGGTCTTTTCGCTCATCCCCATCGTTGCGGTTGCCGTGCTCAGTCTTTTCAACTGGAGCCTGATTGGTACGCCTACCTTCATCGGATTGAAGAATTACGGTGTGATGCTAAGCAGTTCGGCTTTCTGGCATTCGATGTTATTGACCCTGTATTACGTCTTGCTCAATATTCCGATGCAGACCGTCTTTGCCCTGTTGCTGGCGTTGCTGCTGAACCAGAAAATTCCAGGGCGGGGAATTTTCCGCACCATCTTTGTCGTACCGTGGATGGCGACGGCGGCAGCGATGGGCATTGTCTGGCAATGGATTTTCGATCCCCAGTATGGGACGCTCAACACCTTTCTCAGCGTCTTCCACATCGTCGGCCCGGCCTGGCTCTCCTCGACAGCATGGGCCTTGCCTTCCATCGCAGCCGTCAACATCTGGCAGTACACCGGCTATAACATGCTGTTTTTCCTGGCCGGTCTCCAAGGCATTCCCCTTGATTTCTATGAAGCCGCTTCCCTGGACGGGGCCAACGCCGCGCGCCAGTTTTTCACTATTACGCTGCCACTATTGACGCCGACCATGTTCTTTGTGCTTGTGACCGACATCATCGGGTCGGCGCAGGTCTTCGACACGGTGTACGTCATGACGCAGGGCGGTCCAGGCAATGCCACTACCGTGCTCAACTTCAGCATCTTTCAGCAGGCATTTGTCTTCTTCCATGCAGGCTATGCCTCTGCGCTCTCGATGGCGCTGTTCGTGATTCTGCTCATCATCACCATGATACAGGTGTTTTTCTTCAGCAACCGTACTGTCTACGATCTGAGCTAGCTTCAAGGAAGGAGGAGAGCCTTTATGACCTCAGTAAGTACCGAACTTGCGTCACGTAAGGCGGTTGCGACCACGAAACAGGCAGCGTCGCCCCTGCGCAGGGTGCCGTTCTACGTGATTGTCTATATTATCCTCATACTCGGCGTGGTCATCTCGCTGTTCCCGTACTATATCGCGTTTCTGACAGCGCTGAAGCAGCCCAGTCAGATCTTCTCAGGCTCGGCGTGGACCTTGCCAAACCCGGTGACGTTCCAGAATTTCATCGACGTGGTGGAGAAGTACAATTTCCTGGCCTTTATCGGGCATACACTGATCTACGCGGTCATTCTTACGATCGGGCAACTCATTTTCAGTACCATGGCGGCATACGCCTTTGCCCGTATGGAGTTTCCGTTCCGCGATCAGATCTTCTGGCTCTACCTGTCGACTTTGATGGTACCTGCCGTCGTGACGCTGATTCCGCTCTTCCTGATTCTGAAGACCTTCGACCTGGTCAATACGTGGCCTGGTCTGGTACTGCCGTATGTGCTGGGGACGCCCTTTGGCATCTTCCTGATGCGGCAGTTCTTTCTTACCATCCCGAAAGACCTGGAAAGTGCTGCGCGTATCGATGGGGCGGGAACGATGCAGATTATGTTTCGGGTGATTTTGCCGCTGAGCCGCCCAATTATGGCAACGCTGGCCATCATCACGTTCGTGCAGGCCTGGAACTCCTTCCTCTGGCCCCTTATTGTGACGGATACCGATGATATGCGCGTGCTCACTGTCGGTATCGCAGCCTTTCAATCCAACTACGGGACGCAGTGGAACCTGATGATGGCTGCCACCTTCATTGCGCTAGGGCCATTACTGATCCTGTTTTTCCTGTTCCAGCAGCAGATTGTACGCTCCATTCATTTGAGCGGATTCAAATAGGGTATGCCGGATGCATCCGGACGGTGCGAGTGTCACTCTGAAAGGGAGGACAACGATGAAGGACACTACCTGGTATCGACGATTGGCCTTTGTAGAGCGTGGACTAGTGCAAGGAGGTGCTCAAAACCGCTATTTATCACGGCCCCTGGCCTGGCTCTCGGTGGGCGTGGTAGCCTTGATGCTGCTGGTCGCTTTAGCCGCGTGCGGTGGATCGAGTTCATCAGGCAGCAGCAACGGCGTGGTGAATCTCACATATGCGCTGTGGGACCAGAATGAGCAGGTCGGCTATCAGAAGTCGATAAACGAATTCATGAAGCTGCACCCGAACATTCATGTAACCATTGAGCAGACGCCGTGGGCTTCCTACTGGCAGAAACTGAGCACGGAGTTTGCGGCTGGCAATGCGCCGGACGTGTTCTGGGATCACCTGGCCTACTTCCCGTCGTTTGTGCAAGAGGGTCAGTTGATGAACCTGTCCCCGCTGATTAAGCAGAACAATATCGATATGTCTCAGTACTACCCATCACTGGTCAAAGAGTGGACGTATAACGGGAACGTGTACGGGCTGCCTAAAGACTGGGATACCATTGCCATTCTGTATAATAAGCAGATGCTCCAGAAGGCTGGCCTGCCTGTTCCTACCAACTGGACCTGGAATCCGACCGACGGGGGGACATTTCTCCAGTACGCGGAGAAGCTCACAATCGACCGGAACGGCAAAAATGCGACACAACCCGGTTTCGATCCAAACCACATTGTGCAGTACGGGTTTGTGTCGGAAAACAATGCTCAGGAAGGCTTCTGGAACTTCATCGCTATGAACGGCGGCCAGCTTATCGATAAGCAGTTCGGTCAGAACTTCGAACTCAATCAACCTGCTGATCAGCAAGCGTTACAGTTCCTGGTGAACCTGATCACAAAGTATCATGTCTCACCATCTGCGACAGAGACGAATAACAATGGGGGTGTCGCCGAGCAGTTGCTGGAGGGGGGTAAAGCGGCGATGGTCGCAGCCGGTGACTGGGAACTTACCTCGGTTCTGCAATCGACGAAGCTTCCTATTGGCGTAGCGGAATTGCCGACCGGACCGAACGGCGTGGTGAGCGTCTTCAATGGCCTGACCGACGCGATCTATGCCAGGACCCCCCATCCACAGCAAGCCTGGGAGCTGGAGCAGTGGCTGGGTTCGACGCAATCTGAGCAGATTCTGGGCCAGGGTGGCTATGTCTGGCCCGGTATCCAGAGCGACGATCAGTTATTCGTGCAGGCATGGCAGAAGAAGGGATTGGATGTCACCCCTTACCTGAAGGAGGCGCAAGGCACAACGATCCTCTTCCCGATCACCTTTGGCTACAACGAGGCATCCACGGATGTCAATAACATCTTCAACCAGATGTGGCTGGGGCAGATCTCGGTGGCGCAGGCGACAAGCCAGGCAGACCAGCAGGCCGATCAAGCTATACAATCGGCTTCCGCTGGCGGCTGATCTATGGTTCGAGAGGAACAACGGGATAAGACACTGTTTCGTTCCGTTGTTCCTCTCGAACCTTTTATTTTCATATAGCTACGACGATCATCCCGTTACTGCTCCGGGCATAATTGTGTAGAGATGGAGGGAACGCATTGGCGCATATTGCTTATGTACCATCCGGCAGGTGTTGGATTCTTCACATGGAGTCGTCAACTTACTGCTTTGCGCTGCGAGAGGACGGAACTTCGTTACAGCATATCTACTGGGGAGCGCGCATTTCATCAGAGGCAGCCGCAGAAATGGCGCGGCCTCCCGGTTCCTTAGGAAAAACGCACCATGCTGGCCCGCCCCCTATCCCGTTCGAATCCGAGACGGGAATCTCTCGCGAGGAGTACGCCCCGTGGGGTGAGATGCGTTTCGGGGAAGCGGATCTCAAGGTAGAGTATGCCGATGGTACACGGACAATCGAGTGGGTCTTTGAGCAGTATGGCATCGAGCGGGCAGGCCCGGAGCAGGCACTCTGGCTGCGCTTCCGTGATCGTATATATTCTCTGGTGGTGACGCTCTCCTACCGCATCCACGAGGGCCATGATGTGATCGAGCGCCGGGTTCAGCTGGAGAACGCAGGTGGAAGCGGGCCTATCGTGATCGAGCAGGCGTTCTCGGCGGATTGGCGCGTACCCCGGCGCGGATTTTACCGGCTGACCTACCTGCAGGGGCGCTGGGGGAAGGAGACGCAGGTGACGCAGAGCATCTTAAGCCCGGGCAAGGTGGTGCTGGAGAGTCGCAGAGGCATGACCAGCCACCAGTTCAACCCGTGGCTGGCGCTGGATCCGAAGGCAAGCGCGACCGAGGAAAGCGGCGCGGTATGGAGCGCGGCGCTGGCGTGGAGCGGCTCGTGGAAAATCGTGGTGGAGACGACACCCTACGGGGAAGTTCACTGCGCGGGTGGCGTGAACGATTTTGACTTTCGTTACATGCTGCAAGAGGGCGAGCAACTGGAACTGCCCATATTTGCCGGGCTGTATTCGCATGAAGGCTTTGGCGGTGCCAGCCGTGCCTGGCATGCATATGAACGCGAGGTGGTGTTGCCTGAAGGGCCGGAGGCGGCGCGCCCCGTGCTCTACAACTCATGGGAGGCGACGAGTTTCGATGTCAATGAGCGCAACCAGATGGAACTGGCCGCGAAGGCTGCCGCGCTTGGAGCCGAAGTCTTCGTCGTTGATGATGGCTGGTTCGGCGCGCGCAATAATGAGCGCGCGGGTCTGGGCGACTGGACGGTCAACAGGGAAAAATTCCCCCATGGCCTGAACCCTTTGATTGAGCGCGTCAATGCGCTGGAGATGCGTTTTGGCCTCTGGATTGAGCCGGAAATGGTGAATCCGGATAGCGACCTCTACCGGGCGCATCCAGACTGGGTCTACCATTTTTGCAACCGCTCGCGCACCGAGGGACGCAATCAGCTCGTGCTCAATCTCGCCCGCGAGGATGTGCGCGACTGGATGCTCGCAACGCTTGACAGCTTGCTTTCGGGGCATCACATCGAGTTCATCAAGTGGGATATCAACCGTTCTTTTAGCGAGCCGGGCTGGCCGGAGAAGGCCGACGAGAACTCCCGGCGCGTCTGGCTCGATCACGTGCGCAATCTCTACTGGATCATCGACGAATTGCGCCGCCGCCATCCTGATGTAGACTTTGAATCGTGTGCCGGAGGAGGTGGCCGCGTTGATCTGGGCATACTGTCGCGGGTTGAGCAGGTGTGGACGAGCGATAATACCGATGCGTTTGACCGCTTGAGCATTCAAGAGGGCTTCAGCTACGCCTACACCCCCCGCGTGATGATGGCCTGGGTCACCGATGTTCCCAACTTTGTGACTGGGCGCAGCGTGCCACTGCGCTACCGCTTCCATGTCGCCATGTCCGGCTCGCTCGGCATCGGCGGCGACCTCTCACACTGGACGCCACAGGAAATGGAGGAGGCGCGAGCATACATAGCCCTCTATAAGAGGGTGCGTTCGACCATCCAGAACGGCCTGCTTTACCGGTTGCGCTCTCCACGTGAGGGAAATGTAGCCGCGTCCGAATATGTAGCACAGGATGGCAGTGAAGTCGTGGTCTTTGCCTGGGGCCACTCGCAGCAATTTGGAGAGACACAAGTCACTTTTCGACTGCACGGCCTGCAGCAAGAGGCGGAGTATATCAACGAGAACGACCCTACCACCTATAGCGGCGCGTATCTGGCCCGGCAAGGACTATCAATCA
>Ga0209061_1000235_pt1 | contig 170770 bp, 153 predicted proteins | sample Coa_R1_10_FD_187157 | JGI IMG/M metagenome (GOLD analysis project Ga0209061, IMG submission 187157) | Surface soil microbial communities from Centralia Pennsylvania, which are recovering from an underground coalmine fire - Coalmine... | ecosystem: Environmental > Terrestrial > Soil >...
CCACCCAGGCCACCAGCGAGCCCGGCCACCACCAGAGCTGGTCAGACTGGCGCCGCGCCCACCAGGCCACCGCTCGCCGCAGTCACTACAAACGCCGGATCAAAGATCACGGCCTGTCGCTGTAGTACTAGCTGATCAGCGCCCGGGAGGTCACGCAGGTTTTCGGCGGTCAGCCGCATCCGCGCGCTGCCGTGCACGATCGCGAGGGGGTCGGCGAACCCGGCTGCGTGCAGCGGTGTCCGCAGGGCGGCATGGCGGCGGACCACCCGGTCCGCGGCCCGGCGCAGTGCCGGGCCGTCGAACGGCGCGGCGACCGGGATCGCGGTCACGTTGTGATAGGCGGGCTGGTCCCCGCCGGCGAACAGCCCCGCGAGCATGCCGGTCTGCAGCTGGGTCATCGGGTAGGCATCCTGCGCGTCCGCGGGGAGCCGCGGCGGCCACGCGGGCTGGTAGAATGAGTCTCGGTCTGGACGCTGGCGAGGCGGGTTGGCTGATACCCCTGGGCTGGTGCCGGGGCCGCGCCTGTGGCTGGTGCGCGTGCCGGGCTCGGATGTCGGGCGACATGCCGTCCTCATGCTGGATCCGGCCGAGCGTGACCGGGCCCGCTCCTTCCGTGATCGCGCCGACCAGCAGCGGTTCCTGGTGGCGCATCTGTGCCTGCGCCTGATCCTGGCCCGGCACCTTGACGTACGGCCGGAGGCGGTTGCGTTCTCCCGTGACCGGTGCCCGAGGTGCGGCCAGGCACATGGGCGCCCCGTGCTGGCCGGTCCCGGGCAGCACGTGCAGTTCTCGATGTCGCACAGCGGTGACTGGGTGCTGATCGGGACCGGCCCGTGGCGCCTCGGGGTTGACATCCAGGAAGTACCCGGCCTGGCCACGGTGCGCGACGTCCTGCCGCTGCTCCACCCGGGCGAGCAGGCGGAGATCACCGCGCGCGCCGGCTCCGGCCGGGCGCGGGCCTTCGCGCGCGTCTGGGCGCGGAAGGAGGCTTACCTCAAGGCTCTCGGGGTCGGCCTCGCCGCGGACCTGGCACAGGTCTACGCCGGCGCGGACGGGCGCGCCCCGGGTCCTGCCGGATGGACGATCCTCGACGTGCCCGTCGACATGGCATACGCGGCAGGGCTGGCCGTCCCCGGGACAGTCCGGCGCGCCGAGCTGGTGACCTGCCAGCTGCCGGGCCGCGGCGTTCCCGCGCTCGAGGTCACCGCTCGCCGCCGCATCGCGTGACCGCCGGGGGCGCCCGGCATCACCTGGCGCCTCGCCGGCCCGCGCACGCGGCCGGGATCGCCAGCTCGCGGACGTACTGGGTGTCGCCCGGCCCGGGAGTGGCGTAGTAAACCGCGGCGGGGCCGATCGCCAGGATCTCGTCGAGGGCCGGGTCCGGCAGCCGCAGGGGCGCGAGCGGCCGCCCGGTGGCCGGGTCGGCGCAGTAGTTCCGCCGTGCCCCGCCGGCCGGGTCGGTGACCCAGAGCCGCCCGCCGGCGATCCGGGCCGTGATCGCGTTGGTCCCCCCCACGCAGCGCGCGGTCACGCCGCCGTCCGGGCAGGAGCCCGGCCCGGCCGTCAGCCCGGGCAGGCCAAGGCGCTGCACGTAGCCCATCATCCCGGTGGGCTCCGACACCCACACCGCCCCGCCCGCCGGGCCGGAGACCTCTGGCGCGACCACCCCGAGCATGGGCCGGGACGCCAGCAGCGCCCCGGTCACCGGGTCGCGCGCCTGCACGGCTCCGCGGCCCTCGCGGTCCGCCTCCCCCACGACGAGCACGGCGCCCGCCGGGCCGGCCGACACGTCCGCGCTGGCCGCCCCGGGAATGCGCACGGTCAGGCTGAGCCGCCCGGATGGCAGGGCCAGCCGCAGCAGCGCGCCGGCCGCGGCCACCCAGAGCCCGCCGCCGGCCACCGCGAGCGCGTGCGCGCCGCCGAAGAGCGGGTAGCCCTGCGGCCACGTGAGCCGGCGGCCGGTCACCGCGAGGGTCCTGGGGTCGAGGCGGAGCACCTGCTGCCCGGACGGGCCGCTCACGGCCGCCCACAGCGCCCCCGCCGCGGCGACCAGCTGGTCCAGCGCGGCGGGCAGCGCCGCGGTGACCTCGGCACGGCCGGTCGCTGGGGCGATGCGGGCGATCCGCCAGCCGGCGCCGCCCGGCACCTGCCAGGCCAGGTAGACGCCGCCGGCGGCGACGGCCACGCGGGGGTTCAGGAGCGGCCGGGCGAGCAAGCCGCGCTCCGGCTCCCGCCGCGGCGCTGCCCGCGGCGTGCGGGCCGGTCCCGGAACGCGCCCCGCGGGAGGCCCGCACGCCGCCAGGGCGACGCCGGCGACGGCGGCCACGGCGAGCGCGGCGGCCAGCGGGCGGCGCGGCGGATGTGCTGTCACTCCTTCTGGGACGGCGCCGGCGGGCCGGCGGTTGCGTGCCCGCCAGCGGCCGCGGGCTCGCCGGCGGGTCACGCCGCGGCGCCGCATGGCCTGGGCATCGCCTGCCACGTGCCCGGCCGGCACCCCGGTCAGCGGCCGGCCGCAAGGCCCGCGAGCGTCCGCCCGGCGGGCGCGGGCGCGAACGCGCGGTGCCACAGCAGCAGCACGAGCAGCGCCCACTGCTCGTGGTGGCGGTTCGGGCGCGCGCCGTCGCGCAGCAGCGACTCGACTTCCCGGCGGTCGAGCAGCCGGCCGCCGTCGTCCGCGGCGAGCTCGCGCAGCCACCCGCCGAGCCCGCCGTCGAGCCAGGCCCGGAACGGGACGGGGAACCCGAGCTTGGGCCGCCCCGCGGTCTCCCCGGGGACCAGCCGAGCGGCGGCCGCCCGCAGGGCCACCTTCGTCTGCCCGCCCGCCACGCGGTGCCGCAGCGGAAGGCCCGCCGCGGCGGCGAAGACGACCGGGTCGAGGAACGGCACCCGCACCTCGACCGAGTGCGCCATCGCCATCATGTCCGCCTTCATCAGGATGCTGCTCGGCAGCCAGGTCCGCAGCATCATCGCCTGCATGCGGACCAGCTCGGGCTGGCCGGCCAGCGCGGCGTACTCCGGCGCCAGGAGGTCGAACGACGATTCCGGCCGCCAGCCGGCGGCGATCGCGGGCGCGAGCAGGCGGCGCTTGCGGTCCTCGTCGAAGAGCGGCGCGTTGCCGAGGAACCGGCGCTCCAGCGGGGCGCTGCCGCGCTGGAGGTAGCCCTTGCCCTTGGTCCCCTCCGGCAGCGCGCCCGCGAGCCGGCCCAGCATCCCGCGCAGGCCCGGGGGGATCGCGCGGAACGCCCGCAGCGCCTGAGGCTGGCGGAAGATGGGATAGCCGGCGAACAGCTCGTCCGCGCCCTCCCCGGAGAGCACGGCCTTGACCTGCCGGGAGGCGGCCCGGGCGAGGAACCACAGCGCCGGGGCGCTCGGGTCGGCCAGCGGGCTCTCCTGCGCCGCCACGATCCCGGGCAGCGCGCCGAGGTACTCCCGCTCGGTGATCACCTCCTCGGCGTGGTCGGCGCCGATCCGCGCGGCCAGCGCCCGCGCGGCCGGAAGCTCGTCGCGCTCGCCCCGCGCGGCCTCGAAGCCCACGCTGAACGTCCGCAGCGGCCCCAGCCTCGCCGCCGCGGCGGCGAGGAGCGCGGAGTCCACCCCGCTGGACAGGTACGCACCGACGGGCACGTCCGCCACCATGTGCGCGGCCACCGAGTCGGCCAGGGCCCGCTCGACCTCGTCGGCGCTGTCCCGCAGCGGCCTGCGCGGCCCCGGCGCCAGTTCCGGCCGCCACCAGCGGCGCAGCCGGACATCGCCGCCGCGGACCGTCGCGCAGCAGGCCGGCGGCAGCTTGGCCAGGCCCTGCCAGGGCGTGATCGGGTCGGGAACGTACCCGAAGCTCAGGTAGTGCCATAGCGCCTGCGGGTCGAGCGGCAGCGGCCCGGCCGCGGCCAGCACGGCGCGGGCCTCGGATGCGAAGATCACGTGGCAGGCGGTGCGCAGCAGGTGGAGCGGCTTGATCCCGAACCGGTCGCGGGCCAGGAACAGCTCGTCGGCGTCACGGTCGTAGACGGCCACCGCGAACATGCCGCGCAGCCGCTCCACGAAGTCCGGCCCCCACTCCTCGTACAGGTGGGGGATCAGCTCGGAGTCCCCGCGGCCGCGCAGGTCGTGCCCGCGGGCGGCGAGCTCGCGGCGCAGGTCCGCGTGGTTGTAGACCTCGCCGTTGAAGACCGACCAGTAGCGCTGCCGCTCGTCCGCGGCCGGCTGCCGCCCGCCGGCCAGGTCGAGCAGCGCGAGCCGCCGGAACACCAGCCGCCCGCGGCCGACCGCGGCCTGTCCCGCGTCGTCGGGCCCGCGGTGGCGCAGCGCGGCGCCGGCCGCCTGCGCGCTCGGCTCGGCACCGCCCTCGGCGTAACGCACCCAGCCAGCGATCCCGCACATCACGAACCGCCTTCCTCCCACGGCGGGCACTGCCCGGAGTCGGCCACTGCCGACCCCGGCCGCGGGCAAAGGAATCGCCTGGCAGGGCAGCAGCGCGCGGGCCGGGGCCCCGTGATATCTCTGGGCCATGTCGTCGCGAGGACAGGCCGGCCAGGCCGGCGGGGAGCCCGGGCTGATCGACCTCCTGACACTGGAGCGGATCGAAGCCGACCTGTTCCGGTCCGCGGTGGTCCACGACGACCGGCGCGGCCTGTACGGGGGCCAGGTGGCCGCCCAGGCGCTCGCCGCGGCCGCCGCGACCGTGCCGGACGGCCGCCATCCCCACTCGCTGCACGGCTACTTCCTCAGCCGCGGCGACCCGGCCCGGCGGGTGCTGCTGATGGTCAGCCGCGACCGCGACGGCCGCTCCTACTCCAACCGGCGGGTCATCGCGGTCCAGGGCGGCGTGGTCATCTTCAACATGGCGGCCTCGTTCCATGTCCTTGAGGACGGCCCGGACTACCAGGCCCACGCGCTGCCACGGGTCAGCCCGCCGGAGCGGGCCGCGGACATCTCCGGCCGGGTCCGCCTGCTCGGGATCGAGGTCCGGGTACCCGAGCAGGCCAGCCCGCGCCAGGAATGGCCGTCCCGGGTCTGGATGCGGTCGCGGGACAAGCTCGGCGACCCGGCCGCGCACGCCTGCGCGCTCGTCTACGTGTCGGACATGTTCACCGGGCTGGCCTCCGTCCCGGCCATCTCCGAGGTCGGGCCCGTGACCAGCATCGACCATGCGGTCTGGTTCTACCGCCGGGCCAGGCTCGACGAGTGGGTCCTGATGGACCTGCGGCCGGAGTCGACCGCGGGCGGCCGGGGCATGTACACCGGCAGGATCTTCGGGCAGGACGGCACGCTGGTTGCCGGGATCGCCCAGGAGTCCCTGTTCCGCCCCGGCCGCGCCCGCCCGCCCGGGCCGCTCGCGCCGTAGCGGCAGGCAGCGCGGCGCCGCGCCCGCTGTTGTCCCGGCCGGCGACGTGAGGTACGAATGCAACCATGTCGATCGCGATCACCGAGGAGCAGCGCGCGCTGGCGCGGACGGTCTCTGACTTCCTGAGCGCCCGCGGCGCCCGGGCCGCGGCCCGGGACCTGCTCGACGCCGGCTCCGAGCCGCTGCCGGCTTTCTGGGCCGAGCTCGCCGCGCTCGGCTGGCTCGGGATCCACCTGCCCGAGGAGCACGGCGGCTCCGGCTTCGGCCTGCCGGAGCTGGTCATCGTCGCCGAGCAGATGGGCCGGGCGGTGGCGCCGGGCCCGTTCGTGCCCACGGTGGCGGCGTCCGCGACGCTCGCGGCGGCCGGTGACCGCCGGCAGCGGGAGCGCTGGCTGCCCGGGCTGGCGGACGGCTCGGTGACCGGCGCGGTGGCCCTCGGCGGCCAGGTGAGCGTCCGCGGCGGCGCGGCGTCCGGTGATGCGGGGGTGGTCGCCTCCGGCCACCTGGCCGGCGTGCTGCTGGTCCTTTCCGGCGAGGACGTCGCCGTAGTCGACTGCCGGGCCGGCGGGGTGAGCGCGCAGGTGCCGCCCAACCTCGACCCGGCGAGGCGCTCGGCCCGGGTCAGCCTGGACGGCGCGCCCGCGGAGCTGATCCCTGGCGCCCGCCCGGCCCTCACCAGCCTGGCCAGGACGCTGTTCGCCGCCGAGGCGACCGGGGTGGCCCGGGCCTGCACCGAGATGGCCAGCGAGTACGCGAGGGCGCGCGAGCAGTTCGGCCGGCCGATCGGCATGTTCCAGGCGGTCAAGCACCACTGCGCGAACATGCTGGTCGCCACGGAGCTGGCGACCGCCGCCGTGTGGGACGCGGCGCGGGCCGCCGCCGGCGGGGGCGAGCAGTTCGGCTACGCGGCGGCGATGGCCGCCTGCCTCGCCCTGGAGGCGGCGGACCTGGCCGCGAACCTGAGCATCCAGGTCCACGGCGGGATCGGGTTCACCTGGGAGCACGACGCCCACCTGTACCTGCGCCGGGCCACCGCGCTCCAGGCGCTGGTCGATGCCGAGGCCGCCGCCGCCGAGGTGACCGGCTGGGTGCGCCGCGGCGTGCGCCGGGAGCGGGCGGTCGATCTGCCCGCGCACGCCGAGCCGCTGAGGCGCGAAGTGCGGGAGTTCCTCGCCCGGATCGCCGGCCTGGATGAGGACGCGCGGAGGAAGGCGATGATCGACGGCGGGTGGCTGGTGCCGCACTGGCCCAGGCCGTGGGGGCGCGCCGCCGGGGCGGCCGAGCAGCTCGTGATCGAGCAGGAGTTCGCAGCCGCCGGGGTCACCCGGCCCGGGTACGGGATCACCGGCTGGATCATCCTCACGCTCATCCAGCACGCCACCCCCGAGCAGGTCGCCCGCTGGGTGCCGCCGGCCCTCAACTACGAGCTGACCTGGTGCCAGCTGTTCAGCGAGCCGGGCGCCGGCTCCGACGCGGCCGGGATCCGCACCCGCGCCGTGCGGTCCGACGGCGGCTGGGTGGTGAACGGGCAGAAGGTCTGGACCAGCGGCGCGCGCCAGGCCAGGTACGGCTTCGCGACGGTCCGCACCGACCCGGACGCACCCAAGCACGCCGGCATCACCACCATGGTGATCGACATGCGGGCACCTGGGGTGACGGTCCGCCCCCTCCGGATGGCCACCGGCAACTCCGACTTCAACGAGGTCTTCCTCGACGACGTCTTCGTCCCCGACTCCGACGTGGTCGGCCCGGTCAACCAGGGCTGGACCGTGGCCCGGGCCACGCTCGGCAACGAGAGCGTGAGCATCGGCGGCGGGGCCGGGGGTGCGACGATGCCCGGCGAGGCGTTCATCGGCCCGTTCGACGCCCACCCGGAGCGGCTCCCCGGCGGCGCCGGCCGGCTTGGCCGCCACCTCGCCCGCACCCACGCGATGGCGATGCTGAACCTGCGCAGCGCCCACCGGGCCGTCGCCGGCGGCGAGCCGGGGCCGGAGGGGAACGTCACCAAGCTGCTGCTCTCGGAGATCGGCCACGAGTCCGCCGCGATCATGGGCGCCCTGGCCGGGCCGGACCTGGCGTTCCTCGACGGCCCGGGGGCGGTGGGCGGGCTGCTGGCCCTCTCCCACCGGGCGATGTCGATCGCCGGGGGCACCTCGGAGATCAAGCGGAACCAGATCGGCGAGCGGATCCTCGGCCTGCCCCGCGATCCGCTGCTCCGCTGAGGTCCGCAGCTCCGCTGAGCCAGCCGGCGGGTATCCTGAAGGAGCGCAGCGGCGGTGGGACCCGCCGGCAACCGCGGCGCTGCCGCCAATGGTCCCTGCCTGACTCAGGTAGGAGGCCGCATGCGCGCACCAGACCCCGGTCCCGCCGATCCGCTCCTGGCGGCGCTCGCCGAGCTGTCCGCGCTCGGGGACGACCGCGACCGGGCTGCCCTGGCCGGCATCGCCGACCGCCTCGCCGGGCGGCGGCTGCGGGTCATCGTCGCCGGCGAGGCCAAGCGGGGCAAGAGCACGCTGGTGAACGCCCTGCTCGGCCGGGACGTGCTGCCTTCCGGCGTGACGCCGCTCACCGCGCTCGCGACCACGGTGCGGCACGGCGCGCCGGAGCGGGCCGACGTCACCTACGCCGACGGGAGGACCGGGTCGTTCCCGCTGGCCGCCCTGGATGACCTGGTCACCGAGCAGGGGAACCCGGCCAACGAGAAGAACCTCGCATCGGTCACCGTCATCGTGGACGCGCCGCTGCTGGCGCTGGGCGTCGAGCTGGTGGACACCCCAGGCACCGGCTCGGTCCACCAGCACAGCACCAGCCAGGCGCGCGCCGCCCTGGCCACGATGGACGCGGCGGTGTTCGTGCTCACGTCGGACCCGCCGGCCTCAGCGAGCGAGCGGCAGCTCATGGCCGAGGTGGCCGGCCTGTCCGTGGCCATGTTCGTGGTCCTCAACAAGGCCGACCGCCTCGACGGGGACGAGCTGGCCGAGGTGCTCGCCTTCACCGGGCAGGTGGCCGCCCAGGCGGTGGCCGAGGGCGCGCGGGGCCAGCGGCGCACGGGCGGGCCGGCCGGGGCTGCCTCCGCAGCCGCGCCGCCCGCGCCCAGGATCCATCCGGTCTCGGCCCGGGCGGCCCTGGCCGGCCAGGGCGATCCCGGGTTCGAGCGGTTCGCGCGCGACTTCACCGAGTACCTGGTCAGCGGGCGCCTGGCGGACCTGCGGCGCTCCGCCGTCGGCCACGCCCGCCGGATCGCGGCCTCGCTGCGGGACGAGGCGGCGCTGGCGCGGCGGGCTGCCGAGCTGCACGGCACGGAGGCGGCGGGGCGCGTGCAGGAGTTCGCCGGCCGGCTCGCCGCGGTCCGCGCGCGCCGCGACGAGGCGGCCGACGTCGTGGCCGGGGAGTCTGGGAGGATGCTCGCCGCCCTCAACCAGTCCGCGGAGGCGGCCGGGCCGCGGGCCGCGGCCGGGGTGATGACGCGCCTGGATGAGCTGTTCCGCGGTGACCTCGCCGCCGCGCCTGCCGCGCGGATCGAGGAGGACGGGCGGGCCAGGCTGTCCGAGCTGGCCGTCGCGGCGGCCGAGGCCTGGCGGCGAGAGCGCGCCGGGGAGATCGAGGCCGGCCTGGCGGCGCTGGACGAGCGGCTCACCGGGGCGCTGCGCGCCGAGCTCGACTCGGTCCGCCAGGCCGCCGCCGACCTGCTGGACGTGGACCTGACGGCGCCGTCCGCGGCCGGCAGCCTCATCCCCGACCTGCGGTTCTTCTATGTCGCCGGGCCGGAGGCCGGCCAGGTGGAGCTGCTCGCCGGGGCGGTCCGCCGGCGGCTTCCCGGCGAGGCTGGCCGGGCGCGGGCACGGGAGTGGCTGCGCCGCGAGGCGGCCGGCCTTGCCCTCATGCAGATCGGGCGGGCCCGCGCCGACCTGCAGTACCGGCTGGCCGAGGCCACCCGCCGGCTCGCGCGGGACCTCCGGGAGCGCTACGACGAGGGCACCGGCCGGCTCGCCCGGGCCCTCGCGCAGGCGTCGGGGCTGCAGGCCGCGACCGAGCAGGAGATCGCGGCGCGGGACATCCGGCTCGCCGAGCGCCTGTCGGCGGTGGACCGCGTGCTCGGGCTGCTGGACGCCGCAGAGGGCCCGGCGCGGCCCCCGGGCCCGGCGCAGCCCGGCGGCCTGGCCCAGCCCGGCGACCCGGCGCAGCCTCCCGGCCCGGCGCAGCCTCCCGGCCCGGCGCAGCCTCCCGGCGGCCCGGCACCGGGGGACGGCGCGCCCCGGGGGGCCGCTGTCACGACGAATGCGGGCGGCCCGCGATGACGTTCGCGACCATCTTGTTCCCCGGCGCCTGGGACGGGCCGGGCGAGCCTGACGAGCCCGAGTTCTTCGCCGACCTGAACCTCGGCCAGGTCGTGGCGGAGATCACCCTGCCGTTCGCCGAGTACGACCTCACGCCCTACTTCCGGGTGCCCCTGACCAGCCTCGACGCGGTCGCCTACCGCCAGGAGGTGCTGCGCGACCTGGCCGATCCGGCGATCGGCGGGCCCGTCCGCGCGTTCGCCGCCGGCATGCGCGCCGTGCGCGAGCGCCTCGCCCTGTCGGCCAGGCTCCACTACCCGCATCAGGGGCAGCGCTGGCACCTGGACGCGGCGGCCGCGTACTGCGCGGCGGTCCGCGGCCTCGACGAGGACCTTCGCGCGGCCGCGCCGCGCTCGCGCGGAGTGCTCGGGCTCCGGGCGCACGTCGCGGCCTACGCCGCCGCGCCCGCGTTCGAGGAGCTGGAGGCCGAGGCCGCGCGGATCGGCGAGCTGCTCGCGGGCATCGCCTACGAGCTGCACATCAGGGGCAGCAGGATCACCGTCCGCCGCCACCGCGACGAACCGGACTACAGCGCCGAGGTGACGGCGACGTTCGCGAAGTTCGCGCAGGGCCAGCCGAAGGACTACCGGGTCGCCTTCACCGAGCCGGCCGAGATGAACCACGTCGAGGCGGGCGTGCTCGCGCTGGTGGCCAGGCTGCATCCGGAGGTCTTCGGCCCGCTCGCCGAGTTCTGCGAGCGCCACCGGGACTTCACTGATCCGGTCCTCGCCCGGTTCGACCGGGAGGTCCACTTCTACCTGGCGCACCTGGACTGGGTGTGGCGCCTGGAGGAGGCTGGCCTGGAGTTCTGTTACCCGCGGGTCTCGCGGAGCAAGCACGTCCTGGCCCGGGCCACGTTCGACGCCGCGCTCGCCGGCAAGCTGGCGGCGCGGGGCAGCCCGGTGGTCCGCAACGACCTTCACCTGGACGGCGACGAGCGGATCCTCGTCGTCACCGGGCCGAACCAGGGCGGCAAGACCACGCTGGCCCGCGCGTTCGGCCAGCTCCATTACCTGGCGAGCCTTGGCTGCATGGTCCCCGGCCGGGAGGCGGCGCTACTGCTCCCCGATGCGATCTTCACCCACTTCGAGAAGCAGGAGGCCCTGGCCGACCTCAGCGGCAAGCTGGGCGACGACCTGCTCAGGGTCCGCGGCATCCTCAGCCGGGCGACCGGGGACAGCGTGATCATCATGAACGAGATCTTCACCTCGACCACGCTCGCCGACGCGCTGTTCCTCGCCCGGAACATCCTGCGCGAGATCATCGCCATCGGCGCCATCGGCGTCTTCGTCACCTTCCTCGACGAGATCGCCTCGCTCGGCCCGCAGACCGTCAGCATGGTGGCCGCCGTCGACCCGGACGATCCCGCCCGCCGTACGTACCAGGTGATCAGGAGGCCCGCCGACGGGCTGGCCCACGCGATGGCGCTGGCTGCCCGGCACGGGCTGACCTACCGGCAGATCAAGGAGCGCATGGCGCCGTGAAGGTGTTCCTCATGCACCCCGACAGGGAGTTCGGCCCCCCGGCCGGCGAGCCGACGTGCTCCCAGGCGCTGATCGCGGACCTGGAGCTGGACACCCTCCTCGGCGCGATGGCGGCGGGCGATGAGTTCCTCCTCGCCGTGGCCCGCGCGGCCCTGCTCGCCGGGCTGCGCGACCCGGCGGCGATCCGCTACCGCCAGCAGGTGCTCGCCGACTGCCTGCGCGAGGCGCCGGTGGTGCGCCGGCTGTACGAGATCGCGGCCGCGGCGATCGCCGGGGAACGCCGTGCCTACGGCGGCTGGTTCCTCCCGAAGGCCCCGGACGCGCTGCTGCGCCGCTCCGTCGAGGTGCTGCAGATGTTCACCGGGCACCTGCGGCAGCTCCGCGAGATCGCGGCGCGGGACGGCCCCCGGTTGAGCTCCGCCGGGTTCACCCGCTTGTTCGCGATGCTGCTCGGGGAGCTGACCGACGAGTACTTCGCCGAGATCGCCGGGCACCTGCGGCGGCTGCGGTTCCGGGATGGCGTGCTGATCAGCGCCCGGCTGGGGGCCGGCAACCGGGGCACCGGCTACACGCTACGCCGGGCGCGCGAGCCGAGGCGCAGGCTGGCGCTGCCGCCGGCGCGCGGGCGCGCGCTCACGCTGACAATCGCCGACCGTGACGAGGCCGGGGCGCGGGCGCTCGCCGAGCTGGAGCGCCGCGGGATCAACCTGGTGGCCGACGCCCTGGCCCGCTCGACCGATCACATCCTGGCGTTCTTCACGGCCCTGCGCACCGAGCTCGCGTTCTACGTCGGGGCGCTGAACCTGCACGAGGCGCTGACCGCCCGGGGCGTCCCGCTGTGCTTCCCCGAGCCGGCCGGCCTGGCCGGCCCCGGCCCCTTGTTCACCGCCCGGGACCTGCGGGAGCCGTGCCTCGCGCTCACCGCGCCGGAACCGGTGGCGGGCAACGACGTGGACGCGGACGGCAGGCCGCTCATCGTGATCACCGGCGCGAACCAGGGCGGCAAGTCCACGTTCCTGCGCAGCGTCGGAGTCGCCCACCTGATGATGGAGGCCGGCCTGTACGTGCCGGCCCGCGCGCTGCGGGCGACCGTCTCCCGGGGCGTCTTCACGCATTTCAGGCGGGAGGAGGACGCCACGATGACGAGCGGGAAGCTGGACGAGGAGCTGCGCCGGATGAGCCAGGTCACGGCGCGGATCGCGCCCGGGGCCCTGCTGCTGTGCAACGAGTCGTTCGCCGCGACCAACGAGCGCGAGGGCTCGCAGATCGCCCGGGAGGTCTTCACCGCGCTGCTCGACTGCGGGGTGCGGCTGTGCGCGGTGACCCACCTGTTCGACCTGGCGCATGGCCTGCATGCCGAGCGGGGCGCGGGGGCGCTGTTCCTGCGGGCCGAGCGGGGCGCCGATGGCCGCCGCACGTTCCGGCTGGTGCCCGCCGAGCCGCTGCCCACCAGCTTCGGCGAGGACATCTACCGGCGGATGTTCGGCGAGCGGGCGGCGGCCGGCTGAGCGCCGCGGAGCCGCCGAGCCGCGCGTGCGCCCGCCGCACTCTCGCCCGCCGCACTCTCGCCCGCCGCCCCCTCGCCCGCCGCACTCTCGCCCGCCGCACTCTCGCCCGCCGCACTCTCGCTCACCGCGGAGCGGCGAGCAGCAGGGCAGCCCCAGCCGCCGCGACGCCTGCGGTGATCAGCCACGGCGAGGGCGGCAGGTGCGGCAGCGAGGCCAGGGCGACGAGGAGCGCCGCGCCGAGGGCAGCCGCCAGCACCGGGAGCTGCCGCCGCGCCCAGCGCGCCGCCCCGGCAGTGACCCCGGACTCGGCCAGATCGAGCGCCAGCAGGTAGGCGAGCACGAGCGTGCCCTCGGCGGCAGCCGCCGGCGCGGACACCGCCTGGCCGGCGACTCCGGCGCCGGCCGCGGCCATTGCCGCCAGCGCGGCGAGCGTCCCAGCGGCCGGCCACCGGGTGAGCGCGGCCACCGCGGCTGCCGCCGCGCCGGCGACGGCGAGCGGCCATGTGGCTGGCGCCAGGCCTGCCGCGCCGGACAGCATCGCGGCGCCGAGCGCCGCTGCCGCCAGGCTGGCCCGGGTGGGCGCCAGGCGGCCGGGAGGGAGCCGGAGGCCGCGGCGCGCGCGCCGCCGCGGCCGTGACCGGGCTGCCACCGGGCCGTTCACCGGGCGCCTCCGCCGACGCGGCGGCGGGTGAACTGGGCCAGGCCTGGATCGAGGCTGGCCTCGGGGGCGCCGACGGTCGCCTCAGCCTCCGCGGGCCGGCCGGGCCATCCGGTGACCGGGATGCCCAGCGACTCCAGGCGGTAGCGCAGCGCCCGGCGCTCCAGGCGCCAGGCCCGCAGCGCCAGCTCGCCGGCGCGCGACCTGGGTGGCGGGACGGGCTCGGCCGCCAGCACGTCGACGACGATCACCGGGTGACCGCGCTCGCGCAGGTCGGCGGCGGCCGCGATGGCCCGGTCGTCGAGCAGCGGGGTGAACATGACCACGAGCGCGCCCGGCGGCAGCGCAGCGCGCGGCACGCGGGCCAGGTCGGGCGAGACGTAGCTGTGCCAGCCGCGCACGTCGATCACCGACTCGGCGATCTGGTAGAACTGCCACCGCCCGCACCCTGGCGTGACCCAGCGCAGCGGCCCGCCCAGCGTGATCAGCCCGAACCGGTCCCCTGCCCGCGTGTAGGCCCGGGCCAGCCCGGCGGCGCCGCGCACCGCCCGGTCCAGGCTTGACTCCCCCGGCAGCCCGGCATCGCTGAACGCATCGATCACCGCGACCACCTCCGCCGCCCGCTCGCCGGCGAGCTCGTTGACGTGAAGCGCTCCCCGGCGGGTGGTGACCGGCCAGTTGACCCGGCGCAGCCGGTCGCCCGGGGCGAACTGCCGCACCCCGGCGAACTCCACGCCATCGCCGGGCCGGCGGTCGGCGTGGTCGCCGATCCTGTCGCGCAGGCGCGCCGGGAGCACGAGCCTCGACAGCGCCGGAGGACGCGGGAAGACGGCCACCGCAGGCAGCGCGATCACGGCGCGCCCGGTGAACAGCCCGCCCCGGCTGCGCGCGGCCAGCTCGACCCGGCCCGGCTGCCAGCGCCCCCACCGGAGCGCCCGGACCCGCCACTGGGCGATGACCCGCTCGCCGGCGACTACGTGGACGTGCGGGCCGGCGCCGGCCTCGAACGCCCGCCCGGGCACGAGCCGGGCGCTGAGCGAAGCGACCGCGGCCATCCCCGCGAGCTCTCCGCCGCCTGCCGCAGGGTCGCCGCCAGGCCGGCGGGCCTCTCCGGCGAGCTCCGCCTCGACCGTGATCGCAAGCTCCTCGCCCTCGAAGCAGCGCTCGGCCGAGACGCGCGCCAGCGCCCGGGCGCCGTACCGGGGCCGGCGGGCGCCCAGGGCCAGCGCGGCGGCCGCCGGGGCGGCGAGCGCCAGCAGCCCCGGTTGGCCCAGCAGCACGGCCCCCAGCAGCGGGAGCAGGGCGACGCTGGCCACGCGCCGCGCATGGCTGGACACCGCCCACGTCAGCGGCAAGTCGGTCACCGCGGCCCGCCCGGCCCGCCGCCGGTCGTCAGCGGGGTCGGAACCTCGCCGAGCAACTCGGCGACGACGTCCTCGCCGGTGACCTGGCGCACCCACAGCTCGGGGCGGAGCACCAGCCGGTGCGCGAGCGCCGGCACCGCGACGGCCTTGACGTCCTCGGGCGTGACGTAGTCCCGGCCGTCGAGCATGGCATGGCCGCGGGCCAGGCCGGCGAGCGCGATTCCGCCCCGGGGGCTCGCTCCCACCGCCACCTTCGCATGCCCCCGGGTCGCGCCGAGCAGCCGCACCACGTAGGCGAGCAGGTCGTCCCCGACATGAACCTGGCCCAGGCTCGCCCGCAGGCCGGCCACCCCGCGCGCGTCGGTGACCGCGCGCAGCCGAGGGGGCCAGGCGGCGCGCTCGAGCTGGCGCCGGAGCATCACGGCCTCGTCCTGAGCCGCCAGGTAGCCAAGCCTGGCGCGGAGCAGGAACCGGTCCAGCTGGGCCTCCGGCAGCGGGTAGGTGCCCTCGTACTCGATCGGGTTGTCGGTGGCTAGCACGATGAACGGCTCCGGCAGCGGCCTGGTCTGCCCGTCGACGGTCACCTGCAGCTCGGCCATCGCCTCGAGCAGCGCCGCCTGGGTCTTCGGCGGAGTGCGGTTGATCTCGTCGGCCAGCAGCACGTTCGTGAACACCGGCCCGGGCCGGAACACGATCTCGCCGGTGCGCTGGTCGTACAGCGGCGCTCCGGTCACGTCCGCCGGGAGCAGGTCAGGGGTGAACTGGACGCGGGTGAACCGCAGGCCCAGGACCTGGGCGAAGGACCGGGCCATCATGGTCTTGCCCAGCCCGGGCAGGTCCTCGAGCAGGACGTGCCCGCCGGCCAGGATGCCGAGCAGCACCAGCCGCAGCACCCTCCGCTTGCCCACGATCACGCGCTCGACCTCGTCGAGGATCTCCGCGCACAAGGTGGCGGCCTCGCTGATCGTCACAGTCCCTCCAGTCGCTCGACGATGGCGGCGAGCGCGTCCAGGCTCACGCCCGGCGCGCGGGAGTCGGTGGAAGGCGGGCGGGCCGGGTCGAGCAGGGGCCACAGGTCAGGGCCGAAGACCTCGCCGCCCGCCGCCGGGTTCTTGGCGAGGTCGATGCGGCGCCGTCCCGCGAGCAGCGCGGCGAGCAGCCGCAGCAGCACCGGCCTGGCCACCAGGTCGAAGTGGCGCATGGACGCACTGGCCTCGGTGAACGCGCCCAGGAGCGCCCGGTAGCCGGGGAACTGGGCGTTCGGCGCCGGCCGGGGCGGCCCCGCCGCGGGGGGCTGGGCGGGCGGGCCGGCCAGCCGCAGCCGGGCCGCCAGCAGGGCGGCGGCGGCCAGGGTGCCGCCGAGCACGAAGAGCCCGGCCTGGCCGCCCACCGCGTAGCCGGCCCCGAGCACGACGCCGGCCCCGCTGGCGAGCACAACGGCGGTCATGCCCCGCATGGCCCGCATCCCTCCCCTCGGGCGCCCCGGCCCGGGCCGCCGCCCGCGCAGCCGCCCTGGCCGGATGCCGGCCGGCCCAGGTCGGCGAGGATCTCGCCGAGCGCCTCGCGAGCCGCGCGCCGCTGCGGCTCGCCGACCGGGTGGACGCTGAACCGCGCCTCGCGGAACAGCTCGGTGAGCCGGCGGCCGCCGGGAGCCCGTACCAGCCCGGTGCCGGTTGCCCGGCCGAGCAGCTCCTCCGGCGTGTCCGCGGCGCGGCGCGGCGAGCCGGCCCGCGCCAGGGCCGCCTCCATCGCCGCGTAGCAGGCGATGATCGCTGACCGGGCATCCGAGCCGGCGTCCAGCGCCCGGCCGCCCGCCTCCACTGCCGCCGCCAGGACAGCGGCCTGGCGGCCTGCCCGCCCGCCGCTCGGCTCCGGCCCGGCGGCGATCTTCCGCCGGCGGGCCCAGAGCATGATGGCCGCCGCTCCGGCCAGCACCACGAGCGCCCCGGCCACGGTGCCCGCCAGCGCGGCGCCGGCCGCGCTGCCCGGCCCGCGCAGGGCCGGCAGGCGCGGCGCCACCGGCGCGGCGGGCGCGGGCGCCGAGCCCGCCGGGGCCCGCTGCCCGCGGACCGTGACGACGATCGCTGCGGCCAGCAGGCCCGCCATGGTCAGCGCCGCGAGCAGGGCGAGCGCGCGCTGCGCGCCGGTCAGGGCCGGCTCGGGCTCCTGCTCGTCCCGGCGCCGCCTGGCCCGCCGCGCCAGCGCGACCGCGAGCACGGCGAGCAGGGCGCCGGCGAGCGCGACCAGGACCAGCCCCCACGCCTTGCCCTCCGGCCCGGCGCCAGCGCCGAGGAGCCCTGCGGCGGGCAGATGCGCCCCGGCCCGCGCGCCAGCCCCGAGGGCGGCGAGCACCAGCAGGCCGGTCACCACCGCGAGCCGGCCGATGCCCCAGCCCCGCACCTCGACCTCCATCTCGCGTGAGGCAGGGACCGTTGGCGGCCTTGGCCGCGATTGTGCGGCGGGTCCCACCGCCGTGCCTGCCAGCCTACCTGGCGGCCCGGACGCCCCGTCGGCCGCGTCGCCGCCCGGCGCCGGGTGCCGCCCGGTCCGGCAACGGCCGCTGGCGGCGGTCAAGGACGCTCGGGCTGCGGACGGCTTCGGGCAGTGAGATTGCGGGCGGCCGCGGTTAGGCTGGGGGCGTGCCGGCGCTCTACTCGTGGCTACGCCGCCATCCGCGGCTGGTGGACGGGGCGCTGGCGCTCGTGCTGGCGCTGAGCGGGCTCGCCACCGGGTTCGCGTTCCACCGCTACTGGGAGATCCCCGCGACCCTCGGCGTGACGGTGCCGGTGGTGTTCCGCCGGGCCCATCCGGTCGCGGCGTTCGCCGTCGCGACCGTCGCCGGGGCCGCCCAGGTCGCCCTGGGCGTCCGCCTGGGCCTCACCGACGTGGCGATCGTCGTGCTGCTGTACACGCTCGCCGCCTACGCTCCCCGGCGCGCCTCCCTGGCGGGCCTGGCAGTGTGCCTGGTCGGCTCGGCGGTCGCGATCGTCACGTGGCGGCCGACGGCGATCAGCTTCTTCAACTGGCTGCTGGTTGGCGCCGTCCTGTTCGGCGGCTCCTCGCTGACCGCCTGGATCCTCGGTGACTCGGTGCGCTACCGCCGTGCCTACTACGCCGGGCTGGAGGAGCGTGCCGCCCAGCTGGAACGGGAGCGCGACGCCCAGGCGCAGATCGCGGCGGCGGCGGAGCGGGCGAGGATCGCCCGCGAGCTGCACGATGTGATCGCCCACAACGTCAGCGTGATGGTGGTCCAGGCCGACGGCGCCGCCTACGCGATGGGCGCCGATCCCCGCCGCGCCCGCGAGGCCCTCGCCGCGATCTCGGCCACCGGCCGTCAGGCGCTGGCGGAGATGCGGGCGCTCCTGGGAGTGCTGCGCCGCCCCGGCCACGATGCCGCGGCGGACCTGGCCCCCCAGCCGGGCCTGCACCAGATCGGCGACCTGCTCGACCAGGCAAGGGCGGTCGGGCTGCCGGTGACCTGCACGGTCGAGGGGGTGCCACGGCCGCTGCCCGGCGGGGCGGCACTCGCCGCCTACCGGATCATCCAGGAGTCGCTCACCAACGTCCGCAAGCACGGCGGCCCGCTCGCCACGGCGGCGGTCACGCTCCGGTATGCCGGCGACCGGCTGGAGATCGAGGTCGCCGACGACGGAGCCGGCGCCGCCGCGTCCACCGACGGGCCGGGCCACGGCCTGACCGGGATGCGGGAGCGAGCCGGCCTGTATGGCGGCACGGTCCGGGCCGGGCCGCGGCCCGGCGGGGGATTCCTGGTCGCCGCGACGCTGCCGTTCACGGCTGACCGGGCGGGGGCCGCGTGAGCATCAAGGTCTTCCTCGCCGACGACCAGCAGCTGGTGCGGGCCGGGTTCAGGATGGTCCTCGACGCCCAGGCGGACATGACCGTGGTGGGCGAGGCCGCCGACGGCCTGGCGGCGGTGGAGGCGCTCCGGGGCGTCGCCGCCGACGTGGTGGTGATGGACGTGCGGATGCCCAGGCTGGACGGGATCGAGGCCACCAGGCGGATATGCCAGGCGGGTGACCGCCCTCGCGTGCTCATGCTCACCACCTTCGACCTCGATGAGTACGCGTTCGCGGCCCTCAGGGCCGGGGCGAGCGGGTTCCTGCTCAAGGACGTGCCGCCGGAGGAGCTGCTGTTCGGCATCCGCGCGGTCCACTGCGGGGACGCGATCGTCGCGCCGTCCACCACGCGGCGGCTGATCGACCGGTTCGCCCCGATGCTGCCCGGCGACGACGAGCCCCTGGCGGGCCTGCGCGGGCTGACCGGGCGCGAGCGCGAAGTGCTCACGCTCATCGCCCGGGGCCTGTCCAACACCGAAATCGCCGCGCGGCTCTTCGTCTCCGAGGCCACGGTCAAGACGCACGTCGGCCGGATCCTCGCCAAGCTCGGGCTGCGCGACCGGGTGCAGGCGGTCATCCTGGCGTACGAGACCGGGCTGGTCAGGGCCGGCCGGCCCGCCTGCTGACCCCGGGCGGCGAGCCGGCCACCTGCCCGCCGGCCCCGCATCCCGGCGCCCCGCCACCACCCGCCCGCCGGCCCCGGCACCGGCGCCGTAGCCCCCCGAACGGCCCGGCCAGATCCGTTCGCTTGACATATCATGCGCGCTAACTATAGTTAGCAAGTGAGATCGAGGAGGATTTCCATGACCAGCACCCGCGTGCCCGGGCAGCACTTCCAGGAGCAGATCCTGGCCGCCGCCCGCAAGGGGCACCAGAAGATGACCAGCACGGCGCGCTCCGTCGCCGCTACCGCGCGGACGATCCGTCCCCAGCTGCCGGAGCTTTCAGAGCACTCCCAGGCCCGGCTGCGCGCGGCCCTGGCCGCGCCCGCCAAGCTGCGGACGGCCCTCCCCAAGGCCGAGCGGATCCGCACCGCCCTCCCCAAGGCCGAGCAGCTCAGGCAGATGGCGCGCGAGGCCATGAAGCGGTCTCCTGGCGCCGGGGAGCTGCGCGCGCGGGCGACCGAGGCGGCCAGGCATGCCCGTGCCGCAGGGAGGGCGCTGGACGACCAGGTCCGCGCCGCCGGCGCCCCGCTGGCCCGGCAGGCGCGCACCGCCCTCTCCCAGGCCGGCGCGGCACTGGCCCAGGCCGGCGTCAGGAGCGGGCGGAACGCCCCGGCCCCCCGGCAGGAGGCGCCGCCCGAGGCCGCCGGCGACCGCGGCGTGCCTGCCCCGGATGCCGGCGGCACCGCGGGCGCCGGGCCCGTCGCGCGACCGCATGGCGCGAAGCGGGCCGGGCGGGCCCACGGCGCTTCGCGCAATGCCGACCAGGCCAAGACGGCAGGGAATACGGGCCCGGCGAAGTAGCCGCCAGACCCGGGGCCCCACCTCCCGGGGTGGCGGCCGCCGGGCCGGACGGCCAGGACGAGATGGGAGCAGCGTGAACGAGCCGTGGGACGCGGAGATGGAGGCTCTGGGTGAGTTCATCCGCAGGCAACGCAAGCTGGCGAACTTGTCGCTGCGCCAGCTCGCCGAGCGGGCCAGGTTGTCCAACCCCTACCTGAGCCAGCTTGAGCGCGGCCTGCACCAGCCGTCGGTGCGAGTCATCAAGCGAATCTCCGAGGCGCTCAACGTGTCCGCGGAGACCTTGCTCGCGCACGCCGGGCTGCTCCGGCACGAGGACCAGGGCGGGCGGGGCAGTGCGCCTGGCGCCGACACCACCCCCGGCCAGGGCACCGCGCGCGGCCCGGGCACGCCACCCGGCCAGGGTGCCCCGCCCGGCGCGGCGCCCTCCGTCGAGGAGGCGATTCGCGCGGACGCGCGCCTGAGCGACCCGCAGAAGGCGGCGCTGATCGCGGTCTACGCCAGCATGCTCGGCGCGGGCTGACGGAATCGGGCGCCCGGACGGCCGCCCGATTCCCGCGCCCGAATCGGCATCTCACTGACGTATCGGTGGGAACTGCCCAGAACGGCCGCCGCCGTGGGACAGTGGGCGGTACGCTATCGCAGCGTGACCGATCAGCGCCCGCCGGCGGAGCCGCTCCCCCAGCGGCGCCCATCGTCGCCCGACCCGGACGGCGCCCCCGGGCTCCCTCGTCGCACGGCGGTCTCCTGGCGGGTGGGCAGGCATCGCAGCCCGCACCGGCTCAGCGTCGCATCGGGCGCCCCGGCCCTGGTCCTCGCCGTTCCCGGCCGCGGGTCCCGGGTTGACCATGACCTCGTCGAGCGGATCGCCGAGGCAGCCTCGCAGTCGTGCCCGGGCGTGGACATCCTGGTGGGCTACCTGTCCGCCGGGCCGGATGATTACCCCGCCGGCGCCGCCGGCGGGTACCCGCCGGGCACGGGCGGTCAGCCCGGCGCCGCCGACGGCCTGGCCGGCGCGATCGCGTCCGCGCCGGACCACGGCAGCCCGGCCGCGCCGCGCGCGGTCGTCGTGCCCCTGCTGGCCGGGCCGCACCCGGTCTTCGACGCCGAGATCGGCACCACGATCGGGGCCGCCGACCCGCCGGTGATGCTCGCCTCGCATCTCGGCCCCCACCCGCTGCTCGCCGGGGCGCTGCACGACCGGCTGTCCGAGGTCGGGCTGGCGCGGGCCAGCCGCGCGCTGGGCCTGAACATCGCCGTCGGCGCGAACGGCGTGCTCGTCGTCGCGGACCGGGGACCCGGCGCGCTCAGCGAGGCCGGGCTGACCACCGTCCTGCTGGCGGCGCGCCTCGCGGTGCCGACCGCGCACGCGTCGCTCGGAGACGACGAGAGCATCCGCACGGCCGTGTCCCGGCTCCGCGAGGCGGGAGCCAGCAAGATCGCCATCTCGCCGTGCGTGATCGGGCCGGAGAGCCGGGCGGCCGAGTTCGAGCAGCTCAGTGCCGCCCTCGGGATGCCGTGCGCGCCGCCGCTTCGCGACCACCCCGCCGTCGCCCAGCTGGTGGCCGCCCGGTACGGCGAGGCCCTGGCCAGGATCAGCGTTCCCAGCCATTGACAGCCGCGCCGCTGGTGCGCTGAGGTTCCACTGCGCGACCGGCCTCGTGAGGCGCCGCTCACGTGATGCCGGGGGCGGCACCGATACCGACGACGACACCGAATTCCGACGACGAGGTGACCGGCATGAGCGAGTGGAACGCCATGACCTACGAGGGCAAGCCCACCATCCTGCGCGTGGTGCGGGAGCAGGCGGAGCAGATGTTCGCCCTGGCCGAGCAGCCCGATGCCTGGGAGGCGCCGACCGCCTGCGAGAGCTGGCAGGTCAGGGACGTGATCGGCCACCTGGTGGACACCACCGAGGGGTACTTCAGGGCATTCGAGGTCGCCCGGTCCGGCGCCACCGCCGAGAACGCCTACGGCCTGCTCGGCATGCACGAGCGGGCCGGCGATCAGGCGCGGGCGTTCCGGCACCTGTCGCAGCAGGAGATGATGGCCAGGGTCCGCGCCGACCTGGACAAGATGATGGGCATCCTCGAGCCGCTCACCGAGCAGGAGTGGACCACGATGATCGTCCCGCACTTCTACATGGGCCCGGTACCCGCGTTCATCTACGCCGCCGGCCAGCTCATGGACTACGGGGTCCACACCTGGGACATCCGGCAGGGGTCGGGCAAGGCGCACGCGATCCCCGCCGAGGCCGCGGACCTGCTGGTGCCGTTCATGTTCATCATCTGGCAGTCGACGATCAGGCCGGACGCCGACCGCACGCCGCTGTCGATCGGCGTCAGCGTCACCACCGGCCCGAACGCGGGCACGACCCGGATCACGGTGAACGAGCAGGGCATGAGCTACGAGGCCGGGGCCGTCGACGACCTGCCCGCCGTCCTGGAGTTCGACCCGGGCAGCCTGGTGCTGACCGCGTTCGGCCGGGTCAACGGCGGCACGGCCCGAGGCGACCAGGCCGTGGCCGACCACTTCCTCAACCTGTTCTACCGGATCTGACGAGACTCGGGCCGCGAGCGCGGGCGCCGGGCCGGCGCCCGCGCTCAGGCGCCGGCCCGGCGCGGGCCCGGCGCCGCCGCGATCATGCCCGGCTCCCCGGCGGGCCGGCCTGAGCGTCCCATTCGCCGGGCTGGTGCCCGGCCGGCAGCCGGTGCCTGGCGAGCCGGGCGGTCGGCGTGCGGGGCAGCTCGTCGATGAGCTGCCAGTATCGCGGCACCTTGAACGCCGACAGCCGCTCCGCCGCGTAGCCGCGCAGCTCCGCGAAGTCCGCCCGGGCTCCGGGTGCCGGGACGATGAACGCCTTGATCTCCTCCTCGCCCAGCTCCGAGCCCACCCCGGTGACCGCCGACTCCAGCACCGCGGGGTGGGAATCGAGCACCTCCTCCACCTCGAGCGGGGACAGGTTCTCCCCCCGGCGGCGGAGCACCTCCTTGAGCCGGCCGACGAACGTGTAGGTGCCGTCCGCGTTCACCGTCACCAGGTCCCCGGTGCGCAGCCACGGGCCCGGCGAGCCCTCCTCGCCGGGCACCAGCACGGCCGCGGTCTCCTCGGGCATCTGCCAGTACCCGGGCGTGATCACCGGGTTCCGCAGCCACAGCTCGCCGGTCTGGCCGGGGCCGAGCTCGGCGCCGTCCTCGCCGACCACCCGCGCCTCGTTGACCCGCCCCAGGTACGGGTGCTGGCGGACGGTGCCGAGCGTGCCGTAGGGGCGCGAGCCGCGCGGCCAGATCAGCCCGTAGGGCGACTCGGACAGCGCGTAGCCGACCACGATCCGGATCCCGAACCGCCGCTCGATCGCCTCCTGCCGGGAGCGCTCCGGCGCCGGGCCGGTGTAGCACAGCCGCAGCGGGTTGTCGGCGTCGTCGGGGCGCTCCGGCTGGCGCATCAGGATCTCCAGCATCGCGCCGATCGCGTTGAACTCGGTCGCGCCGTGCCGCCTCGCGGCGTCGAGGAACCCGCTCGCGGAGAACCGGGGCAGCAGCACGAGGCCGGCCCCGCAGGCCAGCGAGCCGAGCACCGAGTAGATCGGCGCGTTGATGTGGAACAGCGGCAGCGACGTCATCAGCCGGTCGCCGGAGGTCAGGCCCATCCAGTGGGGAAAGCCCTCCCCGGCCATCGCGTACGCCCGGTGGGTTTGCATCACCAGCTTGGACCGCCCGGTCGTCCCCGACGTCGGGATCAGGACGGCCAGGTCCTCCGGGCGGACCCCGGGCTCGGCCAGCGCGGTCACGGGCCGGCCGGCCGGGGCTCGCCCCAGGTCCTCGGCCGGCAGCACGAGCCCCTCCCCGCGGCCGGGGCCGGCGATCCCCGCGGCCGTCAGCGCCTCGCCCACGGCGGGCCGGAGCCGCTCGTCGGTCACGACCGCGCGGGGGCGCACCTGGCCGAGCAGCCCCGCCAGCTCCGCCGTCGTGCTCGCCGGGTTGACCGGCACGGTCACCGCGCCGAGCGCGGCCAGCGCCAGCCAGGCGAGCAGGTACTCCGGCGTGGTCCGCGCGGTCAGCACGACCAGGTCGCCCCGGCGGATGCCGGCCTCGCGCAGCTCGAGCGCCGCCCCGGCGGCGCGGCCGGCCGCCTGCCCGAATGTGAGCGTCAGCGCGTCGGTGCGCAGCCAGGTCCCGTCGGGGTCGCGCTGCGCGGCGCGGTCGACCAGCCGGGGGATCGTCCCGGAGTACCCGGCCACGCTCGTGCCGAAGACGGCCCCGGGCGCGGTGCGCCCGGCCGGGGCGCCTGGCGCCGCGGGCGAGGACGGGGTCGCGCGCGCGGCCGCTCCGGGATCACTGGTCATGAGGCGACCATAACGGCCGGCCGGAGGCGCGCGGCGGCAGGCCGGCGGCCAGCACCTCCAGCAGGTCGTCGAGCACCTCGTCGGGAACCCGGCCGCCGCCGGTCCACTCGGCCCAGCGCATGCCGATGAAGTTGCCCAGGCCCGTGTAGAGGTAGGCGATCACCTCCGGGTCGAAGCGGGCGTCGATGTCGCCCTCCGCCTGGGCGGTCCGCACCCCCTCCGCGTAGCCGCTGGCCAGGCGCTCGTAGTAGGCGCGGAACTCGGCCGGGGCGACGAACTCGGCCTCGCGCACGATCCGGTAGATCCAGGGCCGCTTGGACGACAGGTCGAAGTACGCGCGGAAGCACGCCCGCTCCCTGGCCCTCTGGTTGCCCTCGGCCTGGCGCAGCGCGGCGCTCATCGCCGCCCGCAGGTCGGAGTTGATCCGCCGGATCACCGCGGCGAAGATCCCGGCCTTGGAGTCGAAGTGGGCGTAGAAGCTGCCGGTCGCGATCCCGGCGGCGGCGCAGATCTCCGCCACGGTCGTCCGGTAGTAGCTCCGCTCGCCGAACAGGTGCTCGGCGGCGCTCAGCAGCCGCTCGCGCGGCGGCCGGTCCGGATCCGCCGCCTGCCTGCGGCTGGTCACGGTGCTCACCTGGGCCCCCACCCTCGACTCACTCCAGCACGAACCGGCGCGCCGGCGGCGGGCCGGCCCCGTGCGGGGCCGGCCCGCCGTCACCGGTCAGGGCGACGGTATCCCGCTCGCCGGCGGAGCCGGCTGCGGCGTGGTGTAGGCGGTCACCGGACCGGTCGGCGAGTCGTCCGTGACGAGCACGCCGCCCTGCGGCACGATGACGCCGTTCTTGATGATGCCGATGTAGGCGCCGGTCATGCCGTTGTGGTCGGTGGCCGAGTAGGCGAACGGCGCCACCGACGGCCCCTGCGGGAAGTTCCCCGCGTTGAGCGCGTTGATCAGGTCCTGCCGGGTCGGGTTCTTCCCGGCCTTGAACATCGCCTGCACGAACGTGTAGGCGACCGCCTCGCCGTAGAGCACGTTCCCGTCCAACGGCGCCTTGGCGTCGTACTGGTCATGCACCTTCTTGAACAGCTGGATCCACGGGTTGCTCGTGTCGCCGAGCGAGGGCAGGTAGCCGTCGGTGATGATCCCGTTGATCAGCGACGACCCGAACGAGCCGGACTTCTTGGCGAACGCGTTGAGCAGCCCGGCCAGCGTGATCGGGTCGGACCCGACGTCGCTGACCACGAGGGTCGGGTTGTAGTTGAGCCCCAGCGCGTTGAGCTTGAGCAGCGCGGTGAACGCCGGGATCGAGAACGAGACCACCACCTGCGCGCCCGCCGCCTTGAGCGCGGCGACCGCCGGGCCGATCTTGACGTCGGTCGGCACGTACGTCTCCCGCGCCACGACCTGGGACTTCGGGATCTCGTAGCCCAGGCCCTTGACGCCGTCCTGGCCGAACTCGTCGTTCTGGTAGAAGTAGCCGATCTTCTTGCCCTTGAAGTGCTGCTCGATGTAGCGGCCGAGGATCTTGCCCTCGCGGACGTAGTCGAGCTGCCAGCCGAAGGTCTCCGGGTACAGGCTCGGCTGGTTCCAGCACTCGCACCCGGACGCGACGAACACGTCGGGCACCTTCTGGCTGTTGAGGTAGGAGACGACGGCCAGGTGCGTCGGCGTGCCGAGCCCGTTGAAGATCGCGTACACGTTGTCCTGGAGGACGAGCTGGTGCACGACGGTCGAGGTGTTGGTCGGGTTGTACCCGTCGTCGAGGTACTTGTAGATGATCTTCCGCCCGTAGATGCCGCCGTGCGCGTTCACGTACTGGAAGTAGGCGTTCGAGGCCGGCGCGATCTCGCTGTAGCCGGGCGCGGCAGGGCCGGTGAGCGGCTGGTGGCTGCCGATCGTGATCGTGGTCGCGGTGATGCCCGGGGCGGACGCGGTGAGCGCCCCGCTCGACTTCTTCGTCGACGGAGACGAGCTGCACGCCGCGAGGGCCATCGCGGCGGACGTGAGGACGACCACGGCCCCCAGGGCCTTGTGGGGTGTTCTCATCTGGTGCCTTCCTCCTGGTGTTCGCTCTGCCGTTGGTGGGTGTCCCGGGTGCGGGCGTGCCTGCGGCCGCTCCGCCGGGAGGGCTCGCCGGCCTGCCCGCGACGGTCGTCGCCGCGCGGGCCGCTGCCCCGGTGCCGGGCCGCGGCCAGGCCGTGCCGCGAGGCGGGCAGGCCGGCCGGCGCCCGCCGGCCCCGCCGGGCCAGCCGGGCCAGCGGGCCGGCCGCGACGGGGGCCACCGGGCCGAACAGCCGGCGCAGCCCGCCCTGGATCCCGGACGGGAACGCCAGCATGACGACGATCAGCACGACGCCGTAGGCGGCGATCGGGACGAACGAGGTCGCGCCGCTCGGCAGCCCGAACAGCCGGCCCCCGTGGCTGGTCGCGACGTTGCTGAGGTAGCCCGGGATCAGCGCGAGCAGCAGGCTCCCCCACACCGCGCCGAGCAGGCTGCCCAGGCCGCCGATGACCGCGGCGGTCAGCAGCCCGATCGACAGCGACAGCGTGTAGGCGCCCGGCGAGACGATCGAGCTCACGACAGCCAGCAGCGACCCGCCCAGGCCCGCGCTCGCCGCGCTGACCACGAACGCCAGGACCCGGAGCCGGGCGACGTTGATCCCGGACAGCGCGGCGGCGACCTCGTCGTCCCGCAGCGCCCGCCAGCTGCGCCCGACCCGGCTGCGGGCCAGGTTGGCCAGCAGCACCAGGCCCGCCAGCGCGGCGGCGCAGGTGAGCCAGGTCAGCCAGCGAGTGGGCGGGAAGGCGGGGCCGAGCGCGGCCGGCGTGGTCACGGTGACGCCCAGCCCCTGGTCGCCGCCGAACACCCCGGCGTACCGGTCGGCCACCGCGGCGGGGAACGCCACGGCCAGCAGCAGCGTCGCGCCGGCGAGGTACGGGCCGCGCAGCCGGGCCGCGGCCACCCCCACGACCGCGCCGCCGGCCGCGGTGACCACGACGCTGATCAGGAAGATCACCACGATCGACCAGCCGCCGAGGTGGGCGGGCAGCCACGGGACGCGCAGCTGCAGCAGCGCCGTGGCGTAGGCTCCCAGCGCCATGAACGCGCCGTTGCCGACCGAGATCTGGCCGCTCAGCCCGATCAGCACCGTGAGCCCGGCGACCGCGATCACGTAGGCCGCGACCTCGGCGATCTGGTAGTCGCGGTAGGAGCCGAGCTGGACGGAGATCAGCGCGATCACGACCGCCGCCGCCGCGGCGGCCGCAAGGTGACGGGCCAGCGTCATCGTCACACCTGCCGGGTGGTGGCCGCGGAGAACAGGCCGGACGGCCTGACCATGAGCACCAGCACGAGCGCCGCCAGGCCGAACAACGGGACGATGTCCGAGCCGAGGTAGCCGCCGACGTACTCGAGCACGACGCCGAGGATCAGCCCGCCGACGACGGCGCCGACCGGGCTGTCCAGCCCGCCGATCACCGCGGCCGTGAACCCGAGCACGAAGATCGCGTCCATGCTGTTCGGGTACAGGAACGTGGACGGGGTGACGAGCACGCCGGCCAGGGCGCCGAACAGGCCCGCCAGGGCCCAGCCCAGCGTGAGGACCCGGCCGACCCGGACGCCGAGCAGCCGGGCCACCTGCGGGCCGAACGCCGCTGCCCGCAGGCGCAGCCCGACCGGGGTGTACCGGAAGACCACCGCGAGGATCACCGCCGCGGCGAGCACCGCCCCGGCGGTGAACACGTCGTTGCGCGAGATCCCGAGCGAGAACGAGCCGATCCTGAGCCCGACGATCGAGAAGGCGGGCGGGAACGACCGGTACTGCCCGCCGAAGATGATCCCGGCCAGCCCCTCGATGAAGATCAGCAGCCCGATGGTGACGATGACCGCGTTCATCGGCCCCTTGCTCTCCACCGGGCGGATCACCGTGCGCTCGGCCACCGCGCCGAGCACCAGGCCGGCCGCGAGGCCGGCCGCGAATCCCTCCCAGTAGCTGCCGGTGCGCGAGATCACGATGCTCGCCAGGTAGGTGGTGAGCATCGCCAGGCCGCCCTGGGCGAAGTTCAGGATCCGGGTGCCGCGCCAGATCAGCACGAGCGAGAGCGCGATCGCCGCGTAGACCATGCCGGAGGCGATCCCGCCGAGGGTGAACTCCACGAACTCCTGCATCGGCCAGCCTTCCGCTAGAAGCCCAGGTAGTGACGGCGGAGCGAGACATCCGCGGCCAGGTCGGCCGCCGGGGCGGCGGCCACCACCCGGCCCAGGTTGAGCACGATCCCGGTGTCGGCGATCGACAGGGCGCTGCGGGCGTTCTGCTCGACGAGCAGCACGCTCAGGCCGCTCTCCTCGCGCAGCGACCGGACCAGGCCCATCACCTGGGCGACCACCCGGGGGGCCAGGCCGAGGGACGGCTCGTCCAGCAGCAGCACCCGGGGGCGGGACATGAGCGCCCTGGCGATCACCAGGACCTGCCGCTCGCCGCCGGACAGCGTGCCCGCCGGCAGGCCCCGCCGCCGCTCCAGGACGGGGAAGCGCGCGTAGGCGTCGGCCAGCCCGGCCGCCCGCTCCGCGTGCCGCCGGTTCAGCCCGCCCAGCCGCAGGTTCTCCTCGACGGTCAGCTCGGCGATCACCCCCTGGCCCTCGGGGACATGGGCCACGCCGGCCCGGCTGATCTGCTCGGGCCGGCGGCCGGTCACATCCGCCCCGCCGGCCACGATCCGCCCGGCCCGCGGCCGGACCATCCCGCTGACCGTGCGCAGCAGGGTCGTCTTGCCGGCCCCGTTGGCGCCGAGCACGGCCGTGATCGTGCCTGCCGGCACGGCGACCGTGACGCCGTGCAGCACGACGGCGCCCCCGTAGCCGGCCTCGATGCCCTCGACCGCGAGGGCGGTGCCCGCGCTCACCGCGCGCCCCCGCCGGCCGGGCCGGGCCCGCCCGGCCCGCCGGGCCGGCCCCCGTCCTCCCCCGCGCCGCCCTCCCCCGCCCCGGCCGCCCCGGCGCCGGCCTCCCCGCCGTCCGCGGCGATCCCGAGGTAGGCGGCGGTCACCGCCGGGTCGGCCTGCACCTGCCCGGGCGTGCCGGCCGCGATCACCTTGCCGAAGTCGAGCACGGTGATCGAGTCGCAGGCCGACATCATGAGGTCCATCCGGTGCTCGATGATCACGAGCGTCAGGTCCCTGGCGAGCGCCGAGATCAGCGTCCCGAGCTCGCCGAGCTCCTGCTCGGACAGCCCGCTCGCCGGCTCGTCGAGCAGCAGCAGGCGGGGGCCGCTGGCCAGGGCACGGGCCAGCGCCACCCGCTTGCGCACCCCGTAGGGAAGCGTTCCGGGCATGCGGTCGGCGTGCTCGGCCACGCCGACGAGCTCCAGCGCGGCCATGGCCCGCGCCCGCAGCATGCGCTCGTCCCGGTCGGACCGCAGCAGGCCCAGCAGCGCCGGCCAGGTGCCCGCGCGGGCATGGCAGGTCGCGCCGACCATCACGTTCTCGGCGACCGAGAGCCCGCCGAACAGGCCGACGCCCTGCAGCGTCCGGGCGATGCCGAGGCCGGCGAGCTGGTGCGGCCGCAGCCGCAGCAGCTCCCGCCCGGCGAACCTGGCCGAGCCGGACTCCGGCCGCACGAGGCCGCAGAGCACGTTGAGGAGGGTGGTCTTGCCCGCGCCGTTGGGGCCGATGATCCCGGTGACCTGGTTCGGCGGAGCGGTCAGCGACACGCCGTCCAGCGCGGTCAGCCCGCCGAACCGGACGGTGACCTGCCGGACCTCCAATGAATCGTCATTCATCGGCTCGCTCTCTCATGCCGCGGCCGTCCGGGGATGAGCCATACGATCCACGCCGAGCGCCCCCGGCGCAACAGTCCCGCCCCATCGTGGCCAAATCGAGACCAGCCGCGCCGGCGGGCCCGCCCCGCCGGATTTGCCCCCCGCGCGCGCCCGGCCCACGATGGCGGGGTGAGCACGGATGAGCCGGCCTGGGCGCGCGGGGTGTCCCGGGTCACGGTGCTGACCGGCGCGGGGATCTCCACCGACTCCGGCATCCCGGACTTCCGCGGGCCCGGCGGCATCTGGACGACCAACCCGGCCGCCGAGCGGCTCTCCTCCTACCAGGCGTACCTGGCCGACCCGGAGGTGCGCCGCCTGGCCTGGCGGTCCCGCCTCGCGCACCCGGCGTGGACGGCCCGGCCCAACGCCGCCCACCTCGCGCTGGCGAGGCTGGCGGCCGCGGTCGACACCTGGGTGATCACGCAGAACATCGACGGGCTGCACCAGCGGGCCGGCACTCCGGCCGGCCGCGTGCTGGAGCTGCACGGCACGCTGTACGGGGTGGTCTGCGTCGGCTGCGGCGACCGGACCGAGATGGCCAGCGCCCTGGAGCGGGTCCGGAACGGCGAGGCCGACCCGGCCTGCCCGCAGTGCGGCGGCATACTCAAGTCGGCCACGGTCATGTTCGGCCAGGAGCTCGACCGGTCCGTGCTCGCCAGGGCGGTGCGGGCGGCCGGCGGCTGCGACCTCATGCTGGCGGTCGGCAGCACGCTGACAGTCGAGCCGGCCGCGTCGCTGTGCGCGGTCGCCGCCAGGGCCGGCGCCCGCCTGGTGATCGTGAACCGGGATCCCACGCCCTACGACCACCTGGCCACCGAGGTCCTCAGGGAGCCGATCGGCACGGCCGTCCCCCGCATCGCCGGCCTCATCGCGCGGGCCCGCCGCCGGCGAGCGGCCGGCCCGGGCAGCGGGGCGCCGCGCCACCGGGTACGGTGACGCCCATGGCCGGCCAGATCCCCGACGTGCTCGTGATCGGGGCCGGCGTGTGCGGGCTGAGCAGCGCCATCGAGCTGCTGCGCGCGGGCCTGGCCGTCACGGTGTACGCGGCCGACCCGCCGCTGCGGACCACCTCGGCCGCCGCCGGAGCCATCTGGGGCCCGCACCTGGTCGCCGAGGACGAGCGGGTCGCCCGGTGGGCCGGGCAGACGCTGACGCGGCTGCGGGAGCTCGCCCGCGACCCGGCGACCGGGGTGCGCGAGGCGGCCGGGGTCGCGGCGTCGGCCGCGGGCCGGGCGGATCCGCCGGGCTTCGCGGCCGCGGCCGGCGCGCTCGCCCCGTGCGACCCGGCCGGCCTGCCCCGCGGCTACGCCCGCGGATGGCGCTACCGCGCGCCGGTCGTGGCCATGCCGACGTACCTGGACCATCTCACCGACGAGGTGCTGCGCCACGGCGGGCAGCTTCACTTCGGCCCGCGCCTGCGCGCGCTGGAGGAGGCCGCCGAGCTCAGCGCCGCGCCGGTCATCGTGAACTGCGCCGGGATGGGGGCGCGCGACCTGGCCGGCGATCCGGAGCTCGTGCCGGTCCGCGGCCAGGTCGTGGTGGTCGCCAACCCGGGGCTGACCGACTTCTTCGTCGGCGAGCGCGACGAGCCGGGCGCGGTCACCTACGTGTTCCCGCACGGCCCGCTCGCCGTGCTCGGCGGGACGCAGCAGCCAGGCGAGACGAGCATGCGGCCCGACCCGGCCATCGCCGGGGCGATCCTGCGGGAGTGCGTGGCCGCGGAGCCCGCGCTCGCCGGGGCGCCGGTGCTGGCCCACCGCGTCGGGCTGCGGCCGGTCCGGCCGCGGGTCAGCCTCGGCCCTGCCCGCGGCGTGGCCGGACGCCACGTCATCGCCAACTACGGCCACGGAGGCGCCGGGGTCACGCTCTCCTGGGGATGTGCCCGCGAGGTCGCCGAGGAGGCCGGCCTGCTGCTGGGCGGGCCGGGGCGCCCGCCGCCGGCGGACGGGAGCCGGCGGGCGGACGGGGCGGGCGCTCAGTAGCCGGGGAAGATCGCCCGTAGCCGGTCGAGATCGGCCGGCGCGCCGGTGACCGCGTCCGGGGTGTGGGCGGCGTCCATCCGCCCGGCGACCAGCCGGAGCAGCGCCTCGGCGGGCATCGCGACATCGACCTCCGCCGCGGCCGCCGCCTCCGGCCCGGCCGGTGCCAGCCGGACCGGCTCGGCGGCCTCCAGCAGGTACTCCCGGTCGGGCCCGGCGGTGCGGATGCGGGCGCGGAACCCGGTGCCCTGCGGCTTGCCCGACCGGCCCGCCAGAAGCGGTGCGGTGGCGTCGATCAGCAGGCTGACGGCGACGGGGTCCACCGTGGCGGCCGGGTCCAGCGCGACGGCCACGTCCCAGGTGTGGAGCGCGTGCTCGGCGAGCCGGAGCCGGACGAGGCCGGCGGCATCCAGGGTCATCCCGAAGAGCGAGAGGCTGATCGCCTTCAGGTCGTCGTCGCCGAGGCCATCGAGCATCTGGACGTGCTGCGCGTCGGCCAGCAGCGCCGCGGCGGCCTGGTCCTCCGGGCTCATGGCGTCCCACCGGTCCCAGACCGGCTGGTACGCCTCCGGCGCGAGCGCCTCGGCCTGGCCGAGGGCGGCGGGCAGGTTCCTCGCCGCGATCTCGGCGCCGCTGCCGAGGTGCGAGAGCACCTGCGCGATCGTCCAGTCACGGCAGTAGGACCGGCTCCTGAGCTGCTCCGGGCCCAGCGGCGCGACCAGCCGCAGGAGCCGTTCATGGGACTGGCGCAGGGCGGCGATCAGCGTCCGGGGATCGGGCTGCATTCCTGACTCCGTTTCTGTCATCGGCGCGGCGGCCGCCGGGCCGGCGAGGGCCATCCGGTGCCCGGTCCGGCGCGGGCCGCCCGGCCGCCGCCGCCATGGGCACCCGCGAGCTGACCGGTGCCCGGTCCGGCGCGGGCGGGCCCGCTCCGCGCGCCCGCGGGTCGCCCCGCCGCGCACGGGGCCTGGCCGTAGGGTAAGGCACGTGAGGATCGGATTCGGGCTGCCGGTCTCGGGCGCGTGGGCCACGCCGGAGAACATCTCGTCGTTCGCCGCCGCGGCCGAGCGGGCCGGCTACTCGTCGCTGTGGACGTTCCAGCGGCTGCTGGTCCCCGAGGGCTCGGGCATGGAACCGGTCTACCGCAGCGTGCTCGACCCGATGGCGGCCCTCGCCTACGCCGCCGCGGCCACCAGCCGCATCCGCCTGGCGGTCGCCGTGATCAACGTGCCGTACGTCGCCCCTGCCTACCTCGCCAAGCAGGCGGCCACGGTCGACCTGCTCTCCGCCGGGCGGCTCGAGCTCGGCCTCGGGCTCGGCTGGATGCCCGAGGAGTTCATCCTCACCGGCGGCTCGATGGAGCGGCGCGGCGCCCGGCTGGCCGAGTACGTGCGGGTGCTCCGGGTGCTCTGGGGACCGCAGCCGGCCGAGTTCAGCGGCGAGTTCTACCAGGTGCCGCGCGGCTCCACCGCGCCAGCCCCGGTCCAGCCGGGCGGCCCTCCGATCCTGCTCGGCGGCGCGGCCCCGGCCGCGCTGCGCCGGGCCGGGCGGATCGCCGACGGCTGGGTGACCTCCAGCCGGGCCGACCTGTCCGCGATCGCCGGGAGCATCGCCGTGATCCGGGAGTCCGCCGCCGCGGCCGGCCGGGACCCGGAGTCGGTGAGGATCATCTGCCGCGGCGTCGTGCGGGCGGGCGAGCCGGCGGGCGGCCCGGGTCGCCGGCTGCTCTCCGGCAGCCTCGCCCAGATCCGCGACGACCTCGCCTGGCTCGCGGACCAGGGGGTCAGCGAGGTCTTCTGCGACCTGAACTGGGATCCGCTGGTGGGCGCGCCGGACGCCGACCCCGGCGCGGCGACCGGCCGGGCATGGTCGATCCTGCACGAGCTCGCGCCCGCCGCGTGAGCGCCGCCGGCCCGCGCGCGGGCGGGCGGCACGGCGTCAGCATTTCCCCCGTGTCGTGCCTTGCCCTGAGGCGAGAGGCTACGCGATAGTGCTCATGAAGCGCGTCCGGCCACACATGGGTGCGAACGAGAGGTGGATGCATGCAAAGTCGCTGGTCATTCAGAAGACGTTCTGCCTGGGCGCTGATCGTGGCGCCCGCGCTCGCGGTCGCCGGGCTGTCGGCGGCCGCCGCGGCCCCGGCCGCGGCCCGCCCCAGCGCGCCGGCGAGCCCGCGCGTGCTGGTGCCCAGGGCCACGAACGAGCTGGACTGCAACGGTTGGAGCGCGAAGTACAAGCCCCTCGTGCCGGCCCACCGGATGCTCTGCGTGGACCCGCACGGCCCGCTCGCCCCGGACAAGTACAAGAAGGGCGGTCCGCACGGCGCCGCGGTCCGGTACTGGCACCGGTTCCTGGACAACGGGCACTACATCGGCCACGACGAGCCGAGCGTCAAGTTCATCTCCGGCGCCCCGAAGTCCGGCAACACCATGACCTACTTCATGCAGATGCCGCGGGACCCGCGCCGCCACCCGACCAACAACGGCTCGGTCGTGGACTACGGCGAGCTGAGCGTCGCCCCCTGGTTCGGCCTGCCGATCTGCGACCCGAGGTCCTACCCGCAGAATCCGTGCACCCCGGACAGCAACAGCAACTCGGGCGCGATCAACGATCCGCACGCCGCCGGCTCGGCCTTCATGGAGCTGCAGTTCTACCCGCCGGGTTTCACCCCGTTCGCCGACAACATCAGCTGCAGCAAGACGCAGTGGTGCGCGGCGCTGACGATCGACAGCCTGGAGTCCCAGTTCAACTTCGTGAACCTGAACCCGAACTGCACCGAGCCGGTGAACTTCGCGTTCCTGCAGACCAACGGCGTCCCGGCCGGGCCGCCGAGCCCGCAGCTGGCGGACGCGGCGACGTTCACCCCGAACGCGGACACGCTCCGGATCAACCCCGGTGACGTGCTGCGGGTCTCGATCTCGGACCCGGCCGCCGGCCTGACCACCGCGGTCACGGACCTGACCACCGGCCAGACCGGCTACATGGTGGCGAGCGCGGCCAACGGCTTCGCCGACACCAACTACAAGACCTGCGCGGGGACGCCGTTCACCTTCCACGCCGAGTACGCCACCGCCGCGCCGCAGAACCAGGTCCCCTGGGCCGCGCTCGAGGGCGGCGTGCTGATGGAGCAGGAGATCGGCCACTCGGAGGTCTGCGCCTCGCTCACCCACCGGGACGCGGTGAAGGAGCCCGGCATCATCGTCGACAAGAAGGTCTATGACACCTGCGTGGGCGGCACCGAGGGCCCGGGCCGGTCCGCCGGCGAGGGCGGCTGCAGCCTCAAGACGCTCACCTGCGCGAACCCGACGACGGAGGGGACCACCGGGCCGATCGCCTGCCCGAGCAAGAGCCTGGTCAGCGGCCAGCTCTGCGAGTTCGCCGACGGCCTGTGCATGAAGCAGGGCACCAGGACGGTGACCCTGGGCACGCAGACGGTGACCGCCAGCTCGCGGGTGAACCTCTGCGCCGACAACCGGTTCCAGAACGGCGACCTGGACTTCGACGGGCTCTCCTACAGCCCGAGCGCCTGGCCGAACGGCTCGCCGAACGTGCCGACCTCGATCAGGTACGCCGGGCCGTTCGACGCCGCCGGCCAGACCTACCCCGAGGTCCAGTTCGAGACCGACGTGGCCGGCTCGGAGTTCCTGTGCAACGTCTTCAACGGCAACAACTGCGACGCCCCGCCGCTGGGCGCCAAGTTCTACCCGTTCTGGACGATCACGAAGAAGAAGGGCCAGGCGGTCGGCCACGGCCTGTTCCCGGTCGGCGCCTGCACCTGGAACTTCGGCAACTTCATCAAGGGAGTCACCACCCGGGACTTCGGCAAGGACGCGCAGTACGGCGCCCCGGACCTCGCCAGGTACGCGGGCACGCTGATCTCGCCGATCAAGTCCAACCCCGAGGTCACCGGGGGCGGCTGCCCGGCGCTGAGCATGCCGGGCTGAGCACGCCGCCACCGGGCGCGGGCAAGTGCCCGCACCAGCCGGGCTCCCCGGCCGCGGCCGCGGCCGGGGAGCCCGCGGCGTTTCCGGCGGCGCCGCGCTATGATCGGCCCATGGACACCGGCTCGCGCTCGGCCCCGTTCCCGCCCGAGCGGCCGTCCCTCGACGGGCTCGAGGAGAAGTGGTCGCGCGCCTGGGAAGAGCGGCGCGTAGTACAGGTTTGACCGCACCAGGGACCGCGAGCAGGTCTACTCGATCGACGCCCCGCCGCTGACCGCGAGCGGGTCGCTGCACCTCGGCCACGTCTTCTCCTACACGCACACCGACGTCGTGGCGCGGTTCCAGCGGATGCGGGGCAAGGCGGTGTTCTACCCGGTCGGCTGGGACGACAACGGCCTGGCGACCGAGCGGCGGGTGCAGAACCACTACGGCGTCACGTGCGATCCCCGGCTCCCCTACCGGCCCGGCCTGACGCCGCCGGGCCCCGGCGGCACGGCCCGCCAGCCGGTTTCCCGGCGCAACTTCACCGAGCTGTGCCGCGAGCTCACCACGGCGGACGAGCTCGCCTACGAGCAGGCCTGGCGCCGGCTCGGGCTGTCGGTGGACTGGGCGACCTGCTACCGGACGGTCGGCGACCGCGCGGCGGCCGCCTCGCAGCGGGCGTTCCTGCGGGCGCTGGCCGCCGGCCAGGCCTACCAGGCGACCGGGCCGGTGCTGTGGGACGTGACGTTCGGCACCGCCGTCGCCCAGGCCGAGATCGAGGACCGGGCGGTGCGCGGCAGCCGCTGGCGCGTCGCGTTCACCCTCGGTGACGCCGGGGAGGGCCGCCCGGCCGAGGTCGTGGTGGAGACCACCCGGCCCGAGCTGCTCGCCGCGTGCGTGGCGCTGGTCGCCCACCCGGCCGATGAGCGGTACCGGCACCTGATCGGCGCCACGGCGCGCAGCCCCGTGTTCGGCGTGCCGGTGCCCGTGCTCGCGCACCGGCTCGCCGACCCGGCCAAGGGCACCGGGATCGCGATGTGCTGCACCTTCGGGGACGTCACCGACGTGGCCTGGTGGCGCGACCTGGCGCTGCCGGCCCGCCCGGTGATCGGGCCCGACGGCCGGATCGCGGCGCAGGCGCCCGGGGCGATCACCACCGCCGCGGGCCGGGCCGCCTACGCGGAGCTGGCGGGCCTGGCCGTCCGGGCGGCCCGGGACCGGGCCGCCCGGCTGCTCGCCGCCGCCGGGGCGCTGCGCGGCGGCCCGGAGCCGGTCACGCACCAGGTCAAGTTCTACGAGAAGGGCGAGGCGCCGCTGGAGATCATCGGCGCACGCCAGTGGTTCCTGAGGAACGGCTCCGGCGACCCCAGGCTCCGGGAGGAGCTGCTGGCCCGCGGCCGCGAGCTGCGCTGGCACCCGCCGCACATGCGGGCGCGCTTCGAGGACTGGGTGAACGGGCTGACCGGCGACTGGCTCGTCAGCCGGCAGCGGTTCTTCGGCGTGCCGGTCCCGGTCTGGTACCCGGTCGGCGAGGACGGGGCGGCCGATCACGGCTCCCCGATCGTGCCGGGCGAGGACCGCCTGCCGGTGGACCCGTCGGCCGGGCCGCCGCCGGGCTACGCGGAGGCGCAGCGGGACGCCCCGGGCGGGTTCACGGCCGACCCGGACGTGCTGGACACCTGGGCGACGTCCTCGCTGACCCCGCAGATCGCCGGCGGCTGGCCGGACGACGAGGACCTCTTCCGCCGCGTCTACCCGATGGACCTGCGGCCGCAGGCGCACGAGATCATCCGGACCTGGCTGTTCTACACGGTGCTGCGGTCGCATGTGCTGGAGGGCACGCTGCCGTGGCGGCACGCCGCGATCTCCGGCTGGGTCGTGGACCCTGACCGCAGCAGCAAGAAGATGTCCAAGTCCGCGGGGAACGTGATCACCCCCGCCGGCCTGTTCGGGGCCTACGGCGCCGACGCGGCCCGGCACTGGGCGGCGAGCGCCCGCCTGGGCGTGGACACGGTCTTCGACCCCGCCCAGGTCAGGGTGGGCCGCAGGCTCGCGATCAAGATCCTGAACGCGTCCCGGTTCGTGCTCGGCCTCGGCCTGCCGGAACCGCCGCCCGGGCCCGGCTGGCCGGTGACGGCGCCGCTGGACCGAGCGCTGCTCGCCCGCCTGGCCGAGGTGACCGGGCGGTGCACCGCCGCGATGGAGCGCTACGACCACGCGCTCGCCCTGGACCTGGCCGAGGGGATGTTCTGGCGGTTCTGCGACGACTACCTGGAGCTGGTCAAGCCCCGCGCCCGGGCGGCCGGCGCCGACCCGGCCGGCGCCGGCTCGGCGGTGACGGCGCTCCGGGAGGCGCTGTCGGTGCTGCTGCGGCTGCTCGCCCCGGTGCTGCCGTTCGCCACCGAGGAGGCGTGGTCGTGGTGGCACGACGGCTCCATCCACCGCGCCCCGTGGCCCGATCCCGCCCGCATCGGCCCGCCCGGCCCGCCCGGCCCGGACGGCCTGGAGGCCGCGTCCGCCGCGATCGGCGCGATCAGGAGGGCCAGGTCGCGGGCCGGGATCAGCCAGCGCGCCGAGGTGGCACGGCTGACCGCGGCCGGCCCGCGCCAGGAGCTGGACGCCCTGGCCGCGGTGCTCGGCGACGTGCGGGCCGCCGGCCGCGTGCGCGAGGTCGAGCTGGTCGCCGCGGGCACGCCGCAGGCGACCTACGCCGTCCAGCTGTAGCCGCGGCCCGCCTCGGCGTGCCGGGGCGATGCCGGCCAGTCCGGCGGTGGCCCGCCGTGCCCGCGCGGTCACGGCTGCGCCGGGCTGAGCACCGCCGGGGGAAGGGGGTAGCTTGGGCTCATGGCCAGGATCGAGGTGCCCGAGGACGAGTGGCGGCGGCGGCTGAGCCCGCAGGAGTACCGGGTGCTCCGCGAGGCGGGCACCGAGCCGCCGTTCACCGGCGAGTACACCGACACCAAGACCCGGGGCGTCTACCGGTGCCGGGCGTGCGGCGCGGTGCTGTTCACCTCCGATGCCAAGTTCGAGTCCCACTGCGGATGGCCGAGCTTCTACCAGCCGGCCGAGGGGGACGCGGTGGTGCTGCGCGAGGACCGCTCGCTCGGCATGGTCAGGACCGAGGTGCGGTGCGCCAGCTGCGACTCCCATCTCGGCCACGTCTTCGAGGGCGAGGGCTACGACGTCCCCACCGGCCAGCGGTGGTGCATCAACTCGATCTCGCTGACCCTGGAGCCCGCCGGGAGCTAGCGGCGCCGGCACGAGGGCAGAATGCCGGTATGGCACGGGCCAACGACCAGGTCGCGGCGCTCCTGCAGGAGTACGCGGACCTGCTGCTGATCTCGGGCGGCGACCCGTTCCGCGCCCGCAACTACGAGAAGGCAGCCAAATCGGTCGCCGGGTACGGCCACGACGTCGCCGGGCTCGGCGAGGCGCAGCTGCGCCGGATCCCCGGCGTCGGCGCGTCGATCGCCGCGAAGATCGCCCAGTTCCAGCGGACGGGCACGATCGCCGAGCTTGACGAGCTGCGCGCGGCGATCCCGGACGGGGTGCGGGAGATGACCACGATCCCGGCGCTCGGCCCGAAGCGCGCCGCCCAGCTCTACCACGAGCTCGGGATCGCCTCGATCGACGAGCTCGCCGAGGCGGTCGAGCAGGGCAGGCTGCGCGGGCTGCGGGGGTTCGGCGCCAGGAGCGAGGAGAGGCTGCGGCACGGGATCGCGCTCGCCCGCAGCCTCGGCCAGCGGGTTCCCATCCACGTGGCCGACGAGACCGCGCAGCGGGTGGTCGCGGCGGTCGGCCAGGCGCCCGGTTGCGGGCGGTGCGAGCCCGCCGGGTCGCTGAGGCGGTTCAGGGACACCATCGGCGACGTCGACGTGCTCGCCGCCGCCGCCGACTCGGCGGCGCTGATGGACGCGCTCGTCTCGCTGCCCGGGGTGACGGAGGTGATCGCGCGCGGCGACGCCAAGACCTCGGTCCGGATCGGCACCGGCCACCCCGCCCAGGGCGGGAGCATCCAGGTGGACCTGCGGGTCGTCCCGGCCGAGTGCTGGGGGGCCGCGCTGCAGTACTTCACCGGGTCGCAGGCGCACAACGTCGCCGTCCGCGAGATCGCGGTCCGGCGGCGGCTCAAGCTCTCCGAGTACGGCCTGTTCGACGCCGAGACCGGGGACCTGATCGTGAGCCGGACGGAGGAGGAGGTCTACGCACGCCTGGGCATGGACTGGGTGCCGCCGCCGATGCGCGAGGACTCCGGCGAGGTCCAGGCCGCCCTGCGCCACGAGATCCCGCGCCTGGTCCAGGAGCGGGACATCCGCGGGGACCTGCACACGCACACCACGCTGTCCGACGGGGTCGGCACGCTGGAGGAGATGGTCGCCGCGGGACGGGCCCGCGGGTACGAGTACCTGGCGGTCACCGACCACGCGCCGAACCTGTTCATGCAGCGGATGACCTTCGAGAAGATGCTCGAGCAGCGCGAGCGGCTGCGGGCCCTGGAGCGGCGGCTGGCCAGCGACGGCGGGCGCCCGATGACGCTGCTGCACGGCACCGAGCTGAACATCGCGCCGGACGGCACCGTCGACTGGCCGGCGGACATCCTGGCCGGGTTCGACATCTGCGTGGCGTCGGTGCACTCGCACTTCGACCAGCCGCGGGCCGAGATGACCAGGCGGTTCCTGCGCGCGTGCGAGAACCCGGGCGTGCACGTCATCGGGCACCCGCTGGCCCGGCGGATCGGCAGCCGCCCGCCGGTCGATGTGGACCTGGCGGAGGTGTTCCGGGCCTGCGCGGCGACCGGGACCGCCCTGGAGATCAACTCCCACCCCGAGCGCCTGGACCTGCCATCCGAGCACATCAGGGCGGCCGCCGAGGCCGGGGTGAGGTTCGCGATCGACACCGACTCGCACGCCACGGGGAACCTGGCCTTCCTGAGGTACGGGATCGGCACCGCGCAGCGCGGCTGGCTCACCCCGGACCTGGTGATCAACACCTGGCCGGCCGGCCGGCTCAGGGAGTTCCTGCGCAAGGGCGGGTAGCCGGGGCCGGCCGCCGCGGGCCGCCGCTCAGGCCAGGGCGGCCAGCAGCTCGCTGACCGGCTTGCGCCGGCCGGTGTAGAACGGGATCTCCACTCGGGTGTGCCGCCTCGCGGACGCCCCGCGCAGGTGCCGCATGAGGTCCACGATCCGGTGCAGCTCGTCGGCCTCGAACGCGAGCAGCCACTCGTAGTCACCGAGGGCGAACGCCGAGACCGTGTTCGCCCGCACGTCCGGGTACTCGCGGGCCATCTGCCCGTGCTCGGCCAGCATCGCCCGGCGCTCGGAGTCGTCGAGCAGGTACCACTCGTAGGAGCGCACGAACGGGTAGACGCACACGTAGTCCCGCGGCGGCTCGCCGGCGAGGAACGCCGGGATGTGGCTCTTGTTGAACTCGGCGGGCCGGTGCAGCGCCATCGCCGACCAGACCGGCTCGCAGGCCCGCCCCAGCCCGGTGCGGCGGAACCGCACGTACATCTCCTGCAGGTCGTCGCTGGACGGCCCGGTCCACCAGAACATCAGGTCCGCGTCGGCGCGCATCCCCTGCACGTCATAGCAGCCGCGGGTCACCACGTCCTTGCCGGCGGCCTGCTCGATCAGGTCGCACACCTCGGCCGCGAGCGCCTCGCGGCCCGCGAGGTCCACCGAGGCCCGGTCGGTGACCTTGAACACCGACCACATGGTGTACCGGATGAGCTGGTTCAGGTCCCTGGCCCTGGGCCGCGGGGCGGCGGCGTCCGCGGCGGGCTCTGGGCCCGCCTGGCGGGCGGCGGGCCCGGGCACGACATGTTCACCTGTCATGACCCCATTTTCCCCCACGCTCCGGGCCCGGCGTCCGGGAGCCGGCCGCGGCGGGCCGGGCCGCGAGGTGGCCGAGCACCTGGTCGGCGGCCAGCCGGGCCGTGGCGACGCAGGCCGGGACGCCGACGCCGTCGTAGGCCGCGCCGCAGACCGCCAGCCCGCCGAGCGCGGCGACGCCGGCGCGGATCCGCCTCACCCGGTCGAGGTGGCCGACCGTGTACTGCGGCAGGCCGCCGCCCCAGCGGGTGACGCTGGCCGCCACGGGACGGCCGCGCACTCCGGTCGCCGCGGCCAGGTCGGCCGCCGCCAGCCCGATCAGGTCGGCGTCGTCGCGCTGGAGCAGCGCCTCCTCGCCCGCCCGCCCGAGCGAGCAGCGCACGATGTGGGTGGCCGGCTCCCGCGGGCCGGCCGCCGCCCGGTCCGCGGGCTCCCCTCCGGCGCCCGCGGCCGCCCGCGCCGGGCCACCCGGCGCGGGCAGGGTGCCCAGGTGCGGCCATTTCACGGTGCTGAACGTCACCGCCTTGACCGGGTGGCCGTCCGCCGACGGCACCAGGTAGCCGCTCCCCTTCGGCGGCCTCGGGAACGACCCTGCCGGGTAGGCGAGGGTCACGATCGCCATGCTCGCGTACTCGAACTCGGCGAGCGCCGCCGCGGCCGGCGACGCGCCCGGCACGCCGGCGAGCAGGCGGCCGGCCGGGCGGGCGGGCAGGGCGAGGATCACCGCGTCGGCGTCCACGGCCCCGGGAGCGCTGGCCGGCCCGGTGACCAGCCGCCAGCCGGAGGCGGTCCTGGCCAGTTCCCGGACGGCCGCCCCGGTGCGGACGGCCGCGCCGCTGGCCGCGGCCAGCGCCGACGGCAGCGTCCCGAGCCCGCCGGCCAGGGTGGCGAACGCCGGCGCCGGCGCGGCCCGGCCGCCCGGCTCGCTGTCCGGACGGCCGCCATCGGCGGCGGGCTCGCCCGGCCGCGGGCCGTCGTGCCGCCCGGGAGCGCCGCCCGGCCCGGGCGCGGGCGGCGGGCCGAGCAGCGCGGCGGCGGCCTCGGCGAGCGAGGCGTGCCGCCGGGACTCCGCGGCCAGCGCGGGCAGCGTCGCCTCGAAGGACAAGCGCTCGGGACGGCCCGCGTAGACCCCGCCGAGCAGCGGCTCGACCAGCCGGTCGACGACCTCCGCGCCGAACCGCGCCCCGACGAACCCGGCCACCGCGACGTCCCCGTCCCTCGGGGTGGCGGGGAGCGTCGCGTCCTGCCGGGCGCGGGCCAGGCCCTCGGGGGACAGGATCCCGGTGCGCTCGAGCTCAGCGAAGTCGGCGGGGACGCCCATGAACTGCCGCCGCGGCAGGTCGCGGAAGGCCCCGCGGGTCCAGATCCGGGCGGCCGTGGTCCCAGGCCCGACGAGCTCGCCGCCCAGGCCGATCTGGCGGACCAGGCCGACGCCCTCCGGGCGCCGGGCGAGCAGCGCCTCCGCGCCCACGTCCACCGTCATCCCGGCGACCTCGCCGACCGCGAGCTTCCCGCCGATCCTGCCCGCCGCCTCCAGGATGGTCACCTCTGCCCGGCCGCGCAGGAACCAGGCCGCGGCCAGCCCGGCGATGCCGCCGCCGACGATCGCGACCCTGGGATGGCGTCCCGGCCAGGCCGGGGAGTGCACGACGTTCACCCGTCCACCTTCGCATACCGGCCCCGGGCGCGCCCTCCCGGCGCGCCCCGGGCCGGCCATGGCCGGCGGAACGGCCGGGCGGCCGGCCTGCCGGGCCGGCATGGATCCGGAAGCAGGTTCCCCTCGGTGCCGCACGTCTACGCCTCAGCGGGGGCGGCGCCCGCCGGAACGGCCATGATGAGCGTCGCCCGGGCACCCCTGGGCCAGGCGCCCGGGCACCCGCCGGGCCAGGCACAATGGCATCAGCCCAGCCACCCGTTCCGCGTGAGGTTCCCGTGACCGACCTCGTCACCGCCCCGGCGGTCGCCGGCGAGCGGCCCATCGTGCTCCGCGCCGACTCGGTGGACCTGGTCCGTGACGGCCGCGCGCTGCTGCGGCAGGTGAGCCTCACCGTGCGGGCCGGCGAGCACTGGGCGCTGCTTGGCCCGAACGGGGCGGGCAAGAGCACGCTCCTGCGCGTGCTGGCCAGCTACGCGCACCCGACCAGCGGGCGGGTCGAGATCCTCGGGCAGCGGCTCGGGAGGGTGGACGTGTTCACCCTGCGCCCCCACGTGGCGATCGTCACCCCGCACCATCCGCTGCACGCGCCGCGGACGGTGCTGGACATCGTGCTGACCGGGGCGACGGGGACCATCGAGCGCGCGGCCGGGTGGACGCCATCGCCCGCCGACCTGGCCCGGGCCGGCGAGATGATCGAGCTGATGGGCCTGGCCGGGCTGGCCGGCGCCCGCTGGCCGACGCTGTCCCAGGGCGAACGGGGCCGTGCCCTGATCGCCCGCGCGCTCATGGGCAGGCCCCGCGTGCTGCTCCTGGACGAGCCCGCCGCCGGGCTGGACATCGCCGGGCGCGAGCGCCTGCTGTCCAGCATCGCGGGCCTGCGCCAGCTCCGGCCGGAGCTGGCGACCGTCATGGTCACCCACCATGTCGAGGAGCTGCCGGCCAGCACCAGCCACGCGGTCCTGCTGCGGGACGGGCGGCAGGTCGCCGCCGGGCCGGCGGGCGAGGTGCTCGTCTCGGAGCTGGCCAGCGCCTGCTTCGGCTACCCGGTCACGATCACGCGGAACGGCGGCCGCTGGGCGTGCGTCGCCCGGGCCGGAGGCTGACCGCGGCCGACCTGATGGCCGGGCGCCACGGCGGGTGACCCGGCCGGCGCACTGCCGTCCCCGCACTGCCGTCCCCGCACTGCCGTCCCCGCACTGCCGTCCCCGCACTGCCGTCCCCGCGCCGCCCGTCGCCCGCGCCCGGTGCCGCCTGGCAGGGAACCGGGCGCGCGCCCGCTGCGTCGCATGGGCATGACCCGACCCTCCCGCGCCAGGGCACGCGCCATCCTGACCGGCGGTGCCGCCGCCGCCATCCTGCTGCTCGCCGCCTGCTCCGGCCCCGCCGGGACCCCGGCGAGCGGGCCTGCCGCGCAGGGAGCGCCGCGCATCCGGACGGGGGCCGTCCCGGGCGGGGCCGCGTCCGCGCCGGCCCCGGCCTCGGCGGCCCCCGGCGGCCAGGTGACGCTGACCCGGCTCGCCCCGCCGCAGAGCGTCATCTACACCGCCGACCTCACGATCCGCTCGCCGGATGTCGCCGCCGCCGCGTCCGCGGCGGCCGGCATCGCCACCGCCGCCGGCGGGTACGTCGCGGGCGAGCAGGAGAACGCCGCGCCAGGCGGCCGGGCCGCGCCCAGGGTCGCCCTCACCCTGAAGGTCCCGGTCGCCGCGTACCAGCCGGCCCTGGCCAGGCTGGCGCGCCTGGGCCGCCAGGTCACGTTCCGCGAGCGCGCGGCTGACGTGACCCAGGAGGTCGCCGACGTGGGCAGCCGGGTCGCGACGGCGCAGGCCGCGATCCGCCAGCTGCGCGCCCTGCTCACGCACGCAGGGTCGGTGGGCGAGCTGCTGTCGGTCCAGGACGAGATCAACGCCGAGGAGGCGGCGCTGGAGTCGCTGCTGGCCCAGCAGCGGGCGCTCGCCCGCGAGACCAGCTACGCGACCGTGTCGATGCTGATCCTCGGCCACCGCCCGCGGCCCGCTCGCCATCCGGCCAAGCCCCGCCGCGGCTTCCTCGCAGGCCTGGCCGCGGGCTGGCGCGCGCTCGTGACCGCCGTGGCCTGGCTGCTGACCGCGCTCGGCGCCGCGCTGCCGTTCGCCGTGCTGCTCGCGCTGCTCGCCGGCGCCGGCTGGGCCGCGCGCCGCCGGCTGGCCCGGCGCAAGGCGTCGGCGTCCGCAACCGGCCCGCCCGCGCCGGCGTCGTAGCGACCAGGGACCCGGGCCCCCCGCCGGGCCGGCGCTCAGGCCCGGCGGGAGCGCCGGGCCGGGCGGCACCTCAGCGGGCCATGCCGCCCGGCCCGGCGGGAACCGAGTGGACCAGGTCGGTGAGCCTGGCGAGCGTGTCCGGATCGGTCTCCGGCAGCACGCCGTGGCCGAGGTTGAACACGTGGCCCTCGGCGGTGCGGCCAAGCTCGAGCACCTCGCGGGCGCGCCGCTCCACGGCCGGCCACGGGGCGAGCAGCGCGGCCGGGTCCAGGTTCCCCTGGAGCGCCACGCCCGGCGCGACCCGGCGCGCCGCCTCGTCGAGCGGAACCCGCCAGTCCACCCCCACGACCTCCACCCCGGCCTCGCTCATCAGGCCGAGCAGCTCCCCGGTGCCGACGCCGAAGTGAATCCTCGGCACGGCCGGGCCGGCCAGGGCGCCGAACACCCGGCGGGTGTACGGCAGCACGCCGCGCCGGTAGTCCTCGGCGGCGAGCACCCCCGCCCAGGAGTCGAACAGCTGGACCGCGGAGGCGCCGGCATCGACCTGGACCCGCAGGAACATGGCCGTGATCGCGGCCAGCTTGCCCATCAGCGCGTCCCACAGGCCCGGGTCGGAGTACAGCAGCGCGCGCGTGCGCTCGAAGGTCTTCGACGGCCCCCCCTCGACCAGGTAGCAGGCGAGGGTGAACGGGCCCCCGGCGAACCCGATCAGCGGCGTCCCGCCGAGCTCGGCGACGAGCATGCGGACCGCGGCCGCGGCGAACTCCACGTCCGGCGGCTCCAGGTCGCCTATCCTGGCCACGTCGCCGCGGCTGCGCACCGGCCGGCCGATCACCGGCCCCACCCCCGGGCGGATCTCGACGTCCACCCCGGCCGCGCGCAGCGGCACCACGATGTCGCTGAACAGGATCGCGGCATCCACCCCGTACCGGCGGACCGGCTGGAGCGTGATCTCGGTGACCAGTTCCGGGTCCTGGCACGCGTCGAGCATCGCCGTGCCCGCCCGGGTGGCCCGGTACTCGGGCAGGGAACGGCCGGCCTGCCGCATGTACCAGACAGGGACGTGCGGCACCGGCTGCCGACGGCAGGCGCGGAGGAACGGCGAGTCGGCGGTCTGCGCGGTCACGCCTGGGATCGTCTCACAGGCCGCCGGGTCTCCCGCGCGCGATGCGGCCGCCCGCGCGATGCCGGGCCGCCCGCGCGATGCCGGGCCGCCCGCGCGATGCCGGGCCGGACGCGCGATGCCGGGCCGGACGCGCTGCGCGCCCGGGGCCGGGCCGGGCGTTTGCCGCCAATCGCCCGGATGACACGCCGCCGGAGATCCACGGGATGCGGGCGGGCCCGTGCCAGCATCAAGCCAGGAGCGTGCCCATGAGCGTGATCGTTCACAAGCGCGGCCCGCGCGGCCTGATCAGGAGCGGCAGATGACCGGCGTCACTCGCGACTGCCCCGGATGCGGTCCGGAGCGCCTCTTCGCCCAGCATCACCCCGAGCCGGGCTGCTGCCCCGACGTGGCCGGCGGCCCGTGCCCGGAGTGGTTCTGCCTGACCTGCGGCACCGCCCTGCTCCTCGGGCTTGCCCCGCCGGCGGCCCGCGCCGAGGCGCAGGCGGCCGGCCAGGGCATGGCCGATCCGGCCGGCGTCCCCGCCGCTGCCGGGGGCCCCGCCGCCCCGGGGGGCCCGGCAGCCCCCGCGGCAGCCGCCTCCGCGGGTTCCCGCCGCCCCGAGGGATCGTACGCGAGCGTGGCATGAGGACGCAGTGCCGCCCTCCCGCGAGCTGAGGCCTGCCTTCGCCCCGGCCAGTCGCGGCGCAGCCGGCGGCCAGGACCGCGCCGAAGGCCGCCCCGATGGCGGCGGGGACGCCGCAGGCGGCCGCTCTCAGGCCGGCCCGGGCGGGCGCGACGACCCCGCCGGGAGGGCCTTCCGGGCGGCCGTCGCCGAGCTTGAGTCCGGCGTGGGCGAGCAGCGGGCCGCGCGGCGCGAGGTGAGCTTCGACAGCGAGCCCCCGCCTCGCCGGCTCGCGCCCCGCGCGGCGGCGATCGCGGCCACCGTGGCGGTCGCGGGCGAGGAGGTCGGGTGGGGCCGGTTCGTGCTGCTGCACGACCCGGCCGGCCAGCCGGGGTGGGAGGGGGCATTCCGCGTCATCGCCTACGTGCGCGCCGAGCTCGAGCCGGAGATCGCCGCCGACCCGCTGATCGGGCAGGTCGGCTGGAGCTGGCTGACCGAGGCGCTGGGCATCCGCTCGGCCAGGTACGCCGCGCCGAGCGGAACGGTGACCCGGGTCGTGACCGAGGGCTTCGGGAGGAAGCGGGACGAGCCGGCCTGCACCGAGTTCGAGATGCGGGCCTCGTGGTCGCCCGCGCCCGCCTGGCCCGACGGCCGCCTTGGGCTCGACCGCCACGTGGGAGCCTGGGTGGACGCGCTGTGCTCCGCCTCCGGCCTGCCGCCGGTGCCCGGCGTGGCCCGGCTTCGCCACGGCCCGGCGCCCGCCGGCCGCGAGCCGTGACCGTCCCGCTGCTCGAGCCGCGGGAGGGCCTGCCGCCGCTGGTGGCCACCGCCGACGAGCTCGCCGAGGCCACCCGCAGGCTGGCGTCCGGTGCCGGCCCCGTCGCCGTGGACGCCGAGCGAGCCTCGGGGTTCAGGTACGGGCAGCGCGCGTTCCTCGTGCAGCTGCGCCGGGCCGGAGCGGGCACGGTGCTGATCGACCCGGTCGCCTGCCCGGACCTGTCCGGCATCCAGTCCGCCCTGGCCGGCGCCGAGGCAGTCCTCCACGCGGCCGGCCAGGACCTGCCGTGCCTGGCCGACCTGGGCTACCGGCCAGGGCGGATCTTCGACACCGAGCTGGCCGGCCGGCTGCTCGGGTACCCGAGGGTGGGCCTGGCCGCCCTGGTCGAGGAGGTCCTCGGGCTCACGCTGGAGAAGACGCACTCCGCCGCCGACTGGTCCACCAGGCCGCTGCCGCCGGACTGGCTGCGCTACGCCGCGCTCGACGTCGAGGTGCTCATCGAGCTGCGGGACGCCCTGGCCGGGCAGCTCGCCGAGCAGGGCAAGGCGGCCTGGGCGGAGCAGGAGTTCGCCGCGGTGCTCGCCGCGGGGCCGGCGCCGCCGCGGCCCGACCCGTGGCGGCGGACGTCCGGCATCCACCGGGTGCGCAGCAGGCGCGGGCTGGCGATCGTCCGCGAGATGTGGCAGACGCGCGACCAGATCGCCCGCCGCCGCGACATCTCGCCGACCAGGATCCTGCCCGACGCGGCGATCGTGGAGGCGGCCCGGGCGGCGCCCAGCACGCCGGAGGAACTCGGCGCGCTCGCGGGCTTCACCGGACGCGGCGCCCGGCGCTACGGCGCTGAGTGGCTGCGCGCGATCCGCCGCGCCAGGTCGCTGCCCGACGACCAGCTCCCTGAGTCGTCGGCGCCGCCCGGCGAGGGCCCGCCTCCCGCTCACCGCTGGCCCGAGCGGGACCCGGCCGCGGCTCGCCGCCTCGCCGCCGTGCGGGCGGCGGTTGCCGCCCTCGCCGACGAGCACCGCCTGCCCGCCGAGAACCTGCTGGCCCCCGACGCCGTCCGGCGACTGTCGTGGCAGCCGCCCGCGCTGCTGACCCCGGACGCCATCGCCGATGAGCTCCGGCGCTACGGCGCCCGGCCGTGGCAGGCCGGCATCACGGCTGCCCCGATCGCCGGGGCGCTGCTGAGGCTGATCGAGAAGGGCCAGGCCTGACGATCACGGCGCGCCATGCCCTGGCGGCCGCAGCCGGCACGGCCTGGGCGATCCGGCCCCCGGGATCCCGGCGCACGGCAGCGGCCCGCTGACGGGCGGGTAGTCCGGGAACACGGTCAGCAACACCTCGCAGTCGCAGAATCCGCCGCGGCGCCGCAGCTCGCGCAGCAGCCCGCCGGGCGACGCGGCCCTGGCGTCGCGCCACCGGGCCGCCCACCGGTGCGTCCCGTCGCAGCCGAACTCGGCGACCATGCGGACCAGGTAGCAGCGCAGGCACTCGCGCTCCCCGGGCGCCGTCAGCGCGGCCGCGAGCTCCGCGAGCTCGCCCTCCAGATTCTCGGGCGTGACCTCGGCCACCGCGCTCCTTCCCCCTTTCCAGGCGCTGCGAGCGCCCGGCCATGGTTCTACCGCCGCCCGCTGACAGCCGGGCGGCTTCCGGCGGGCCGGGCTGGGCACCGGGCCGCTGGCGCCGGCCGGCGCGGCGCGGTCGGCGCGCGGCGGTCAGGCGCCGGGATCGTGCCGCTCGCAGGCGGCCAGCGCGCCGCCGGCCGAGTGCAGCACCCAGAACGCGCCCTTGCCCAGGGGCCGCCCGCCGGGCGGCCGGGCGCCCAGGGCCCGGCAGGCCGCCTCGGCGATCGCCGGCAGGTTCTCCCGGTGGGCGCAGATCAGCACCGGGCCGCCGGCGGCCGCCAGGGCGGCAGCGCGGGAGGCGGCGGCCGCCAGATCCCCGCCGCCGTCCGGGCGCACCGTGAACGCAGCCTCCGGCTCGACCGCTGCCCCGGTCACGGCCGCGTACGGCCGCACGGTGGCCAGGCAGCGCTCGGCCCCGGAGCTGATCACCCGGCACGGCCCGTAGCACGCGAGAATCGCGGCCAGGAGCTTGGCCTGGGCCGCCCCGCGGGAGTCCAGCGGCCTGCCCAGGTCGCGGCCGGCGGCGTCACGGCCGCGCGGCCTGCGGCCGGCCTGGGCGTGCCGCAGCAGGATGAGCGGCGCGGTCCTGGCCGGGCCGGACAGGAACTCCTCGAGCAGGACCCGGTCCCGCTGGTAGCTGAGCCGCAGGCGCGCCTCGCCGGGCGGCACCCAGGCCACCTGGTCCACCTCTTCGCCCGGCGCGAAGCTGGCCGTCCCCGCGCAGCGGCCGGCCCAGTAGCTGACGCGCTTGATCCGGCCGAAGGCGCGGTAGACGGAGGGCCGCAGGGGACGGCCGAGCACCACCCGCAGCCCGGTCTCCTCGGCCACCTCCCGGACGGCCGCGGCCAGCACGTGCTCGCCGCGGCGGCACTTCCCCTTCGGGTGCGACCAGTCGTCGTACCTGGGGCGGTGGACGAGCGCGAGCTCCACCCCGGCAGCGGCCGGCCGCCAGACCACCGCTCCGGCGGCGCGGACAGCGCCCGCGCCCGCGGGATCAGCCACGTCCCACCGCGCGCCGGCCCTTGAGCCCGGCACCGCCGGCCACGCCGACATCGGCCAGGTGAGCCTGCCGGGTCCGGATGAGATGCTCCTGCAGGTCGATGAGCGGCCTGCCGGACTCGTCCCGGTGGTGCCGCGTCCAGGTCCCGTCGGGGCCGAGCCACCAGGAGGCCACGCCCGGATCCATCGCCAGGTCGATCAGGCCGCGCAGCTCCCGCTTGTGCGCCGGGTCCGTGACCCTGACCAGCAGCTCGACGCGGCGGTCCAGGTTCCGGTGCATCAGGTCCGCGCTGCCGATCCACACGTCGTCGGCATCGCCGTCGCCCGGCCCGAACGCGTAGATCCTGGAGTGCTCGAGGAACCGGCCGACGACGCTGCGGACCCTGATCGTCTCCGACAGCCCGGGGATGCCGGGCCGCAGCGAGCAGATCCCGCGGATCCACAGGTCGATCGGCACGCCGGCGATCGACGCCCGGTAGAGCGCGTCGATGATCGCCTCGTCGATGATCGCGTTGCACTTCATCCGGATCCGGGCCGGCCGGCCCTCCCGGGCGCGGCGTGCCTGCTCGTCGATCTGCCGGATCATCCCGGAGCGCAGGCCCGCCGGGGCGACGAGGAGCCGCCGGTAGTCGGCCCGGCGGCGATAGCCGGTGAGGTGGTTGAACAGGTCGGTGATGTCCTCGCCCACCTGCCGGTCGGAGGTCAGCAGCCCGAAGTCCTCATAGAGCCTGGCGGTCTTCGCATGGTAGTTGCCGGTCCCGATGTGGCAGTAGCGGCGCAGCGAGCCATCCGCCTCCTCCCGGACGACCAGCACCATCTTGCAGTGCGTCTTCAGCCCGAGGAACCCGTACACCACGTGGCAGCCGGCTTCCTCGAGCTTGCGCGCCCAGCCGATGTTGGCCTCCTCGTCCCCCCTGGCCTTGATCTCGACCACGACGACGACCTGCTTGCCCGCCTCGGCCGCCGCGATGAGCGCGTCGACGATCTCCGAGTCGCCGCTGGTCCGGTAGAGCGTGTGCTTGATGGCCAGCACCCGCGGGTCGGAGGCGGCGGATACCACCAGGCGCTGCACGCTCGCGGTGAACGAGTCATACGGCAGGTGAACGAGCACGTCCCGCTCGGCCAGGGTGGAGAACACGCTCCGGTCGGCCGGCAGCGCGCCCTCGGCGGGGACGAACGCCGGGTACTTGAGCGCGCGCAGGTCCAGGTCGGCGATCGCCGACAGGCCGGTCAGGTCGAGCGGGCCGGGCAGCCGGTAGACGGCCCGGCGGTCCACGTCAAGCTCGGTGACCAGCCGCTCCAGGACGTCACTGGAGATGGACTCCTCGACCTCCAGCCGGACGGCGGGCTCGAACCGCCGGCGCATCAGCTCCCGTTCCAGCGCCTGGAGCAGGTCCTCGGTGACATCCTCGTCGATCTCCAGGTCGCGGATCCTGGTCACGCGGAACACGTGGTGCTCCAGCACCTCCAGCCCGGCGAAGAGCTCGTTCAGGTGCGCGGCGATCACATCCTCCAGCGGCACGAACCGGTTCGGCGACACGGTGAGGAAGCGCGGCAGCAGCGGCGGCACCTTCACCCGGGCGAACAGGGTCAGCCCCGAGCCCGGATCGGCGACCATGACCGCCAGGCTGAGCGACAGGCCCGAGATGAACGGGAACGGGTGCGCCGGGTCGACGGCGAGCGGGGTGAGGACCGGGTAGATCCGCTCCCTGAACAGCAGCGTGAGCCGCGCCTGCTCCTCCGGCAGCAGCTCCTTCCACCGCAGGACCTCGATGCCGGCCTCGGCCAGCGCGGGGAGCAGCCGCTCCGCGAAGCACCGGGCATGCCGGGTGGCCAGGTCCCGGGCCATGCTCAGCGTGTTCTCCAGGATCTGGTCGGGTGCCTTGCCGCTGACGCTCTCGACCGGCAGGCCGGTGGCCATCCGCCGGACCCGGCCCGCGACCCGCACCATGAAGAACTCATCGAGCGCGCCCGCGAAGATGGACTCGAACCTGATGCGCTCCAGGAGCGGCACGTTCTCATCCTCGGCCAGGTCCAGGACGCGCTGGCCGAAGCGGAGCCAGCTCTCCTCGCGGTCGAGGAACCGGCCGGCGGGCAGCTCGGCCGCTCCCGCCGTCCGCCTGGCTTGCCCGGCCGGCCCGGCCGCCCCGCGCCCCGCCTGCCCCTGCCCGGCCGCCCCGCGCCCCGCCTGCCCCTGCCCGGCCGCCCCGCGCCCCGCCTGCTCCCGCCCGGCCGCCCCGCGCCCCGCCTGCTCCCGCCCGGCCGCCCGGCCCGCGAGGCCCCGCGTGGCGGAGCTTCCCGCCGGCGCGGCGGCCCTCGCCGCAGGGCCGGCGCCAGCGGCCCGGGGCCGCCCGGCCGGCCCGCTCCCTGCTCGCTCAGGCTGGCCCGATCCCATGTCCCTATCCTCCCCGGGAGGGCAGGATGCTACCCCGCTGCCCTGGCCTTGCGGGATCGCGGCGGCTTTTCGCTCATATGGCACCGGTTAGTCTCCATGCTGGCGCCTGAACCGCGCGCACGAGGGAGGCCGCTGATGCGCATCGGGGTGTCGGTACCGGAGCCGACCGGGCCGCGGGCACTGGGCCAGCTCCGGGACAGCCTGCTCCGGGCGGCCGACGATGGGTTCTCCTCGGCCTGGATGGCGCACATCTTCGGCCTCGACGCGCTGACCGCGCTCGCCGCGGCGGGCGGCGGGACCGGCGGCATCGAGCTCGGCACGGCGGTCGTGCCGGCCTACCCCCGGCATCCGGCGGCCCTCGCGCAGCAGGCGCTGACCGCCGCGCTGGCCCTCGGCGGCCGCCTGTGCCTCGGCATAGGCGCCTCCCACAGGGTCGTCATCGAGGGCATGTACGGCCACAGCTTCGACCGGCCGGCGGCTCACATGAGCGAGTACCTGTCGATCCTGCTGCCGCTGCTCGCAGGGCAGCCAGCCGAGTTCGCCGGCGCCACGATGCGGGCCCGGATCGGGCTGTCGACGCCGCGCGCCGGGGACGTGCCGGTCATGCTCGCCGCGCTGGGGCCCGGCATGCTCCGGCTGGCCGGCCAGCGCACGGCGGGGACGATCCTGTGGATGACCGGTCCGGGCACCATCAGGGACTACATCGTCCCCCGGATCACCGCGGCCGCGCGGCAGGCGGGGCGGCCTGATCCGCGGGTGGTCTGCATCCTGCCGGTCTGCGTCACCGACGACCCTGACGCCGCCCGGGCCCGCGCCGCGAAGGTGTTCGCGGCGTACGGGGACCTGCCGTCCTATCGCGCGATGCTTGATCGCGAGGGGGCGGCCGGGCCGGCTGACGTGGCGATCATCGGTGACGAGGAGGCCGTTGCGCGTCAGATCCTCGCGCTGGCGGACTGCGGGGTCACCGATTTCGTCGCCGGGGAGTACGCGAAGGGGGACGAGCGCGAACGCACCCGGCAGCTGCTCAGGAGGCTGGCCTCGGGCGAGCTCCGGGCGGCTCCAGGCCGCACACCGCGTGGAGGTCCGCGCGGCTGGCCAGCTTGACCCGGGCACCCCGGCCGAGCGAGGACGCGAGCTCCCTCTCCGCCTGCTCGATCCTCAGCCAGTCACCGTAGCTCACCGGCTTGATCCCCTTGGCCGCGAGGATCCCGGCAAGGCGCTCCGACCAGGCGGTGTCGCCGCCGGCCGGCTCGCGCCCCGGCCCGCCTGTGATCTTCGGGAGCCGGAGCAGGCCGGGGCGGGGCAGCTGCACGTCATCGGCGCCCGGCCCGCCGGCCAGATCGGCCAGCAGGCTGCGGACGGTCTGGGCTGCATCCGACTTGTTGGTGCCGATCACGCCGGTCGGGCCCCGCTTGAGCCAGCCGACGACGTACTCGCCGGGCAGAGGGCGGCCGTCCGGCCCGAGGACCCGGCCGTCCGCGTTCGGCACGGTGCGCGTCCGCTCGTCGAAGGGCACGCCCGGCAGGGGCACGCTCTGGTAGCCCACGCTGCGGAGCACCATCTGGACCGGCAGCGTCTCATGCTCGCCCGTCCCGGTCAGCCGTCCCTCATCGTCCAGCCTCGTGCGCTCCAGGGTCAGGCCCTCGACCCGTTCACCCCCGTCGATCCGCGCCGGGCTCAGCCAGAACCGGACGGACAGCCGGCGCGGCGCCCCCTGGGGCCGCCGCGCGGCCCACTCGCGGATCACGGCGCAGTTCCCGCGGACGTGCCGGTCGGCCGCGGCCAGCCGGGAGCTCTCGCCGGTCGGGTCGAAGGCCTCAAGGTCCGCCTCGCCCGCGCCGACCGTCACGTCGACGCCGGCGAGCTCGCCGAGCTCGCGCAGCTCCTTGGTGGTGAACTTGGCCTGCGCCGGGCCGCGCCGGCCGATCAGGTGGACCTCCCGGACCTTGCTCGCCGTCAGGGCGTCGAGGACCGGCTCGGAGATGTCGGTCTCCCGCAGCTCGGCCGGGTCGCGCAGCAGGATCCGGGTGACATCGACGGCCACGTTCCCGACGCCGATGACGGCCACGGACTCGGCGTCGAGCACGAAGCGGCCCGGGTCCACATCCGGGTGCCCGCAGTACCAGTTGACGAAGTCGGTCGCCGCGTGGCTGCCGGGCAGGTCCTCTCCGGCGATCCCGAGCCGCCGGTCGCGCATCGCCCCGGTCGCGTAGACGACGGCATCGTAGCTGGCCAGCAGATCCTCCCTGGTGACCCCGTCGCCGAGGCTCACCGCGCCGAGGAACCGCACCCCGTCGTGCTCCAGCACGCCGCGCAGGTACTCGGCGATCGACTTGATGGACTTGTGGTCCGGCGCCACGCCGTAGCGGACCAGCCCGTAGGGGGTGGGCAGCCGGTCGAGCACGTCGACACGGACGAGGCGGGGCGGGTCGAGCACCGCCCCCTGCTTGATCAGGGCCTCGGCGGTGTACAGGCCGGCCGGGCCCGATCCGACCACGGCGACGGTGAGCGTGTCCATACCCGGATTCTGCACCCTGCGGGCCGGTGGCCGCGCCGTGCGCGCGCCATCGCCGGGCTCACCCGCCTCCCCGGCCGCAGGCGCGGGACCCGCCCTGGAACCGGGATGCCACGGCGCGGGACGGCCCGTGGTCAGGAGTCGCGGTCCACGACCAGGTCGGGCGTGAGCCTGGCGACCGCCTCGGTGATCCTCCTGGCCAGCTGCTGCGGTGCCAGTCCCGCCTCGCCGAGGATCTCCGACCGGTCACCGTGGGCGAGGAACTGCTGCGGCAGGCCGAACGTCCGCACCGGCACGTCGGTGTCGTGCTCGCGCAGCAGCCGCGCCACCGCGTCGCCGAACCCGCCCACGGTCCCGTTGTCCTCGACCGTGACGACCAGCCGGTGCCGCGCGGCCGCTTCCGCCAGCGCCGGGTCGATGGGCTTGACCCACCGCGGGTCGACGACGGTCACGCCGATGCCCTGATCGGCAAGGCGCTCGGCGGCGCGGACCGCCACCTCGGCCATCGGGCCAGCCGCGGCCAGCAGCACGTCCGCCCCGAGGCCGCCGGCGGGCCGGGCCAGCAGGTCCATGCCGCCCAGCGAGCCGACCGCCGGGAGGTCCTCCCCGACGCTGCCCCTGGGGAACCGGATCGCGGTGGGACCATCGCTCACCGCGACCGCCTCGCGCAGCAGCTCGGCCAGCCGGGTGCCGTCCCGCGGCACCGCGACCCGGATGCCCGGCACGATCTGCAGCAGCGAGCCGTCCCACATGCCGTGGTGGCTCGCCCCGTCCGGGCCGGTCACCCCGGCCCGGTCGAGCACGAACGTGACCGGCAGCCGGTGCATCGCGACGTCGAGCAGCACCTGGTCGAAGGCGCGGTTGAGGAACGTCGAGTAGATCGCCACCACGGGGTGCATCCCGCCCATCGCCAGGCCGGCGGCGCTGGTCACCGCGTGCTGCTCGGCGATGCCCACGTCGAAGGCCCGGTCGGGGAAGGCCCGGGCGAACGCGGCCAGCCCGGTGGGGTGGAGCATCGCCGCCGTGATCACCACCACGTCCCCGCGCCGGGCCCCGATGGCGACCATCTCGTCGGAGAACACGTTCGTCCACGGCCTGCGCCCCGGCGCGGCAGGCCCGGCCGCAGCGGCGGCCCCGGGCGGGCGCGCGCCCCGGCCGGCCGAGCCGTTGAGGTGAACGGGTGCGCCGGGCGCGACCTGGTGCAGGCAGTCCTCGTCGTTCTCCTCAGCCAGCGCGTAGCCGCGCCCCTTCTGGGTGATGACGTGGACCAGCACCGGCCCGCCGAACTCCCTTGCCCGGGTCAGCGCATGCTCCACGGCGGGCTCGTCGTGCCCGTCGATCGGGCCGAGGTACTTCAGGCCGAGGTCCTCGAACAGGACCTGCGGCTGCAGCACGTCCTTGAGGCCCTTCTTGATCCCGTGCAGGGTCTCGTAGAGCGGCGGGCCGACCAGCGGCGTGCGGGAGAGCGTCATCTTGATGACGTCGAGCACCTGCTCGTAGCGCTGGGACACCCGGACCGCGGCGAGATGATCCGCCAGCCCGCCGATGGTCCGCTGGTAGGAGCGGCCGTTGTCGTTGACCACGATCACGATCGGGCGGTCCTTGGCCCCGGCGATGTTGTTCAGCGCCTCCCATGCCATGCCGCCGGTGAGCGCGCCGTCCCCGATCACCGCCACCACGCGGCGGTGCGCCTCCCCGCGCAGCCACAGCGCCTTCGCCAGCCCGTCGGCGTAGGAGAGGCTGGTGGAGGCATGCGAGTTCTCGACCAGGTCGTGCTCGGACTCCGACCGGTTCGGGTAGCCGGAGACCCCACCGCGCTGGCGCAGCCGGCCGAAGCCGTCCATCCGGCCGGTGAGCAGCTTGTGAACGTAGGACTGGTGGCCGGTGTCCCACACGATCTGGTCGGACGGGGAGTCGAACACCCGGTGCAGCGCGATCGTCAGCTCGACGACGCCGAGGTTCGGGCCGAGGTGGCCGCCGTTGCGGGAGACGGCCTCGATGAGGAACTCGCGGATCTCGCTCGCCAGCGCCGGCAGGTCCTCCGGCTTGAGCGCCTTGACGTCGCGCGGACCTCGGATCGACTCCAGCAGCCTCATCGGTGCGCTCCTCCTCGTCGTCGCGGCGACGCCTGGTCCTCCTGGAGCCCGACCGGGGCGGCGGGCCGGCAAGCGGACGGCCGGCTCGCGGCGATCTGGTGACCGGGGGCCGAACCTCTTGAGTGTATTTCGGGCTGGCCTGACCGTGAGCGAGAGCGGCAGGATTGGCGCGCCGGCCTCGCCGCGCCGCCTTGCCGGGCCGCTCCCGCCGCGCCGGCCTCGCCGGGGGCGGCCGCTCGCCGCGCCCGGGCGGGCGGTGGTAAATGTTCCGCGAAGGCACGGCGCGGGCGCCGCGAATGGCGCGCCCGCGCACCGGCCGCCCGGCGGGCAGTCAAGCCGGCGGGCAGTCAAGCCGGCGGGCAGTCAAGGAGGACGTGTTGCTCAGGAGCCCCGCGTTCCGGGCCCGGCCCGGCGGGCCCTTGACCCGCCCCCGGCCCGGCGGGCCCCGGGCCGGGGGCCTCCGGCTCGCCTCCGTCGCGGTCTCGCTCCTGCTGGCTGGCCCGTCCGCGGCTGCGCGCCCGCCGGCCTGGACACCGCGGCTGGTCATCCAGTACCTGCCCGCCAGTGACCGCAGCCAGTTCGGGGCCGTGCTGGTGGAGGGCGGCGCGGCCTGGTTCCTCGGCGGCTCGAACGTCTCGGCGCCCGGCCCGCAGCGGCCCGAGGCGGTCTACTTCGGCGGCGGCTCGTGGCACCGCCCGCCCCTGCCGCCCGGGCTGGGAAGCTGGATCGCCAGCGCGAGCGCCACCTCGCCCAGGGACGTCTGGGCGGTCACCCACGGCGGCGCGGTGCTGCGCTGGGACGGCTCCGCCTGGCGCACGGTGCCGGGGGGCGGATGGGCACGCGGGGCGCAGTTCACCGGGGTAGTGGCCCTCGGCCCGCGGGACGTGTGGGCCTTCGGCGCGCCCGGGCGGCACCCGGGCGCGGGAACCTGGCACTGGAACGGCGCCGGGTGGAGCCGGGCGGGCGGGGCCGCGGCAGGGCTGGCGCAGGCGAGCGCGGCGTCGCGGTCGGACATCTGGGCCATCGCGTACCCGCGGAGCGAGCGGAGCGCGCTGGCCCGCTGGGACGGCACGGCGTGGCGGCGGGTGCGCCCGCGCGCCCTGGCCGGCTTCCGGTACAGCAGCGTGCTGGCGCTCGGCCCGGCCAGCGTGTGGGTGGCCGGGACGGCCGCCGGGGGCCCCGAGCTCGCCCACTACGACGGCCGCTCCTGGGCGGCCCTGGCGATGCCCGGGACCGTGCCGGCCACGGGCATGTGCCGCGACGGCCGCGGCGGGTTGTGGGTGATCGCCAACACCGGCCGGAGCCCGTCGGCGGTGCGCCACCGGTCCGCCTCGGGCCGCTGGAGCTCGGCACTGGTCAGCTCCAGCGCCGTCAATGAGGTGCTGGCCTGCGCCTGGGTTCCGGGGACGACGGCGGCCTGGGGAGCCGGGCGTGCCGCGCCGCTGCCGGGCGCCACGGGAACCGCCGCGGCGGCGTACCGCACCGGATAGCCTTCCGGACGGGATGGACCGCTTGACCCGCGATGCCCGCTTGGCGCCGCGGGGGAACCGGAGGCGCCGTGGCCGGCATCGACGAGGCTCAGGCATCCCCGCCTCCCGCGCCGCCGCGGGAGACGGCGCTGCAGGCGCGGCCGGACCGGGCCGCGCCGGCCGTCACCCCGGCCCGGTCCGCGCGGCAGGGGCTGCCGATGGCGGGGCGAACCTGCGTCGTGACCGGCGCGAGCTCGGGCATCGGGCGGGCGGCGTGCCTGGCGCTCGCCCGGCTGGGCGCGTCGGTCGTGCTGGTCTGCCGGGACCGCTCCCGGGGCGACGCGGCCCTGGCCGAGGTCCGCGGCGCCGCGGCGGACGGGGAGCCCGCGCTCGAGCTCGCCGACCTCGCGTCGCTGGCCCAGGTCCGCGACCTGGCCGCGCGGCTGGCCGGGCTGCCCCGGATCGACGTGCTCGTCAACAACGCGGGCCTGGTGCTCGGCACCCGGCAGGTCACCGCCGACGGGCTGGAGCACACGTTCGCGCTCAACCACCTGGCGCCGTTCCTGCTCACCAGCCTGCTCAGGCCCCGGCTGGTAGCCAGCGCCCCGGCCCGGGTCGTCACGGTCGCCTCCACCGCGCACCGGGGCGCCCGGCTCGACCTGGCCGACTTGCAGCTCGAGCGGCGCTACCTGCCGATGCTGGCCTACGCGAACAGCAAGCTGGCCAACATCTTGTTCACCAGGGAGCTGGCCAGGCGCCTGGCCGGGACCGGGGTGACGGCGAACTGCCTGCACCCCGGGACGGTCCGGACGAACTTCGGCCGGACCGGGAGCCCGGCGCTGCGGCTCGGCCTGGCCATCGCCGGACCGTTCCTGCGCTCGGCGGAGTCCGGCGCGCGGACCCTGGTCTACCTGGCCAGCTCGACCGAGGTGGCCGGGCGCAGCGGCGGGTACTACGTGAGCTGCCGGCCGAGGACGCCGTCCCGGGCGGCCCGGGATGACGACCTGGCCCGGCGGCTCTGGCGGCTGAGCGCCGAGCTCACCGGCCTGCCGGGGTGACGGCCGCAGGCTGGTCCGGGCGATGGCCCGGGGCGCCGACCGTCATCGCCCTCCCGGCCAGCAGGCCCGCGGCCAGCTGGCCCGCCGCCGCCGCCAGCAGGACCGAGGCGGGGACCGTCCAGCCGCCGGTCACGGCGTGCAGCAGCCCGAGCAGCAGCGGGCCGAGGCTGGCGACCAGGTACCCGGCTCCCTGGGCGAACCCGGACAGCGCGGCCGAGGCGTGGCCGTCGGCGGCGCGCGCGGTGAAGAAGTACACCGCCAGCCCGAACGCCCCGCCCTGCCCGAGGCCGAGCACGCACACCGACGGGATGGCCGCCTCGTTCGGGCCGAACGCGGCGCCCGCCAGCCCGGCGGCGATCGCCGCGACCGCGACGGCCGCCAGCGCCCGCTGGTCCCTGGCGCGGTGCGCGAGCACCGGCACGACCAGTCCGGAGGCGGCGTTGCCGGCGTTCATCAGGGCGAGCAGGTTTCCCGCGGCAGCCGCCGCGATCCCGTGGTCGCGGAACATCGTCGGGAACCAGGACAAGGTGGCGTAGTACGACAGGCTCTGCAGCCCCATGAACGCCGTCACCTGCCAGGCCAGCGCGTGCCTGGCCATCTCGAGCACGCCGGCGCGGCCGGCCGGGGGCGGCGGCGGCGTGCGGAACCGCAGCTGCGGCAGCCAGGCCACGGCGCCGGCCAGGGCCGGCAGGGCCCACATGCCGTAGGTGAGCCTGACCGCGCCGGCCGACCCGCCCGCCGCGATGAACGCCGGCACCGCGATCACCGCCGCGATCACCGCTCCGGTGGTCAGCGTCATCATGTACAGGCCGACGAGCAGCCCCGCCTGGCCCGGGCGGCGGCGCTTGACCAGGCTGGGCAGCAGCACGTTCATCAGCGCGATCGCGCAGCTGGCGACCACGGTGCCCGGGAACAGCAGGATCCCCGGCGCCGCCGCCCGCGCCGCCAGCCCGCCCGCCAGCAGCGCCAGGGCCAGGCCGACCACCCGCTCCTCGCCGAGCCTGCGGGCCAGCGCCGGGGCGACCAGCGAGAAGAGCGCGAAGCCGAGCACCGGCACCCCGGCGAGGACCGACTCGGCCGCCGCCGACAGGCCGGCCACCCTCGTCAGCTCGGGAAAGACCGGGGGCAGCCCGGTGATCGCGCCGCGCATGTTGAACGCCACGGCCAGGATCCCGGCGGTCAGCAGCGCCCCGCCGGCCGCCGGCCCGGCGGGGGGAGGCGCCTCGGCCGCCCCGCCATCTCCCGGAGCCCCGCCCCCGGGCCCGCCCCGGCCCGGCCCCGCGCCCGCCGCCACGGGGCTCAGCCGCTGGCCAGCAGCGACCGGAGCACGTACGGCATGATCCCGCCGTGGCGGTAGTACTGCGCCTCGCCCGGGGTGTCGATCCGCACGATGGCGCGGAAGCTCCGGCCGTCCGCGGTCACCGTGACCTCGCGCGGCACGCGGCCCGAGTTGATCTCCTCGATCCCGGTGACGTCGAAGACCTCGCGGCCGGTCAGCCCGAGGGACCGCGCGCTGTCCCCCGGGAGGAACTGCAGCGGCAGCACCCCCATGCCGATCAGGTTGGAGCGGTGGATCCGCTCGAACGACTCGGCCAGGACCGCGCGCACGCCGAGCAGCGCGGTCCCCTTGGCTGCCCAGTCACGTGACGAGCCCGAGCCGTACTCCTTCCCGCCGATCACCAGCAGCGGGGTGCCCTCCGCCAGGTAGGCGCGGGAGGCCTCGTAGATCGTGGTCTGCTCGCCCTCGGGGAGCTTGACCGTGATCCCGCCCTCGGTGCCGGGTGCGAGCAGGTTGCGCAGCCTGATGTTCGCGAACGTGCCGCGGATCATCACCTCGTGGTTGCCGCGGCGCGATCCGTAGGAGTTGAAGTCCCGGCGCTCGACCCCGTGGCTGAGCAGGTACCGCCCGGCCGGGCTGTCGGGCTTGATCGCCCCGGCCGGGGAGATGTGGTCGGTGGTGACCGAGTCGCCGAGCAGGGCGAGGACGCGGGCGCCGCGGATGTCGCGGGCCGGCGCGGGCGAGGCGGGCATGCCGTCGAAGTACGGCGGCCTGCGCACGTAGGTGGAGTCATCGTCCCAGGTGAACAGCTCGCCCTCGGGCACCTCGAGCCGCGCCCAGCGCTCGTCCCCGGCGAAGACGTCGGCGTAGTCGCGGGTGAACATCTCCGCCGCCACCGCGCTGCCCACGACCTCCTCGATCTCGGCCGCGCTCGGCCACAGGTCGGCGAGCCGGACCGGCCTGCCGTCCGCCCCGGTGCCCAGCGGCTCGGTGGCCAGGTCGATGTCCATCGTGCCCGCTAGCGCGTAGGCGACGACCAGCGGGGGCGAGGCGAGGTAGTTCATCTTCACGTCCGGGTTGATCCGGCCCTCGAAGTTGCGGTTGCCGGACAGCACGGAGACGACGGCCAGGTCGCCCTCGGCGATCGCGGCGCTGATCGCCTCGGGCAGCGGGCCGGAGTTGCCGATGCAGGTGGTGCAGCCGTAGCCGACGAGGTTGAAGCCGAGCTTCTCCAGGTACGGGAGCAGCCCCGCCCGCTCGTAGTAGTCCATGACCACTTTCGAGCCGGGCGCCAGGGTGGTCTTCACCCACGGCTTGCGGGCCAGCCCGGCCTCGACGGCGTTGCGGGCCAGCAGGGCGGCGCCGACCATGACGAACGGGTTGGAGGTGTTGGTGCAGGAGGTGATCGCGGCGATCACCACCGACCCGTGGTCGATGGTGGCGACCGTGCCGTCCTCCAGCGTGACCTGGGCCGGGGCGGACGGCCGGCCGGACGGCGACCCCGGCACGTAGGAGCGCAGCGCCTCGCGGAACGCGGCCTTGGCGCCCGCCAGGGCGACCCGGTCCTGCGGCCGCCTCGGGCCGGCTAGCGACGGCTCCACGGTGGACAGGTCGAGCTCGAGCTCCTCGGAGTACCGGGCGCCGTGCCCGCCGGCCGGGTCGTGCCACAGGCCCTGCTCCTTGGCGTAGGCCTCGACGAGCGCGACGTGCTCGGCGGGGCGGCCGGTCAGGCGCAGGTAGTCCAGGGTGGCGGCGTCGATCGGGAAGATCGCGCAGGTGGATCCGAACTCCGGGCTCATGTTCCCGATCGTGGCCCGGTTCGGCACCGGGACGGCGGCCACGCCCTCGCCGTGGAATTCCACGAACGTGCCGACCACCCCGTGGCGGCGCAGCAGCTCGGTGATCGTGAGGACCAGGTCGGTCGCGGTCGCTCCCGGGGGCAGCTCGCCGGTCAGCCGGAACCCGATGACGCGCGGGATCAGCATCGAGATCGGCTGGCCGAGCATCGCGGCCTCGGCCTCGATCCCGCCGACCCCCCAGCCGAGCACGCCCAGGCCGTTCTCCATCGTGGTGTGCGAGTCCGTGCCCACGCAGGTGTCCGGCCACGCCGCCGGGCCGGCGCCGCCGGCGGCCCGGCCGGTCATCACGACCCTGGCCAGGTGCTCGATGTTCACCTGGTGCACGATCCCGGTGCCCGGCGGGACCACGCGGAACTGGCGCAGGGCCCGCTGGCCCCAGCGCAGGAACGCGAACCGCTCGGCGTTGCGGCGGAACTCCAGCTCCACGTTCCGCTCGAACGCGTCCGGGCGCCCGAAGACGTCGGCGATCACCGAGTGGTCGATCACCAGCTCCGCGGGGACCAGCGGGTTGATCCGCTCCGGGTCGCCGCCGAGCGCGGCCATCGCCTCCCGCATGGCGGCGAGGTCCACCACCGCCGGGACCCCGGTGAGGTCCTGCATGATGACCCGCGCGGGGCTGAACTGGATCTCGGTGGCCGGCTCGGCGGCAGGGTCCCAGCCGGCCAGTGCCCGGATGTGATCCGCCGTGACGTTGACGCCGTCCTCGGTGCGCAGCAGGTTCTCCAGCAGGATCTTCAGGCTGAACGGCAGGCCCCCGGCGCCGGGCACCGCGCCGAGCCGGTGGATCTGGTAGCCGGTCCCGCCGACCGTCAGCGTGCCACGGGCACCGAAGCTGTTCGCCGTCATCTGACCTGCCCTCCTGCTTCCCGCTCCGGGGCCCGCCGCGGCAGCGCCCCGGCGCCATCCTCCCGCACCGCAGCGAGCCTGGCGCGGCCAGCCCCGCCAGGCCGCCCCGGCGGGCCAAGTATCTCGATGTCAAGCTACTTCAGCGTACCGGCGCAGCTGTCTTGACGTCAAGCTAACGGGCCCGCCGGCCCCGGCCCGGCTCCCTGCTCGCCGAGCAGCTCGTCGGCCGCCGCGTACGGGTCGAGCGCCCCGCCTGCGACCTTCTCGGCCAGCTCCCGCAGCCGTGACCGGCCGGCGCCGGGCAGGCCGCCGATCCGCGCCCGGATCGCCGCCACCACGATCCCCGAGATCTCCTCCCTGGCGCGGGCGAGCCGGCGGCGGGCCAGCTCGCCCGACTCCTCCAGCCAGGCCAGGTGCGCGTCGAGGCGGCCGGCCAGCTCGTCGATCCCCTCCCCGGTCTGCGCGGAGACCGCGACGATCGGCGGCCGCCACCGCCCCGGGCCGCGCGGGGCCAGGGCGAGCATCGCCCGCAGGTCGCGCACCACCTCCTGCGCCCCCGGCCGGTCGCACTTGTTGACCACGAACACGTCGGCGACCTCGAGGATGCCGGCCTTAGCCGCCTGGATCGAGTCGCCCATCCCGGGCGCCATGATCACCAGCGTGGTGTCGGCGAGCGAGGCGATCTCCACCTCGGCCTGGCCCACGCCCACCGTCTCGACGCAGACCACGTCGAAGCCGGCCGCGTCGACCACCCGCAGCGCCTGCGGGGCGGCGGCCGACAGGCCGCCGAGGTGCCCGCGGCTGGCCAGCGACCGGATGAACACGCCGGGGTCCGTGGCGTGCTCGGACATCCTGACCCGGTCGCCGAGCAGCGCGCCGCCGCTGAACGGCGAGGTGGGGTCGACCGCGAGCACGCCGACCCGCAGGCCGCGGCCGCGGAACCGGCCGACCAGCGCGCCGGTGAGCGTCGACTTGCCGACGCCGGGCGATCCGGTCAGCCCGATCACGCGGGCGTGCCCGGCGTGCGCGGCCACCGCGCGCATGACCGGCCGGAGCAGGTCGGAGCCGTCCTCGACCAGCGAGACCAGCCGGGCCAGCGCGCGGGGATCCCCGGCGCGCGCCGCCGCGACGAGCTCATCGGCCCGCCGCTGCCCGGCCCCTGCGGGCCCGGGCGCGAGCGCCCCGGCTCCCGCGGCGGGCGGGCCGCCCGCGAGCTGGCCGCCCACCCGGCTCAGTTGCCTCCCGGCCCGGGGACGCGCACGAGCAGCGCGTCGCCCTGGCCTCCGCCGCCGCACAGCGCCGCGGCCCCGAGCCCGCCGCCGCGCCTGCGCAGCTCGCAGATCAGGTGGAACAGGATCCGCGCGCCCGACATCCCGATCGGGTGGCCGAGCGCGATCGCGCCGCCGTTCACGTTCACCCGCTCCGGGCCGACCCCGAGGTCGCGCATGGACTGGATGACCACGGCCGCGAACGCCTCGTTGATCTCGATCAGGTCGAGGTCGGCGACGGACCGCCCCTCGCGCGCCAGCGCGCGCGAGATGGCGCGCGACGGCTGGGAGTGCAGCGAGTTGTCCGGCCCCGCCACCACCCCGTGCGCCCCGATCCGGGCGAGCTCCGGCGCCCCGGCGGCCCTGGCCGCCTCGGCCGACATCACCACGACCGCGCACGCGCCGTCGGAGATCTGCGAGGCCGAGCCGGCCGTGATCGTGCCGTCCGGCGCGAACGCCGGGCGGAGCCGGCCCAGCGACTCGGCGGTGGTGTCCGGCCGCACGCCCTCGTCGGTGTCGAAAGCGGCCGGCTCGCCGGCCCGCGCGCGCACCGGGACCGGCGCGATCTCCTCCGCGAACAGCCCGTTCTTGACCGCGGCCGCGGCCCGCTGGTGCGACCGCGCCGCGTACTCGTCCTGCTCGGCCCGGGTGATCCCCAGGCGGGCGACGTGCCGCTCGGTGGACTCGCCCATCGAGAGGTGGTCGAACGCGTCGGTGAGGCCGTCGAGCGCCATCGAGTCGGCGAGCTCGGCCGGGCCGTAGCGGATCCCGCGCCGCGCGGCCGGCAGCAGGTGCGGCGCGCGGCTCATCGACTCCATCCCGCCGGCCACCACCACGTCGAACTCGCCGGCCCGGATGAGCTGGGCGGCGAGCGCGATCGCGTCGAGCCCGGAGAGGCAGACCTTGTTGATGGTCAGCGACGGGACGCTCATCGGGATCCCGGCCGCCACGGCCGCCTGCCGGGACGGGATCTGGCCGGCGCCCGCCTGGAGCACCTGGCCCATGATCACGTAATCGACCCGGTTCCCCGGGATCCCGGCCCGGTCCAGCGCCGCCTTGATCGCGACCCCGCCGAGCTGGGCGGCGCTGAGCTCGCTCAGCCCCCCGAGCAGCCGCCCGATCGCCGTCCGCGCCCCGCCGACCACCACCGCCTCGCGCATGGCTGCAACGATACCCACCAGGGCCGCGGAGCCTTGGCGCGGCAGTCACGGGAGGTCAGCCAGATGCTCAAGCGGATCGACCACGTCGGGATCGCCTGCCGCGACCTCGACCTCGCGATCGCGTTCTACACCGAGACGTTCGGCCTCACGCTGGCCGGCCGGGAGGACAACGCCGAGCAGGGCGTGCGGGAGGCGATGCTCGTGGTCGCCGACGCCCCGGCCGGCATGTCCTACGTCCAGCTGCTGGAGCCGCTCGGACCGGACACGCCGGTCGGCCGGTTCCTCCGGCGCCGCGGCGAGGGCCTGCACCACGTCGGCTACGGGGTGGCCGACATCGACGCCGCGCTCGCGGCGATCGCGGCCGGCGGGGTCAGGCTGATCGACTCCCGGCCCCGGCACGGCTCGATGGGCTCCTCGATCGCGTTCCTGCACCCCGGCGACGTGGGCGGGGTGCTCACCGAGCTGGTCGAGTCCCCGGCGCGGCGCTAGCCGGGCCCGGCCCGGCCGCGCGGGCGGGGCCAACCGGTCATCGCCGGCTGTGCCGGGCGGCCCGCCCGCGGGCGGCCAATCGGTGAGGTAGGCCACGAGCCGCGCGGAACGTGCCGCGCGCCCAGCCGCCGCGGAGTACGCTGCCAGCACCGGGAAGGTGAGCTGGCGCGCGGCCGTGGCCTGGCGGTCCGGAGGCCAAGGGCGAGGGTGGCGAGGCGAACCGCACCGGCCTTGGGCATCCCGGTCCGCGACGGCGCCAGGATGCGGCAAACCCCCGTCTACCCAGGATTAGGCGACATGCAGCCCGATATCAACGCCCAGCTTGGCACCTTCTTTGACGACCAGCCGCCCCGGTTCTCGCAGAAGATGCGGGGTTACGACCAGGACGAGGTCGACGCGTACCTGCGGGAGAAGGACAACCAGATCCGCGCGCTGCGCGAGAACGAGCAGGCCCTGAAGCAGGAGCTCGCGTACGCGCACCGCCAGATGCAGGAACAGGAGAGGCCGACCTACTCGGGCCTCGGCTCGCGGATCGAGCAGCTGCTGCGGCTGGCCGAGGAGCAGCGGGACGAAATCCTGCAGGAGGCCAGGTCCGAGGCGAACCAGATCCTGGCGTCGGCGAAGGTCGAGGCGGCCGAGCTGCGGGCCGCGGCGGAGAACGAGACCGCCGAGCTGCGGGCGAACGCCAAGCGGGAGACCGACGACCTGCGCGCCTCGGCCGAGCGGGAGGCGGACAGCATCCGGTCCTCCGCGCGGCGCGAGGCCGACGAGCTGACCTCGACGACCGAGCGCGAGGCGGCCAAGCTGCGGGCGATGGTGGACCACGAGGTCGCGGAGAAGCGGGCAGCCGTCGAGCGTGAGATCGCCAAGCTGCGCACCACGACCGAGCGCGAGGTCGCCCAGCTCAAGGCGTCGTCCAAGCGCGAGCGGGATGAGATCCTCACCACCTCCAAGCGCCAGGCGGACGAGATGCGCAGCCAGGCGCAGCGGATCCTGGAGGAGAGCGAGGCTCAGCGCGCCCAGGCCGAGGCGGAGTTCGAGATCCAGCTCGCCTCCCGGCGGGAGGAGGCCGAGCGGCAGGAGGCCGAGCGCCTCGCCGCGGCCCAGGCCGCGACCCAGCGGCTGGTCTCGGAGGCCGAGCAGCGCGCGGCCACCGCCGAGCAGCGGGCTTCCAAGGCGAGCGCCCAGGCCGAGCAGACCCGCCGGGACGCCGACGACCACGCCCGGCAGGTGGTCAGCAGCGCGAAGAAGAACGCCGACGACATCGTCGCCCAGGCGAAGGCGCAGGCCGACCAGCTGCTCGCCGAGGCGAAGGCCGAGGCCGACCGCGTGGTGACCACCGCCCAGCGCCGGGTCGATGAGGCGAACAAGCAGTACGAGACCGTCCAGGCGCACCTGGCGCAGATCAGCGCGCTGCTCGGCCCGCAGGCGGCCAGCCTCGCCTCCGCGCCGCCTCCCGCGATCGCCCCGGCGCCCAGGTCCGCGTCCGCGGCGAGCGCGCCGGCGGCCAACGGCGGCACGGTGACCGCGGCCACCCGGACGGCCGCCGCGCCCAAGGCCGAGCCGAAGCGGGCCACCGGCAAGCAGGGCGACGGCGACGAGGAGTGGTGGACCGAGTAGGCCCCGCGGCTCACCGCCGCGCCAGCGCGCCCGCCTGCTCGATGTAGTCGGTGATCCTGCGGCCGAGCATCACCGACACCGAGTACGGGCCATGGCTGACCCTGAGCCCGCACCGGTCGGGGGTCGGGCGGACGTCCCAGCCGTGCAGGTCGACGCCGCGCGTGGCGCTGCGCGCGACGCGCCGCGCGCGATCGTCCGGGCCGTGGTACCAGGCGTCGTCGTCGTTCAGGTCGAGCGCGAGCGCGTACTCCAGGTCCGCGCTCGCGCGCAGCCTGTCCAGGTTCCGTTCGATGCCGATGAGGACCGGCGCGAGGGCCAGGTCGGCAGGTGAGTGCGGGCGCGGACCGGACATCGTGACCACCGTGCTTCCGGGAGGGACTGCGTCTGCCCCGACGATCCGCCCGGCGGCGGCCGGCCGGCCAGGGGCGATGGTCCCCCGGCCCCGGGCCGGGCGCCCCGGCCCGGGGCCGCCCGGCACGCTCAGGGGCTGGCGGTCTGGCCGCCGTCGACGATGATCGCCTGGCCGGTGACGTAGGAGGCCGCGTCGCTGGCGAGGAACACCGCCGGCCCGGCCATCTCCTCGGCCCTGGCCCAGCGCCTCATCGGCACCGTGGCGACGGTGCCCGGCCCGGCCACCGGGTCCTCCCACAGGTTGCGGTTCAGGTCGGTGGCCGTCCAGCCCGGGCACAGCGCGTTCACCCGGACGCCGTTCGGCGCCCATTCCACCGCGAGCGACTTGGTCAGCGAGATCAGGCCCGCCTTCGCCGCGCCGTAGGGAGCGATCAGCGGCGCCGACGCCACGCCCGCGACCGAGGCCACGTTGATCACCGAGCCGCCGCCCCGGTCCAGCAGGTGCCCGGCGAACGCGTGGCAGACGTAGACCGCCGAGCTCAGGTTGAGCCGGATCAGCTTGTCCCAGCCGGACAGCCGCAGGTCGCGGAAGCTGACCATGAAGTTGGACCCGCCGGCGTTGTTCACCACGATGTCCACGTGGCCGAGCCGGTCGATCGCGGCCGCGACCGCGCCGGAGACCTCGGCCTGCTCGGTCACGTTGGCCGGGATCACCACGGCCGTGCGGCCGGCGGCGGTGATGTCGTCGGCGGTGTCGGCCAGGCCCTCGGCGCTGCGCGCGACGATCGCCACGTCGGCCCCGGCCTGGGCCAGCGCGACTGCGATCGCCCGGCCGATCCCGCGCGACGCCCCGGTCACGAAGGCGGTCTTGCCGGTCAGGTCGAACAGGCTCACGATTCGTCCCTCCACTCGGTCGGCAGCGGCCAGGCCGCGGGGCTGACTATCCGTACGATCTCATTCAGCGCGATGCGGACGTAGGTCTCCCCCACCCACAGGTGCCTGGCGCCCGGGACGGCGATCACCCTCGCCTGCGGGACCCGGGCGAACCGCACCCTGGCCTGGTCCGGGGGCAGGTAGTCGTCCAGCCCGGGCACGAGCGCGACGAGGGCGCGCCCGCTGGCCGCCCAGGCGTCCAGCTCGGCGTCGCCGGCCCGGCGCAGCGGCGGCGACAGCAGGATCGCGCCGCGCACGGGCGGCACGTTCCCCCACATCAGGGCCAGCTCGCTGCCGAAGGACCAGCCGAGCAGCCAGGTGTCCGGCAGGCCGGACCGGACGCAGAACTCGATCGCTGCAGCGACGTCGTGCCGCTCGGGCCCGCCGCCGCCGAACTCGCCGTCGCTGGCGCCACGCGCGGACCGGGTGCCGCGCGTGTTGAATCTCAGGACCGCGACGCCCGCCAGCGCCGGCAGCCGGTAGGCGGCCTTGCGCAGCAGGTGGCTGTCCATCATGCCCCCGGCCGTCGGCAGGGGGTGCAGGCAGACCAGGGTGGCGGCGGGATCCCCGGAAGGCGGCCGGGCGACCTCGCCGACCAGGCGCAGCCCGTCGGAGGTGCGCAGCACGATGTCCTCGCGCCGGGCAGGCAGGATCGTGCCCGGCCGGATCTCGCTCACGGCGCCCTCCCCCGCCTCGCCTGCGGGCCGCGGCGCGGGCGGCGCCGCCAGCACGCGGTGTGCCAGTGCCGCCGCTCCTGCAGGCCCGGCCCGGTCGCCGGCCAGGCCACCACGTGGGCGGTGCCCGGCCGGATCTCTTGGTCGCAGCCGGGGCACCGGTACTGCTTGACCGCCGCCGCCCCGGGCACGTGCCGGACCACCCAGTCACCGTCCGGCCACTCCTCCAGCCGCGGCGGGCCAAGCACGGCCGGGCCGCCGCCCGCCGCGCCCTCGGCGCCTCCCGCGCCGGGGCCGTCCTGGCCGGCCGCGCTCCATGCACCGGCCGGCCGCCCCGTCCGCCGCGGCCGGCGCGGCTGGTCCGGCGGCAGCCGCCGCGCCCGGCGCGGGCTCATCCCGCCGGGCGCGGCGCGGGGGGCACGCCGGCCAGCGCCCACTCGATCAGCAGCGGGGGCGGCGCGAACGCCGGGTCGCCGTAGGCGGCGTGCATCGCCCGCAGCACGCCGATCACGGCGGCGGGCCCGGCGTCGGCGAGCATCCGCACCGGGCCGCGCGGGTAGCCGCAGCCGAGCGTCATGGCCGCGTCCACGTCGGCCGGGCTGGCGTAACCGTCGGCGATCATCGCCACCGCGTCGCGCAGGTGCGGGGCCAGCAGCGCGCCGGCCAGCAGGCCGGGGCGGTCGGGCGAGCGGACCGCGCGGATGCCAAGGCGCGCCGCCAGCGACCGGGCCGCCCCGGCGGCCTCCGGGGCGGTGAGCGGGCTCGGGACCAGCTCGGCCAGATCGGCGCGCCCCGGCTCGGGGCCGATCAGGTGCAGCCCGACGGCGTCGGCCGCGCGGCCCGCCGCCCGCGCCGGCCCGAGCACCCCGCCCTCCGGCCCGATCGCGATCACCGCCAGGTCGGACGGCTCCCCCGGATCGCGGGTCACGGCGCATCCGGCGGCGGCGATGAAGCCGGCCAGCCTGGCGGTACGCTCGCTCGCGGCGGCCTGCTCCCCCGGGCCGATGACCGTGACCGTGCGGGGGGGCGGCCCGGCCGGGACGCCCGGCGGGCCGGGCGGCCGGTCCCCGCGCTCCGGCGGCGGGTACTCGTAGAAGCCCGCGCCGCTCTTGCGGCCCACTCGCCCGGCCTCGGCCATCCGGCGCAGCAGCGGGGCCGGAACGTGGCGCGCCTCGCCGAGCTCCCGCCGCAGCACCTCCAGGATCGCCAGCGCCGTGTCCAGCCCGATCAGGTCGAGCAGCGCCAGCGGCCCCATCGGAAGGCCCAGGCCGGCGGTCGCGGCGGCGTCGATGTCCTCCCGCCCCGCGTAGCCGGCCTCCAGCAGGCGGACCGCGTGGTTCAGGTACGGCAGCAGCAGCGCGTTGGCCACGAAGCCGGCCCGGTCGCCGACCAGCACGGGCGTCTTGCCGAGGCGGCGGGCCAGGTCGGCAACCGCCTGCGCCGCGGCCGGGTCGGACAGAACCGTGGTGACGACCTCGACGAGCCGCATCGTCGGCGCCGGGTTGAAGAAATGCATGCCGACGACGCGGCCGGGGCGGGCCGAGCCGGCGGCGATCGCGGTGACCGGCAGCGAGGAGGTGTTCGTGGCCAGGATGGCGTCCGGGCGGCAGCACCGGCCGAGCTCGGCGACCACCTGCTGCTTCAGGGGGAGCCGCTCGGGCACCGCCTCGACGACCAGGTCTGCAGTGGCCGCCTCTTCGATCGCGGTCGCCGGGCGGATCCGCCCGAGGATCCGCCCGTACTCGTCCTCGGCCAGCCTGCCGCGGGACAGCGCGCGGCCCAGCGATCCCCGCACGGCGGCCATGCCCCGGGCGAGCGCGCCGTCGTCGGCCTCGACGGCGATCACCGGGAGCCCGCCGCGCGCGAAGACCTCGGCGATGCCCGCGCCCATCGTGCCCAGCCCGATGACCCCGACCTCGCGAATCTCCATGGCGCGACCCTACCGAGCCACCTGGGCGGGTCCGGCGCCGCCGGCCAGCCGAGCCGCATCAGGTCGCGGACGGCGTCCACGCGGGCGGGCCGGGCGGCGCCCTGGCCGAGCCGCATCAGGTCGCGGACGGCGTCCAGGCGGGCGGGCGGCAGCCCGGCGTAGACGGAGACCTCCTCGGGGCTGGTAAACGGGCCGGCCCTGGCGCGTGCCTGCGCCACCGGGGCCGGTCCCAGATCGCCGCCGGGGGCCAGCTGCCGGAACTCGATCAGCGCGTGCGCGGTGGCCGTCCCCATGATCAGCAGGGCGAGGCCGCCGACGACCGCCGACCCCGGCCCTCCGTTGCGCGGGCGGCTTCCTCCATTACACATCAGCAGGCGCCCGCGGCGGCGGGCTCCCAGTACAGTGGGCTGCCATGCGGCTCGTGATCGCCCGGTGCAGCGTGGACTACGCCGGCCGGCTCGCCGCCCACCTGCCCCCGGCGCTGCGGCTGCTGATCGTCAAGGCGGACGGCTCGGTGCTCGTGCACAGCGACGGCGGCTCGTACAAGCCGCTGAACTGGATGTCACCGCCCTGCAGGCTGACCGAGACCCGGGCGGGCGGCGGCGCGGAATGGGTGGTCACCGGCAGGTCCGGCGAGACCCTGACCGTGCACATCGAGGAATTCGTCAGCGACATGTCGTTCCCCCTCGGCGAGGACCCCGGGCTGGTCAAGGACGGCGTGGAGGCGCACCTGCAGGAGCTGCTGGCCGCCCAGATCCACCTGCTCGGCGAGGGGTGGCGGCTGGTCCGGCGGGAGTACCCGACGCCGATCGGCCCGGTGGACCTGATGTGCCGGGACAGCGTGGGGGCGTCCGTCGCCGTGGAGGTCAAGCGCCGCGGCGAGATCGACGGGGTGGAGCAGCTCAGCAGGTACCTGGACCTGCTCAACCGGGACCCGCTGCTCGCCCCGGTGCAGGGCGTGCTCGCCGCGCAGGAGATCCGGCCGCAGGCGCGCACGCTCGCCCGCGACCGCGGCATCCGCTGCGTGAGCCTGGACTACGACGCGATGCGGGGCGCCGACGACAGGGCCGGGCGGCTCTTCTAGCCCCAGCGCGGCGCCGACCCGTCCGGCGGCTCCACCTCGAGGGCGTTCAGCAAGTAGGAGACCAGCGTGTAGTACCCGCACAGGGTGATCATCTCCACCATTCCCGCGTCCCCGAGCAGCCGCCGGCCCGCCTCGAAGGTCTCCTCGTCGAGCCGGGCGCCCCGGGTCAGCTCGCGAGCGAGGCGGTACACGGTCCGCTCGCCGGGGGATTCGAAGGCCGGATCCTCCCCCCGGGCGATCGCCTCGATCACGGCCTCGCCCACCCCGTGCGCGCGGGTGAGCCCGGCGTGGGCGAACCACTCGAACTCCGCCTTCCACGCCGCGCTCACCGTGAGGATCGCCAGCTCGCGCAGCCGCGGGTCGATGGCCGTGCCGAACCGGAGCTCGGCGCCGAGCCCGCTCAGCCACCCTCCCACCCCCGGGGCGTGCACGAACGCGTTGAACGGGCCGGCCAGGGCGCCGTCGGCGCCGACCACTCCGTCGCCCCGCGAGGCGACGATCTCGTCCCACACCCTCCGGCCCTGCGGGCCGAGGTCGTCATACCGGAGCGGTGGCAGGCGGCTGGGCACGGGGGCGATCCTGGCCGGCGAGGCGGGCCACGTCAATCCGCCGACCGCCCGGGGCAAGCCGGCCGCCCGGCACCCGGCGGTGCGGCGAGCGCGGCCGAGCCGGGCCGGCGAGCCGAGCCGGACTGGGCCGATGCAGGTCAAACCCGGCAGCTCATTGCAGACCAGCAGACAACCGCCGTTCGGGCTAATATCAGGGTGGGGAGGGGGACCGGCATCGTGCGGGAGCATCTGCTGCTTGTGGGGGGCCGCTGGCAGGCGGGCGGTGGCGGCACCGCAGAGGCCGTGAACCCGGCGACCGGCGAGGCGTTCGCGGTGGTCGCGGTGGCCGGTCCGGCCGACGTCGACGCCGCCGTGCGGGCCGGGGCGGCGGCGTTCCCCGCCTGGGCCGCGGCATCGGCGTTCGACCGGGCGACCGCCTGCGAGCGGATCGCTGCCGCCGTCACCGCGCGGCGCGATGAGCTCGCCCGCGCGCTCACCCAGGACCAGGGCAAGCCGCTGGTCGCCGAGGCCTACGACGAGGTCGACGAGCTTGCCGTCTACTTCACGATGGCCGCGCAGGACGCGCGGCGGCTGGCGGGCTCGGCGCCGCCCTCGGTCGCGGCCGGGCGCCGCGTGCTCGTCACCCGGGTCCCGCTCGGGGTGGTCGGCGTGGTCAGCCCGTGGAACTGGCCGTACACGATGGGCGCCGAGCTGATCGCGCCCGCCCTCGCCGCCGGGAACGCCGTCGTCTGGGTGCCCGCGCCGAGCACGACGGCCTGCTCGGCCCTGCTCGCCGAGGTGATCGCGGGGGCGGGCCTGCCCGACGGCGCGTTCAGCTTCGTCCCCGGCCCCGGGCCGGTCGCCGGCGACGCGCTCGTGGCGCACCCGCTCGTGGCCGGCGTCGGATTCGTCGGCTCGGTGGCGACCGGGGCGACGGTGGCGGCCCGGTCGGCGGGCAAGGCCCAGATCCTGGAGCTGGGCGGGAACGGCCCGATGGTGATCCTCTCCGACGCCGACCTCGACCTGGCGGTGCCGGCCGCGCTGGAGGCCGCCTACCTGTGCGCCGGGCAGAGCTGCACGGCGGGCGAGCGGTTCCTGGTTCACCGGGCGGTGCGGGCTGAGTTCACCGAGCGGGTGGTCGAGGCCACCCGGGCACGGGTGCGGCTCGGCGACCCGCTGGATCCGGCGACCACGATGGGGCCGCTGAACAACGAGGCGACGGCGGCCAAGTTCGACCGGCACGTCGCCGACGCCATCGCCCGCGGGGCCCGGGTGTGCTGCGGCGGCCGGCGGGCCCCGGGGTTCCCGACGGCGCTGTACGCGGAGCCCACCGTGCTCGACGGCGTGACGCCGGGGATGGCGATCGAGCGGGAGGAGACGTTCGGCCCGGTGGTCCCGATCGTCGAGGTGTCCTCCGACGAGCAGGCCCTGGCGCTGACCAACGCCTCGCCGTTCGGGCTCACGGCGGCCGTGTTCACCTCGGACCTGGAGCGCGGGCTGGCGTTCGCCGAGCAGGCCCGGGCGGGCTGGGTGAACGTCAACGCCTCCACCAACCTGTGGGAGTCGCACCTGCCGTTCGGCGGCCGCGCGGGGAGCGTCAGCGGCCGGGGCCGGGTCGGCGGGCCGTACCCGATGGAGGCGTTCACCGAGCCGAAGACGATCGTCTACCCCGCGCCGCGCTTCGCCGGCGGCCTGACGGCCGCGGGCAGGCCGGCCGGGGAAGTCAGTGGCAGCGACGACTCAACGGAGAGCGGGGAAGTGTAGCCATGTCCATGCCCAGCGCGCTGGAGATCGCCCGCGCGGCGACGATGAAGCCGATCAGCGAGATCGCCGACGAGATCGGGATCCCGCCCTACTGCGTGCAGCCCTACGGCGAGCACGTCGCCAAGATCGACTTGCGGGCGGTCGAGGCGCTGGCCGATCGCCCGCGGGCCCGGTACGTCGTGGTCACCGCGATCACCCCCACGCCGCTCGGGGAGGGCAAGACGACCACGACCGTCGGCCTCGGCCAGGCGATGCGGCACATCGGCAGGCGCGCGACGATCGCGATCCGCCAGGCGTCGATGGGCCCGACGTTCGGGATCAAGGGCGGGGCGGCGGGCGGAGGCTACAGCCAGGTGGTCCCGTTCGAGACGCTGAACCTGCACCTCACCGGGGACATGCACGCGGTGACCGCGGCGCACAACATGCTGTCGGCGATGGTCGACAACCACCTGTACCAGGGGAACCGGCTCGGCCTGGACCCGCACAACATCACCTGGAGGCGGGTGCTGGACGTCAACGACCGGGCGCTGCGCAACATCGTGATCGGCCTGGGCGCGGCCGGCGACGGGGTGCCCCGGCAGACCGGGTTCGACATCACCGCGGCCTCGGAGGTGATGGCGGTGCTCGCGCTGTCGACGTCGCTGCGGGACATGCGCGCGCGGCTCGGCCGCATCGTGGTCGGCTACACCAAGGCGGGCGAGCCGGTCACCGCCGAGCAGCTGCGGGCGGCCGGGGCGATGGCCGTGATCATGCGGGACGCGATCCGGCCGAACCTGCTGCAGACGCTGGAGAACACGCCGGTCCTCGTCCACGCGGGCCCGTTCGGGAACATCGCGCACGGGAACTCCTCCGTGGTCGCCGACCTGATCGGCATCCACGCGGGGGACTTCCTCATCACCGAGGCCGGGTTCGGCGCGGACATGGGGGCGGAGCGGTTCTTCAACATCAAGTGCCGGGTCTCCGGGCTGCGCCCGGATGCCGCCGTGGTGGTCGCGACCGTGCGCGCGCTCAAGGCGCATTCCGGCAGGCACCGCATCGTGGCCGGCCGGCCGCTGCCCGAGGCGCTGCTGGCCGAGAACCCCGACGAGGTCCACGTCGGCGGCGCGAACCTGCGCAAGCAGATCGAGAACGTGCTCGCGCACGGGGTCACCCCGGTCGTGGCCATCAACGCGATGCCGGGGGACTTCCCCTCCGAGCACCAGGCGATCGCGCAGATCGCCGCGTCGATGGGCGCCCGGTCGGCCGTGTGCACCAACTTCACCGACGGCGGCCAGGGCGCGGCCGAGCTTGCCGAGGCGGTCGCGGAGGCCGCCGACGAGCCGGGCGACTTCAGGTTCCTGTACCCGGAGCAGGCGTCGCTGCGGGAGAAGATCGAGACCGTGGCGACCAGGATCTACGGGGCGGACGGCGTGGAGTACTCCCCGCTGGCCGCCCGGCAGCTGGACGGGTACGAGCGCAACGGGTTCGGCGGGCTGCCGGTCTGCATCGCCAAGACGCACCTGTCGCTGTCGCACGACCCGGCGCTCAAGGGCGCCCCGGCGGGCTGGCGGCTGCCGGTGCGGGAGGTGCGGGCGTCGGTCGGGGCGGGCTTCGTCTACCCGATCTGCGGCGACATGCGCACGATGCCGGGCCTGGGCACGAGCCCGGCGGCCGAGCGGATCGACATCGACGCCGACGGCGAGATCGTCGGGCTGGCGTAGCCGGGCGTGCCAGGCTGGCGGTCGTGACCGAGCAGCCGTCGTACGCCCAGCTGGCGGTCGGGGAGTTCCTGGACGCGGTCGCCGCGCGCCGGGCCGCCCCGGCCGCCGGCTCGGCGGCGGCGCTGACCGTCGCGCTGGCGGCGGCCCTGTGCTCGAAGGCCGCGCGGCTGTCGGACCGGGCGCTGCCCGCCGGGCAGGCCGAGCTCCTGGCCTCGCGGGCCGGCCGGCTCCGCGCGCTGGCGCTGGCCCTCGCGGACCAGGACGCCCGGGCGTATCACGCGGTCATCGAGGCCCAGCGCCGGGCCCGCAGCCCGGCAGGCAGCGGCGCTGCGGGCAAGGCGGAGGCCGCCGCTGGGCCTGCGGGCGGCCCGGATGGCGCGGTGACGCGGGCGCTCTCCGCGGCGGCGGACGTGCCGGCGCGGACCGTCCAGGTTGCCGCCGACGTCACCGCGCTGGCCGCCGAGCTCGCCGCCCGCGGCAACCCCGCGCTCCGCGGCGACGCGGTGACCGCCGCGCTGCTCGCCCAGGCCGGGGCGCGGTCCGCCGCCGTGCTGGTCGAGATCAACCTGGCCGGCGCGGACGCCGACCCGCGCCTGGAGCGGGCCCGCGCGCTGCTCGGCCGGATCGCCGGTCAGGTCGCGGCCGCGCCGGGCTGACCAGGGCCGGGCAGCCACGCCGGCCGGCCTGGGCAGCCACGCCGGCCGGCCCGGGCAGGGCGCGGCCGGCTAGGCGCCGAGCAGGTGCGCGTTGACGGCGCGGGCACGTTCCGCCAGGTCCGGCACCTCCACCACGGTCACACCCCGCCGCTCCAGCCAGACGCCCCCGCCGCCGGGCTGGAACACCGGCGGCTCCCGCCAGGCGATCACCACCCGGCGCAGGCCGCTGGCCGCGATCAGCTCGGCGCACGAGGCCGGCCGCGAGGCCCGCCGCAGGCACGGCTCCAGCGAGGAGTAGAGCGTGGCGCCGGCCAGGCTCGCGCCCGCGTCGCGCGCCCGGCGCAGCGCGACCTCCTCGGCATGGTCCCGCGGGTCGGCGGCCCGGGAGTAGCCGGCGGCTATCACCTCGCCGTGGGCGTCCACGAGGACGGCGCCGACCGAGAACGCGGTGCTCGACTGCGGGCAGCGCCGGGACAGCTCGACCGCCTCGGCCAGCCAGCGCCGGTCGGCCGCCGGGTGACCGGGCGCCCGGGCACCGCCCGGCGCCACGCCGCCCGGCGCCACGCCGCCCGGCGCCACGCCGCCCGCCGCCACGCCGCCCGCCGCCACGCCGCCCGCCGCCACGCCGCCCGCGTCGTCCCGAGCCTTGCCGCGCTCTGCGGGCAGGCCCGATCCCGGCTCGCCCATCGCCCCCGCCACCTGCCTCCCCGCCCTGCCTCGAGACCTGCCTCGTGACGTGCGACGATACCAACCTGCCGGCCGGCCCGGGGCGCCGCCGCCACGCCGACCGCCCGCCGCCGGGCAGCACGTATCGCCGCCGGGCCAGACGGTGATTTACTGGCTCACGACGGGATTGCCCGTTCACGACAGCCACGCGAACTGCCCGGAGGAGGGTGGAGGCGGCCATGGCGACCACGACGCGCGGCCGGATGGCCCAGGCCGGCACGGTCAGGACCTTCGACTCACTGAACCCGGCGACGTCGGAGCCGGTGGCTACCTTCCCCGTCTGCGGCGAGGACGAGGTGAGCCAGGCCGTCGCCCGCGCCCGCGCGGCAGCCGGATGGTGGTCCGGGCTGGGCTGGAAGGAGCGGCGGATCCGGCTGCTGGCCTGGAAGTCCTACCTGACCAGGTACATCATGCGACTTGCCGAGCTGGTCCACGCCGAGACCGGCAAGCCGGTGGCCGACGCCCAGCTGGAGATCCTGCTGGCGATCGTGCACATCGACTGGGCGGCGAAGAACGCCCGCCGCGTGCTCGGCCCGCGCCGCGTCCGCAGCGGCCTGGTCGCCATCAACCAGGCCTCGTCGGTGGAGTACCACCCGCTCGGCGTCGTGGGGGTGATCGGGCCGTGGAACTACCCGGTCTTCACGCCGATGGGGTCGATCGCCTACGCGCTCGCGGCCGGAAACGCGGTGGTGTTCAAGCCGAGCGAGTTCACGCCAGCGACCGGCACCTGGCTGGCCGACTCGCTCGCCTCGGTCATCCCCGACCACCCGGTGCTGCAGGTCATCACCGGGTTCGGCGAGACCGGCCAGCACCTCGCGCGGAGCGGCGTGGACAAGATCGCGTTCACCGGGTCGTCGAGGACGGCGAGGAAGGTGATGGCGGCCTGCGCGGAGAACCTGACCCCGATGGTCGCCGAGTGCGGCGGCAAGGACGGGATGCTGGTCGCCGCCGACGCCGACCTGGACGCAGCGGCCGACGCCGCGGTCTGGGGCGCGATGTCCAACGCCGGGCAGACCTGCATCGGCGTCGAGCGCGTCTACGTCGTCCAGGACGTGTACCACACGTTCCTTGAGAAGCTCACCGAGCGAGTCGGAAGGCTGCGCCCCGGCGACGACCGCGAGGCCGACTACGGCCCGATGACCATGCCCGGCCAGCTGGAGGTCGTCGAGCAGCACATCGCCGACGCGATGGCCTGCGGCGGCCGGGCCGTGGCCGGGGGGCTCGGCAGCATCCGCAAGCCGTACGTCGGCCCGGTGATCCTGGCCGACGTGCCGGAGACCTCGGCCGCGGTCACCGAGGAGACGTTCGGGCCGACGATGACGGTCAGCCCCGTGGCCGACCTGGATGAGGGGGTGCGGCGCGCCAACGCCGTGCGCTACGGCCTGGGCAGCAGCGTGTTCAGCCGGAACCGGCGCGCGGCGATGCGAGCGGCCCGGGCGCTGCGCAGCGGCATGACCTCGGTCAACGCGGTGATCGCCTACGCGAGCGTGCCGGCGCTGCCGTTCGGCGGGGTCGGCGAGTCGGGCTTCGGGCGCATCCACGGCCCGGACGGCCTGCGCGAGTTCGCCGCGGCCAAGGCGATCACGCGCCAGCGCATGAAGCCGATGGTCAACCTGACCTCGTTCAGCAGGACCGACGCGGACCTGAAGAAGATCATGACGGTGGCGACCATGCTGCACGGCCGCCGGTACACGCCGGGCCGGGGCCGACGGGCCCGGTGAACGGCCGGCGGGCCCGGTGAACGAGCCGCTCCGGGGCCACCGCCGCCCGGATCCGTCCCGGCCGCGGCCCCGGGCCGGCCCGGGGCCGGGCTAACCCGCGCCCGCCAGGGCCAGGTCGGACGGCTCGATCGCGGCCAGCGGCGCCCGCCCGGAAATCAGGTCCGCGGCCCGCTCGGCGAGCGCGATGACCGGAGCGTTGGTGTTGCCCCGCGGCACCGTCGGCATGACGGAGGCGTCCACCACGCGCAGGCCCTCCACGCCGCGGACCCGCAGCTCGGTGTCGACCACTCCGGCCACCCGGCCCGCGTCCAGCTGCGCCCGGCCGGTCATGGCGCAGGTGCCGACCGGGTGGTAGATCGTCGTCACGGCCCGCCGGACGAACTCGCGAAGCTCGGCGTCGCCCCGCAGGTCGGGGCCCGGTTCCAGCTCGGAGCCGGTCATCTTGCGCAGCGGCCGGGCCGCTGCGATCTGGCGGGCCATGCCGATCGCGGCGACCAGCGCGCCGAGGTCGGCCCTGTCCGCCAGGTACGCCGGGTCGATCAGCGGCTTGTGCCTCGGGTCCGCGCTGCGCAGCGTGATCCGGCCCCGGCTGCGCACGTCGACGAGCGTGACCAGGATGGACATGCCGCGGTCGGTCGGGTCGGCGAGGCCGCCGTCGCGGAACGGCACCGGGAGCACGTGCCACTGGATGTCCGGCGCGGGGAGCCCGGGATCGGTGCGCGCGAAGCCCCCGGACTGGGCGATGTTCGTGGTCATCGGCCCGCCGTGGGTGAGCTGCCAGCGCAGCAGGTTGAGCGGGCCGGCCAGCTCGGCGAGGCTGCGGACCCTGGGAGTGGACCACAGCGCGGCCACGACCGGGTGGTCGGACAGGTTGGCGCCCACTCCCGGGCTGTCCGCGATGACCGGGATGCCGTGCTCGCGCAGGTGGTCGGCCGGGCCGATGCCGGAGAGCATGAGCAGCTGCGGGCTGTTGACCGCGCCGCCGGCCAGGATCACCTCCGCGCCGGCCCGCACCACGTGCTCGGCCCCCCGGTGCAGGTACCGCACCCCGGTCGCCCGGCCGTTGTCGATCACCACCGAGGTGACCAGCGCGTCGGTCTGGACGGTCAGGTTCGGGCGGTCCCGCACCGGGTGCAGGTACGCGTCGGCGGCCGAGCACCGCCTCCCGCCGGACTGGGTGACCTGGTAGAACCCGACGCCGTCCTGCTCGGCGCCATTGAAGTCGGGGTTCGCGGCCGCGCCCGCGTTCACCGCGGATTCGACGAACGCCGCGGGCGCGGCCGACTTGTACGGGGCGTCGACCACCGACAGCGGGCCGGACGCGCCGTGGTAGGCGGAGGCGCCCCGCGAGTTGCGCTCCGCGCGGATGAAGTAGGGCAGCAGGTCGTTGTAGCCCCAGCCGTCACAGCCGTACTCGTCGCGCCAGGTGTTGTAGTCCAGCTTGTTGCCGCGGATGTAGATCATCGCGTTGATCGACGACGACCCGCCGATCACCCGGCCGCGCGGCCAGTAGACGACCTGGCCGTCGGCCCGGTCCTGGGGGACCGTCCGGTAGCCCCAGTCGTAGGACGTCTGCCAGAGCAGGTTCAGCGCCGCGGGAATGCGGATCTCGTCGGCGGTGTCCGGCGGGCCGGCCTCGAGCAGCAGCACGTCTACCGACGGGTTCTCGCTGAGGCGGCCTGCCAGGACGCATCCGGCGCTCCCGGCGCCCACGATCACGTAGTCGTACACCGCTGCTCCCGACCCTGCTCCGAGCGATCCAGGTCACACCCTACTGGTTTGTACCAGAACCGCCGGGGCGCAGCCAGGCCGTCAGCGCGGCGGCGGCGGCGGCCACGGCCGAGGCGGGTTCCCGGCAGCGGTCGCCCCGGCAGGCCGGCGGGCGGGCGGCCCGTTACGGTGGATGCCATGCCCAAGGACCGTGACAAGCCCGTGGTGCTCTCGCGCATCTACACCCGCACGGGCGACGATGGCACGACCGCGCTCGGCGATGGCAGCCGGGCGCCGAAGACCGACCCGCGGCTGGCCGCCTACGCCGACGTGGACGAGGCCAACAGCGCCATCGGCGTGGCCGTCACCATGGGGAACCTGCCCGCGGACCTGGTGGGCCTGCTGACCCGGATCCAGAACGAGCTGTTCGATGTCGGCGCCGACCTGTGCAACCCGGTCACCCCCGATCCCCCGTACCCGCCCCTGCGGGTCGACGCGGGCTACATCGAGGGCCTGGAGCGGGCGTGCGACGCCTACAACAACGGGCTGCCCGTGCTGCGCAGCTTCGTGCTGCCCGGCGGCACTCCCGGGGCGGCGCTCCTGCACCTCGCCCGGACGGTGGTGCGGCGGGCCGAGCGGAGCGCGTGGGCGGCGGCGCAGGCGCACGGCGAGGCCGTCAACCCGCTCGCCGCGGCGTACCTGAACCGCCTGTCCGACCTGCTGTTCATCCTCGCCCGGGTCGCCAATGCCCAGGCCGGCGACGTGCTCTGGAAGCCCGGCGGCCAGAGGTAGCGCCGGGCGCCCCGCGGCCGCTCAGCAGGGGCCGGGGAACCGCGCCTGGGGCGCCGCCTCCAGCCAGGCCAGCAGGCCGGTCAGCGCGTCGGGGCTGAGCGCGAGCCAGAACGCCGCCCCGGCGCCGGCCTCCGCCCGGACCACCGTCGTGAGCGGGTCGCCGACCAGGTACCGGGCGACCAGCCGCAGTGACCGCCGGTCAAAAACGGCGTCGGGCCGCAGCCCGACGCCGTACGAGCGGTACCAGCAGAGCCGGCCGGTCTCGTAGACCGCGACGCCGGGCCGCCAGCGCGTGTCCTTGTCGCCGCGCAGGGCGCAGTCGACCGCCCCCCCGGAATGGCGGATCGCGATCAGGCGGGTGGCCAGGACCAGCGCGGCGCCCATGACGGCGAGCGCCACGACGGCGGCGGCCCAGGCGATGATCGTCAGATCGCTGGCCACTCGCCGCCCCCCGGCCGGTCCCCGTCAGCCCTGGTCGCCGGCGGCCCGGAGCTGCGCCCTGAGATAGCCGGCCCGCTCGGACTCCGCCCCGCCGGCCCCGCCGGACGCCTCGGCGAGCTCGGCCCGCGCGGTGGCCCGGTCCACGTCGGTGCCAAGCACGGCCTGGCGGGCCAGGATCGACACGTTGTCATCGGCGACCGACAGGAAGCCGCCCGCCACCGCGGCCTGGATCCAGCCGCCAGGCCCGGACGGCCGCTCGCGCGGCAGGATCGCCACGACGCTGCCGGGCGCCAGGATGCCCAGCACCGGCGTGTGGCCGGTGAGCACGCCGATGTCGCCCTCAAGCGTCTTGGCGACCACCTCGTCGGCGGTCCCCGCCCACACCTCGCCTTCGGGGACGACCAGCTTCACGTGCAGCACTGTGCCTCCTCGCGGACAGGGGGCGGGACGCGGGGTCGGCCGGGCGGCGGGCAGCCGCGCGGCGCAGGCCGCCCGGGCCGCCTCACGCCCGCTCCAGTTCCCTGGCCTTGCGCTCCACGTCGTCGATCCCGCCGCACATGAAGAACGCCTGCTCCGGCACGTGGTCGTACTTGCCCTCGGCGATCGCCTTGAACGAGGCCACCGTCTCATCCAGCGGCACGAACGCGCCCTCGATGCCGGTGAACTGCTCGGCGACGTACATCGGGTGGGACAGGAACCGCTCGATCCGCCTGGCCCGCTGCACGGTCACCTTGTCCTCCTCCGACAGCTCGTCGATGCCGAGGATCGCGATGATGTCCTGCAGTTCCTTGTACCGCTGGAGGATCCGCTGGACCTCCCGGGCCACGTCGTAGTGCTCCTGGCCGATGTACTTCGGGTCCAGGATCCGCGAGGTCGAGTCCAGCGGGTCGACCGCCGGGTAGATCCCCTTCTCGGTGATCGCCCGCGAGAGCACCGTGGTCGCGTCCAGGTGGGCGAAGGTGGTGTGCGGCGCCGGGTCGGTGATGTCGTCGGCGGGCACGTAGATCGCCTGCATCGAGGTGATCGAGTGGCCGCGGGTCGAGGTGATCCGCTCCTGGAGCTGGCCCATCTCGTCGGCGAGCGTCGGCTGGTACCCCACCGCCGAGGGCATCCGGCCGAGCAGCGTGGAGACCTCCGAGCCCGCCTGGGTGAACCGGAAGATGTTGTCGATGAACAGCAGCACGTCCTGCTTCTGGACGTCGCGGAAGTACTCGGCCATGGTCAGCGCCGACAGGGCCACCCGGAGCCTGGTGCCGGGCGGCTCGTCCATCTGCCCGAACACCAGCGCGGTGTCGGCGATGACGCCGGACTCGGTCATCTCCAGGAACAGGTCGTTCCCCTCCCGGGTCCGCTCCCCCACCCCGGCGAAGACCGAGACGCCGCCGAAGTTCTTGGCGACCCGGCGGATCATCTCCTGGATCAGGACGGTCTTGCCCACGCCGGCGCCGCCGAACAGGCCGATCTTGCCGCCGGAGACGTACGGCGTGAGCAGGTCGATGACCTTGATGCCGGTGACGAACATCTCGGTCTTCGGCTCGAGCTGGTCCAGCGGCGGCGCGGGGCGGTGAATCGGCCACCGCTCGGTGACCGTGAGCGAGGCGGTCGGCACGTCCAGCGTCTCGCCGAGCACGTTGAACACGTGGCCCTTGGTCACGTCGCCGACCGGGACCGAGATCGGCGCCCCGGTGTCGGTGACGGCGGCGCCCCGCACCAGGCCGTCGGTCGGGCGCATCGAGATCGCCCGGACCATGTTGTCGCCGATGTGCTGGGCGACCTCCAGGGTCAGCGTGCTGGTCCGCCCGCTGACCGTGACGTCGACCCGCAGCGCGTTGTAGATCTCCGGCATCTGGTCGGCCGGGAACTCGACGTCGACGACGGGGCCGATCACCCGGGCGACGCGGCCGGCGCCGGGGGCGCCGGCCTGCTCGCCGGCGGCTGGGGTCTGCGCGGTGGTGGTCATGACGGTTCCCTAGCTCCCACTGATCGTCTCGGCCAGCGCGTTCGCGCCGCCCACGATCTCGCTGATTTCCTGGGTGATCTCGGCCTGCCTGGCCTTGTTGGCTTCCCTGGTGAGCGCCTCGAGCAGCTCGTTGGCGTTGTCGGTCGCCGACTTCATCGCCCGCCGCCGGGCGGCGATCTCGGCCGCGGCCGAGTCGAGCAGGGCGTGGAAGACGCGGCTCTCCACGTACCACGGCAGCAGCGCGTCGAGCACCTTCTCCGGCGAGGGCTCGAAGTCGTAGACCGGGATCGCCCGCCGGTCCTCCCGCTCGGCGATCTCCAGCGGGAGGAGCCGGCGGACCGCCGGCCGCTGGGTGAGCATGGAGACGAACTCGGTGTGGACCACGTAGATCTCGTCCACCCCGCCCTCGCTGGCGTTCCGGCCGAACGACTCAAGCAGCGCGCTCGTGATCGCGGCGGCGTCGGCACTGGACGGGGTGTCGGAGAAGCCGCTCCACTGCGCCGCCATCGGCCGCTCGCGGAAGCGGTGCCACGCGATCCCCTTGCGCCCGCTCACGTAGGTGACCGGCTCGACGCCCCGCTCGCCCAGCAGGGCGGCCAGGCCCGCCGCCTCGCGGATCACCGTCGCGTTGTACCCGCCGCAGAAGCCCCGGTCGCTGGTGAGGATCAGCACGGCGGCCCGGGACGGGTGCTCCGGCTGGGTGGTCAGCGGATGGCGGATGCTCGACGACCGGCTGACCACTGCCTCGACGGCCGCGGTCAGCTCGCGCGCGTAGGGGGCCGCCGCGCGGAGGCGCTGCTGCGCCTTCAGGATCCGCGAGGACGCGATGAGCTCCTGCGCACGGGTGATCTTGGCCGTGGACTTGACCGTGGCGATCCGCCGCCTGACCGCGCGAAGCTGGGCTCCCATCGGGCTACTTCTTCTCCGCCGCCGGGACGTGCCTGACGACCTGCTCCTGGGTGATCTGCCCGGTGCCGATCGGCTCGGCGGGCTCCTCGCTCACCAGCATCCGGCCGCCGCGCGTCTGGAACGTGCGCCGGAACTGATCGACCGCGTCCTTCAGGGCCGTCGCGGTGTCGTCGGACAGGTCGCCGGTCTCGGCGATCGCCCGGAAGATCCCGGGGTGGTGGCGGTCGAGGTAGCCGAGGAACTCGTCCTCGAACCGCCGGATGTCCTCGATCGGCACGTCGTCGAGCTGGCCCGTGGTGCCGGCCCAGACCGAGGCGACCTGCCGCTCCACCGGGAACGGGCTGTACTGCGGCTGCTTGAGCAGCTCCACCAGGCGGGCGCCGCGCTCCAGCTGGGCCCGCGAGGCGGCGTCCAGGTCCGAGGCGAACGCGGCGAACGCCTCCAGGTCGCGGTACTGCGACAGCCCGAGGCGGAGCGTGCCGGCCACCTTCTTCATGGCCTTGACCTGGGCGTTCCCGCCGACCCGGGAGACCGAGATGCCGACGTTGATGGCCGGGCGGACGCCGGAGTTGAACAGGTCGGTCTCCAGGAAGATCTGCCCGTCGGTGATCGAGATGACGTTGGTCGGGATGTAGGCCGAGACGTCGTTCCCCTTGGTCTCGATGATCGGCAGGCCGGTCAGCGAGCCGCCGCCCATCTCGTCGGAGAGCTTCGCGCAGCGCTCCAGGAGCCGCGAGTGCAGGTAGAACACGTCCCCGGGGTAGGCCTCGCGGCCCGGCGGCCGGCGCAGCAGCAGCGAGATCGCCCGGTACGCCTCCGCCTGCTTGGTCAGGTCGTCGAAGATGATCAGCGCGTGCTTGCCCTGGTACATCCAGTGCTGCCCGATCGCCGACCCGGTGTAGGGGGCGATGTACTTGTAGCCGGCCGGGTCGGATGCCGGGGCGGCCACGATCGTGGTGTACGCCATCGCGCCGGCGTCCTCCAGCGACTGCCGCACCTGGGCGATCGTCGATCCCTTCTGGCCCACCGCGACGTAGATGCAGCGGACTTGCCGGGCCGGGTCGCCCGACTCCCAGTTCGCCCGCTGGTTGATGATCGTGTCGATCGCGATCGCGGTCTTGCCGGTCTGCCGGTCGCCGATGATCAGCTGCCGCTGGCCGCGCCCGATCGCGGTCATCGCGTCGATCGCCTTGATGCCGGTCTGCAGCGGCTCCTTGACCGGCTGCCGCTGGACCACGCTCGGCGCCTGCAGCTCCAGGGCGCGCAGCTCGGTCCCCTCGATCGGGCCCTGGCCGTCGAGCGGCTGGCCGAGCGGGCCGACCATGCGGCCGAGGAAGCCGTCCCCGACCGGGACCGAGAGCACCTCGCCGGTCCGCTTGACCCGCTGGCCCTCCTCGATCCGGGAGAAGTCGCCGAGGATGACCACGCCGATCTCGCGGTCGTCCAGGTTCAGCGCCAGTCCCCGGGTGCCGTCCTCGAACTCCAGCAGCTCGTTCGCCATCGCCGAGGGCAGCCCCTCGACCCGCGCGATGCCGTCACCGCAGTCGACGACGATGCCGACCTCCTCGGTGGCGGCGGCGCCCGGCTCGTAGGCCTCGACGAAGCGCGCGAGGGCGTCCCTGATCTCCTCGGGGCGGATAGTCAGCTCCGTCATCTTCCTTGCGTCCTTCTCATCTGGTTCCGGTCGGCTGGCTCCCGCGCGGCGGCGGGCCCGCCGCTCACGCCGCCAGCCCGCGGCGCAGCTCGGCCAGGCGGCTCGCCACGCTGCCGTTGATCAGCTCGTCACCGATCCGGACGGTCATGCCGCCGAGCACCTCCGGGTCGAGCACGACGTTCAGGTGGACGTCATGGCCGTAGGCGGCGACCAGCGCCGCGGCCAGCCGGGCCCGCTGGCCGGCGGTCAGCGGGACCGCGACATGGACCTCGGCGACCAGGCGCTGGCGCAGCTGGGCGGCCAGGTTCGCGTAGGACTCAAGCCCTGCATCCAGGCTACGTCCCCGCGGGTGCACCGCGGCCTGGCTGATCAGGCGCAGCGCCGCCGCGCTGACCCGGCCGGCCAGCAGGTCGGCCGCCAGCTGCCCGCGGGCGGCGGCGGGCGCGAACCGGTTGGACAGCGCCGCGCGCAGGTCCGGGTTCGCGCCGACGATCCGGCTGAACCTGAACAGCTCGTCCTCAAGCTCGTCGAGCTGGCCGGCGGCCTCGGCAGACTGCGCGATCGCGAGCACGGCCAGCTGCTCGGCGGCGTCGGCCAGGTCGGCCGGCTCGGACCAGCGGGCGCGGACCAGGCCCGCGACGACCTCGGCCGCCGCGTCGCTGACCCGGCCGCCGAGCAGCCCGGCCGCCAGCCCGGCCCGCTCCTCCCCCGTGCGCGAGGGGTCGGAGAGCGCGCGGCGCAGGCCCGGCTCGCGGTCTAGCAGGCTGGTCACCGCGAACAGCTCGTCCCCGAGCGCGGCGGCCCGCTCCCCCGGCGCGCCGGCCAGCATCGCGGCGAGCCGGTCCTTGGCGCCGGCCAGCGAGCCGCGGCTCGTGCCCCTCATCGGGCGGCCACCCCGCGCGGCTGCCGCTCGATCTCGGCGAGGAACCGGTCGACCATGCGGGCCTGCCTGGCCTCGTCGGCGAGCGACTCCCCGACGATCCGGCCGGCCAGCTCGACCGCGAGGGCGCCGACCTCGGCCCGCAGCGACGCGAGCGCGTGCTGCCGGTCCGCCTCGATCTGCGCGCTGGCCGAGTCGATGATCCGCTGCCGCTCGGCCGCTCCCTCGGCCCGGCCCTGCGCGACGATCTGGGCGGCCTCCTCCTTCGCCGCCTCCCGGATCCGCGCCGCCTCGTGCCTGGCCTGCGCGAGCTGGGCCCGGTACTCGGCCAGCACCCGGCTGGCCTCGGCCTGCGCCTCCTCGGCGCGCCGCAGCCCGCCTTCGATCTGGTCGGTCCGGGCCTCCAGCGTCCGGGTGATCCGCGGCAGCAGGATCCTGGCCAGCACGCCGAAGATGACGAAGAACGCGACCAGCCCGAGGATCAGCTCGGTGGTGTTGGGCACGAGCGGGTTCTGGGTGCCGCTCTGCGCCAGGTGCATCATGGCTGGTGCCACCCCGCTTCGCGGCGCTACTTGATGAAGAACGGCACCGCGATGCCGATCAGCGCGAGGGCCTCGGCGAGCGTGAAGCCGATCCACATGTAGGTCGTGATCTGGCCGGTCGCCTCGGGCTGCCGGGCCATCGCCTCGATCGCGTGGCCGAAGACCAGGCCGATGCCGATGCCGGGGCCGATCGCCGCCAGGCCGTAGGTCAGCGCGCCCAGGTTGATGATGTGCAGGCTCGGCGTGGCCGCCGCGAGGACGTGGAGCACGTGGGCCACGTGCATCAGGTGCATCAAGTGCATCTTCTCGTTTCTTCCTTTCCGGGCCGACGGTCAGTCCGCCGGAGGCTGGTCGGTTCGGTCTAGTGCGAGGTCTTCAGCGAGTCCGAGATGTAGAAGGCCGCGAGCGTCGCGAAGATGAACGCCTGCAGGAAGGTCACGAGCACCTCGAGCAGCGTGACCAGGAGGTAGACGATCAGCGACGTCGCGGAGAAGAGCAGGCCGATCGACAGGCTGAACAGGTACCACGTGCCTAGCCCGAACACCAGCAGCAGCACGTGCCCGGCGAGCATGTTGGCCATGAGCCGGACCGAGAGCGTGAACGGCCGGATGATGAGGTTCGACAGCAGCTCGATCGGGGCCAGCAGCGGCAGGATCCAGGCCGGCGCGCCGCTCGGGGTCATCATGTTCTTGAAGTAGCCGATCGGCCCCTGGTGCCGGATCCCGATCGACACGTAGGTGACCCACACGACGATCGTCAGCCCGAACGGGAAGGCGTACTTCGAGGTCACCGGGAACATGACGCCCGGGATGATCTCGAAGATGTTCATGATCCAGATGAAGAAGAACAGCGAGACGATGAACGGCAGGTACCGGTCCCCCTGCTTGCCCAGCTGGGGCCGCAGGATCTGGTCGCGGACGAACAGGATGCCGACCTCGCCGAGGTTCTGGGCGCCGCGGGGCACCAGCTGCGGCCTGCGGAACGCGAGCCAGAAGAAGGCCAGCACGATCGCCGCGGCCACCAGCATGAACAGGATCGGCTTGGTGAACTCGAAGGACCCGATCGTGAAGATCGGCTTGAAGAAGAAGTCCGATATCGACGGCGCCGGGTAGCCGCACCCGGAGAAGATGTGGCACCCGCCCGCCGCGGCGACTGCCGCCGCGTCACTCACCATGTGCTCCCTGCGCTGTGATCGTCATCCGGCGCCCGCGGGGCGCCGCGCCCGCGCTCATGACCTCGTCACCCTGAAGATGATCAGGGCGGTCGCCAGCCCCAGGCCGGCCAGCATCCCCAGCGGGAGCAGGACCGGCAGGTGCGCCCACCGCCCGATCGCCCAGCCGATGCCGCCGTACAGCAGCATCCCCCCGATCAGGTAGCTGAGGATCGCCCATCCCATGGACTCCGAGGGCGGCCGCCGCCCGGGGCCCGCCGGCCCCTGGCCCTCCTCCTGCGCCGCCATCAGCGTCCCGCCCCGCGAGGTGCCCGTCACGGCTCACCGCTGCCCGTCGGGCTCGACGTAGAGCGCCTTGCGCCGCACCGACCAGCCGATCTGGGCAGCCGAGTAGACCAGCACGCAGGCGATCGCGGTCACCCCGAACAGCCTCGGGCTGAACGCCGTCGTCCCCTGGAACCGGCCCACCAGGATCAGCAGCGCGAGTATCTTGAGCAGGTACGTGCCGAGGGCGGTCGCCATCATCACGTGCGGGCCGACCCGGGCCGCGCGCCCCACCGCGATGATGCTGATCCCGAAGAAGGCCGTGACCACCGCGATCGCGACCGCCGCGCCTGCCAGGCCCTTGATCCCGTCGATCGCGGCGCTGACGGCGAGCATGATCGCCGCCGCGATGGCCGTCACGGCCGCCGAGCGGCGGACGATCCAGGCGTAGTTCGCCAGCATCGGCGGTCACTCCGAATGACTCGTCGGCCGGCGGGTCAGCCAGCCGTGCTCGGGCGCGGGCGCCGGCGCCCCGCCGCGGCGGTCACCAGACCGCCGCGGCGGGGACCCGAGCGCTCAGGCGAGCGCAACGTATCACGGACAGCGCGCCGCGCAGCGCGCGGGCGCTCGTGAAAGATATCACAAGCTCTCCGACCTTGGCCGCAGCAGGTCACCGAACGTGACGAATGCTACCGGCCGCGGGCCCGGGCGCCCCGGACGGCGGGCCCTCACCGGGGCCGGCCGGGCTCGGGGGCCGGCCTGCGCCGCTCCCACCAGCGCAGCTTCGGGATCGACAGCAGCACCAGCACCAGCACCGCGGCGAGCGTGATCGCCACGAGGACCTGCAGGTGGACGGTGGCGATGGACAGGCCCACGACCGCCCCGGAGAACAGCGCCGCCCAGCCGTACAGGATCAGCACGCTCGACCGGTGCGAGTGGCCGATCTCCAGCATCCGGTGGTGCAGGTGCTTGCGGTCGGCGGCGAACGGCGACTGGCCCGCGCGGGTCCGCCGCACGACCGCGCGGAGCATGTCGGTGTACGGGATCACCATGACGGCCGCGGGCAGCAGCAGCGGCAGGATCTCGGCGAACCGGTTCGCCCGGTAGTTCAGGCTGACGTAGTCGATCGGGGAGATCGCCTGGATCGGCACGTACGCCAGCAGCAGGCCGAGCAGCATCGAGCCGGTGTCGCCCATGAAGATCCTGGCCGGGTAGAAGTTGTGCGGCAGGAACCCCAGGCACGCCCCGGCCAGCACCACCGAGGCGAGCGCGGGCGGCGCCTCGGGCGCCAGGCCCTCGGACTGGGTCAGGGAGTAGTAGTAGACGAAGAACGAGACCGCGGCGATGCACACGATGCCGACCGCGAGGCCGTCGAGCCCGTCGATGAAGTTGACCGCGTTGATCGTCGCCACCACGACCAGGATCGTGACCACGACCGACTCGTTCGGCGTCAGGTTGAAGACGTGGTCCTGGGGCTCGGGGAAGCTGGTCAGCCGCGCCCCGCTGGCGAACAGGATGGCCGCCGCGGTGACCTGCCCGGCCAGCTTGGCGACCACGTTCAGGCCCCAGCGGTCGTCGATCAGGCCGACGACTACGATCACGGCGGCGGCGAGCAGCAGGCCGTAGCCGGAGATCACGCCGCGCAGCGGCCCGATCTGGGTCGCGCAGACCAGGCCGGCGAGGACGCCGAGGAACATCGCCAGCCCGCCCATCCGGGGGATCGGCCCGGCGTGCACGTCGCGGTCGCGCGCTGGGATCACCGCGCCGGCCCGGATCGCCGCGCGGCGCACCAGCGGCGTCAGCAGGTACGTGACGGCGGCCGTGACCAGCAGCGGGAGGGCGTAGTCGCGCACCGCTGGTCACCGGGCTGGCAGGCGGTCGGGCATCACGACCACTGTAGGGCACCGCGCGGCGCGGCCGACGGATCCGGCCGCCTACTCCGGCCCCATCGCGACCGGCGCGATCTCGCGCAGCCGGCCGATCGGCACCGCCCCGGCGCGCAGCAGGCGCGGCATGTCGTCGGTGAGGTCGACGATCGTCGAGGGGACGCCGCCCGGGCACGGCCCGGCGTCGAGGTAGACCTCCACCGAGCCGCCGAGCTGCTCGCGCGCCGCCGCGGCCGTGGCGGCGGGCGGGGCTCCGGTCAGGTTCGCGCTGCTGACCGCCATCGGCCCGGTCTGCGCGAGCAGGTCGAGCGCGACCTGGTGGTCGGGCATCCGCAGCGCGACCGTCCCCCTGGTCTCGCCCAGGTCCCACCTCAGCGACCGGTTGGCCCGGCAGACCAGGGTGAGCCCGCCCGGCCAGAACTCGTCGATCAGCTTCTGCCCGTAGCCGCCGAGGTCCTCGACCAGCGCGTCGGCCGCCCGGACCGAGCCGACCAGGACCGGCGGCGGCATCTGGCGGCCGCGGCCCTTGGCGGCCAGAAGCCGCCCGACCGCCGCCGGCCGGAACGCGTCGGCCCCGATGCCGTACACGGTGTCGGTCGGCAGCACCACCAGCGCCCCCTTGAGCACGGCCTCGGCCGCGGCGCCCAGCCCAGCCGATCGCCGCTCCGGATCGAGGCAGTCGTAGATCTCGTTCACCGCTGCACCCTCCTCCTGGCTGCCGACTCTAGCCCGCCCGCCCGGCCCGCCCGATCATCTCGCCCGCCCGATCAGCCCGCCCGCTCAGCCCGCCCGCCCGCTCAGCCCGCCCGCTCAGGGCCAGGTGGCCGTGACGAACCGGTCGCGGCCGGCCAGGTCACGGTGGTTGCGCGTGCCCAGCCAGCCGTTCTCCTCGGCGAACACCCAGTAGACCGCCGCGCCCTGCGGCGCGCCATGCTCGACGGCGACCACCCCGCCGGGGCGCAGCAGCCGCCTGGCCGCCCGCTCGATCACGCGGATGGCGTCCAGCCCGTCCTGCCCCGCGAACAGCGCCGCCGCGGGCTCGTACTCGCCGACCTCCGGCGGCACGAGCGCGCCGGCCGGGATGTACGGCGGGTTGGCGATCACCAGGTCCACGGCGCCGTCCAGGCCGGCCGGCGCGACCGCGAAGTCCCCGGCGTGGAGCGTGACCCGCCCGGCCAGGTGCGGGGCGGCGGCCGCGCAGCGCCCGGCGTTCCTGCGGGCCCACTCCAGGGCGATCGGGTCCGCCTCCACGGCATGCACCCGCGCCCGCGGCACCTCCTGGGCGATCGCCAGGGCGATCGCCCCCGAGCCCGTGCCCAGGTCCGCGACGACCGGCTCGGCGACGTCCATCTCGCGCAGGCGCCCGATCGCCCAGCCGGTCATCTCCTCGGTCTCCGGCCTCGGCAGGAACACCCCCGGCCCGACCTCCAGCTCCAGGTACCGGAAGTAGGCGGCCCCGGTGATGTGCTGCACCGGCTCGCGCGCCTCCCGCCGGGCCACGTCGTCCCAGAACCGCGGGTCGAAGTCCCGGTCGGGCACCAGGTGCAGCCGCGAACGCGGCACGCCGTGCCGCCACGCGGCGATCAGCTCGGCATCCGCGCGCGGGGACTCGACCCCGGCCTCGGCGAGCCGGGCGACCGCGACGGCGATCTCGGACATCAGCAGGCTCACCCGGGCCACCGCCTCATCGCCGCGCGGCCAGCTTCTCCGCCCGGTCGGCCTCCACCAGCGCGGCGATGACCGCGTCCAGATCGCCGTCGAGCACCTGGTCCAGGTTGTACGCCTTGTAGCCGACCCGGTGATCGGAGATCCGGTTCTCCGGGTAGTTGTAGGTCCGGATCCGCTGGGACCGGTCCACGGTGGCGACCTGGCTGCGCCGGGCCGCGGAGGCCTGGGCGGCGGCCTCCTCCTCTGCCAGGGCCAGCAGCCGGGCGCGCAGGATCCGCAGCGCCGCCTCCTTGTTCTGGAGCTGGCTCTTCTCGTTCTGGCAGGAGACCACGATGCCGGTCGGCAGGTGGGTGATCCGCACCGCCGAATCGGTGGTGTTGACGCTCTGGCCGCCCGGCCCGGTGGAGCGGAACACGTCGATCCGCAGGTCGCCCGGGTCGATGCTGACCTCGACCGGGTCGGCCTCGGGGAGCACCAGGACCCCGGCGGCCGAGGTGTGGATCCGCCCTGCCGACTCGGTGACCGGCACGCGCTGCACCCGGTGCACCCCGCCCTCGTACTTCAGCAGCGACCAGGCGCCGTCCGGGGTGCCCGCCAGGCTGCCGCGCCCGGCCGCCTTGACCGCCACGGTCACGTCCTTGTAGCCGCCCAGGCCGGTCGCGGTGGCGTCGAGCACCTCGGCCCGCCAGCCCTGGCGCTCGGCGTAGCGCAGGTACATCCGCAGCAGGTCGGCAGCGAACAGGGCGGACTCCTCCCCGCCCTCCCCGGCCTTGATCTCCAGGATCACATCCTTGCCGTCCAGCGGGTCGCGCGGCACGAGCAGCTGCTCAAGGCGCTCCTCGAGCTCGGCCCGCCGGACGGCGAGCTGGCGGGCCTCCTGCGCGAACGAGGGGTCCTCGGCGGCGAGCTCGGCGGCGGCGGCCTCGTCGTCGCACACCCGGCGCCACTGCCGGTAGGCCTGCACGATCGGGGTGAGCTCCCGGTACCGCCGGCCCAGCGCCCTGGCCCGTTCCTGGTCGGCGTGGACCGCCGGGTCGGCCAGGTCACGCTCCATCTGCTCGTGCTCGGATGCGAGGTCGGCAAGGCGCTCAAGCATCGCTGACCTCCTTTGCCTGCGCGACGGGCCGACCGTGAACGTGGTCTGCCCGGCCGCCGGCGATCCGGCGGCCGGGCAGACCGGCGAGCTACTTGCCCTTGCCCTGGCCCTGCTTGCCCTGGCCCTGCTTGCCGAACCTGGCCTCGAACCGGGCAACCCGGCCGCCGGTGTCCAGGATCTTCTGCTTGCCCGTGTAGAACGGGTGGCAGCTGGAGCAGACGTCGGCGTGGATCACGCCGTTGCGCGCGGTGCTCCGGGTCGTGAACGTGTTCCCGCAGGTACAGGTGACCGTGGTCACCACGTACTCCGGGTGGATGTCGGGCTTCATGAGTCTCTCCTGGCTCGGGCGGTCGCCGGGTCGCCGCGCGGCGCGCCCGCGCCGCAGGCGTGAACCGGTACCACGCTGATCGGCTCACCAGTGTGCCACACCGTCAACCAGATCCTGGCCCCGGCGATTCCCGCCGACCAGGCCGGGCCCGGCCGTCAGGTCGCCGGAGAGGTCTTCTGCACGAGCAGCAGGAACTCGGCGTTGCTCTTGGTCTCCTTCATCCGCTGCATCAGCACCTCGAGCGCCTGCTGGGGCTCCAGCGCGTGCAGCACCCGGCGGAGCTGCCAGATGATCTTCAGCTCGTCGGGCTCGAGCAGCAGCTCCTCCTTCCGAGTGCTGGAGGCATCCACGTCGATCGCCGGGAAGAGCCGCTTCTCCGCCAGCTCGCGGCGCAGCCGCAGCTCCATGTTGCCGGTGCCCTTGAACTCCTCGAAGATGACCTCGTCCATCCGGGAGCCGGTCTCGATCAGCGCGGTCGCCAGGATCGTCAGCGAGCCGCCGTTCTCGATGTTGCGCGCCGCGCCGAAGAACTTCTTCGGCGGGTACAGCGCCGCCGAGTCCACGCCGCCGGACAGGATCCGGCCGCTGGCCGGGGCCGCCAGGTTGTAGGCGCGGCCGAGCCTGGTGATCCCGTCCAGCAGGACCACCACGTCGTGCCCCATCTCTACCAGCCGCTTGGCCCGCTCGATCGCCAGCTCCGCGACCGTGGTGTGGTCATCGGCCGGCCGGTCGAAGGTCGAGTGGATCACCTCGCCCTTGACCGTCCGCTGCATGTCCGTGACCTCCTCGGGCCGCTCGTCCACGAGCACGACCATGAGGTGGCACTCCGGGTTGTTCTTGGTGATCGCCTTGGCGATCGCCTGCATGATCATCGTCTTGCCGGCCTTGGGCGGGGAGACGATCAGCCCGCGCTGGCCCTTCCCGATCGGGCTGACCAGGTCGATGATCCGGGTGGTCAGGTTGGCCGGGTCGGTCTCTAGGCGCAGCCGCTCCTGCGGGTACAGCGGCACCAGCTTGGCGAACTCCGGACGGCCCTTCGACTCCTCCGGGTCGAGCCCGTTCACCTTGTCGAGCCGGACGAGCGCGTTGAACTTCTCCCGCCGCTCGCCCTCGCGCGGCTGGCGGATGGCGCCCTCGATCACGTCGCCCTTGCGCAGGCCGTACTTGCGGACCTGGGACAGCGACACGTACACGTCGTTCGGCCCCGGCAGGTACCCGCTCGTGCGCACGAAGCCGTAGTTGTCCAGCACGTCGAGGATGCCCGCGATCGGGATCAGCACGTCGTCCTCGGTGATCACGGGTTCGGCCTCGCCGCCGCGCTCGCGGCGGCGACCGCCCTGCTGGCTGCGGCTACGGAACCGGTCCCGGCTGCGGCGGCCCTGCCCGTCGCGCTCGTCGTCGCGGCCGCCCTGCTCGCGGTAGTCGCCGCGGGCGCCCTGCTCGCGCTGGTCGCGGCCGCCATGGTCGGCCCGGCCCGCTTCGCCGTCCCCGGATGGCCGGTGCTCGTCGCGGCGGCCGTTCCCCGCCCGGTCGCGCCGGTCGCGCCGGTCGCCCCGGTCCCGCCGGCCCGCAGGCTCCGCCTGGCCGGCCTCGCCGTGCCCGGCGGGAACGGCCTCCGCGGCCTGCCCGGACCCGACCGCGCCGGGCTGCGCGCCGGCCGGGCCGGGCGGGGCCGCCGGGAGCACGGCGCCGACGCCGGGCTGCGCGCCGGCCGGGCCGGGCGGGGCGTCCGCCGGAGCCGGGGCCGCCGGAGCCGGGGCCGCCGGAGCCAGGGCAGTCGCCGCGGCCGCCGGGGCGGGACCGGCCGGGCCCTGCTCAGCCTGAACGGGCCTGCTCACATCCCCCCCGTGTGCTGGCTGATCGCCGTACCCCGGCCCCGCGGCCGCTGGCGCCGCCGCGCCGAAGTCCCGGCCCGCCTGTGCGGCCGCGGCCGATGCCGTTCCTGGCGAGTTCCCGCTGGACTCACCCGAGTACTCACTGACCATGCTGAGCTGCCCTGATTCTTGAGATTCCATGGCGTCCTGCTCGAAGGTGCGGTTGGCGCCGGCTCCCGCAGACACGCTCCGCTCGACCGACATTCCGTCTACTGCGCTGTGATTGCCATGAGAAGTCCCATCCGCGCCGGCCGGGCCGACGACGATCGCCTCCGCGGCGCCGTCGCCGCCGTGCTGTCGTTCCCCGATCGCAGCGATGAGCTGGCCCTTGCGCATCCGGCCGGTCCCGGTCACGCCGAGCGACTGCGCGAGCCGCTGCAACTCGGGCAGCAGCATGGCCGATAGGCGCTCGCCGGCCGCGTCCTCGGCGTCCCGGCCACCCGGCCAGGAGCGTACCGCGCCGCCCTGCCCCGGGGAAGCCCCCGCGGCGCCATGAGCTGCTCCGGATTCCTTGACCGCCTCGGCGGCCGATGCCCCGTCCGGCGACACCGCGCGCGGGGGGTCAGGGAGCAGGTCGGTGGTGTCAGTCACAAACAGTCCTTCCACGGTACGGGATCATCGGCCGCACTCGTCACAGCGCACTCCCAGCCACCGCCGCCATCCCGTCCTGCCGCGCCGGCCATGTGCACTCCGCGTGTCCGGCCCGCCCGGGTCCAGCCGGATCGCGTGCCTCATCCGTCCGGGCCGCGGATCGCACGTGCGCTGAGCGTCTCCTGACGGATGCCTGTCACCGAGAGCAGCCCGCCACCGCCTGTCACGGCGGCACCTGGTCGCGCGCGGGCTTGGCCTGCACTGGCGTGACGGGATGCGGATACGCACCTCACCCCGGGACGGGGCACCTGGTGCCTTGGCCATCCTAACACCAACCGCGGTCACGGCATTCCTTCCGGGCCGTCGGCCGCGTTCGCGCAGACCGGCGAACACCAGCCGGGTAGGCAGCGACACCTGTCACAATGCCAGCGAGCACTCGGCTCCGGGTCGCTCTGGCCGGCCGGCCGCCACGGGCACGCCGCCGGCAAGGGGGCTCAGCCACGCCGAGATCTCGACACCTTGGGGGCTTACACCGCATCCGATACCCGGTTCCCCGGGGCTTAATCACCTCGGCGCCATCACCCCGGCGCGGCCGGTCACGCCCGGTCCGGGGCCGCGACCGCGAGCACGCCGAGTCCCGCGCACAGTGCGGCCTGCGCCGCTGCGGCCAGCGTCAGCCGGGCCGAGACCAGACCGGGCCGGCGTGCCGGGTCCGGGGCACGGCGCCCGCCGAACGGCAGCGCCGGGCACTCCTCGCGGCAGGACAGCCAGGCGGCGGCCAGGCGTTCCAGGTGCGTGGCGAGCACCGCCGGGTCGCGGCGGCGGGCGGCCGCGGCGGCGCGCTCGGGCAGCCAGGAGATCACCTCCAGAAGGTCCAGCTCGGGCGGGCTCAGCAGCCGCGCGCTGACGCGCGCCGGGCCCGCTACCGCCCCGCCGGCCAGGGCAGGCACCGCCGCCCCGCCGGCCAGGGCAGGCACCGCCGCCCCGCCGGCCCGCGCCGGGCTCGCGCTCACCCGCCCGGCCGGCGTCCCAGCGGCGGCGATTCCCAGGTCGAGTGCCCACCGGCCGGTGCTCGCGGCGTCCGCGTGCGCGTACCTGACCAGCGTGAACGGGTCGTCCAGGTCCCGGCGCCGACTCAGCCGGCCCTCGATCAGCCGGGCCAGCGGCGCCGGCGAGCCAGCCAGCGCGTAGCGGACCGCGTCGGTGCCATGCCCGGCCACCGCACCCGCCACCGGACCCGGGCCGGCCGGGGCGGGCGAGCCGTGGCCCGGGCGCCGCTCACCGCCCGGTCCCGGCAGCGCAGGCGAGGCGGCGGGCGGGCGCCGTCCGGGAGCCGGCCCCGCGCTCGGACCCCGCGGCGCGGGCGAGCCGGGGCAGGCCTCTCGTTCACCATCGCCTGCGAACACCACGGTGGCGCCGGCAGCCCACGCGAGCCGGCCGGCCACGGCGTCGCGCTGATCCCGCCACGCCTGCGCCCAGCCCCGGGCCGCGGGCAGATCGGGCAGGGGCGGCGCCGCCAGCGCCATGCCCGCCAGCGCCGGGCTGTCGGCCGCCGCCGGGCCGGCAGCGATCACCCGGACGGCCAGCCCGGCGAGGTGGTCCGGGGTGACCGTGACGGTCAGGTACCCCGGCCCGGTCACCTGCGCCGCGGCGACCCACCGGACCGCGGCGAGGCGGCCGGCCAGGCCGGCGGCCACCTGGGGCGCCGGGCGGCCCGCCAGGCGCGCCAGGGCCAGCGGGAGCGAGGTCGAGTACGTCCCCGGCCGGACGCGACGGCCCTCCGCCGCCGGGGCGGTGCCGGGAACGCGGTCCGGCGGCGGCCGCCAGGTGCCGGCGACGGCCATCGCGGCGGCACCCGGCGGGAGCTCGCCTGCGCGGGCGAGCTCCCGCAGCGCGCGGGAGACCTCGGCGGTGAGGTCAGTCGTGATCATGACGGCGCGTGGCCGGGCGGTCAGTCGTACGCGGAGTTCGGCGCGCCGGCCAGCTCCCGGACCACCCGGATCATCTCTGCGGGGTCGAACGGCTTGGTCAGGTAGGCGTCCACGCCCACCTGGCGGCCCCGGTCCCGGTCGTCCTCCTGCGCGCGGGCCGTGATCAGGACGACCCTGATCCCGGCGGTCTCCGGGTTCTGCCGCAGCTGCATGGCGGTCACCCACCCGTCCAGGCGGGGCATCATCACGTCCAGGGTGACCACGTCGGGCCTGAGCTCGGCGACCCGGTCCAGGCACTCCTGGCCATCCGCGGCCGTGAACACCTCGAACCCCTCCAGGGTGAGGTTCACGGCGATAAGCTGCCTGATGACCTCATCGTCATCGACAACGAGCACTCGCCCGAGTCCGGTCGCCACGGCGTGAGGCTACCGGGCGGCGGCCAGGCGGTGCTGGCGGTTCGGCCACGTGTCGCCGGGGCGGCCCGGTGCTGGTACCCTTGCTCAGTCGCCGCGGCCTGCGGCGGCCACCGCGCCAGCCCCCATAGCTCAGGGGATAGAGCAACGGCCTCCGGAGCCGTGTGCGCAGGTTCGAATCCTGCTGGGGGCGCCAAGCCGCGACCTGTTGAAACAGGATTTGACCTGCGTAAACACCTCTCCGGAGATCGAAGCCGTTCCACCATCGTCCGCAGGCCACCCCGGGCCGGCTTCCGCGACGATACGCGACCGGCCAGCGGCTCCGAAGGACATCGAACGCATCGGCGGATTCGGTATCACGGTTCCTCCTCGTGATCCTCGGATGGCCGCAGGGTGGCCTCCATGCGTGCGACCCATACGTCCTCAAGCCCGGCGACGCACCGCCCGGGGCTTCCGCCAGGCGTGCGACCGGATGGGCATCACCCAGTCCATGGGCCGGCCCGGACCGGCGCTGGGCAACGCCGTCATCGAGGCCTGGCACTCGACCTTGGAATGCGAGCCCCCCGCGACCGGCGCCTCGCCACCAGAGCACAGGCCAGGGCCGAAGTGGCGACCTGGATCCAGGACTCCCACACCGCCCGCCGGCACTCCGCGCTGGGCATGCGCAGCCCGCTCGCCTACGAGCAGGCCCTGGCCGCCGGGCAGGCAGCCTGACATGCTCCCGCTTCCCGCCGCCTTCACGACCGGCCGGTGCCCGGCCCGGTCAAGGCCGTCCCTCCCCGGGCCTGACGGCCCTGCGGGGGCTCCACCTCGACAGCGCCTGCGCTCCGGCCGTTACATGGCAGCTAGCAGGAAGCGGGAACAAGCAAGATCAGCTCAATTCGAAGTGTCCGCGCTTCCAGGGGAACCCCGCGATTCGCCAGGTGCTTGCGCAGGCTGTTCAGCCCGTACTGGCCGACTAGGTCCCGCCGCCCGTAGAACAGGTCCTCCAGCAGCGGCATGATGTCGTGCTCCCAGACCTGGCCGATCTCGTCGGCCCGCTGGTAGATCTCCGGCCGCATCAGGCACGAACTTGCACGCGCTGGAAGGCTGGCCCCCACGATCGACCGGGACCGGCGCCAGGTTCAGCGCCCACGAGACGCCTCGACGCTCACCGGCAGCGCCCCAGCTGGGCCTCCCCGCAGACCAGATACCCCGCGCAGTGCCCGATACGCGCCAGGTCAGCCCGCCGCAGACACTATTCGCGCTGGTCAGGGACGTTCGGGGCAAGCCCCTCCGGAGCCGTGTGCGCAGGTTCGAATCCTGGAGGGATCTCTCCCGTTGGCACCGACGGCCTCACGGTGTTGCGTGCTACACTGTCCTGCGTGGAGCACGTTGGATCGTGGGGTGAGCGCGGTGGCTAATCAGAACATCACGCTGTCTCTTCCCGAGGAGGACTTGCGGGATGCGCGGATACTGGCGGCGCGGCGCGGTACCTCGGTGTCGCAGCTCCTGGCCCGCGTGCTCCGCGAGACCGTGGAGCGGGAGACGGGATATGACGCTGCGAAGGAGCACAGCCTGGCCGTGCTGCGCGAGGGCGCGGATCTTGGCACCGGCGGGCGCGTGACCTGGTCGCGGGAAGACCTGCATGAGCGGTAACCGCCAGTTCGTCGACACGAATGTTCTCGTCTACGCGCATGACGTGACGGCGGGAGACAAGCACAGCCGGGCACGTGCCCTGGTGGAGGAACTGTGGGGCACGCGGGAGGGCTGCCTGAGCGTTCAGGTGCTGCAAGAGTTCTTCGTCATCACGACGCGGAAGATCGCCAGGCCGCTCGACGTGCCGGCGGCCGCGCGGATCGTCGAGGACCTGGCGCACTGGCACGTGCATGCTCCCTCCGCCAGCGATGTGCTCGCGGCCATCGACATCCATCAGCGAGCCGGAACGTCGTTCTGGGACGCGATGATCCTCCGCAGCGCACAGCAGCTCGGCTGCAAGACCGTGCATTCGGAGGATCTGAATCCGGGCCAAGGATACGAGGGCGTCCAGGTCCGCAGCCCGTTCTCGGTCTAGACGAACGATTCCACGGGGTCGTCAGCGAGCGCATGACGGGCTGTCCGGCACAGCCGCGGTGGGCCGCAACGGCCCGGCCTCGCGCGTTCCCGTAGCGGGCGGCTCGTGCCCTGCTGCCGCCGCAAGCCGACCGCGGGCCCCCGCTACCGCGCAGGATCAGGCCACTTCGTCGCTCACGGTCACGTCAGCCTTGACGAGCCTGGACCGTTGGCGGCCAGCGCTGCTACGCTCGGCCGGCCAGCCGGAAACGGCAAGGGAGATCATGATGGCCGGCGATGTCAGCGTCGGACGCGAGCCGCGCGCGCTCGCCGAACGGGTCCGGTCCGCCCTGGAGTCAGGTGACCTGGATGCCATCGCTGGCCTGCTCGACCCCGATGCCCACTGGGGCGCGCCTGAGGGGCCGCACGAGGCCGACTGCCGCAACCGGGACGAGGTTGTCGCCTGGTGGGCCAGCGCCAGGGCCGCCGGAGCGCGGGCAACGGTCACCGAAGTGAGCCCTGGCAACGGGACCCTCCTGGTAGGACTGGAGGTCACCGGCACGCAGGCCGCTCGCGAGGCAGGCGGACCGGTCAGGCGCTGGCAGGTTCTGACCGTGCGCGGTGATCGGATCGCGGACATCCGCGGCTTCGACGACCGGGCGGTGGCCGCAGCCCGGGCCGGCGTCCAGGCGTGAGCGCTAGCCCGGCACGCGCCGCAACCCGGGCCGCGCTCATCCGCGAGGCAGCGGGTCCCGGCCAGGCTCATCGCCGCATCGGGGCCAAGCACCCGCGGTGTCGGGCGTGGCCGACGGAACGTTGCCCGCGCGCCCGAGACGTCGTGGCACCCCCCGCCTGCGCGGCCACCGGCCGGATGGTGGCGCGGCCCTGGCCACGGTTGCTGAGCCGGGAGCGCTGTGATCGACCTCGGTGACCGCTGAGCGGTGGCCCGCGCTGGCGTGCCGGTAGGCGAGCATCGTGGCCTTGCCGGCTTCCGGCAAGCGGGCTCGGCGGTCCGCCGGGGAGCGCGCCCTCAGGCCCCTGCCTGGCTCACGGTCCCGGCGCGCCGGGCCCCTGCCCTACGCTGGGGCGCATGACACTCCCCTCCGGCATTCCCGTCGACGATCTCGATCCGGCCATCCGTCCCCAGGACGACCTGTTCAGGCACGTCAACGGTCGCTGGATGGCGCGGACCGAGATACCCGCGGACCGCGCAGGCTACGGATCGTTCCTGATCCTGGCCGAGGAAGCCGAGAAGGCGGTGCGCGAGATCGCGGAGGAGGCCGCGTCGGCGCCGGAGGGCAGCGAGGAGCGCAAGCTGGGTGACCTGTACGCCAGCTTCATGGACGCGGAGCGAGCCGAGCGCCTGGGCCCGGAGCCCATCCGCGGGATGCTCGCGGCGGCCCGGGCCGTCGGCTCCGTCCCGGAGCTGCTGGCGCTGCTCGGCCGGCTGGAGCGGCTGGGGGTGCAGGGCCTGTACCGGCTCTTCGTCGACACCGACCCCGGGGACCCGGAGCGCTACCTGGTGTTCTTCGAGCAGTCCGGCATCTCGCTGCCGGATGAGAGTTACTACCGCGAGGAGCGGTTCGCCGCCGTCCGCGACGCATTCGCCGCTCACGTGGCGCGGATGTTCGAGCTGGCCGGGCTGCCGGACGCCGAGCAGGCGGCCCGGCGGGTCGCCGAGCTGGAGGCGGCGGTGGCCGGGCATCACTGGGACAAGGTCGCGAGCCGTGACCGCGAGAAGACGTACAACCTCTTCACCTGGTCCGACGCCATGGCCTGGGGACCGGACCTGGGCGGGTGGCTGGCGGCCCTGGACCCGCCCGCGGGCGCGTTCGACGAGATCGTGCTCCGCCAGCCGAGCTTCAGCACCGGGCTGGCCTCGCTGCTCACCCACGAGCACCTGCCCGCGTGGCGGGACTGGCTGTGCTGGCAAGTGATCCACGGCGCCGCAGGGTACCTGTCCGATGCGTTCGTGCAGGAGGACTTCGACTTCTACGGCCGCGTGCTGACCGGCACCCCCACGCTGCGCGAGCGCTGGAAGCGCGGCGTCTCGCTGATCGGGTGGGCGATGGGAGAAGCCGCCGGGCGCGCCTATGTCGCCCGGCACTTCCCGCCCCAGGCCAAGGAGCGGATGGACGTCCTGGTCGCCAACCTCATCGAGGCGTACCGCCAGAGCATCACGGATCTGGACTGGATGGGGCCGCAGACCCGCCGCCGGGCGCTCGACAAGCTCTCGAAGTTCACGCCGAAGATCGGATACCCGGACTGCTGGCGCGACTACTCGGCACTCAGCATCGACCCGGCCGACCTCATGGCCAACGTGCGGGCCGCTCACGAGTTCGAGCTCCGCCGCGAGCTGCGCAAGATCGGCAAGCCCATCGACCGCGGCGAGTGGTTCATGACCCCCCAGACCGTGAACGCCTACTACAACCCCGGCATGAACGAGATCGTGTTCCCCGCGGCCATCCTGCAGGACCCGTTCTTCGACCCCGGCCGCGACGACGCGGCCAACTACGGGGCGATCGGCGCGGTCATCGGCCACGAGATCGGCCACGGCTTCGACGACCAGGGCTCCAAGTTCGACGGTGACGGCCGGCTCACCGACTGGTGGAGCGCGGGGGACCGGCAGGCGTTCGAGGCCCGGGCCAGGTCCCTGATCGAGCAGTACGACGCCCTGGCCCCGAGGCAGGCTCCCGGCCAGCACGTCAACGGAGCCCTCACGATCGGGGAGAACATCGGGGACCTCGGCGGCCTCGGAATCGCGTGGAAGGCCTACCTGATGTCGCTGCACGGCGGGCAGGCGCCGGTGATCGACGGCCTGACCGGCGCCCAGCGCTTCTTCCTGTCCTGGGCGCGCGCCTGGCGGGTGAAGCAGCGGGACGAGGAGGTCATCCGCAGGCTCGCCATCGACCCGCACGCGCCCAACGAGTTCCGCTGCAACCAGGTCGTGCGGAACCTCGACGCGTTCTACGACGCCTTCGGCGTCCGCGCGGGCGACGAGCTGTGGCTCGAGCCCGCAGCGCGCGTCCGCGTCTGGTAGCCCCGCCGGCCGGCGCCCGGCCGGGAACGATCCCCACGGCGGCGCTCGCCCTCCTATGCCGGGGCCGGGCGCGGAGAGGACTCCGTGCGCGCGAACGCCGGCGGGCACCAGCTCCCGCGCGGGGAGGACGGCGCGGGGAGGACTCCGTGCGCGCGAACGCCGGCGGGCACCAGCTCCCGCGCGAGGGGGCCGCGGCGGTGCCGCGCGCCAGCGGCGCCGGGCGCCGGCCGCACGCCCCGGCAGGTGGCCGGGTCAGGCCGGGACGTGCTCGGCGATGATCCGCGCCACGGCCTCCACGTCGTCGGGCGTGATGCACGGGCGCACCGCCTTGCCCAGGTCGAGCTCGATGCCGGTGTCCTTGCCCGGCCGGCTGCCGTCCAGGTTGTACCAGTGCACGAGGTCCCCCGACCCCCAGATGCGCCACTTCCCGCGGACCGGCGAGAGCGGGTACGTCACGGCGGAGCGGATCGCGCGGAACGGGATCCGCTTGGCGCCCCACAGGTAGTACCAGCGGATGGTGATGCCCTCGTCGTCGCAGGCGATCCGGCCGTCGTCGTAGAGGGATGGCAGGCGCTTCACCCCATCATTGTGCGCCGGCCCGGCCCGCCAGGACCCCCGCCGCCTCGCCCGCCGGAATCCCGCGCGCCGGGCCCGCCCGGCCGGGTGGACCTGCGCGGGCCGGTGCCGCGCCTGCCGGCGGCCCGCCCCGTGGCGCCTGCGGCCCGGCGATGACACACTCGGTCGCATGGGGGAACGCCGCCGCCCGGGCCGCTCCGGCAGCCCGGCGATGAGGGGCCCGCTGGCGGCCGCCGCGGTCGTGGCAGCGCTGTCCGCGACGGGCTGCGGCGGACCGCCGGCGGCGCCACGGCCCGCCCTGAGCTCCCCGCCCGCGCGGCCCGGCTCCCCGCCCGCGCGGCCCGGCTCCCAGCCCGCGCGGCCCGCGCTCACGCGGCGCCAGGCGTGCGATCGGCTGCTCGCCGACGTCCGGCGCACCGGCGGCGCGCCCGGCCAGCGGGCCCTCCGGGAGGTCGCTGACCATGCCAGGGATCCGCGGATGGCCGCTGACGCCCGGACGGCCGTCAAGGACCTGGAGCACACCGGCATCGCGCCGATCGCGTTCGCGCTGCTCCGCGACGACTGCGCCAGGGCCGGGGTGAGGCTCCCGCGGTTCTGAGGCGCGCCCGCCCGGCCGGCCGCCCGGGCCGGCGTTGGCATACTTGCCCGATGGCGACCGAGGAGACCTACACCCACGGCCACCACGAGTCGGTGCTGCGCTCGCACGCCTGGCGGACCGCCGAGAACTCCGCGGCCTACCTGCTCGCCCACCTCGGGCCCGGCCTGCGCGTGCTGGACGTGGGATGCGGGCCCGGCACGATCACCGCCGGCCTGGCCCGGCTCGTCAGCCCGGGCCCGGTCGTGGGCGTGGACGCGGCCGCGGAGGCCGTCGCCAGGGCGCGGGAGGGGACCGGACCCGCGGCGAACCTCCGGTACACCGTGGGCGACGCCTACCGCCTCGGCCATCCCGACGACGCCTTCGACGTCGTCCACGCCCACCAGGTCCTGCAGCACCTGGCGGACCCGGTTGCGGCCCTGCGGGAGATGCGCCGCGTCTGCAAGCCGGGCGGGCTGGTCGCCGCCCGCGACGCGGACTACGCCTCCTTCGCCTGGGCGCCGCCCGATCCCCGCCTCGACGAGTGGCTGGCCCTGTACCGGGCGGTCGCCCGCGCCAACGGCGGCGAGCCCGACGCAGGCCGGCGCCTCCTGGGCTGGGCGCACGCCGCGGGCCTGCGGCGGGTGCGGGCCTTTGCCTCGGTGTGGTGCTTCGCGACGCCACGGGACCGCGCCTGGTGGGGCGGGATGTGGGCGGACCGCATCCGCGACTCCGCGATCGCCGGCCGGGCCAGGGAACTGGGCCTGGCCGACTCCGCCGCGCTCAACCGGATCGCCGGGGCCTTCCGCGACTGGAGCGCCCACCCCGACGGCTGGTTCGCCGTCCCGCACGGCGAAATCCTCGCCACCAAGTGACCACAGGCGGCGCGCCGCGCACCGGGCACCCTGCCGGGCCGCTCCCCCGCCGCGCTCCCGCCGGCGCGGCGCGTGGGGCGGGCGTGCCGTCCGTCACCGCGGCGTCGGCCGCCAGCGCACCAGATCAGGCCCGATCTCCGGGACAGAGCAGACCCCGGCTAGCGCCATCGTCCGGCGCATGCCCGCATCGAGCAGGGCTATCACGGCGTCCACGCCCTTCTCGCCCGCGGCGCCCAGGCCATAGAGGTAGGCGCGGCCGATCATGACCGCCCGGGCACCGAGGGCAACCGCCTTCACGATGTCGCTGCCCCGCCGCACCCCGCCGTCGCAGAGGATCTCGATCCGGTCGCCCACGGCGTCCGCGACCCCGGGAAGGACCTCCAGGGGGGGCGGCGCGCCGTCGAGCTGCCGGCCGCCGTGGTTGGACAGCACGATCGCCTCGACCCCGGCGTCGGCCGCCAGCCGCGCGTCCGCCACCGTCTGGATCCCCTTCAGCACCACCGGGCCAGGCCAGTTCTCCCGGAACCAGCCGACCTCCCGCCACGACAGCGCCGGATCGAACTGGCTGTTGATGTAGTCCGACAGCGCCACCGCCGTGCTGCCGTCGGCCGCGCCGGTGCCGGCCACGTTGGCGAAGGTGATCGGCTCCGCCCTGATGAAGTCCCATGTCCAGCCGGGATGCAGCACGCCGTCGATCAGGGTGCCGGGCCCGATCTTGGGCGGCAGCAGGAACCCGCGCCGGACGTCGCGCTCCCGGCGGCCGAGCACTGCGGTGTCCACGGTCACCACGATCGCCTCATAGCCTTGCGATGCCGCACGGGCGAGCATGTCCCGGACCAATGCCCGGTCCCGCCAGACGTAGACCTGAAACCACTTCGCCCCGGTGCTGACGGCGGCGACCTCCTCGATCGAGCGAGTCGCCATCGTGGACAGCGTGTACGGCAGCCCGGCCCGGGCGGCAGCGCGGGCGACATCGAGCTCGCCACCCGGGCTCACGATCCTGGTGAACCCGGTCGGCCCGAGGACCAGCGGCAGCGGCAGGGGGCGGCCGAGCAGGGTCGTCGTGGTATCGATGGCTGCCACGTCGCGCAGCACGCGCGGCACGAACTCCAGCCGCCTGAACGCCGCGATGTTGCGGCGCATCGTCAGCTCGTCCTCGGCGCCGCCATCGATGTAATCGAAGACGCCGCGCGGCAGCCGCGCCCGGGCGATCCGGCCCAGGTCGGCGATGCTGGCGGCGCGGGCGAGCCGGCGGCCGGAGGCCCTGAACTCGACCTCGCGGATCCGCAGGACCGACCGGAGCGTCCTCAGCATGACCACTCCCCATCTGCATGGCGGCTTGGGGGCACGCCGCGGCTCACCCATCCTGCCGCCGAGCCTGGCGGCTGAGCGAGGCGGCGAGCCGCGTGACGAGGGCGCTGGTCGCTCAGCCTGCTCGTCCGCTGATGAGATGGAACGCCCCGCATGACCCCTCTTGACACATTCAGCCATGAAGTTAGGCTATTGAACAATAGCAAACTTACTGAACATTTGTTCACAGGAGTCCGGCATGCGGTTCGGGATAGTCGGCTGCGGGTGGATCGCCGAACGGGATCACATCCCGGCCATGCTCAAGGCCGCCGGCGTCGACATCGTCGCGGCGGCCGATCCGTCGCCCGGGCGCGCCCAGCTCGCCGGCGCGATCGCCGGGCTTGACCCGTCAGCCTGCTACACCGACCACCGCGCCCTGCTCGACCGCGCCGACGTCGACATCATCAGCGTGGCGACGCCGCCCAGCACCAGGACCGGGATCGTCATGGATGCCGCCGCCGCGGGCAAGCACGTGATCTGCGAGAAGCCCCTTGCCCTCACCCTGGCCGAGGCGGACCAGATGATCGCAGCGTGCGAGCAGGCCGGCGTGACGCTGGCCGTCTACCACAACTACCTCTACTACTACGAGCACCGCCTGACCAGCCGGCTCATCGCCGATGGCACGATCGGCGAGGTCGTCGCGACGGAGATCTGCGGGCTCGGATCGCAGCCGTGGCTGGGCGCGGAGCAGTACCGGCCCGGCTGGCGGTACGACCCGCGGATCGCCGGCGGCGGCGTCGTCATGGACATCGGCGTGCACGCCTACTACCTGACCGAGCTCTTTCACTCCGGCCCCGCCGAATCGGTCATCGCGCGGATGCGGTTCGGCAGCAGCGGCGCCGATGACCACGCCTACTGCACGCTCGCGATGCGGGGCGGCGGAACGGGACTGGTCAACATCGCATGGGGCGAGGGCAGCGCCCGGTTCGAGATCGACGGGACCGACGGCTACATCTCCTACATCTACGACGAGGGCGCCGGGTACTTCGGCGCTCCCGTCCGCGCCGTCCGGGTCGCCGCCTCGGGCAAGCCCACCGAGATCCACCTGGTCCCGCCGGGCCGGACCCAGTTCACGCCCGAGCTGTTCGAGGACCTCGTCAGGACCGTCTCGGGAGACGCGGCCTCGTTCGCGTCCTTCGGCCGGCACGGCCGGCGGACCCTGGAGATCGCGCACGCCGCATACCAGTCCACCGCCGACCAGCGGCCGGTCGCGCTGCCGATCACCGACGGCCAGCCGATCTACCACGACGGGACGGCTGGGATGCTGCTCGCCCGGGCGGTGACGGCCCGTGCCAGCTAGCCAGCCGGCGCCCAGCCGGCAGCCCGGCCAGATCGCGGAAGCGAGCCGCCAGCTGGCCGCGATGGGACGCCACCTGCTCGCCCGCGGCCTGCTCAGCCAGACCTCCGGCAACATGAGCATCCGGATCAGTGACGACGTCATCTGCATCACCCCATCCTCGATGCCGTACGACGAGATCGGGCCGGCTGACATCGTGGTGGTGGACCGATCCGGCCACCCCGTGCGCGGAACGCGGAAGCCCTCGTCAGAGACGCCACTGCACTGCCTGGCGTACCGCAGCAGGCCCGACGTGTCAGCGATCGTGCACACCCATTCGCCGATGGCCACCACGCTGGCGATCCTCGGCACGCCCATCCCGGCCGTGCATTACATGATCGCCGTCACCGGGGTGACCACGGTTCCCGTCGCCGAGTACGCCACCTACGGGACCGAGCAGCTGGCCCGGAACGTGCGGGCCGCGTTCGGCGCGCCAGCCAGAGCCGTCCTGCTCGCCAATCACGGGCTCGTGACCGCGGGCCCCACGCTGGCCGACGCCGCCTTCGTCGCCGAGGCCGTGGAGACCCTGGCGGGCTTCTACTACCGCGCCATCGTCGCGGGTGCGCCGAACATCCTCTCGCCAGAGCAGATGGCCGAGGTCATGGCCAAGTACCAGGACAAGGAACCGGCTGCGGCAGCCATCGGCGCCCCAGCCCGGCCCCGAGGGCGGACGACGCCATGACCTCCCCCGCCCTCGCCATCACGCTGGACATCGGCGGCAGCGCCGCCAAGGCCTACGCCTACGACGTCCAGCGCGGACGCACGGCCGCCATGGCCGCAGCGCCCTACGCCGCGCCGCATCTGCCGTCCGACCCGGGGATGTTCGAGCCGGACAGCTGGTGGCTGTCGGCAGTGGCGGCACTTCGCGTCCTGCGCGACCAGCTCGACGTGCCTGGCGGCAGCTACGCCGGGGTCACCGTGAGCGCGATCCGGATCCCGTTCGTGCTGCTCGGCAGGGACGGCGACGTGGTCATGCCGGGCCTGCTCAACAAGGACCGGCGCGCCGAAGGCCAGGTCGCCGAGCTCGCCGCGGCAGTCGGCCAGGCCGAGATCTACCGCCAGACCGGTCACTGGCTCGCTCCAGAGTTCGGCCTGGCGAAGATGCTGTGGAACCGGGAGCGCTTCCCAGGCGCCTGGGCACGCGCCCGTCATCTGCTGCAGCTGCACGACTGGTTCATCTACAAGCTCAGCGGCACGATCGTCAGCGAACCCTCGTCGGCGGCCATGAGCCAGAGCCTGGATGTCACGGGCAGGTCCTGGGCCGGCGAGGTGCTCAGCGCCGTCGGCATCAAGGCCAGCCTCTTCCCCGAGCTCGTGCCGGCCGGCTCGGTCGCCGGCGGCCTGCGGCCGGGCGTGGCCGCCGCCACCGGGCTGCCTGCCGGACTCCCGGTCCACGTCGGCGGCGGCGACACGCACCTGTCCGCCGCGTCCGCTCAGGGCGCCGGCCGGGCCTCTAAGGTCGTCGTCGCGGGGACCACCGCGCCGGCCATCGTGACGGTGCCACGCGACCGGCTGCCCCGCCCCACGGCCAGCGCCTATCCGCTCCTGGTCAGCGAGCACGTCGTCGCGGGCCAGTGGGCGCTTGAGGCAAACGCGGGATTCGCCGGCGGTGTCCTCGCGATGCTCGACGGCCTCGCCGGCCTCAGCGGCGCCGAACTGCGCGAGCAGCTCACCCGCCGGGGCATGGCCCTGCGGGATGGCGACAACGTCATGGTCCTGGCGGGCAATCCGCACTTCGGCCCGGACGGCTGGCAGGCGCTTCCGCCGCCCACGGTGATCGGCCTGCAGCCCGGGCATACCGGAGCGGACGTCCGGCGGGCAGCGCTGCGCTGCACCTGCTTCGCGATCCGCTCGATACTTGGCACGCTCGCCAGCGCCCCCGGCCACGCGGCCGCCGGCATCACCGCGACCGGGGGCATGAGCCGGGACGCCGCCTGGGCCCAGCTGCTCGCCGATGTCACCGGCACGGCCGTCCGGGTGTTCCCGCTCGACCAGATCGCCGGCCGGGCCGGCGCTGCGCTCATCGCCCAGCAGCCCGCCGCCCCCGCGGACGGCGAACTGATCTTCTCCCCGCGGCCTGACCGGTCAGCGGAGCTGGAGCAGGAGTGCGCCAGGTACCAGGCGGTCTACCGGGAGGTGCAGCGCGAGGTCGCGCGGCCGGGATCGGGGGGCCCATGCTGGCACTCGTGAGCGCCGCGCTGACGCCGCAGGCGCAGGAAGCGCTGGCCCGGGAACGCTCGTGGCGACTGCGCCATGTCCCGCTTGTCGCCGACGCGGTTCGCGGCATGAGCCAGGCCGCGCGCGGCGCGGTCCGCGCGCTGGTGATCGAGGCTGAGCCGGTCGGCGCCGCGCTGCTCAGCGAGCTGGACGGGCTCGAGCTCATCGCCTGCCTGCGCAGCGATCCGGTCAACGTCGACGTGGCGGCGGCAACCGCCCGCGGCGTGGCCGTCGTGCACACTCCGGGCCGCAACGCCGAGGCCGTCGCCGACTTCACCCTGGGGCTGTGCCTGGCCGTCGTCCGCAACATCGCGGTCGGCCACCACGGCATCGTCTCCGGCGAGCTCACCGCGGACGCCCCGGCGCGGGGCCTGCTCGTCGCGGCCGGCGACAAGATCTGGCGGCCCGAAAACCCGGACGCCCCCATTCCCTACGTCCGGTACAAGGGCCGCGAGCTGGCCTCGCTCAGCCTGGGCGTCATCGGCTTCGGGGCCACCGGGCGGGCGGTGGCCAGGCGGTTCGCCGGCCTCGTGCGCGAGATCCTGGTCACCGACCCGGCCGTCCCGGCCGGCGAGATCTCCGGCTCCGGATGCGTCCCGGCCAGCCTCGCCGAGCTGCTCGCCACCGCCGACGTCGTGACCATCCACGCCCGGAGCAGCGCCCAGATCATCGGGCGCGCCGAGCTGGCGCGGATGAAGCAGGGGAGCTACCTGATCAACACCGCCCGGGCGACGGTGCTCGACTACCGGGCGCTCACGGACGCGCTCGCCGCCGGCCACCTGCGGGCCGCGGCGCTGGATGTCTTCCCGCAGGAGCCGCTGCCCACCGCGAGCTGGCTGCGGACGCATCCCGGGCTCACCCTGACCCCGCACCTGGCGGGCGCGTCGCAGGAGGTGGCCCACCGCCAGTCCGAGATCATCCTCGACGCGATCCGCGGCGTCTACGCGGACGACTCGGACTGGTCCCGGCTCCCCGTCCGCAACCCCGAGCTGGCGGGCGCCTGGCGGCACGGGCGCCCAGGCAGGCAGTCGCCCGGATCTGCGGCGCGCACGCCGGCCGGCGACCCCGCCCCCCGGGCGACGACCGGAGACCGGCCATGAGCGCGCGCATCGCGGTCGTGGGCGGCGGCAGCAGCATGTTCGTGCCGGGCCTGATCCGGCGGCTGATCGAGATCCCCTGCTTCGCCGGCGCCGAGCTGCGGCTGATGGACGTCGACGAGCGCCGCGTGAACGTGATGCGCGAGCTCGGCACGCGGGTCGCCCGGGCCGAGCGGCACGACCTCACCGTCACGGCGACGACGGACCGAGCACGGGCGCTGCGCGACGTGGATTTCGCGATCGTCGCGATCTCGGTCGGCGGCATGGCGGCGTGGGAGGCCGACATCGAGATCCCCGCCAGGCACGGCGTCTTCATGCACATCGCCGACTCGGTCGGGCCCGGCGGGATCTTCCGCGCGCTGCGCAACACCCCGGTGGTCGCCGATGTCGCCCGCGACCTGGCCGAGCTCGCGCCGTCGGCGATCCTGTTCAACTACACCAACCCGGCCAGCGCGAACGCGATCGCCATGGCGCGCGCCGCTCCGGTCCGGTCGGTGTCGCTGTGCTCGTGCTCGCCGTTGCCGTTCAACCGGTCCTGGATCGCCGGGCTGGCCGGCGTGGCCGAGGACGAGATCGTGCGGCCGCTGCGGGTCGGTGGCATCAACCACTGCACCGGCATCTTCTCGCTGCGGCTGCAAGACGGACGGGATGCCATGCCGCTGGTCCGGGAACGGGCCGAGGAGGAGATCGTCCGCTGGGGCATCGACACCTTCGGCGCGATCCCCTACTGCTGGGGGCACTGGCTGGAGTTCTTCCCCCAGCTGCAGCGGCTGGAGGCGCCGTATCGCGGCCGCGCCCAGGGCCTGCCCATGCGATACGGCCGGCACATCTATGACATGACCGCGCAGCGCCAGCGGGTCGCCGGCTGGGAGCGCCTCGCAGCCCGGTGGGCGGCCGACCCCGGCGAGCACCGGCTCGCCGACCTGCCGCCCGGGCCGGAGGACGAGGGCATCGTCGTGGCCGACGTCATGGCCGCCGTGATCGAGGACACGAGCGAGCTGTTCATCGTCAACACGATCAACAACGGCCTCATCCCGAACCTGCCCGCAACCGCTGCCGTGGAGGTCCCCGCCGTCGTGAACGCGGAGGGAATCCACCCGGTCGGCATCGGCGAGCTGCCGCCCGGCCTCGCCGCCGTGCTCACCCGGCACGCCATGGTGGAGGAGCTCACCGCGAGAGCCGCCCTGGCCGGCAGCACCGGCTTGCTCCGCCAGGCCATGACGGCGGACCCGCTGCTGGACGCCACCCTCGAGCCACCCCAGATCACCGCCCTCATGACCGAGATGCTCCAGGCCAACGCGCCTCACCTGCCGCAGTTCAGAGACGTTCCGCCAGACGGGAGCCGCCCGTGACATCCCAGCCAGCCGACAGCCCGACGCCGCCGCCCGGGCCGGGGACCGGCCACCAGCCATGACAGCGGCGCAGGAGATCGGCGCCGGCGGGCGCGCCCGGTGGCGCCGGGCCGACGCCGACAAGGTCAAGATCTCCACCATCGGCTGGCTGCTGCCCGCCGCCGCCCTGCTGATCGGCCTCTTCCTGGTGCCGGTGGGCTACGCCGTCTACCTCGGCTTCACCAACATCGAGCTGCTCGGGCCGCTCGCGCAGGACTACAGCTTCACCGGCCTGGCCAACGTCAGCCGGATGGCGCACGACCCGGTCTTCTGGTCCAGCGTCAAGCTGACCCTCATCTTCGTCGTCGGCTCCGGGATCGTCGCCCAGACCGTGCTCGGCCTGGCCCTCGCGCTGCTCGGCCAGCGCGCGCACGTGATGGTCCGGGCCAGCGTCGGCTCGATCGTGGTGCTGGCCTGGGTGCTCCCCGAGATCTGCGTCGCCTTCATCTGGTACTCGTTCAGCCAAGCCGGCGGCATGCTCGGCGAGCTGATCGGGCGCACCTCGAGCGACTTCCTGTCGACCGCGCCGCTCCTGATCGTGTGCCTCGCCAACGCCTGGCGCGGGACCGCGTTCTCGATGCTGGTGCTGAGCGCTGGCCTCCGGAACGTCCCGCAGGAGGCCGACGAGGCCGCCCAGCTCGAAGGCGCGTCGTACTGGACCCGGCTGTTCCGGGTGACCCTGCCGATCATCCGGCCCACCCTGATGATCAACATGCTCCTGATCACCCTCGGCACGATCTCCGACTTCACGCTCGTCTTCGCGATGACCCAGGGCGGCCCGGGCAACGAGACGGCGATCCTGCCCGTGTACATGTACATCGAGGCATTCCAGTTCAACGCGCTCGGCTACGGCACCACCATCGCCCTCGCGCTGATGATCATCGGCGCGATCCTCTCGATCGTCTACATCCGCCAGCTCAGGCCCGAGCTCCGCCGCGGCCGCTGACCGGCGGGAGGAGGAGGACGCAGATGACAGTCGCACCGCACCGTGACGAACCGCCGGGCGAGGCCGCCGCCCGGCCCGGCGCCGGCGGCGGCGCCGCCCCGCGCGGCACCGCCTTCCCCGCAGCGGCCCGGCGCCTGCGCACGAAGGTCCTGCCCGCGATCATCGGGAACCTGGCGATGACGATCATCGGGGTAATCTTCCTGCTCCCGCTGGCCTGGCTGATCCTGGCGGCGTTCAACCCGCACGCCTCGCCGGGCGTCGTGACCCCGAGGTTCTCGCTGGCCAACTTCACCCAGGCGCTCCAGTCCGGGGCGAGCGGCGCGATCATGAACAGCCTGTACCTCGCCGGCGTCTCCACGGTGATAGCGACCGTGGTATCGACGCTGGCGGGGTACGTGCTCTCCCGGCACTACGTGCCGCTGAAGGGCGCGGCCCTCGTCGTCATCATCTTCCTGACCGGACTGCCGGTCACGCTGCTGCTCATCCCGATCTACCAGATCTTCGTGAGCATTGGCTGGCTCGACTCGCCCTTCTACACCTCGCTGGTCCTCGCCGCGACCAGCGTCCCGTTCGCCATCTGGCTGCTGAAGAACTTCATCGACCAGGTCCCCCGCGAGTTCGAGGAGGCGGCCGCGATCGAGGGATCCGGTCAGTTCAGGGTGCTGCTGACGGTCGTCGTTCCGCTCATCATGCCGGGAGTCCTGGTCTCGGCCATTCTCACCTTCATCAACTCGTGGGGAGCGTTCCTCATCCCGCTCGTCCTCGATGCCAACCCATCGGATACCCCCGGCGCCGTGGGCATCTACCAGTTCATGAGCGCCAACGGCCAGGTCCAGTTCGGGCCGCTCGCCGCCTATGGCATCTTGTTCTCCCTGCCCGTCATCATCTTGTACCTCATCAGCTCCCGCTGGCTCAGCGGAGGCTTCTCATTCGCCGGCGGAATCAAAGGCTGACCGGGCCACGGCCGGCGGCCGCCGGCGGCCAGCACGAGGAGAAGGCAATGGCAACGATCACCCTCGAAGGCGTCTCGAAGGCATTCAAGGGCAAGCCGGCGGTGGACGGCGTCGACCTCAGCATCGACGACGGCCAGTTCCTGATCATCGTCGGTCCCTCGGGCTGCGGCAAGACCACGACCTTGCGGATGCTGGCCGGCTTCGAGCGGCCCACCAGCGGGGTCGTGAGGATCGGCGGGCGGGTGATGAACGACGTGCCGCCCAAGGACCGGGACCTGGCGATGGTGTTCCAGAACTACGCGCTGTTCCCGCACATGACGGTCGCGAAGAACCTGGCGTTCGGCATGCGCGTCCGCCGCGTGGACCGCAAGGTCATCGACCGGGAGGTCGCGTCGATCGCCTCGATGCTCGGCATCGAGGCCCTGCTGGGGCGCAAGCCCGCCGAGCTGTCCGGCGGGGAGCGGCAGCGGGTCGCCCTCGGCCGGGCGCTGCTGCGCAAGCCGAAGGCGTTCCTGCTGGACGAGCCGCTGTCCAACCTCGACGCCGCGCTGCGCGCGCAGATGCGCTTCGAGCTCAAGCGGATTCACGCCCAGTTCCCGGTCACCACCGTCTACGTGACCCACGACCAGGTCGAGGCCATGACGATGGCCGACCGGATAGCGCTGATGGAGGGCGGGCGGCTGCAGCAGGTGGCCGCTCCCGAGGTCCTCTACAGCGAGCCGGCGAACACCTTCGTGGCCGGGTTCGTGGGCAGCCCGAAGATCAACCTGATCCCCGGCCAGGTCGTCCGCGACGCTCGGCGCCCCACGATCCGGAGCATGTCGTGTGACATCCCGGTCGACGGCACGGCCGGCGCGGTGCTCGCCTCGCTCCCCCATGACAACGTGGTGATCGGGCTGCGGCCCGAGGAGCTCCGCCCGCGGCGCCCGGCCACCGGCGGCCTGCCCGCGGTGCGCGGCGTGATCGAGCTGATCGAGCCGCTCGGCTCGGAGACGCACGTGGCCCTGCGCGTCGGCGGGCACGTGCTCACGTGCAAGTGCCCGCCGCGGGCCGGCCTGGAGGTCGGGAGCGAGATCAGCGTCGAGTTCGATCCGGAGCACATGAAGGTGTTCGACGGCGACACCGGAATGCGCCTCGGCTGACCCATGTCCCAGCCGCACGCGGCGCCGGCCGCGATCCGGCCCCCAGCGAGTCGGCCCAGGCACAGGGGCCTGGGCCGGCTCCTCCCCCCCACCGAGTTCCCCGCTCGACAGAAGGGACCCCTGCAGTGACCGCACGCATGCCGAAGATCGCACGACCCCGCAGGAGGCTCACGCTAGCAGTCGCTCTCCTGCTGCCCACTCTACTGGCCGCCTGCAGCGGCTCATCGGGAAGCTCGCCGGGAGCCACCGGCACCCGCACGCTCACCGTGCTCTTCTCCAACAACTACGTGTTCAACTCCGACCAGCTCGCGAACCAGTGGTGGAACGGCATCGCCAGGCAGTGGGCCAGGCTCTACCCGCACGTGAAGCTGGACCTGCTCGGCACCGGCGGGACGGACATCGACCTGATGAACAAGGCCGCCATTCTGTTCCGGAGCCCGTCCACCACGCCCGACGTCATCCAGCTCCCGACCACCTACGTCGGCGAGTTCAGCTCCTCCAACTACCTGCTGCCGCTCAACAAGTTCGTCAGCGGGCCGAACCCGCCATCGTTCTGGACGGGGATGCCGAAGGGCGTCCAGGCGATGAGCACGATCGGCGGTCAGGTCTACGCGGTGAACGCCGGCAACAACGACTCCGGGATCCTCTACAACAAGATCATGCTGCGCAAGGCGGGCATCCCGCTGCCGTGGCACCCGACGAACTGGCAGGACATCCTCAAGGTGGCGGCGGCGGTCAAGAAGGCCAACCCCGGCGTCTACCCCCTGTGGCTGGCCGCGGGCGTCGCGGCCGGGCCCACGAACGTGCTGCAGGGAATCGGCAACCTGATCGACGGGTCCGTGACGCCGGTCATGTTCGACACCAAGACGAACAAGTGGGTGGTCGACAGCCCGGGCCTGCGCGCCGCGCTGCAGTTCTACCGGTCCATGTTCAAGGAGGGCCTCGGCTCCCCGACGTCGCAGCTCTTCAGGACCGACGCGGTCGGGCAGCCCCCGCTGCTGATGAAGCAGGGCAAGCTGGCGATCGCGATCGGGTCGAACTGGTACCCGACGGTCTGGGTCGATCCGAAGTCCGCGGCGCCGTGGGCCGCGGCGAAGGATGACGTCGGCGTCGCCCCGGTGCCGACGCAGAACGGCCAGGCGCCCGGCGGGGCCTCCACCATCGGCGGCTGGGCGTTCGCCATCGCCAGGTCCTCCCCGAACGCCGCCATGGCCTGGAACTTCATCAAGCTCGCCGAGCAGCCGCAGAACCAGCTCAACACCGCGCTGTGGTCCGGATTCGTCCCGCCGGACCTGAGCGTCGGCCAGGAGGCGCCGTTCGTCAACTACGCGCCGCCGTTCCAGGCCGCCTTCAACGACTACTCCAAGTACGGCGTCCCGCTGCCGAACAACGGCAACTTCACCGTCTACGCCCGGGCGCTCAACACGGTGACGGGCGACTTCGCCCAGAACCCGAACATGAGCGTCAGCCAGGCGCTGACCATCATGGCCAACCTCATCACCCAGCAGCTGGGGGCCGGCAGCGTCGAGACGCTGAAGTAACCCGCCATGCCAGGCTGCCCCCGCTGTAAGACGCGCACCCGAGATGGATAGACAATGATCGAGGAGAAATCCCTCCCAGCTCACCGATCGGCGCCGCCGCCCCCGGCGCTCGCAGGGGCGGACCTGACAGCGAGGGCAGCCCGGCTGCACTTCGAATTCGGGCTCACGCACCAGGAGACAGCCGAGGCCCTCGGCCTGTCCCGGGTCAAGGTGACCCGCCTGATCAAGCTGGCCCGCCAGAGCGGGCTGGTCAAGGTCATCGTCGACAGCCGGGTCAGCCCGTTCGCCGAGCTCGAAGGACGGCTGCTGACCGCGTTCGACCTGCGTGAGGCCATCATCGTGCCGACCCCGGGCAACGGCGCGGACGGCAGCGGCCTGCGGGCGGCCCTCGCCCGCGGGGCCGCGTCGTACCTGGAGCGCGTCGCCCGCGACGGCCTCGTGGTCGCCGTCGGGCTCAGCCGCACCATCGGCCAGATGCCCCGGATGCTGGTGAACCCCCGGCCAGCGGCGATGACCTTCGTGTCGCTCGTCGGCGCGATCCGGTCAGGCGGGCAGGGCAGCGGCAACCCGTATCAGGCCACCGACGCCCTGGCCGCCGCGTTCGGCGGCCAGGCGGAGAACATCCACGCGCCGGTCCTCGTGCAGGATCCCGCGGTCGCGCTGCACCTGCGCGCCGACCCGGCGATCGCCGGCACGCTGGAGCGAGCGGCGGCCGCCACGATCGCCTTCGTCGGGATCGGCGGCGTCGATGACCGCATCAACTTCAGCCACGGCGCCAACATCACGGACGCGGAGTGGGCCGGGCTGCTGGACCGGGGGATGGTCGGCGACATCGGGGGCCGGTTCTTCGACGCGCGCGGGCAGGAGATCGACAGCGACATCAACGGCCGGATCATCGGGCTCTCGCTGGACGCCTTCCGGAAGATTCCCAGCCGCGTGGCCGCCGCCGGCGGCCCGAGCAAGGTCGGGCCGCTGGCGGCGGCCATGCACGGGGGCCTGATCAACATCCTGGTCACCGATGTCGCCACCGCCCGGGTCCTGCTGGAGGGTGCCTAATGATCAGCACGCCCGGTGAGCACCTGAACGCTCGCCCCCACCCGGTCGAGCCGCACGCAGTCGTTGTCCTCGGCGTACCGCAGGCCCTGGACGTTGTACATCTCGACGCGCGGCGCCCCGACGGGGAACGGTCCCCAGTGCCAGGTGCCCCGGTGCAGCACGAAGGCGTCCAGCGGCCTGAGCAGGAACGCGCGAAGCTTGGACGCGTCCTGCGGGCCCCGGAACTTCGTGCCGGGAGCCGCGACCACCATGGCCGCCGGGCAGTTCAGGACCATGAGCGCCTGGGTGTGCGTGTGATGTCGGAACAGCATCTCGCACACGATGCCCTCCGGGGTGTAGGTCACCTCGCTGGCATCGTGCCCGATGAAGTTCACGTGGGCGTCGGCCCATTCGAAATGCAGCCGGTGCTCCCCGTCACGCGAATCGGTGTCGGGGACCGGCACCCAGCCGTATTCGGACCAGGCCCCGGCGTCGAAGTCCTCGGCCTTGATGCTGCCTGCGAATTGTGCCATGCGCCCTCCCTGTCACTTCCGGTGATCACGTGAATTATATGCCCGCTACCACCGGCCCGGCTAGAGTAAGGATCAAATGATGGACATCCGGAACATCAACTCCGTGCGGCCCGTCGCCGAGCACAACGGCACGACCCCGGTGTGGTACCTCATGCCCCCCGGAACGATGCGAGAGATCACGGCGGGAAGCTCACTGGAACTCGTGAACGAATTCGAGATCACCGGCGGCGGCGCGGTTGATCCGCATACCCATCCAACCCACGAGTTCTACTACGTCCTGTACGGGAAGGGGACGATGATCATCGGCGAGGAGAGCCGCGAGATCAGCCAGGGAGACCTTGTCTACATCCCGCCGAATGAGGTGCACAGCCTCAGGGCGATCAGCGACAACGCGCCCATCCGCTGCTTCTGCTTCGCCGTCGCCTGCCCGGGGGCTGGCCAGATCAACTACACCACGCACTGACGACCATGCGTGGCTGGCCAGGCGACGGGTCGCGGCGCGCCGCTCCACGCCAACCGGGGCCGCCTCGCGGGGACCGGGCCTCCTCAGGTCCCGGCGATGGACCCCAGGTCGAGGGCGAGCAGCTGCGCCGTCGTCTCGCCTGCCCGGATCCGCTGGAGATAGCCCCGCTCCGCCTCGGCCCGGCGAGCCGCCGCGGCCTGGCATTCACCGAGCCGGGCGGCCGGGACGCACACGACGCCATCGGCATCGCCGACCAGCCAGTCCCCTGTCCGCACGAGAACGCCGCCCACGACCGCTGCCGCGCCGATCTCCCCTGGGCCGCGCTTGCTCGCCCCCCGCAGGGCGGTGCCGCGGGCGAACACCGGGAACCGGTGCGATTCGATGGCGGCGATGTCGCGCACGTGGCCATCGATCAGGAAGGCGGCGATCCCCGCGGTCATCGCCGCGATGGTCAGCACCTCTCCCCAGTAGCCCCGGACGGTCTGATCGGTGACGGACACCGCCAGGACGCAACCCCGGGGCGCGCGCGCCACGGCCGCGTGGATGGCCAGGTTGTCACCCGGCGCGCAGCGAACGGTGAAGGCGGGCCCGGAAAATGCCGCGCCCCGCCACATGTGCCTGATCGCGGGATCGAGGATCAGCGCGCCGCACTCGCCGAGCGTCGCCGAGCCAAAATTCAGCAGGCGATCTCGGGCGCTTCCCGCGGACTCGATCCCGCCGCCATCCGTGTCGTGCTCGCTCATACCGGAAGAATAGCTCCTGACGCGCCGGCGCGCACGGCGGGGTGGTTGTTTTACGGCGCGGGCCCGGGGGCTTGGCCCCGCCTGCCCGGCTGATTTCCGGAATTCCATAGCACCTAGTTCACCATTGCCAGGAAAGGCGGTCCGCGCAATGTCCCGGAAGAATGCGCTAGTCGTGTGGGGTGGTTACCCTGGGCACCAGCCGAGGGAGGCGGTGGAGCGGTTCATCCCGTTCCTGCGGTCCGCGGGCTTCGCCGTCGTCGAGCGGGACGACCTGGCCGCCTACGAGGACGCCGCGCTGATGTCCTCCGTCCGGCTGATCCTGCAGAACTGGACCACCGGTGACCTGACGATGCCCCAGTTCCAGGGCCTGCGGGACGCGGTGCTGGCAGGCGCCGGGCTGGCCGGATGGCATGGCGGGCTCTGCGACGCCTTCCGCCACCTCCCGCCCTATCAGTTCATGACCGGGGGCCAGTGGCTGGCCCATCCCGGCGGGAGCCATGCGGAGTACACCGTCGACATCGCGCCCGGCGCGCTCGCCGATCCGATCATGGCCGGCATCGGGCCGTCGTTCTCACTGGTGTCCGAGCAGTACTACCTGGCCGTGGACCCGGCCGTGGAGGTGCTCGCCACGACGACGTTCCGGCGGCCCGAGGAGGCGCCCTGGATCGAGCAGGCGATCATCCCGGCGGCGTGGCGCCGGCGCTGGGGCGATGGCCGGATCTTCTACGTCTCCTGGGGCCACTCGGCGGCCGACTTCGACGTGCCGGAGGCCCGGCTCATCGTTGAGCGCGGCATGCTCTGGGCCTCCGCGAGCCGGTAGCCACCCGGACCATCCCGCCGGCCACGCGGCCAGGCCGCCTGCGGTGCCTCCGGGCGCCGCGGGCGCCCCCCCGTTCCCATTCCCGGAGGAGTCCCGATGCCAGACCTGCTGTTCCTCACCGATGTCTCGCCCTACCGGCACCAGGCGCAGCGCGACCTGATGGCCGGGGTCCACCAGTCGCTCGGATCCGCCGCCGTGGCCGTCGCCGAGATCGCCGGCATGAACGGCCTGGGGTTCCGGCACGCGGCCAGGGCCGGGGACCTCACGACGGCCGACCTGCGCGCCGCCCGCCTGCTCGTCCTGTACACGATCGGCGAGACGCCGTGGACGAGCGAGCAGCGGGCGGTGATCGAGGAACGGGCCCGGGCCGGCGCTCTCGGCGTCGTCGGGCTCCACTCCGCCTCGGACGCCGCCTATGGCTGGCCCGCCATGGGCGAGCTCCTGGGCGCCCGGTTCAGCGGGCACCCGATCACCGGCGAGCTGCCGGTCACCGTCGTCGACCGGGATCACCCGGCGACCGCGCACCTGGCCTCGCCGTGGCGGTTCCACGACGAGCTCTACCTGTTCCGGGACCTGATGCCGGACGCGCGGATCCTCCTCGCGGTGGAGCTGGGAGACCCGCCCGGCGCCGTCCGGCTCCCGCTGGCCTGGTGCCGGGACCAGCCGCCGATGCGCACCTTCTACACCTCGCTCGGCCACTTCGTCGCGGCCTACGAGGACGCCAGGTACCTTCAGCACATCCGGGGCGGGATCGAGTGGGTGCTCGCGGCGGAGCGGCCTCCCGGCCAGGGCACCGCCTTCACCCGGGCGGTCTGACGAGGAGCATCACCATGTCACTCCTGCTCCCGGACTCCGACGGCATCGCCGACTTCGTCGAGCGAGCCGTGCCCGGAGTGCCCGTGCTCCGGTACGGCCAGGCGTCCCCGGACGCGCTGCGCGACGTCACGTTCTACTGCCTGCCCTACATGGGCGACGCCGCCAGCGTCGCGCTCATCGGCGAGCTGCCCAGGCTCGCGGTCGTGCAGAGCCTGAGCAGCGGCGTCGATGACGTGCTCGGCCACCTGCCCCCGGCGGTGACGCTATGCAACGGACAGGGCTTGCGCCACGAAGAAGGAACGGCCGACCTCGCCGTCACCCTGATCCTGGCGAGCCTGCGCCAGCTGCCGTCGTTCCTGCGGCACCAGGACCGGCGCGAGTGGAAGCACGCCCGGACCGACACCCTGGAGGGCAAGCGGGTCCTGATCGTCGGCTACGGCCCGATGGGCATGGCCATCGAGCAGCGGCTCATCCCCTTCGGCCCCTTGGTGACCAAGGTCTCCCGGACGGCGCGGGAGCACGTGCATCCGCTCGAAGCCCTGCCCGAGCTCGCCGTAACCGCCGACGTGATGGTGACGTGCATTGCGCTGTCGCCGGCCACCCGGGGCTTGATCAGCGAATCGGTGCTGAGCGCGATGCCTGACGGGGCGTTGCTCGTCAATGTCGCTCGCGGCGCCATCGTCGACAGCGACGCCCTGCGCCGCGAGCTGCTCTCCGGGCGGCTGCGCGCCGCCCTCGACGTGCTCGACATCGAGCCGCTCCCCGCCGAGCGGCCCGAATGGCAGTTGCCGAACGTGATCATCACGCCGCACATCGGCGGTGACACCTTCCTGTTCGCCGCCCGCGCGCCCGCGTTCACCGCCGAGCAGGCCGCCCGGCATCTCTCGGGCCGGCCGCTGCGCAACGTCGTGCGCCCCGCTTTGTCCTGACGGCCGGCGATCCGTGCCAGCTGGCTCGGATCGCCGGCCGCCTTCCGCCGTCACGTCCAGCCGGGCCGCAGCGCGACCTCGAGCTCGATCTCAACCGGGCCACCGTGCGGCAACGCGGCCACGCCGACGGCGGACCTGGTGTGCGCTCCGGCAGCGCCGAAGATCTCGGCGAGCACGTCGCTCGCGCCGTTCAGCACCTGCGGCTGCCGTCGGAAGCCGGGCGCGCTCGCGATGAAGCCGAGCACGCAGAGCACCCGCTCGATGGCGTCCAGGCTGCCGAGCTCATGCCGGAGCACCGAGAGCGCGTTGAGCGCGCAGAGCCGGGCGGCCTCGCGGCCGTCGGCCTCGCTCACATCCTCGCCCAGCCGGCCGGTGCAGACCAGCTCGCCGCCCGCCCTGGGCAACTGGCCGCTGGTCCTGGCCCGGCCGGCCCACACGAGGGCTCCGACGAGCGGCGGATGCGGCAGGTGCGGCCCCGGTAGCTCCAGGCCGAGCTCGCGGATCCTCGCCTCATAGCTCATTGCACCGTCACCGGTCATTCGTCTCTCCCTTGCTGCAATGGCCTGCGGGCGCCTCTGCCTGCCTGCGCAGGCGACCATGGACACCGTAGAACGCCCCGCGGGCCGGCCCCAGGGCCGGACGGGCCGCCGGCAGCCTCCCGGCGCCATCCCCGCCAGGCGGGCTGATCCGAGCCGGCCTCGCCGCCCCGCCGGCCCACCCGCGCGCCAGGCAGGCCGCCGCGGCGGCCAGGCAGCCTGGCGAGTGCGCACCCGGCCTGCGAATCCCCGCCCCCAGTTCCCCGGAGCAGCGACGGGCTCGGGCGAAGTGCGCGGCCGGGCTGCGCGCAGTCGTGGCGGGAGGGCGGCAGCTCCGGCGTCGTCGGGCACCGCGGCGCGGACCCGCACCCGGCGTCAGCCGGGCGCGCCTTCCGATTCCAGGCGCAGGCGCTTGCGCTCCGCCTCGACGATCCGGCGCTCGGCCTCCGCCTGGCTGACCGCTTCCTGGGTCTTCCTGAGGTCGGAGACGTCGACGGCGTCCGGAGCGAGGTCCTTCAGCTCGCTCCGGCGAACGTACTCGTCGATGAGGACCGACTTCGCGGCGAGGATCTCCAGCATCCTGCGGTCGACGCTGTCCTCCGCCAGGAGCCGGTGCACATCGACCGAGTGGACCTGGCCCATGCGGTGGCACCGCGCGATCGCCTGCTCCTCGATCGTCGGCTTCCACTGCGGCTCGGCGAGTATGACGACCGAAGCGGCCTGGATGTTCAGCCCCACCCCGCCTGCCTGGATCTGGCTGACCAGCACGGCTGGCCCCTTGCGGGCGGCAAATTCGTCGATCAGCCCTTGCCGCTTCTGAGCGGGGATGCTGCCGGTCAGCGGGCCGACCGCGAGATTGCCGAGCACCGCCCCTGCGGCCTGGAGGACGTCGAGGAAGTAGGAGAAGACGACCACCTTCCGGTTGTTGTCCGATGCTTCCTCGGCGATCTCCGCCAGCCGGGCGAGCTTGGCCGATCCTTCCCTGGTCGCCGGCGCGTACGCGGCCCGGCGCATGGCCATGAAGTTGCCCGAGGCGACGGCATCCCGGTACGCGGCCAGCGCCGGGCCCTCCAACTCGACCCACTCCTCCGACTCGATCAGCGGCGGCAGCTCGTCCAACACGTCTTCTTGATTCCGCCGCAGGTAGACCTGCGCGAGTGCCTGGCGGAACCGGGGCGCGCCCAGGAGGCTGTCCACCGAATTGACGCGGGCGGCCACGTCGGGCCGCAGGTGGCCGACCAGCGACCGGAACTCGTCGACGCGGTTCTCCAGCGGCGTCCCGGTGAGGAACAGGACCCGGTCGGTGGCTCCTGCCCAGGAGCGCACGGCCTTGGTCCGCGCGGCGGCCGGGTTCTTCACGTAGTGGGCCTCGTCGGCCACCAGCATGCCGAGCTGGACTCCGGCGGGCCTGCGGAGCGAGCGGAGCGACTCGTAGGTGGTGACGGCCACCCCGCCCCGGTGAGCCCAGGCCCGGAGGTTCAGGTCCCGGTCGGCGCCGTGCAGCCGGTAAGACTGCAACTCGCTGTGCCCGCGGATCTCGTACGCCCAGTTGATGAGGACGCTGGCCGGGCAGACGACCAGGAAGTGGGTGGCGCCGCGGGAACGGAGGTGGCACATCGCGGCCAGCGCCTCGATGGTCTTGCCGAGCCCCATCTCGTCGCCGAGGATCGTCTTGCCCTGGGCCAGGGCGAACTTCGCGCCGAACGCCTGGTAGCCGCGCAGCGGGACCTTCAGCAGGCTCAGGTCGAGCGGGTGCTCACGGACTCGCGACGCGACATCGGAAGGCAGGAAGCCCTGGCCGGCCTCGGCGCCGGCCGCCAGCTCGCCGATCTCGATGAGCCGGCCGTTGTAGGCAATGGGCCGCCTCTCGTAGTCCTCCCACAGCTCCGCGGCTCCGGGCCTTGGCTGCCGGAGAATGGCCTGCGCCTTCTCCACCTGCCCGAGGACCATCGCGTACTCCGGCGACGAGACGAGCAAGTCCAGCTGCCTGAGCGCCTCGCGCGCCTCCTCGCGGCGGCGCGGGCTGGAGAAGAACATCCGCAGCCGGCTGGCAGCGCGGCGGGCATCGGGGATGATCAGGTCCAGCCGGCCATTGAGCCCGGTCATGCCGTCGCGCAGCGGCGCGACCGATGACTCGGCCAGGTCGAAGGCGCGGAGTTCGCCGAGGAGCTTCGCGTGAAGCTCCGGCCTGCGGTCCGCGTCGATCCGTACCCGGACGGTCTGCCGCAGCGCCTGCTGGACTTGGAGCGCCGCGCCGATCACCTTCGACGCGGTCTGCGGGCCCACCCCGTTCAGCTGCTCCAGCCGGTGCCGCCCGGCGGCCGCGGCTGCGCCCACCGTCCGGTAGCCGGCCCGTTCGATCATCCCCAGCCTGAGCCGGCCCTCGGTGGTCTCCTTCAGGCGCTCCAGCGGCATCGCGTGCAGCTGCTGGCGGACGGTGGCGTCGCGCACCGCGTCGAAGGCCCTCCGCGCGGCCGCGCGCCGCGCGGAGGGCTCGGCGAGCAGGCCGGAGATCTGGCCCTGCAGCCTGCGGGCGTCAGAGACCAGCGCGCGGCTCGCCCCGCCCGGCCTCAGCGGGAGCCGCCCCGGCTCGATGGCATGCGCGGGTGATCCGCCTTCCGAGGATCTCGGCGAGGGCACCGTGGCATCGGCGGGGCTGCCGGTCCGAGCGAACTCCCGGGCGGGGCCATGGGGGTTGTCCATGCTGCTGCTTGTCACCATTCGCGTTCAGGTCTGGCCGGGGTGATGCAGGCGCGGGGCGGCTGCTGACCGGCCGTCAGGACGGTGCCTCGGCCCGGTCGAAGTAGGGGCGCCAGGGGAGGCTGACGGCCGCAGTGTCGAAGGAGACGCCCGCGACGTCGTGGAAGGCCCGCCTCAGGTACCGGACCGCTGGCTGCCGGCCCGGCGGCGCCTCCACCAGCGCCAGGATGTGCTGATCGGGCTTGTTCCGCGCGGCGCCGATCTCGCTCCTGGAGACGGTGAACGTCTCCGAGCCGGCTGCCCTCGCCTTGACCTTGATGAACAGCTGGCGGCCGTCGGCGCTCCTGCTCTCGACGTCGCACTCCGGGCGATCGGAAGGCGCCTTGGCGGGGCTGCGGCCCAGGGCCCGCTCAGTCTCCAGGACGGCCTCGACCGCGGCCCGGTCCGTGGCGCGGCGGTCTTGCGCTCGCCGCGCGATGCCGTCGGCGTCGGCACCGCCAAGCGATGCGAGCAAGCCCGCCGGGACAACCAGCGCGCCGCCGGCCACGACGGGCGGGAGAGAGGACAGCTGCCGCTCGGCATCCAGCTGCTCAAGCCTGCGCCTCAGCCGCACCTGCAGCTCCTCTGCCCGCTGGCGCGCCCTCGCGGAGTTCATCCCGCTCCTGGGCAGCTTGCCGGCCTCCTCGCGTTCTCTGAGCTGGCGGGCCCGGTGGTCCCAGTACTGGATCTCCGACTCAAGCCTGGCCCTCACGGCCCGCGCGGTCCGGTCGATGCGGTCCAGGCACCTCCGCCGGACCTCCTCCAGGTGCAGCCGGCCGCGTTCCACGCCATAGCCGATCGCGGCTTCCTCCAAGCCGGCGCGCAGCCAGGCACCGCGCTTGACGTCGGCCAGCAGGCTGAATTCACCCGGCGTCGCCGGGCGGAGGTCGAGGTAGGGAGCCCAACCTGCGCCGCGCACCGTCCCGTCCGGGCCGACGGTGACGAACTCGAAGCGCTCGGAGACGACCCGGCGGTCGCCCGCCGCGCCGGCCCGGCCATCGACCACCGAGTGCTTCAGGTAGACCAGCACGGACGGCACGCAGCCGTGGTCGCTCTCATCGACCAGCACGGCCCCCCGCTGCAGGGCATTGCGATGGCGCTCGATGATCAGGTCGATCGCTACCTCGAGCAGCGGGTGGCCGGGAGCCAGGTATTCAGCCTGCGGCCGGCCCTTCATGGTGATGAGGCCCTTCTCGAACGTCACCCGCTCGTATCGCTGCATCACCGGCGCCCTCGTGCCGACCTGCCGGTCGCGCCGGCACATCTCGGCGGGAACCCTCGTGATCTCAAAGCGCCCGGGCTCGCGCTCGCGAAGGACCCCGCCGAGGTGCTCGAACGCCGCCAGGAAGAACGACTGCACGAACTGCGGTTGCAGCCGGCGCAGCTCAGCGCGGTCCATCTCGTCCCGGATGCGCTCGACGTCCGCGGCCGTCATCACGTCGCTGACCAGTGCCCGCTCATGCACGACGTCGCGCAGCCTCTCCCCGATGGTCTCGTCCACGACCGTGGCCAGGTAGCGCCGCCGCTCGGGCTGCTCTCCATAGCGCACCGCCTCGATCAGCATGTCGCGCAGGCTCCGGTCGCGGAACGCCTCGCCGAGGACGTCGAAGACCTGGTCGCCGAGGGCTCTGCGCTGCTCTTCGAGCTTCTGGAACACCCGCGCGAACACCTGACCCTCGCGGGTGTCCTCGGCGACCAGGTTCCACAGATGGCACACCTCGGTCTGCCCGATTCGGTGGATCCGCCCGAATCGCTGCTCGATCCGGTTCGGGTTCCAGGGCAGGTCATAGTTGATCATCAGATGGGCGCGCTGGAGGTTAATGCCCTCGCCGGCCGCGTCAGTCGCCACGAGCACCAGCACTCGCCTGTCCTGGACGAAGGCTTCCTGAACCTTGCGGCGCTGCTCCCGCGGCATCCCGCCGTGAATGCAGACGACCGCCTCGGCGCTGCCGAGCAGGCCACGCAGCTTGCCGGCCAGGTAGTTGAGCGTGTCGCGGTGCTCGCTGAAGATGACCAGCTTCCTCCGTCCACCGCCCGGGATGAACATCTCGGGGGTCCGCTGCAGGAGGCCCGCCAGCTCCTCCCACTTGCGGTCCTCGCCGGAGGCGCGCAGCTGGCGGGCAAGGTCCTCCAGGTCGGCCAGCGTCGCGATCTCGCGCTCAAGCTCTGCGATCGTGCTGGCCGCCGACGCCTCGTCAACCAGCTCCTCCTCCAGGTCCTCCAGCTCGCCGTCGGGAAGGTCATCGGCATCGAAGTCGTCGTCCGGGCCGCTGAAGCCGACCGGGATCCTCGGCGTGCCAAGCGCGGCCGCGATCTCGCCGCCCCGCCTGCGGATCCTCTCCTCGGCGAGGCGGCTCTCCAGCCGCCGGCGCCGCCGGACGAGCGACTGGTAGATGGCCTCCGGCGAGGACACCAGCCGGCGCTGGAGAGTCGTCAGGGCGAAGCCCACGATGGCGCCCCGCCTGCCCTCCCCCGCCGCCCGCAGCCGGTCGGCGCGGTTCATCTCATCCTGGACGTACTCGGTGACCCGCTTATAGAGCAGCACCTCGCTGTCCGACAGCGGGTAGATGGCCGTGTAGGCGCGCCGTTCAGGGAACAATGGCGTGCCGTCGAACGTGAGCAGCGACTCCTTCACCAGCCGCCTCATCAGGTCGGAGGTGTCCACCGACCTGGCGGCATGCCGCGGCCTGCCCTCGAAGCGGTCACTGTCGAGCAGCGCGAGGAACAGCTGGAACTCCTCGTCGATCCCCGCGTGCGGCGTCGCTGTCATGAGCAGCAGATGCCGGGCCACCGAGCCGGCGAGGCGGCCGAGCCGGTACCGCTTGGTCTCCTTGACATCGCCGTTCACGAGATGCGCGGACATCTTGTGAGCCTCGTCCACGATCACCAGGTCCCAGTCGGTGATCTCCAGCTTCGCCCGAAGCTCCTCGTTCCGCGCCAGGTGGTCCAGCCTCGCGATCATCAGCGGCCGCTCGGCAAACGGGTTCCCGCTCCGGGTGGCCTCGATCATGTCGCGGGTCAGGATGTCGAACGACAGGCCGAATTTCTCCCACAGCTCGTCCTGCCACTGCCCCACGAGGCTCCCCGGCGCGATCACCAGGCACCGCTCGACGTCGCCTCGCGCCATCAGCTCCTTGCAGTACAGCCCCGCCATGATCGTCTTCCCGGCACCTGGGTCGTCGGCGAGCAGGTACCGCAGCGGCTGACGCGGCAGCATCTTCTCGTACACCGCCTCGATCTGATGCGGCAGCGGGTCGAGATTGGAGGTTTGAACCGCCAGGAACGGATCGAACAGATAAGCCAGCGAGATCCGCTCGGCCTCGGACACGAGCCGGAACATCCGGCCGTCGCCGCTCATGTCCCAGGACGGCCCGGGCTGATCCACGCTCAGCCTGGGCTCGTCGTCGCGGTACAGCAGTTCCCGGTCCACCCTGCCCGTCGCCACGTCGGCGTAGATCAGCGTGATTGCGCTGGAGCCGTGCCAGGCCGCGTCAACCACCTTGACGACCCGTTCACCCAGGATGCCCCGGACCAGGGCGCCCTTCGTAAGCTCTTCGAGCCGTGCCATTGCAACTCCACCAGGACCGCAGGGCGACGGCCATGACCATAGCGGAACGGACCGACAAACGCGGACCGGACATCTGTAACCAGTCAGGCTTCTCTTTGATCTGCGGCGTGTCGGCGCTGGCGTCCACTTTGTGATCATGGTTTGGTTCCGGGATGCCCCCTTTGGGGCAGCCGTCGTATGAGGAGCTGGCTGACTCGAACGCGGAGCTGGCCGCGCGGGTCGCTGAGCTGCTGGCGGTGGTGGCGGAGCAGGCCGCGCTGGTCGGGTCGCTGCGGGCCGAGGCGGCGGCGCTGCGCCGGGGGGCGCGAGCCTGGCCTGGCCGGCGCGGCCGGATCAGATCGTGGCCGTCGAGCCGGGTGCCTGCGGCGGATGCGGGGCGGAACTGTCGGGGGCTCCGGGGCGGGTCGCGTCCGCGGTGCAGGTGCATGACATGCCGCCGCCCGCGCTGACGGTGACCGAGTACCGCATGATGAGCCGCGCCTGCGGGTGCGGGCGGGTCACGGCCGCGGTCCCGCCGCCGGGGGTGACCGGCGGCCGGCGGCTGCTGGCGCACCCTCGCCACCCTCCAGCGCCACTGCCGCATCCGCTCCTGCCTCACCACCGCCCGCAGCCACGGCCACCACCCCCTCGCCGCTATCCGCGACGCCCTCAACGGCAACCCCTGGATGCCACCCCAGCCAGCATGATCAACCAACCCCGACCCCTGACTGGTGACGGACATCTGGCCGAGGGAACAGCCATTGATGGCGCCGATGGCCTGGCAGATCCGCGGCCGATCCTCTGGGGCAGGGGCCGTCCCGCGGGCCGCGGGGCTACGGGGCCTTGCCCGGCGGCGGCAGCAGAAGCAGGGTCAGCGTGTCGGCCAGCCAGGCCTCGTACCGCTCGGGGCTCCAGCCATGAGCGGTCGTCACCAGGGTGAACAGCTCGGGGCTGGCCAGCGCCGAATAGGTGCCGGCCGCCTCGTCCCGGGTCAGGCCCTCGCGCAGCGGGCCGCGGCTGGCCAGCATGTCGATGAGCCCGCGCTGGGCGCGCAGCCGCGCCTGGTGGTCGGCATGCAGCACGCCAGCGAGCTCGGGGTCGGCCGCGGCGGCGGCCCGGAGCACCGCGTGCAGGGGGGCCGCGCGCTGGAGCACCGAGCGGGAGAACGCGGCGAGCGCGCGCACCTGGTCGCGCTGGCTGGCCATCGCCCGCACCCGGCTGAGCCCAGGCGCGGCGAGGAAGCCGGTGGCGGACTCCTGCGGCGGCCCGGCCGGCACCACCTGGCCCTCCAGGACGGCGAGCAGCAGATTGCGCTTGTTCCGGAACCGCTTGTAGATCGTCTCCGCCGAGACCCCGGCCGCCGCCGCGACCGCCTCGATGCTAGTCGCCGCGTAGCCGCGGGCGGCGAACAGCCGGCGGGCGGCTTCCAGCACCCGCGCGCGGGTCCGGTCGGCGCGGGCCGAGCGCCCGTCTGGCCGCGCGTCGGGCGCTGGCCGCCGGTTGACGCTGCCCCGCACGACGCTTACAGTACCACTGTATTAATACAGCAATGCTGCGCCAAGTGCCTGGAGGCGGCCGTGTGCCAGGACCCCAGCCTGCCCGCGCACGCGCCCGCCGTGCTGCACGACGTCGAGGTGCGGCAGCAGATCCCGCTGCAGCCGGTGGACTCGGTCGAGATCGTGTCCCTGATGGACAACGTCACCGACGTGTTCATGCCCGACCAGGGCCCGGCCAGGCGCCCCGGGCCGCCGCGGCGGCCGGTCGCGAGCCCGGTCATGGCCGACGGGCAGGCGCTGGACTCGCTGGTCGCCGAGCACGGCTTCTCGGCGCTGGTCACGGTGCGCGCCGGGGATGCCGAGCACCGCGTCCTCTTCGACGCCGGAGTCAGCCCGGACGGCGTGGTGCAGAACATGCGCCGCCTGGACATCGACCCCGGCTCGATCGAGGCGATCGTCTGCAGCCACGGGCATTTCGACCACACGACCGGGATCGACGGGCTGACCCGGGCGCTCGGCCGGGCGAGCATGCCGGTGCTCATCCACCCGCACTTCTGGCGGCGGCGGCGGGTCCGCCTGCCCGGGCTGGAGCCGCAGGAGATCCCGAGCGTGAGCAAGCGGGCGCTGGAGGACGCCGGGTTCGAGGTGATCGAGGACGCGCAGCCGAGCTTCCTGCTGGACGGCTCGGTGCTGGTGACCGGCGAGGTCGCGCGGACCACGGGGTACGAGCCGGGGTTCCCGCCGCAGGACGCCTGGCTGGACGGCGCCTGGGTGCCGGACCCGCTCGTGCTGGACGACCAGGCGCTGGTGATCAACGTCGCCGGCAAGGGCCTGGTGGTGCTGACCGGGTGCGGGCACGCCGGGATCGTGAACATCTGCCGCCACGCCCGGCGGCTGACCGGGGACCAGCCGCTGTACGCGGCGATGGGCGGGTTCCACCTGAACGGGCCCCTGTTCGAGCCGCTGATCCCGCGGGTGCTGGACGACCTGGCGCAGATGGCCCCTCAGGTGCTGGTGCCAGCGCACTGCACCGGATGGAGGGCGCAGCACGCGATGGGCCGCCGCTTCCCGGACGCGTTCGTCCCCAATGCCGTCGGCACCCGGTTCACCCTCTGATCGCGCGGTGGCGAATGCGCCGGCCGGGGAGGCGCGCCCCAGGTACTGCCCTGCATGCGTGAAGAACGCCGCCGGGGAACCTGAATATTTGCTGCGGCGACGCCCTTCCACGCGCGCCAGCTGGCGGGTCCGGACGCCGGGGAGGTGTCACCGGGATCAGACCAAGGCACCACCGACCTGAGCTGGCGTGCTCGCGGGCCGTCTGGACGATGTGCTAGGGGCGGGCGGTACAAAGCGGCGGGCATCTACGACGAGCTGCTGGCCGCGCGGTCGTTCGCGAGCGAGCTGCTGATCCGCGGTCGCGCGCACGGCGGCACCGGGTCAGGGCTTGACGCCGACGTAGCTGCAGGGTGGCTGTCATGCCTGCTGGCAGTGGCCGCAACCGGCCTAGGCGACCATGCGGGAGCGCTGGTGTGGTGCTCGGACGCAGAGCGCCACGGCCGGGACCGCGGCTGCCCGTGACCATTGAACCCATTGACCATTGAATCCATAAGGAATCACTTATCCAGGCCACCTGTCCGCGGCGGCGGCCAGTGCCCGCAGGGCCGATCCCTGCCCCCACGGGGAGGGCTCCACCGCGACGGAGAGGTAATCGCCGAGCGCCCAGCTCGGCAGCACGTCGGCCGACACCCCGCGATACGTTCCCTCCTCGTCCACCGCGGCCAGGCAGGCGCGCATCGACCGGCCGACGGCCCCGGCCCACGCGCCGGGCGGCGCCTCGGGATGCAGCGCGGCGGCCGTGAAGAACGCCGCCGTCGACGTCTCGCTGGGCGCGCCGTCGTGGCCGAGCACCACGGGCCAGTGCCCGTCGTCCTGCTGGGAACCGGCGAGCGCCTCGATCATCTCCGCGGCAGCGTCCCGTAGCCCGGCGACCGGGCACTGGCCCGAGGCGAGTGCGATGGTGTCCAGGCAGCCGAGGAGCGCCCAGCCGATGCCCCGGGTCCAGGCGATGCCGTTGTTGCGGCGGCGCGCGGCATCGTACCACTGGGCCCAGCCGTCCGGGCAGCGGACCAGGTCCAGGATGCCGGAGGCCATGGCCACGGCCCGACGGGACAGGTCCGCGCTACCGCGCAGCCGGCCGATGGCCGCCAGCCCGGTCGGAAGGTGGTAGAGCGCGTCGATGCACACGCCGAAGCGGTAGGCCGGGCGGTGCGGCTCCAGGGCGGGAACGCGGCCCGCCACCACGGGCAGCCGCTCGACCGCCTCCAGGAAGCGCCCGGCCGCTGCCGGGCTCAGCGTGCCGTCGCCGACCAGGCTGGCGATCGCCGCTCCGGGGGCCAGGGCGTCGTCCAGGCCGGGCGGGCAGCGGGACGCCCAGCGATCCAGCGCCTCGGCGGCGAGGTCCCGTGGCCGGCCGTCACCGAGGGATGCCGAGGCGGCGAGCAACCCGTCGATGGCGATCGCGTCTCCCCAGTACCAGCTGAAGAACCGCCAGTCGCCCGTGCGGGACGCGGTGCGGGCGAGTGCCTTCCGCACGGTGAGATGGCCGGCCGCGCTGCTGGCCCCGGGCATCGGCGTGCGCGGCGGGAAGTCGAGCACCCTCCGAGCATCGCATGCGGCCACGGCGGACGGCGCGGCAGTGTGCCGGACCTGGCCACGCGGGCGCCGCTCACGAGGCGCTGGCCCCGGCCGACCGCGCCGCCGCCTCCGCCGCCTGCGGGCCGATCCGCAGCACCCGGGTGGCCGCCAGGTAGTACAGCGCCCCCGACAGGACCGCGCCCACGATCCACGAGATGTCCGCGCCGCCCATGGACCTAGCGACCGGGCCCTCGTAGAGGGAGGAGTTCACGAACGGGATCTCCACCGCGATGGTGAGGGCGTAGATGCAGACCGCCCACCAGTTCACCGCGCCGTAGGTCCCGCGCGGCTGGAACATCTCCTCGACCTGGTAACGGCCCTTGCGCACCAGGTAGTAGTCGGTCAGGTTGATGGCCGTCCAGGGGATCATGAAGTACAGCAGGAACAGCACGAAGTTGGACAGGTCGGTGAGGAAGTGCGGGCTGGCCAGGATCGCCAGCAGGGTCCCCACGGCCGCGACGGCACCCGCTGAGAGCAGCCGGGCCACCGAGGCCGAGCCCACCCGGCCGCTGGGGGAGATGGCGGCGGCCCCAGACAGGAACGGGCCGTACAGGTTCTCCACATTGGCCGCGAAGATCCCGAGGATCGCGGTGATCAGGATCAGCCACCGCACCGCCGGGAACAGCCCGGCGAAGTACCCGGCGGTGTTGGCCGAGATCGCCGGGGCGGCCAGCACCCCGCCCAGCGCGCCGATGCTCATGAACCAGCACGCGCCCATCGCCGAGCCGGCGTAGGTGTACCAGAAGGTGCGCGCGGCCGGGGTGTCCTGCGGCAGGTAGCGCGAGTAGTCGGAGACGTACGGGGCCCAGGTGATCTGCCAGGACACGAAGATTGAGATCACCAGCAGGATCGTCGCCGCGGTGTCGCCGGTGGCGTGGTAGGCGGGGTGAGGCAGGGTCAGCATCTTCACGGTGATCGCCAGGAAGACCACCGCGAACAGCAGCGACGCCCACCGGTCGTAGCGGTGGATCAGGTCGTAGCCGACCCAGGCCATCAGCAGCGTGATGGCGTTGCAGATCACGATTCCCCAGTCGGTGGAGACGTGAACGAGCCGTGCCATCGCCTCGCCGCCGAGTATCGCGCTGCTCACGAAGAACCCGACGTACATGAGGATCACCGCGATGATCGGCAGTACCGCCCCGTACATGCCGAACTGCGCCCGGCTCTGGATCATCTGCGGGATGCCCAGCCGCGGCCCCTGTACCGAGTGGTAGGCCATGAACAGGCACCCCACCAGGTTCCCGATGAGGATGGCGGCTATCGCCCACGCCAGGCTCAGGCCGAACACGGCCGTGGCCAGCAGGCCCGTGGCGACCGCGGTGATCTGGGCGTTGCTGGCGAACCAGATCGTCAGGAGCGTGCTGGGCCTGCCGTGCCGCTCTGCCGCGGGAATGATCTCGATCGCCCGCCGCTCCACCAATCCGGAGCGCTCGGTGCTGCCCGGCATCGTCATCGCCTTCCCTCCCTGTGCCCACCTCTTGCCCGGCCGGCCACGTCGAAGGCCTGCGCGGCCACACAGCTCTCGCGCGCGAGCGCGGCGTGGGTGACCGGCGTGTCGTGATCCGCGTGGAACTCGAGGATCCGAAGCGTGCGCGAGGCAGTGCTGTTATATGAAAGCGGTGTTGCTCATATATGGGAACACCGTTCATGATCTTGCGCAAGGGGTAACGAATCGGTGCGCAGGCGGTCAACCACCCCATGCCGCCGCGCCGGGGCGCGCCCGGCCCGGGCGAGAGCGTCACGGATGCTCCAGGTGGGCGCCCCACGGCCCCCTGCCCACCGTCCAGTCGACCGGGACGCCGTGGAGTTGCAGGCGGGTCAGGATGTCGGCGCCCCGCCGCGTCCAGAAGACGATCGCGCCAGCACCCGACTCCAGCAGCACGCCCCGGCTCATCACCGGCACGAAGACGCGCCGCGCCACGGAGATGTCCTCATAGCGAGCCACCCACCCCGTGACCAGCCGCCGCAGCGCGCCGGCGCTCGGGCCCACGCGGACCCCCCAGGAGAGCAGCTCGAGCCGGGCGAGCGGCCAGATCGCGCTCTCGCCCGCCGACCAGAGGCCGCCGACGAACGCCCGCTCCGGCGCCTCGGACCGTCCGGACATCACCGTCGCACCCTCGCCCCGCGCGCCCCGGGCGCGCGATCGGCCGGTCACCCCGGCAGGCCGAGGCTACCATCAGGACGGTGCGCGACCTGGACGACGTCGCGGCGCGGCGGCTGAGCGCCCTGCTCGCGGGGGCGCTCGTCACCCACATGATTTCCGCCGCGGCCGCGCTCGGGCTGCCCGACGCCCTGGCCGGCGGGGCCGAGGCGAGCGAGACGCTGGCCGGGCGGTGCGGCGCGGACCCCGACGGCGTGCGCCGGCTGCTCCGCGGGCTGGCCTCGGTCGGCGTGACCGAGGAGCTGGCCGGGGACACGTTCCGCCTCACCGGCATGGGGCACCTGCTGCGCGCCGGCCACCCCCGCTCGCTGCGCTCCTGGGCAGTGGTCCAGGGCCAGCTCATGGCCCCCATGTGGTCGGGGCTGCTCCCGGCCGTCAGGTCCGGGCGCACGGCGGCGTCGGTGGTCTTCGGCCGCCCCTTCTACGACCACCTGGCCGCCCGCCCCGACCTGGACGACCACTGGAACGCGGCCATGGCGGAGACCGCGGCAGCCTGGCTGGACGACGCGCGCCTGCTCGGCGCGGTGGACTGGCCGGCCGTCCGGCTGGTGGCTGACGTCGGCGGCGGCCGTGGCGCCCTGCTGGCCGCGCTGCTGCGACGGCACCCGCACCTGCGCGGGGTGCTCTACGACGCCGCCCGCGTGGTGGCGGGCGCCGCCCGGATCTTCTCGGCGGCTGGGGTGGCCGGGCGGGCCCGGGCGGTGGCCGGCGACTTCTTCGCGTGGGTGCCGCCGGGCGCGGACGTGTACCTGCTCGCGCGGGTGGTCTTCAACTGGGACGACGACCAGGCCGCCGCGCTGCTCGGCGCCTGCCGGCGGGCGATGGGGCGGCAGGCCGTCCTGCTCGTGATCGACCAGGTGATCCCCGGTGAGGCCGGCCCGCACCCGGCGAAGGTCAACGACGTGAGCCTGCTCGCGATGGGCGGGCGGGCGCGGGACCTGCGGCAGTGGGAGGCCCTCGCCGGCCGGGCGGGCCTGCGCCTGGCCGGCCCTCCCGCGGTGCCGTCCGCCGGCGGGCCGTGGGCCGCGCTCCTGCTGCGGGCCGGCTGACGATGCCGGAGCGGAACTGGCCCGCGCGCGCCGCCTACGGGCTGCGCCTGCACGGCCCGCTCATCGGCGCGCGGGTCCGCTCGCTGCTGCCGGACGACCCGGGGCCGTGGCCGGACGTGCGCGTGGCGTGGGCACCGGCGGCCCTGGGCGGCGCCCGCGAGGAGATCGGGGACGACCGCGCGATCGTGCACTGCCTGTTCGGCGGCCACCTGGCGGCGGACCGCCGGGCCATGTCGGCCACGTTCTGCGATCCGGCCCGCCCGGCCCCCGATCTGGTGGTGCATCCCGGGCTGGCCGGCGTCGGGGTGATCTTCGCCCGATGGCTGGGCCGCTCGGCGTTCCACGGCGGGGCCGTGCTGGCCGCCGGGCAGGCGTGGGGGGTGGTCGGCGCGAAGGGAAGCGGCAAGACGACCACCCTGGCCGCGCTCAGCCGCCTCGGCCATCAGGTCCTCGCCGATGACCTGGTGGTCCTGGATGGCGGCCGCGTCCTGAGCGGGCCGCGCGCCCTCGACCTCCGCCCCGCCGCCGCCGCCCGCCTGCCCGGCGGCGTCGGCACGGTGGCGGTCCGGGACGGGGAGCGCCGCCGCCTGGCCCTCGGGCCGGCGGTCGCCTCGGCCCCGCTGGCGGGCTGGATCCTCCTGGAGGAGGCGCCCAGGCTCTCAGTGACCCGCGTCCGGCCCGCCGAGCGCCTGGCCGTCCTGGCCGAGCACCTGGCGGTGCGCCTGGTCCCGGCCGACCCGGCGGCGTTCCTGGACCTCGCCAGCCGGCCCGCGTACCGCATCGGCCGCCCGCTCGCCTGGGATGCCCTTCCCGAGGTTGTCGCCGCGGTGAGCGAGATCACGCGCCGCGCGCGCCCGCGCGGTCCCGGGCCGGGCGGGCACGCGCAGTAGCGGCAGGTACGCCCCCGGGCGCCGACCGGGCCCGCCGCCCGGTTCCTCCAGCCAGGCGTGCGCGGAGAATCCCCGCGCCGGGCTGGTCACGCCTATGACCAGGTCGACCGGGCGACCGTGGTCGGCCAGCCACGACTGCAGCACGCGGGACCGGAGCAGGCACGTGACGCCCGGTCGTCCGAGCACCGCGTTCACCCCGGCGGCGCCCGACGCCGGTATCCGGCGCGACGAGGGGAGGCGCACGTCGCGCACGTCCCGGCGGCGCAGCTGCCGGGCGCAGGCCGCCAGCGCGGCGGCGGCCCACAGCGCCGCCGCCAGCGCCGGCGGGCCCGGCCGGCGCCTTCCCTCACCGCCCACCCGGTCCCTCCGGCGCCTCGCCGGGGCCCGCCAGCAGGGACTCGGCGGCCAGCGCGGCCACGAACCGCTCGACGTCGGCCCTGGCGCGCTCCAGCGGGATCCGGCAGGCGGTGCTGAGCGCGATCGCCAGCTCGCCGGCGCTCGCCCCCTGGGCCAGGGCCTCCCACAGCGGCGCGCCCGAGGAGTTGACGGCCAGGTAGCGCTGCTCACGCAGGTCGAGCACGACGATCTCGCCGTCGGCCGACCGCCAGTGCAGGTCCTCGGCCCGCAGGCGCAGCACCTGGCTCATCGGCCCCTGCACAGCCTGAGCCAGGTCGCGAGCGCCGGGACCAGGAACCGGGCGCACCGTCCCAGGTGCCGCAGGCGGGCCAGCACCAGCCCGCGCGTCCCGGGCGGGGCGGCCGGGTGCCGGTGCCGCAGCAGCGCGGCGGACGGGAACGCCCGCCGGACGATCGCGGCCGCCTTCCCGGGCAGCGACGGCGCGGCGGCGACGGACAGGAGAGCGTCGATGCCCGGCGGGTGCGCGGGCAGCGACGCCAGGCGCAGGGCCGGGGACGCCCGCCGGGGCAGTCCCAGCCGGCCGGCGACCCCGGCTCCCTCCGGCAGCAGCCTCAGCCCGGCGGCAAGGGCGCCGTCGAGCCCGAGCCGGGTGGCCAGGGCGCCGGCCCGCAGCCACTCCTGCTCGCTGGTGACGGCCAGCACCCGGCGCAGGTCCTCCATCGTCTGGAAGCAGCCCACGCCGTGGGCGGCGGCGTGGACGGCGACGAGCAGCGCCCTGGCCGGCACGCCGGGAGCCAGGACCGCGAGCCCGCCCACGGCGAGCGGCTCGGCGCCGGCCCGCAGCAGCTCCCAGGTCCCGGCCCGGCGGCCGGCCACCGGCGACAGGCCCTTGTGGAGATCGACGAAGAACGGCCAGCCTCCCGGCGGCCGGCGCCAGTACACGGCGGCGTGCCGCGGGCGCTCCAGCGCCGAGTAGCCCGCGTGCCAGTCGGCGAAGCCGAGGCCGGCGAGCACCTCCCGGGCCGGGCCGAAGGCCCGCTCCGGGACCAGCAGGTCGGTATCCCGGTACAGCCGGCCGCCATCCGGGTAGAGCCACCCGGCCACCGAAGGCCCCCTGAGCAGGATCGGGTCGATTCCCGCGCGCCGCAGGGCCGCGACGACCTCCGCGGTGACGCCGTCGATGGCCAGCACGCGGGCGATCCCGGCGAGCGCCGGGCTCATCCCGAGGGCACCCGATTCCACCGGCATCGCAGGACGGCCCGGCCCGCCGGACCGGCGCCGCGGCCCCCTTCCGTCTTTCCCGGAAATGCCCGGCCGCGGCTTCGCGGTGACGCCGCCATTTACCGGACGATTCCCCCGCCCGCGGGCGCGCCCTGGCGCGCGCCCGCATCATGGCATTCATAGTAAAGGCTCGCCGCTGGCCTCGCGGCCCTCGCCGGGCGGCCGCGACGCGATTTCGCTCTCGTCCATTCGTCACCGGGAAGGCGGGCGATGGCACCAGGCGCGGGGCCGGGCGGGGCCGGGAACCCGGCCCGCGCCCTGCCGCTGAGCCCGCTCGAGCTCGCCGCGGGCGTGGCCCTGCCGGGCCAGGGCGAGCTGGACCCGCTGCCGGGCCAGCGGCCGGGGCAGGCCGATCCGGACCCGGCGCCACCGCCTTCCGCGCCGCGCGGCCGCGCCGACGCCCGTGCGCAGCTGGAGCGCGAGGTGCTGGCCGGGCTGCTCCGGCCGCCGTGCCTGGTCAGCTTCTCCGGCGGGCGGGACTCCTCGGCCGTGCTCGCCGTGGCCACCGCAGTGGCCCGGCGGGAGGGGCTGCCGGATCCGGTGCCGGTGACCGAGCGCTTCCCCGGCGTCGCCTCGGCCGAGGAATCCGCCTGGCAGGAGATGGTGGTGCGCGAGCTGCGGCTCGGATCGTGGCAGCGGCTGGCGTTCGGCGACGAGCTCGGCCTGCTGGGGCCGGTCGCGCGCGACGCGCTGACGTCCCACGGCCTGCTCTGGCCGCCGAACGCCTACCTGCACGTGCCCATGCTGGACCTGGCCGCGGGCGGCTCGCTGCTGACCGGGCTGGACGGCGACGGGCTGTTCGGCGGCTGGCGCTGGCTGCGGGTGCAGAGCGTGCTGCACTGCCGCGCGGCGCCCCGGCCCCGCGACGCGCTCCGGATCGGCCTGGCCGTGGGTCCAGCCGCCTGGCGGCGCAGGCGCTTCGCCGGCGCCGCGGCGCGGTGGTTCCCGTGGCTGCGGCAGCCCGGCGCCGCGGCGGTCGACGCCCTCCTGGCGGCCGAGGCGGCCGCGGAGCCGCGGCGCTGGGACCGGCGCGCGCCGTGGTTCTCCGGGCGCCGCCACCTGCGGCTGGCCGTCCACAGCCTGGCGCTGCTGGCGGGGGCCAGGGACGTGACGATCATCCACCCGCTGCTCGGGCGCCCGTTCGTCGCCGCCCTGGCGGCCCAGGGCGGGGCCGCGGGCCTGGGCGACCGCACCGCGATCATGCGGCTGATCGTCGGCGACCTGCTGCCGGAGGCCATCTTGGCCCGGCCCACCAAGGCGGAGTTCGGCGCCGCCATCTGGCGCGGCCGGGCGCGCGCCTTCGCGGAGAGCTGGAACCTGGCGGGCGCCGACCCGCGGCTGGTCGACGCCGCCGGCCTGCGCGCCGCGTGGCTCTCCGGCCGGCCGCCGTTCCCCAGCGCCACTCTCCTGCACGCGGCGTGGCTCGCCGCCCGGCAGGACTCCGCGCCGGGCGGCGGCGTCAATTACGTTACGTAATCGCGCGACGGCGTTATGCTGTTGACGCTCGGCGGCCCGGCAGGCCCGACGACCACGGAGCGCGACGATGACACGCCGGCAGCACGACGCCACTGAGGCGGCGGAGCCCTACGAGCCGCCGCGGATCCGCGTCCTCGGAACGGTGCTGGAGGTGACGCTCGGCGCCACGGGGCTCCTCACGGACGCCCTACTCTCCGGATCGGTGTGAGCGCCTCCATGCCGGGCGCGGCCGCTGCGGACCGCGCCGCGCCCCGGCGGCAGGCGGCGCGCCCGCCCGCCGGCCCGCCGCCGGATTCGCTGTTCCGCCCGGGGGTGCGGTGGGCCTCCTCGATGCGCGAGCTGCGCCGCGCCGGCCCCCTGATCCGCGCCCTGGCCGAGCGTGACATCCGGGCCCGCTACAAGCAGGCGCGGCTCGGGACGGCGTGGGCGCTGCTCAAGCCTGCCATGCTCATGCTCGTCCTGGCCGCCATGTTCTCCCGCGCCATCAGGGCCGGCACGGGCGGCGCGCCCTACCCGCTGTTCCTGTACCTGGGTCTGCTGCCGTGGAACTTCTTCTCAGGCTCGCTCACCGGCGGCGGGCAGAGCCTCACCGGCAACCTGTGCGTGATCACCAAGGTCTACTGCCCGCGCGAGGCCTTCCCGCTGGCCGCCGTCGTCGCCGCCGGGTTCGACACGGCGCTCGCCTCGCTCGTCGTGGTGGTCCTGCTGGCCGTCGCCGGCCGCTCCCCGGGAGCGGCCGCCTGGTGGGTGCCCGCCCTGGTGCTCGCCCAGCTCCCGCTCAACGCCGGGGCGGCGCTGCTCGCCGCCGTCCTGACCGTGCGCGCCAGGGACCTGAGCCACGCGCTGCCGGCCGTCCTGCAGCTCGGGTTCTTCGCCACGCCCGTCGCCTACGGCCTGCGGGCCGTCCCCGCGCGGCTGCGGGTCCTGTACTGCGCCGTCGACCCGCTCGCGCCGGTCATCGACGGCTACCGCCGCTGCGTGCTGTTCGGCCAGGCGCCCGACATCCGGCTGCTCGGCGTCGCGGGCATCTCCTCGCTTGCCCTGATGACCGCGGGCTACGCGGTGTTCAAGCGGCTCGAGCCGGGCATCGCCGATGTCGCCTGAGCCGGCCATCGAGGTGCGCCATCTGTGGAAGCGCTTCCGCGCCGGCCAGCGCGGCCCGCTGCTGACCGGCCGCCGGGCCGGCCCCGGCGGCCCGGGCTGGCGGTGGGCACTGCGCGACGTCAGCTTCACGGCCGGCGCGGGCGAGGCGATCGGGATCGTCGGCCCGAACGGGTCGGGGAAGTCGACGCTGCTGAAGATCCTCGCCCGGGTCATGTGCCCGCACGCGGGCAGCGCAGCGGTGACGGGCACGGTCGGGGCCATGATCGAGGTCCAGGCCGGGCTGCACCAGGAGCTGACCGGGCGGGAGAACATCCTGCTCTACGGCGCGCTGCTGGGCTGGGCGCGCCGCGACGCCATCCGCCGCCTCGATGAGATCGTCGGCTTCGCCGGGCTGGACGGGGCGGTCGACCGCCAGGTCAAGCACTACTCGACGGGAATGCGGATGCGCCTCGGATTCTCGCTGGTCGCGCTGCTCCGGCCGGACGTGCTGCTCGTCGACGAGATCCTCGCCGTCGGCGACGGCGCGTTCCAGGAGCGCTGCCTGGCCCGGCTGCGCGAGGCCGCCGCGGCGGGGACCACCCTTGTCGTCGTCTCGCACGACCTGGCTGCGCTCGCCCGGACGTGCGGCCGGGTGATCTGGCTCGACGACGGCGCGGTGGCATCCGACGGGAACGCGGCGGCCGTGCTGCGGCGCTACCGGCGCTCGCTCGCCGGCGCCGGCTCGCCCGCCCCGGTGCCGCGCGGCCGGCCCGCCGGGCCGGGGGCACCCGGCAGCTGACGCTTGTTTTTACCACGAGTATGATTTAAAGCACAGGACCGGGGCGAGGGACAGGACCGGGGCGAGGGACGGGACCGGGGCGAGGGGACGCGCGATGACCTACGTGATCGGCGAGCCGTGCGTGGACGTGCTGGACCGGGCGTGCGTGGAGGAGTGCCCGGTGGACTGCATCTACGAGGGCGAGCGGATGCTGTACATCAACCCCGACGAGTGCGTGGACTGCGGGGCCTGCGAGCCGGCCTGCCCGGTGGAGGCCATCTACTACGAGGATGACCTGCCGGCCAGGTGGCAGGTGTACGCGGCGGAGAACGCGCGGTTCTTCGCGGAGCCGCTGCCCGGCCGCGACGAGCCGCTCGGGTCCCCGGGCGGGGCCGCCAAGACCGGCGTGGTCGGCGCCGACACCCCGTTCGTCGCCGCCCTCCCGCGGCTGGAGGAGCGGGCGCACCTGACTGCGTGAGCGAGGTGCCAGGCACTCGCCGGCCTGGCCCGCGGCGGCGCGCCCGGCGAGGTCTAGGGTGAGCTGGAGGGCGAGTTCTCCGCGGCCGAGATCGCCGCGCCGACGTTCACGATCGTGGCGATCAACGCCTGGAACCGGCTGGCCGCCGGGCTCCGAGCGGACGTGCCCAGCGCGGACGGGCCGGGCCCGGGCGGCCCTGGACCTGCCGGGCCCGGCGGCCCCGGCGCCCGGGCAGTGAGGGGAGGCTGTGCGCCGGTGGACAGCCACGGGGCGGCCGGCTCGCTGCGGGCGGGCGGCACGGACTACCGGATCTTCCGGGTCGACGCGGTGGACGGCTCCGCGCGGCTGCCGTTCTCCCTGAAGATCCTGCTGGAGAACCTGCTGCGCAACGAGGACGGGCACCTGGTCACCGCCGCGCAGGTCCAGGCCCTGGCGGCCTGGGACCCGCGCGCCGAGCCGGCCGCGGAGATCGCGTTCACCCCGGCGCGGGTGCTGCTGCAGGACTTCACCGGCGTGCCGTGCCTGGTGGACCTGGCCGCGATGCGGGAGGCGATGGCCGCCCTCGGCGGCGACCCGGCACGGGTGAGCCCGCTGCGGCCGGCCGAGCTGATCATCGACCACTCGGTGATCGCCGACTTCTCCGGCCGCCCGGACGCGATGGCCCGCAACATCGAGCTTGAGTACCGGCGCAACGCCGAGCGGTACGCGTTCCTGCGGTGGGGGCAGCGGGCGCTGCCCGGGCTGCGGGTGGTGCCGCCCGGCACGGGGATCTGCCACCAGGTCAACCTGGAGCACCTGGCCCGGGTGGTGTTCGCCGAGGACGGGACGGCCTTCCCCGACACCGTGGTCGGCACCGACTCGCACACCCCGATGGTCAACGGCCTGGGCGTGCTCGGCTGGGGGGTCGGCGGCATCGAGGCGGAGGCGGCGATGCTCGGCCAGCCGCTGTCCATGCTGGTCCCGCCGGTGATCGGGGTGCGGCTGTCCGGCCAGCTGCCCGACGGCGCCACCGCCACCGACCTGGTGCTGACGATCGCCGAGCTGCTCCGCTCGGTGGGGGTGGTGGGCACGTTCGTGGAGTTCTTCGGGCCGGGCGTGGCCGCGGTGCCGGTGGCCACCCGGGCCACGATCGGGAACATGAGCCCGGAGTACGGCTGCACCAGCGCGATCTTCCCGATCGACGAGGCCACGCTCGCCTACCTGCGCCTGACGGGGCGCCCGAAGGCCCAGGTGGCGCTGGTCGAGGCGTACGCCAGGGAGCAGGGGCTCTGGCACGACCCGGGTCACCTGCCGGATTACACCACGGTCCTGGACCTGGACCTGGCCACGGTGGTGCCGTCGGTCGCCGGGCCGAGGCGCCCGCAGGACAGGATCCCGCTGGCCCAGGTGCCGCGGGCGTTCCGCGCGGTGCTCGGCCAGTACGCGCCGGCCGGGCCCGGCGCGGGCGGGCCGGACCCGGCCGGGCTGGACGAGGCGGGGGCGGAGTCGTTCCCGGCCTCGGACCCGGTCGCGGTCACCGGCAACCGGGACGGCGACAAGCCGGCCGGCCCGGGCATCCCCGCAGCGGCGGGCGCGCCCGCCTGGGCGCGCCGCACCGTCACGATCCGGCTGGAGGACGGCCGCCAGGCCGAGATCGGCCACGGGGCCGTGGTGATCGCGGCGATCACCTCCTGCACCAACACCTCCAACCCGGAGGTGATGATCGCCGCCGCGCTCCTGGCCAGGAAGGCCGCCGAGCGCGGGCTGGCGCCCAAGCCGTGGGTGAAGACCTCCCTGGCGCCCGGCTCGCGGGTGGTCATGGATTACTACGACCAGGCCGGGCTCACCCCGTACCTGAGCAGGCTCGGCTTCCACCTGGTCGGCTACGGCTGCACGACGTGCATCGGCAACTCCGGCCCGCTGATCCCCGCGGTCTCCGCCGCGATCGCCGAAGGGGACCTCGCGGTCTGCTCGGTGCTGTCCGGGAACCGGAACTTCGAGGGCCGCATCCACCCGGAGACCAAGCTGAACTACCTGGCCTCCCCGCCGCTGGTGGTCGCATACGCCCTGGCCGGGACCATCGACATCGACCTGACCAGCGAGCCGCTCGGCACCGGGGCCGACGGCCGGCCCGTCTGGCTGCGCGACATCTGGCCGTCGGCCGCCGAGACCGGCGAGGTCATCGCCTCCTGCCTGCGCCCGGAGATGTACGCCCGCGAGTACGCGCACGTGTTCGCCGGGGACGAGCGGTGGCGATCCCTGCCGGTCCCGGCCGGCGGGACGTTCGCGTGGGATCCTGGCTCCACCTACGTGCGCAGGCCGCCGTTCTTCGACGGCCTGGCCGCCGAGCCGGCCCCGGCCGGCGACGTCGAGGGGGCGCGGGTGCTCGCCCTGCTCGGCGACTCGGTCACCACCGACCACATCTCCCCCGCCGGGGCGATCAAGCCCGACTCCCCGGCCGGGCGGTACCTGCGGGCGCACGGGGTCGAGCCGCGCGACTTCAACTCCTACGGCTCACGCCGGGGCAACCACGAGGTCATGATCCGCGGCACCTTCGCCAACATCCGCCTGCGCAACCAGCTGGCCCCCGGCACCGAGGGCGGTTACACCCGCCACCTGCCCAGCGGGGAGCAGATGACCATCTACGACGCCGCCCGGCGGTACGCCGCCGAGGGCGTGCCGCTGCTGGTCATCGCCGGCAAGGAATACGGCTCCGGCTCGTCCCGCGACTGGGCCGCCAAGGGCACCGCGCTGCTCGGCGTCCGCGCCGTCCTCGCCGCCTCGTTCGAGCGGATCCACCGCTCCAACCTGATCGGCATGGGCGTCCTGCCGCTGCAGTTCGCGCCCGGCGAGGACGCCGCGTCGCTCGGGCTGACCGGAGAGGAGACCTACACCATCCGCGGGCTCGCCGGCGCGCCCGCACTGCCGCGCACCGTCCGGATCACCGCCGCCGCGCCCGGCGGCACCCGCGAGCTCACCGCCACCGTCCGCATCGACACCCCCGCCGAGGCCGCCTACTACCGGCACGGCGGCATCCTGCCCTACGTGCTCCGCCATCTCGCCGCCCGCCCGGCCGGCCCGGGCGCGGCCCGCTGAACAGGACGGCCCGCATGACCGACGACCTGGACGGGCTGCGGGCGGTCCTGCCCGCGGGCCGGGTGATCACCGACCCGGACGTCATGGACGGCTACCGGCGGGATCAGACCGTGGCCGCCCGGCCGGGCGAGCCCCGGTGCGTCGTCGCGGCGCGCGCCACCGCCGAGGTGGCGGCGACGCTGGCGTGGGCGCAGCGCCACCGGGTCCCGGTGGTGCCGCGGGGCGGCGGCACCAGCCTGGCCGGGGGCGCGGCCGCGGTCGATGGCTGCGTGATCCTGTCCCTCGCGCGGATGACGGCGGTCCGGGAGATCAACCCGGCGGACGAGATCGCGGTCGCCGAGGCCGGGGTGATCACCGCGGACCTGGACCGCGCCGCCGCCGAGCACGGGCTGATGTACCCGCCGGACCCGTCCAGCTTCGAGATCTCCACGATCGGCGGGAACCTGGCGACCAACGCGGGCGGGCTGCGCTGCGTCAAGTACGGCGTGACCCGCGACGCGGTGCTCGGCCTCGAGGTGGTGCTCGCCGGCGGGCGCACGCTGCGCACTGGGCGGCGGACGGTCAAAGGGGTGACCGGCTACGACCTGACGGGCCTGTTCGTCGGCTCGGAGGGGACCCTGGGCGTGATCACCTCGGCGACCGTCCGGCTGCGGCCCCGGCCGGCCAGCGACCCGCCGACCATTGTGGCGGGATTCCCCGCGCTCGCCGACGCGGCCAGGGCGGTGACCGCGATCCTGGCCGCCCGGGTCCGGCCGAGCCTGCTGGAGCTGATGGACGCGGCCACCCTGCAGGCGATCGACGACTGGAAGCACCTCGGCCTGGCCGATGCCACCCAGGCCCTGCTGATCGCCCAGGACGACGGCGAGGCGGCCGGCCGGCAGGCGGAGCTGATGCGGCAGCTGTGCGCCCGGGAGGGGGCCACGCTGGCCGAGGTCTTCACCGGCCAGGCCGAGTCGCGCCAGTGGCTGGAGGTCCGCCGGCTCGCCTACCCGGCGGTCGAGCGCCTGGGAGTGCCGCTGGTGGAGGATGTCTGCGTGCCCCGCACCCGGCTGCCGGAGATGGTGGCGCGCATCGAGCGGGCCGCGCGGCGGCACGGGGTGCTGATCGCCACCGTGGCCCATGCCGGGGACGGCAACCTGCATCCGGTGTTCGTCTTCGACCGCGGCCAGCCCGAGGTCCCCCCGGCGGTCTGGGTGGCCGCCGACGAGGTCTTCCGGGCGGCCCTGGAACTCGGCGGCACCCTCACCGGCGAGCACGGCGTCGGCGTGATCAAGCGCCGCTGGCTGGCGGCGGAGCTCGGGCCGGACGCGATCGCGGTCCACCACATGATCAAGGACGCGCTCGACCCGGCCGGCATCATGAACCCCGGCAAGGTGCTCTGACCAGGCGTCACCGCCGCGGCGCGCGGCACGGCCCCGGCCCGGCGCGGGCAGCGGCGCGCGGCACGGGGCGCGGCGCCTGGCCGGGTGGGCGACGATGGTGGGCGTGACCGACACCGCCCGCGCCGGGCTGCGCGACCGGGCCGCCGCCCTGCTGCGCGCCAACGACGCCGGGACCTGGACTAAGGCAGGGCCGCCGCTGTACCCGCACCAGTGGTGCTGGGACAGCGCGTTCAACGCGATCGGCTGGGCCCACCTGGACGCCGGGCGGGCGGTGGCCGAGCTGGAGGAGCTGTTCGCCGCGCAGTGGGCGACGGGCATGGTGCCGCACATCGTGTTCCGGGCCGGGCCGGACGAGCCGTACTTCCCCGGGCCGCAGTGGTGGGACTGCGCCGTCTCGCCGGCCGCGCCGCAGATCGCGACGACCGGCATCTGCCAGCCCCCGGTGCATGCCCTCGCGGTGCAGCGGATCTGGCAGCTGACGCCGCCGGAACGGCGGCCGGAGATCCGCGGGCGCATCCAGGCCCTCTACCCGAAGCTGGTGAGGTGGCACCGCTACCTGGCCACCGAGCGCGACCCCGAGGCATCGGGCCTGGTCACCACCTACCACCCGTGGGAGGGGACCGACAACTCCCCCCGCTGGGACCGCGCGCTGGCGCGCATCGAGGTGGCCCGGCCCGGCCCGTACACCCGGCTGGACACCAGCGAGGTCGGCGACCCGTCGCAGCGGCCGACCGACTGGGACTACGACAGGTTCCTCTGGCTCGTCGAGCTGCTGCGCAGATGCCGGTACGACGACGAGCGGATCCACCGTGAGCACCCGTTCCTGATCAAGGACGTGTTCTTCACCGCGGTGCTGGCAGCGGCCAACGCCGCGCTGCTCGACCTGGCCGACGTGGCCCGGGCCGGCGATGACGTCCGCGACCAGCTTTCCCGCTGGCTGGAGCGCGGCCAGCGCGGCCTCGCCGGCCGCCACGACGCTGGCACGGGGCTGTCGTCCGACTATGACCTCCGCGCCGGGGAGGACATCCGGGTGCGGACCTTCGCCGGATTCGCGCCGCTGTTCGCGCTCACGCCGGACGCCGGCCAGCGCGCCGCCCAGCTGGCGCTGCTCGACTCGGCGGACTTCTGCGGCGATTCCCGCCTGCGGTGGCGGCTGCTGCCGAGCACCAGCCCGGCCGAGCCGGCATTCGAGGCGCGCAACTACTGGCGCGGCCCCGTCTGGCCGGTCATCAACTGGCTGCTGTGGCGCTCGCTGACGCTGGCCGGCCAGCACGACCGCGCGGGCCGGCTGCGCCGGGACGGGCTTCGCCAGATCGCCGCGGCCGACGGCTTCGCCGAGTACTACGAGCCGTTCACCGGCGCGCCGCTCGGCTCAGCGCGCCAGTCCTGGACGGCCGCCGTCGCGCTGGACTGGTCCTCCCCGGGACTCCCGCCCGGTGTCATGGCGCGCCGGAAGACGCGCCGGAAGATGTGAACGCTCTTACCGCGCTCTCACGGTCATTTCATCGCCCATCCGGACCATGAAAGGCAGCCAACGGAAATGGCCCGGATGACGGCGACCGCCGCGGCGGGCCCTTGATGACGGGGAGGAACGATGACCTCTGCGATCCTGCTGAACGCCTTCGGAGCCGCGGCCGCGATCGGCGGCCTGGCCGGCGTGCTGGCCCACGCGCACCGGAGGCTCGGCGCCGACCAGCGGCGCTCCGGCCTCGCGGCCCCTGCCCCGGCCGCGGGCGGGTTTCCTGGCAGCCGGAACGCGACAGTCCCGGCCGCCAGCCCGAAGGCCCTGGCCGGGGCCGGCGCGCGACGGTAGCCGCCGGCAAGCGAACCGGGCCGCCGGCGCGCGAACCGGGCCGCCGGCGCGCGAACCGGGCCGCCGGCGCGCGAACCGGGCCGCCGGCGCGCGAACCGGGCCGCCGGCGCGCGAACCGGGCCGCCGGCAAGCGAACGGGGCCGCCTCCCGGAAGCGGGGGGCGGCCCCGTCTCGCCGTGGCCCGGGCGGCCCGGTTCGCGCCCGGCCCGCCCGCGTCCTCGCGAGCCGCCTTCCCCCCGGCCCCGCGCGGGGCCGGCGATCCGGGAGGATGGCAGTGGTCCCGGGCTGGAGGGAGTTCCCATGACCGCATCTGGCAGGCCGCAGGTAGCGGTGCTCACCATGGGCGGCACGATCGCGATGCGCCCGGCCGAGGCAGGCGCCGGGGTGAGGCCGGCGCTGGCCGGCGCGGAGCTGCTCGCCTCCGTGCCGGGCCTGGACCAGGCCGGGATCGGCCTGCGGGTCAGCGAGATCGTGAACAAGCCCGGCGCCTCACTGTCGCTCGCCGACGTCTGCGAACTGGCGGGCGCGATCGGCGCGGCGCTGGCCGATGGCTGCGCGGGGGCGGTGGTGGTGCAGGGCACCGACACCATCGAGGAGACCGCCTACCTGCTCGACCTGCTCGTCCCGGGGGACGCCCCGGTCGTGGTGACCGGGGCGATGCGCCACCCTGGGCTGGCCGGGGCCGACGGCCCGGCGAACCTGCTCGCCGCGATCCGGGTCGCGGCGAGCCGGGCCGCCCGCGGGCTGGGCGCCCTGGTGGTGCTGAACGACGAGATCCACGCCGCCCGCTGGGTGCGCAAGGCCCACACCGCCAGCCCGGCCGCGTTCACCTCCCCCGGTCACGGCCCAGTCGGCCACGTCACCGAGGGCCAGGTCGCCATCCCGGTCCGGCTCGCCCGGCGCGCCTCGGTCCCCGGGCCCGCGGCGGTCCCCGGGCCCGCCGCGATCCGGGGCGTCCGCGTGGGCCTGGCCGTGGTCACGCTCGGCGATGACGGCGTGCCGCTGCGGTCCCTGGGCGAGCACGTGGACGGGCTGGTCGTGGCCGCCCTCGGGGCGGGCCACGTGCCGGCCGAGATGGTGCCGGCGCTCGCCGGCCTCGCGGCGCGGATGCCGGTCGTGCTGGCCTCCCGCACCGGCGCCGGAGCGGTCCACGACCACACGTACGCCTTCCCCGGCTCCGAGGCGGACCTGCTCGCCCGCGGTCTGATCAGCGCCGGCGACCTGGCCCCGGTCAAGGCCCGGCTGCTGCTGCACGTGCTGCTGGCCGCCGGGGCTGACGCCGAGCGGATCAGGGAGGCGTTCGCAGCCCAGCGTCCGTGACCGCGGCCGGGCCATTGAGCCGGGCCCACTCCGCCGCAGCGGGCGGCGACCAGCGCTCGTGCCGCGCGGTGAACAGCCGGGCCGCGCGCATTCCGATCCACCCGGGCGGCAGCAGCCGGCCGGGCAGCCCCGGGTCGATGAACGGGAACCGGCGCCAGGCGTGGACGAGCTCGACGAGCCGGGCGAGCGGGTCAGCGGCCGCCGGGGAGCCGAACTCGGCGAGGAACTCCTCGTACCGCTTCTCGATCGCCGGCAGGTCCCAGGCCTGCGCGACCAGGGCGGCCAGGCCCGCGCCGGCGCGGTGCTCGGCCGCGAACGCCTGCCAGGACGCGATGCCCGCCCCGCGCAGCGCGTCCTCGACCTCCGCCAGGCGGTTGGCGTGGGTGGTGATCCACACGCCGGGGGCCGGGCTGCCGAGCCCGGCCCAGCTCAGCCGGGTCCGGAGCCGGCGCCGGGCCGGCCGGCCGGCGTCCGGCACCGGGGCCAGCACGAGCATCCACGAGCCGTCCCAGTCCCGCTGGGTCCCGGTGAACGCGTAGATCCGCTCGGTTCCCTCTGTCAGCAGCCGGGTCCCGCCGGCCGTGAGCACCCACCGGGTGCGCCGGCCGTGCCGCTCAGGCCTGATCCACCCGGCGGCGCCGGCCCGGGCCAGCGCCTGCCTGATCGCCTTCTCCCCCACCCCCAGCCTGGCGAACGCCGCGATGAACGCGCTGGTCCACGCCGCTCCGCCGGCAGGCAGGACGAGCTCGCCGAGCACGGTCAGCAGCAGGCCGCGCGCGCTCGCCGTGCCCGCGGCGCCCCCGCGCGCCAGCGCCGGCGGGCCGGCCGGACGGTCACCGCCGGCGCGCGGCGCCACGCGCTCGCCCGCCCGGTCACCGCCGGCGCGCGCCGCGGCCGCCACCGCCCGTGCCCCCATCCCGGGCCAATGTGCTACAGAACATTGACATCATTGTCGCTGAATGTAGAACATGGAGGCCGGGCCTGCACACGGGAGGAGCCGCATGACGGCGAGCGGGGCGCAGGGCGCGCCCGTCCCCGGGACTCCGGCCGGCGGCGCCCCGGGCCGGGTCAGCTTCGAGACCGATCCGGGCCGGTACCGGCACTGGAGGATGACCGTCGAGCCGCCGGTGGCGTGGCTGGTGCTGGACGTCCAGGAGGACGGCGGGCTCGGCGAGGGCTACGAGCTGAAGCTGAACTCCTACGACCTCGGGGTCGACATCGAGCTGCGCGACGCGGTCCAGCGGCTGCGGTTCGAGCACCCCGAGGTCCGCGCGGTGGTCCTCACCAGCGGCAAGGACCGGGTCTTCTGCGCGGGGGCGAACATCCCGATGCTGGCCGCGGCCACCCATCCCGCCAAGGTCAACTTCTGCAAGTTCACCAACGAGACCCGCAACGACATCGAGGACGCGGCCCGGCACTCCGGGCAGGCCTACCTCGCCGCGCTGAACGGCACCGCCTCGGGCGGCGGCTACGAGCTCGCGCTCGCGTGCGAGCACATCATGCTGGTGGACGACCGGTCCTCGGTGGTCTCCCTGCCCGAGCTGCCGCTGCTGGCGGTGCTGCCGGGCACCGGAGGGCTGACCCGGGTGACCGACAAGCGGCACGTCCGCCGGGACCTGGCCGACTGGTTCGCCACCCGGGCCGAGGGAGTCGGCGGGCAGCGGGCTGTGGCCTGGCGGCTGGTTGATGAGCTGGCGCCGCGCTCCCGGTGGGCGCAGGCCGTCGCGGACCGCGCCGCGGCGCTCGCCGCGCGGTCCGCCAGGCCGGCGGGCGCGGCCGGGTGCGCGCTCCCCCGCCTCGCCAAGGACCGCTCCGGAGATGCCATCGGCTACCGCCACGTCCGCGCGCGGCTCGACCACGGCGCCGGCGTCGCCGAGATCACGGTCCGGGGACCGGACGCCGGGCCCCCGGCGGACCTCGCGGCCGTCCACGCCCAGGGCGCCGGGCTCTGGCCGCTCGCCATGACCCGCGAGCTCGACGACCTGATCCTGGACCTGCGCACGAACGAGCCGGAGCTGGGCACCTGGGTGCTGCGCACGGACGGCGACCCGCGGCGGGTCCTCGCCTGGGACCGGCTGCTGGCCGGGCACTGCGGCGACTGGCTGGTCAACGAGATCGTGCATTACCTGAAGCGGACCCTCAAGCGGCTGGACGTGACCAGCCGGAGCCTGATCGCGCTGATCGAGCCGGGCAGCTGCTTCGCCGGCTCGCTCCTGGAGCTGGCGCTGGCCGCGGACCGGTCCTACATGCTCGCCGGGACCTGGCCCGGCGAGAGCCGGGGTGAGCGAGCCGCCGGCCCGGCGGTCGTGGCGGTGGGCGAGATGAACCTCGGGCCGCTCCCGGCGGGCAACGGGCTGACCCGGCTGGCCTGCCGGTTCCACGGCGACCCCGATGGCCTGGCCGCGGCGGAGAAGCAGGCCGGGGAGCTGCTGGCCGCCCCGGACGCCGAGCGGCTCGGCCTGGTCACCTTCGCCCCCGACGACATCGACTGGGACGACGAGGTCAGGATCGCGATCGAGGAGCGGTCAAGCTTCAGCCCCGACGCCCTCACCGGGCTGGAGGCGAACCTCCGGCTCCCCGGCCCGGAGACGATGGAGACCAAGATCTTCGGGCGGCTGTCGGCATGGCAGAACTGGATCTTCACCCGGCCGAACGCCTCCGGGCCGCACGGGGCGCTGCGCCGCTACGGGACCGGCCAGCGGGCCAGGTTCGACCGGGCCAGGGCGTGAGGACGCAAGCGCGGGAGGTCGTCCATGACGGCGGCGGATTACCAGGAGAAGATCCCCAACAACGTCGGCCTGCACGAGGACCGCCGGCTGCAGCGGGCGCTCGAGGCCTGGCAGCCGAGCTTCCTGGCCTGGTGGGACGCGATGGGCCCGGCGCTGCCCACAAGGGACGTCTACCTGCGCACCGCGGTCAGCGTCGGCCGCGAGGGCTGGGCCCGGTTCGGGTTCGTCCCGATGCGCGAGTACCGGTGGGGGATCTTCCTCGCCGAGCGGGACCCGGGCCGGCGGATCGCGTTCGGCGAGCACAAGGGCGAGCCGGCCTGGGAGAAGGTGCCCGGCGAGTACCGCGCGGACCTGCGGCGGCTGATCGTGATCCAGGGCGACACCGAGCCCGCCTCGGTCGAGCAGCAGCGGTACCTCGGCGCGACCGCGCCCTCCCTGTACGACCTGCGGAACCTCTTCCAGGTCAACGTCGAGGAGGGCCGGCACCTGTGGGCGATGGTGTACCTGCTGCACGCCCACTTCGGCCGGGAGGGCCGGGAGGAGGCCGAGGAGCTGCTCCGGCGCTCGTCGGGGAGCCTGGAGTCGCCGCGGATCCTCGGCGCGTTCAACGAGCAGACGCCGGACTGGCTGTCGTTCTACATGTTCACGTATTTCACCGACCGGGACGGCAAGTACCAGCTCGGCACGCTGAAGGAGTCGGCGTTCGACCCGCTGAGCCGGACCTGCGAGTTCATGCTCAAGGAGGAGGCCCACCACATGATGGTGGGGACCACCGGCATCGACCGGGTGGTCGAGCGGACCGCCCAGGTCATGGCGGAGAACGACACCGACGACGTGACCGGGCACGGCGCGATCCCGCTCGCGATCATCCAGAAGTACCTCAACTTCCACTACTCGGTCTCGCTCGACCTGTTCGGCAGCGAGACCTCCACGAACGCGGCCAGGTACTACACCGCCGGCCTCAAGGGCCGCTGGATGGAGGAGCGGCGGCGCGACGATCACGCCCTCACCAGCGACTCGATGCTGGTGGACGCGGTGACCGAGGACGGGGAGATCGGCCAGCAGGAAGTCGTGGCCCTGCTCGCGCTCAACACCGACCTGCGCCGCCAGTACATCGCCGACTGCGCCAGCGGCGTCAGCCGGTGGAACAGGATCCTGGAGTCGGCCCGCCTGCCGCACCGGCTGCGGCTTCCGCACGTCGCGTTCAACCGGAAGGTCGGCGCGTTCGCCGGGATCGACGTCACCCCGGACGGAGAGCGGCTCGCCCCCGGGGAGTGGGAGCGCCGCAAGGGCGAGTGGCTGCCCACCGAGGTCGACAAGACCTACGTGCGCTCCCTCATGCAGCCGGTCCACGAGCGCGGCAAGATCGCGGCGTGGATCGCCCCGCCGCGCCAGGGCATCAACGGCAAGCCGTTCGACTGGGACTACGTGCACCTGTCCTGACCGCGCGGCCCGGCTACGTGTTCTCCCCGATGCGGCCGGCGGCGGCCGCGGGCACCATGGCCGTGCCGGCCCGCCCCGCGCGGTGGGCCAGGGTGAGGCCGCGGCGGGGAGCCGCGCGGGACGGAGGCGGACCATGACCACAGACGGCGTGCGCGTGCGGCCCCTGGCCGGGGCGGACCTGAACGAGGCCGACCGGATCTTCCGGCTGGCGTTCGGCACCTTCCTCGGGATGCCCGACCCGGCGCAGTTCGGCGGGGACGCCGACCTGGTGCGGACCCGGTGGCGGGCCGACCCCTCGGCGGCCCTGGCCGCCGAGGCCGGCGGGCGGCTGGCCGGCTCGAACTTCCTCACCCGCTGGGGCAGCACCGGGTTCTTCGGCCCGCTCACCGTCCACCCGCTGCTGTGGGACCGGGCGATCGGGCAGCAGCTGCTCGAGGCGACGATGGGGCAGTTCGCCGCGTGGGGCACCGGCCACGTCGGCCTGTTCACCTTCGCTCACAGCGCCAAGCACGTCGGCCTGTACCGGAAGTTCGGCTTCCGCCCGCGCTTCCTCACCGCGATCATGTCGCTGCCCGTCGGCCCGGCCCCGGCGCCGGCCTCCGCCCTCCTGCTGTCGCAGCTTTCCGAGCGGGACCGGCCGGGCGCGATCCGGGCGGTCGCCGGGCTGACCGGCTCCCTCCACCCCGGGCTTGACGTGAGCCGGGAGATCGAGGCGGTCCTGCGCCAGGGGCTGGGCGAGACCGTGCTCGTCGAGGACGCCGCGGGGCTCCGCGCCGTGGCGGTCTGCCACCTGGGCGCCGGGTCGGAGGCGGGCAGCGGCGCCTGCTACGTCAAGTTCGGGGCCGTCCGGCCGGGCCCGGGCGCGGCCGGCTGGTTCGGGCGGCTGCTCGACGCCTGCGCCTCCCTCGCCGCCCGGCGCGGCGCCTCCCAGCTCGTCGCCGGGGTGAACGCGGGCTGCGACCGGGCCTGGACGGCCATGGCCGAACGGGGCTTCCGCCCGGCCATGCAGGGGGTGGCGATGCACCGGCCCAACGAGCCCGGCTACCACACTGGCGACGCCTACGTGATCGACGACTGGCGATGAGCCGCCGCCCGGGCGTCCGCCCCGGTGATCCCGCGCCCGGGGCGCCGGGCCGGCCGGCCGGGCCGGCTGACCTTCACCCGGCGCGGGTGAGGTCGCCGCGCCCGCCCGCGGGCAGATAGCCAGTGCTTCACCAGGCGCCCGCGAGCCGGCCGGCCCGCGTGAGCGCTCCTGCGGACCATCGCCAAGGAGGATCTGTGGCAACAACAACCGAGCGCGCCCACATGAGCCAGGCGGCCGAGGACGAGCTGTTCGCCGCGCTCATGGGGCGCGAGGAGGAGGACGGGCGGGCCTTCGAGCACCCGCTCCTGCTCGCCGCCCTCATGCGCCGCCGCCGCGAGGAGGAAGAGGAGCCGATCATCGAGCACCCGCTCCTGCTCGCCGCCCTCATGCGCCGCCGCCGCGAGCGCGGCGAGAGCGTCATCGACAACCCGCTGCTGCTCGCCGCCCTGGCCCGGTGAAAGCCGGACGGCACGCAGCAGGCGGGCCCGCCCTCCCGTCCCCGGAAGGCGGCGGGAGGGCGGGCCCCGCCCCGGGACCGTGGCAGCGACCCCAGGCTTGAGGGATGGACGACATGGCGGCTGACGAATCACCGAAGGAATCACGCAAGGAGCAGGTGGCGTCCCTGGTCGACGACCTGATCCGCGACATCTTCCGCGAGCACCGGGCGCCGTCCCGGGCCGGGCGCGGCGCCACCGGGAGCGCGCTGCTGGAGACCGCGCTGAGCTCGTCGCGCGCGCCGTCGCGGACCTCCGCCCTGGAGCGGCTGCTGGTCGCGGACGTGGTCGCCACCGAGCTCGCCGAGTCGCTGGCGCCCGCCCTCGCCGAGCAGATCGCGCCCCGGCTCGTGAAGGCGCTCGAGGAGCTGTCCGGGCCGGCCCCGGCCGGGCAGGCGCCTCCGGAGCGCCCGGCCGGCGGGCAGGCGCGCAAGCCGGCCGGGAAGTAGCCGGGCGGCGCCCGCGCCCCGCGTCAGCCGCAGCCCGGAGCCGGCCCCCTGACCGGGGCGTAGATGATGATCTGCGAGTTCACGTAGACGACCGGGTAGCGCTGCGGCTCGGCGGTGAACCCGGCCAGGTTCGCCTCGGTGCCCGGCCAGTAGACGACGACGTACCGGACGTCGTCCCTCGCGATCACCGCCGCGGCCGCGCAGCTGGCCGGGTCGAGCAGGACGACGCGGGAGCCGAGCACCTGGCGGAGCCCTGTGCCGGGCAGCGATCGCGGGTGCAGCACCCTGGGCAGCGGATAGGACTGGAGCCCGGCATAGCCGCCCATCGCCAGGACCGCGCGGTTGGTGACCCCGCGGCGCAGATCGGGCGTGGAGATGATCGTGCCCCCGGTGTTGCGGGCGCGCAGCCACCGCCCGGCGGCAGCCTCGGCCGGGGTCAGCACCTCGCGCGAGCGCCGGGTGTCCTGCAGCGCGTTGGCCCGGACCTGCACCGCCAGGGCCGCGGCCACCGCGGCGCCGGCCGCGATCGCGGGGAGCATCCCGGCGGGCAGCGCCCGGGCGCGCGCGCCGGCGGCCCGCCGGGCAGCCGGAGCCAGCGACCGGGCCACCAGCGCCAGCGACCGGGCGACCAGGCCGGCGCCGAGCGCCGCCAGCACCGTCAGCGGCGCGCCCACGTCCCGCTCGAACCGCTGCGGGAACCCGTCGAGCGCGGTCCTGCTGCCCAGGTACATGACCGCGCACCAGAGCACGACGGTGAGCACGGCGGCCGCCTGGGCGGGGCTGGCCATCCGGGGCAGCGCGGCCACCAGCGCCGCGAGCCCGAGCACGCCCAGCCAGGCGACCGGTGAGCCGACCCAGTGCAGCAGCACCCCGGCGCGCAGGACGGGCTGGCTGTCCACGTCCAGCAGGACGGTCGACCGGGCCGTGGACCCCGGCTGGAAGAACGCCCCCAGGTCGTAGACGTACCAGGCGCAGCCGACGCCGGCGGCGCCGAGGGCGGCCAGCGACAGCGCCAGCGCCCGCGCCAGCACCCGGCCCGGCCGGCCGCGCACCAGCAGGTACGGCAGGCAGATCAGGCAGACGGCGGCCAGCAGCAGCACCAGGTAGAGCGTCGCGACCGTGTGGTACAGGACCACCGCGGCCCCGGTCACCGCGAGCAGGAAGCCCGATCGGGCCGACGGGGCCTGCAGGACCGTGATCACGGCCGCCACGGTCATCACCATCAGCACGAACGCCGACAGCAGGTCGGGGTAGAGCCCCCCCGCGAACGCCTGGTAGGGGCCGACCAGGACCAGCCCGGCCAGGGCGGACGCGGCCAGGCCGTGCCGCCAGCCCCACAGCCGGCTCGCCAGGGCGTACGACGCCAGCGCGGCCGACAGCGGGAGGGCCGGGGCGAGGACCGGGAACAGGGCGAGCGGCTGGAGCCCGGTCAGCCGGCAGATCACCGCGCTCAGGGTCGCGAAGCCCGGCGGGTAGACCAGGTAGGACCGGTAGGAGCCGTGGCTGAGCATCTGCTCGGTCATCACCGCGTGCGAGAACTGGTCCTCGCCGCGCAGGTACGGCCAGTCGTGCCAGATCACCCCCGAGTAGGACAGGGCTGCGGTGAGCGCCAGGACCAGCAGCAGCGCGGCGGCCCGCAGGCCGGGCGGCCAGGGCCGCGTCGTTCCGTTGCCCCGGTCAGCTGCGCCATCCCGGTCAGCCGCGCCGTCCCGGTCAGCCGCGCCGTACCGGTCAGCCGCGCCGTCCCGGTCAGCCGCGCCGTCCCGCCGTGCCGGGGGCCGGGCCGGCCAGGTGGCCCGCCCGGCGAGCAGGCCGCCTGCAACGAGCGCGGCCGCGATCGCCGGCAGCACCCAGGCGCCGACCAGCCCGCCGAGCGTCCGGGCCAGCGACAGCCCGAGCGCGAGTGCCGCCAGCGCCAGGGCGGTGCGCCCCGGGGCGCCGGGCACCGGCAGCGCGGGCGCTTCCGGGGCGCGGCCGGGGCCGCGGAGCCGGAGAGCCAGCGCCCCGGACCCGGCCACGAGGGCGACGGCGGCGAGGGCGACGGCCAGGCTCACCCCGCTGCCCGCCGCGCCGGCGAGCAGCAGCGCGGCCGACGGCACGAGGGCCATCGACAGCGCCAGCGAGTAGGCCAGCCGCTCGGCCACGCCGTCGCAGCGGCGGGCGAAGCCGGCCCAGGACCAGCCCGGGAGCACGCCCGCGGCCAGCGCGCCCAGCAGGGCCCGCGCCAGGTGCCCCACCAGCACGGTCATGGCGGATTCTTATCAGGCCGGCAACGGTCAGGAACCAGCCGGGCCGCCGGGGCACACGCGGCATGGCGCGGCCCCGGCACCCTGACCGTCCGGCCGCAGATTCCCGCCGCGCCGCGGCATGCTTGGTGACATGAGCGAGCCACCATCGCATCCGAGCAGGCGGACGTTCCTGAGCCGGACGGCGGGCGCGGGGGCGATCGGCGCCGGGTTGCTCACCAGCGGCGCGCTGGCGGGCTGCCAGCGCGCCGGCGCCGCCGCCGGGGGGCCCGGCCGGCCGGCCGCCCGCCGGGCGGTCCCGGAGAACTCCAAGCCGGGTGACCCGAACTGGCACATCAGGCACCTCGGCCGCCCGGACGCGATCATGGGGTACGCGGCCCCGGCCAGCGTGCTGCCCGGCGAGCCGGCCCGCCTCTTCGCGTCGACGACGTCCCGGGAGTTCACGGTGACGGCGTTCCGGATCGGCTGGTACCGGGGCGACCTGGCCCGCCGGGTGTGGCGGTCCGGGCCGGTCCGGGGCCACCGGCAGCGGGCGGCGGAGATGGACGAGCCGACCAGGACCGTGTACACCCGGTGGGGCGAGTCGCTGACGGTCCCGACCGACGGCTGGCCGGAGGGCGCGTACCTGCTGCGGCTGGACGCCGAGTCGGGGGCGCAGCGGTACGTGCCGCTGACGGTGCGGTCGGCGAGCGCGGCCGGGAAGGTCGTGCTCAAGAGCGCGGTCTCCACCTGGCAGGCGTACAACCTGTGGGGCGGCTACGACCTGTACCTGGGCCCCGGCGGGTACGGCGACCGGTCCTACGTGGTCAGCCTGGACCGCCCGTTCGACAAGGAAGGCGCGAACCTGTTCCTGGTCTACGAGCGCAAGCTGGTCAGCCTGGCGGAGCGGATGGGCCTGCCGCTGGCCTACCTGACCTCGATGGAGATCGCCGCGGATCCGCGCGCGCTGGACGGGGCGGCGGCGTTCGTGTCACCCGGCCACGACGAGTACTGGACGCCCGCCGAGCGGGCGCATGTCACGGCGGCCCGTGACCGGGGGGTGAACCTGGCGTTCCTGGGCGCCAACTGCATGTTCCGCCGGATCCGGCTGGAGCCGACCCGGCTCGGGGAGAACCGCAGGGTGGTCTGCTACAAGACGAGCTACCTGCTCGACCCGATGTACGGCAGGGACGACGCGCTGGTCACCAACGACTTCCGCGAGCCGCCGCACCCCGACCCGGAGTCCTCGGTGACCGGCACGATCTACGAGAGCTACCCGGCCGTGGCCGACTACGTGGTGGCCACCCCGCACGCGTGGATGTTCCGCGGGACCGGGGTGCGCAAGGGCACCAGGTTCCGGGCGCTGGTCGGGATCGAGTACGACCGGGTCAACCCCGGCTACCCGGTGCGGCGGCCGATCCAGGTGCTCGCCCACTCGCCGCTGACCTGCAACGGCGTCAACAGCTACCAGGACTCGGCCTACTACACCCACCGGGGCGGGGCGGGCGTCTTCAACGTCGGCACGATGCGCTGGGTCGAGTCGTTCGGCCCGCCGCTGTACCACTGGGGGATCACCCGCGCGTGCGGCCGGTTCACCCGGCGGGTGACCGCCAACGTGCTGCGCGCGTTCGCCGAGGGGCCGGCCGCCGGGAAGTACCCGGCCCACGACAACCTCGACGCGATGCGCGAGTGGCCGGGCGACCCGATCGCCGCCAGGCACAACCTCTGGCCCCCCGTCGTCCTGTAGGCGAGCCTGGCGCGTCCTGCAGGCGCGGCCGTCGTGGGCCCGCCGGGGCGCAGGCTCACCCCGCCCGCAGCAGGCCCCGCGGGAACGCGTGCAGCCGCTCCGGCCCCCGCGCGGTGACCAGGAGCAGCTCCCCGGTCTGCACCCCGGCGCGGCCGTCCCGGGTGACCACATTCGGCTGGACGACCACGGCCATGCCCTCCTCCAGGGCCAGGCCGGGCGTGGCCAGCGGGCGGCCGGGCGCCGGCAGCACCGGGGCGAGGTAGCCGCCGCCGAAGCCGTGGGCGAGGTCGTCGACGGCCGTGTACCCGGCCTCCTCGATGACCAAGGCCCCGGCGGCGGCGAGCTCGGCCGCGCGCGCGCCCGGGACCAGCCGCGCCGCGATCGCGTCGAACGCCGCGCCGGCGACCGCGTGCAGCTCCGCGTACAGGCCCGTCGGCGGCTCCGCCACGGTGAACGTGCGCAGCAGCTGGCCCGCGTACTCCGGTGCGGCCGCCGCGCTGACCTCGCAGGTGACCACGTCGCCGGGGCGGACCACCCGCCCGGTCGGCCACTGCCCGGGCACGGCGACATCCGGGGCGCTCATAGCCGTGATGCCCAGGTAGTGGATCTGGTGCAGCCCGCCCCGCCGCACGTAAGCGTGCTCGGCCGCAGCGAGCACCTCGTGGTCGCTCGCCCCGGGCCGCAGCGCGCCGGCGAGCGCCTCGACCGCAGCGTCGGTGAGCGCCGCGCCGTGCCGCAGCGCCGCGATCTCCTCGGCCGACTTGACCAGGCGGAGCCTGCCATGGGCGGCGTTCAGGTCGGCGACCTCGCGGACCCGCCCGGCCAGGATCTGGTACTGGTCGAATGGCAGCGCGCCGGCGACGCCGACCCGCGCGGGCAGCGGGCCGCGCCCGCCGAGCAGCTCCAGCGCGGTCACGACGGCCCGCGGGCCGGCCCAGTCGACCGGGACCGCGGACAGCCGCCTGGCCTGCGGAACGTGGTTGGCGAACGAGACCAGCAGCCGGTCCTCCCCGGGATCGGGGCCGGCGATCAGCAGCGCCTCGCGGGTGACCGGCCAGCCGGTCAGCCAGGTGACCGCGCTCCCCGACCGGTTGGCGCCGTACACCAGCGCGTGCGACACCCCGGCCCGCGCCATCTCCGCGCCGAACGCGGCCCGGCGCCGGCCAAGCTCCGCCGCCGAGAACCCCTGCCAGCCGCTCACGCTGCTGATCGTGGCCCACGCGGCCCCGCCCCGCAAACCGGACGCCCGCCCCGGCCGCTACATCCGGGTGCGCACCTGGTCGACCCGGCAGCCCAGGGCGCGGCCGACGGGGTACGTCCGGACGATCACCGGCGGGTTGGCGCCGTCCTCCGGCGCGAGCACGATGCGGCCCCGGATCAGCCAGCGCTCGACGTTGCCGGCGCCGTAGTCCACGTTCAGCCGGAATCGCGTGACGGTCCGGCCGGCGCTCTCGCCGACGCCGTCCTGGAAGATGACGATCGCGTAGTGGTGGCGGACCGTGCAGGTGGCGGATGGCCGCGCGCACCCGGCGACGGACAACGCCGCCGAGACCGCGGTGAGCGAGCCGAGCAGCGCCTTCGCGGGCGTGGCCGCCGGCCGTCGCCTCGCGCCGCGCCGCGGCGGCCGACCGCGCCCCGTCATCGGCTCACCCCCCGTCCGCCCATGACCTGCTCGCCAGGTCGGTGATACCCGCTTGCGGTGCGGTCATGGCATCGTGGCCGCGCCCGGCGCGGATCGAGGACGTCCATGAGCTGGCCCTGGGCATGCCTCATGTCACGCGCACCGCTGGGCCGCGCGGCAACCTCGTCTACCAGGTCGGCGGGAAGTCCTTCGTGTTCTTCCGCACCCCCCGCCCGCCCGCGCGCGCCGCTGCCTGGCTCCGCGAGCACGGCCGCTCCTCGGCGGTGCACTCCGGCAGATCAGGCTGGCGCAGGACCGCACCCTCACGGACGTGGCCGCGGCCGCCGCTGCGTCGATGCCGTGCCTTTCCGGGGTGGAGCGGGCCAGCAAGGAGGCGTCCGCCGAGGCCTCGCCGCCACCTGCGACGCGCTCGGGATCGGCATTCCGGACCTGCGAGCGGAGGTCCGGCCGACCGCGAGCCCGCCGGGCGTGCCCGCGGCGAGGGACCAGCCGGATCACGTCGCAGATCGCCATGCCCGCGCTGACCGGGCCGCCCGGGGAGTTGATGTACAGGCTGATGTCGGCCCGCGGGTCTCCGGCGGGCCATGCGGCCCGCTCCGCCTCACTACCCTGCCCGCCGACGCGCCCGCGCGCCAGCGGCCTCGCCAGGGCAGAGCCGACCGCGGCCGGGCGCCTCCCCCACCGCGATCCGCTTATTTGCATAAATCTTGATTCATCATTAGATCAATGCTAATTACCGTATCCGGTCGGCCCAGATCGCGGCGATGTCCGAGGGAACGGCCACTCGGCAGGCTCGCGTGCACCGCCCCGCTGAAAGGATCGCGATCATGAAGCCTTCCCGCCCGGTTCTCCGGCCCGGCGCTGCTCGCCGGCGGCTCAGCCGCGGCCTCGCCGTCGTGGCGCCGCTGGGCCTGGTGACCGCGCTCGCAGCCGGCGCGCCGGGCCTGCCCGGGACGCCGGCCGCGCTGGCATCGGGCGGCACCCCCACCCTGGAGGCCGGGCCGGGCCAGTACTTCCCGGTCACCCCCGTCAAGGTGCTCGACACCAGGGACGGGACCGGAGGGGTGCCGGCGGCGCCGCTGGCGGCTGGGGCGACGGTCATCGTGCCGGTGGATGGCATGGGCCAGGTCCCGCCCGCCGGCGTGACGGACGTCTACGCGGTGATCAGCGCCTTCAACCCGACCGCGTCAGGCGCGATCGAGGACTACAACACGGACGTCAGCAACCCCGGAATCTGGACGCTGCCGTTCACCGGAGGCGGGCCTGACGTCACCGTCAGCGACATGATCCAGGTCAGCGGATCGGGTGACATCTCCGTGACGAACGCCAGCTCCGGTACCGCCGATGTCTCGGTGACGGTGCTCGGGTACGTCGCGGATCAGACCAGCCGGATTCCTGGGGACCTCTACACCGCGCTGCCCGAGGCGGCGGTGCTCGACACCCGGTCCGGGCTCGGGGCGCCGCGGGCACAGGTGCCCGCAGGCGGGAGCGTCACCGTCCAGATCGCCGGGGTGGCCGGTGTCCCGTCCGGCGCGGCTGGAGCGGCGGTGTTCCTGGGCGCGGCCAACGCCAGCCAGGCGGGCTGGGTGTCCGCGTACCCCGCCGGCGGCACCGATCCGAACCTCAGGGTGCTCTCCTACGCGCCCGGCCGGGTGGTCCACAACCTGTACTACGGCCCGTTGTCATCATCCGGCCGGCTCACCCTGGTCAACCACGGAACCGCGCCGGTGGACCTGATGGCGCTGGTCCAGGGGTACCTCAGCGGGCCGGCCGCCCTGGCGGGCGGCAGCACCTACACGAGCGTCCCCGAGCGGCGGATCGCCGACACCCGCGACGGGACCGGCGGCGTCCCGGCGACGCCCGTCCCCGCGGGCGGGTCGGTGACATTCAGCGCCACCGGAGCCGACGGCGTGCCGGCGTCGGGCGTGTCCGCGGTCGTGCAGACGGTCGCGGCGCTGAACCCAACCGGGAACGGCTACCTGTCGGTCTACCCGGCCGGAGGGGCGGATCCCGACGAGCCAGGCGTGAACTTCAACGCCGGCGACATCCAGGACAACGACCTCACTGCGGCGATGGTGACCCCCGTATCCAACGCCGGGGACGTCACCGTCACGAACCACAGCAGCGGCACCGTCGACGTGGTGGTCGCCATCCGCGGCTACTACACCGCTCCCACCGCGCCCAACCCGCCGGACTCCGTCCTGGACACCCCGGTCAGCCAGACGAGCGAGACGGTCTCATGGCAGCCGCCCTTCGGCGACGGCAACGCGCCGATCACCGGCTACACGATCACCGCGCCGCCGGACGCCCAGTCCGTGACGGTGGGTCCCGGCACCACGAGCGTGACGCTGACCGGCCTGACCAACGCCAGCGCGGACGACTTCACGGTCACTGCCACGAACGCGTACGGCAGCAGCGCCGGGGCGGACGACGAGTACGCGTTGCCGCCCACGGCCCCGGCAGCGGGGACTCCCGGCGCCGGATGGCACGCGATCGCCCAGGAGCTGGGCTTCTCCGTCGATCCGGCGACCGGGCAGGCCTCGGTCGCCGACAGTTACGCCCTCAGCCTGGCGACCGACGCCAGCGGGAACATCGTCACCACGCCGGTCACGCCGGACACCGCCGACGCCCTCTCCCAGGCGAGCACCCAGTCCTACGGGTGCTCCAAGCACATCAGGAACACCACCGGTGGGCCATCGGGACCCGTCGAGTTCAACAACGAGTATGACAGCGGCTGGGGATTCTTCCACTGGGTCAACTGGCTGTACACGCTGACCGGAGCGAATTACAACGCGGCGACCAAGCTCTGGGCCTTCGAAGCGATGATGTGCGCGTCGGGTGACGGCCAGACCCAGAACAGGAACTACCACGCCACTCTCCTGGAGGACGCGGTGGAGGTGAACGACACCGGCTCCGGGACCCTCGCCAACGCGCACTGGGGGGCGCTGGACACCTCCACCAGCACGGTGGCCAGCAACCTGAACTTCCAGCTCGGCGGCCAGTACCAGGGAGCGGTGATCGGCGTGTCGTCGGGCGAGAGCGTCGTCAGCACCGTCACCACGGCGGAGATCGGAGGCCTGTCCGGCGGCACGGACGCGCACTGGGGCTACCTCTTCCCGAACCCGCCCGGGGAGGACCTGCTCAAGTACTGGCCGACCCGGCTGAACGTGTGGTGGAAGTCGGACACCCCGGCCGGGCGGCAGACCGTCGAACCGGTGGGAAACGGCGGCGAGGCGCTCTGGGAATGGTGGAACGCGAACGGCACGGACAACGGCAAGCACGTCTACTACACGTTCTCCATCCTCGTCAGCTGCGTCACCAGCGGCAGCCAGACACTCTGCGGAAAGGGCGTGGCGAATGGCTCCTGACGCGCCAAGCCGGCCAGGCCAGGGGCGGGCCCCGGTCACAGTGGCGGCCCTGGGCGCCCTCATCGTGACGGCGGCTGGCGCGGGCTGCGCGGCCCCGCCGGCCCGGCAGGTCACCACGGCTCCGGCTCCCGCCGTCTCGGTGCACACCTACCACCCATGGCCCGGCCCGGCGAGCATGCCGGCGGTCCCGCTCCCCGCGGCGACGGCCAGGAGGCTCCCGCGCGGCGTCTTCTACCTGCTGGCCGGACCACCGCAGGCCTCGGCCTGGGCCAGCGTGTGGCAGGTCACCGGCGGGCGCCAGCAGATCGTCACGCGCGGGGACATCGGCCGGTGGATCGAGAGCCTGGCGCTCTCCGCCCGGGGCATGGTGGTCACGGTCGATGTGCCCCCTTATGCCGAGATCGCGCGGTGGACCCGGACCGGCCCAGTATGGCTGCACCCCAACGGCAGGCCGCATTGGGCGGATCAACGGAGCAGTTCCAGATATAAGTAATGATGGAACAATAGCATATATTTTGGCCGGAGGGGCGTCCAGCATATGGGTCAGGTCCTCGTGGGCAGGGCAAGACTACCTTGTACGTCAATATCAGAAACTTTCGGGCATGATCATCCCATCCTTCGGTCCTGACCGGATGCTGGCCCTGGTCGGACCGTACTGGACGAACCTGCGTGGCGCACCTGACGTTCTGATCTTCTCGGACGACGGCCATGGGCCGGTCATCGGCGGCCTCCGTTCCGGGTTCCGCGAGCTCGGCTACAACTCGTTCTGGGGGCCGACGGCCCCCGCGCTGGTCGTCGGCTCGTCCAAGGACACGTTTGAGGTGCTGTACCTGACGGGCAGGCGCCAGATGCTGCCGCCAGGATGGCGCCCCCTGGCATGGAGCCCGGACGGCCGCCAGATCCTGCTCTTCGGGCACCGGAGCCTCGCCTTGTGGTCGCCTCGGGCACCGACTCGGATCACGGTCATCGGCCCGGTCAACCGCGGCTACTTCGTGACCAGTGCCGAGTGGCGCTCATCCGCCGTCGCCGGGATCTAAATCCGCCGCGTCAGTCACTCCGCGCCCCTCGCGCCACGATTTCACGATGGAAGGTCACCATGAGAAGGTTCCGGGTGCTCCCCGAGCTGGCGATGGCGATCGCCTTGATTCTCGCGATCGGCGTGTACCTTGCCCCGGCCTCTCGAGCGGAGACGGTGAATCAGGACCCGTTCGAGATCGTGGTGCAGACGAGCCAGTCCAGCAACGTATGGGAAAGCCCACATTACACGAGTTCCACTGGTGCCGGATACTCATGCACCACCGTGCAGGCGATGAGCGGTCACATATCTTATTGGATCGTCAACCTCTGGGTGTCCGATCCCGTCACCAAGGCAACCTCGGACGTCTGGGGATCGCCTCACGAGACCTCAGACAAAACCATATGCTCATCGTACTCGCAAGCGTCGAAGAACTCCAGTTTCTGGGTGAGAGTCAGGGCCTGCAGCGCCCAGCCTGGCGTCGATGCCGGTTTCATTACCGGCCTCAATGACATTTACACCGATTTCATCTGCGGGACGCTCTGCGGAGGGATGCGCAGGCGCCAGTGACGCCAGGCGGTGCCGGTGCCCGGCCGGGCACCGGCGAGCGCCAGCTCCGCCAGCCGCTCCCGGGCCTCGCCCTGGCCCGCCCGGCCGGCGAGCGGCACGCCCGCGCCCGGCGCAGCGGTGAAGCGGCCGCCCTAGATGAGTGATTCCTTATGGATTCAGTGGTCGTAGGCGATCAGGGATCGCAGGCCGGTTGTGGTGAGCTGCCAGTTGTGCCAGATGGCGGCGGCCATGGCCAGCAGTCGCTGGGCGATGCGGGT